>Ga0070711_100002203_pt1 | contig 11059 bp, 6 predicted proteins | sample LARL53metaG_FD_65452 | JGI IMG/M metagenome (GOLD analysis project Ga0070711, IMG submission 65452) | Corn, switchgrass and miscanthus rhizosphere microbial communities from Kellogg Biological Station, Michigan, USA - LAR L5-3 metaG | ecosystem: Host-associated > Plants > Roots > Rhizosphere ... | reverse complement strand
ACCGAACGATTGTGGCTCGCGGGCGCCGCACCGACTTCGCGGAACGCGGTGAGTGCGGCGGCGAGGTGCGACTCCATGCCTCGACGCAAGGCGTCCTCGCCGAATTCGACGACGCCGGCGACAAACGTCGAGTCGACCTGCGCGCTGCGCGCGATGTCGCGAGCCGCCGGCCCGAAGAGGTCGCGGCCCAGGGCGCGAAACAGGGCGCGAAGCGCGACCGGATAGGCGTCCGCTTCCTCGATTTCGGCGGTGCCGAGCGCATACCACCCCAGGGGCCACTTGGGTTGCAGTTGGGTCGCCCACTCGAATTCGCCCTCGGCATCGCGATAGTGCGCGGCCGCTCCGGTGAGTTCGCCGATCCGCAGGCCCACGTAGCCAAGGCGGAGATGGAGCAAGGCGTCGTCTCGGTGATGGCGCGCGCTGTCAATGCCGCGCGTCTCCAGGGCGAGCAGCGTGGCCGTGTCTGTCGCTCGAACCAGCGAGTCCCGCAGCCGGAACACGGCGTCACGGTCCGGCGCGACCTGGCCCCTGGCCAGCGCCGGCATGAATACGATCAGCGCAGCCAGCCACGCCTGCCGGAGCGGAGCACGCAGACCCGTGGCGTTCACTGAATCACCGTGAAGTCCTGGCGGCGAACCAGCTTCTTGCCCGCCGGCGTCGCCACGGTCACCTCGAGCACGTACACCGCCGGCTTGAGCTTTTCGAGCGAAATCTCCCGGTGAATGAAATCGCGGCCATCGCGGGAGCGCTCCGCGAACGTCACCCGTGTTGCTCCACCACCGCCGCCAAAGAGGCCGAACAGCCGGTGCAGCAACGACTCGCCGCCCGGCCGCTTCACGGCCAGTTCCACGTGATACGCGGTGTCGCGCGGGACGCCGCTGACTTCGAAGTACAGCTGCATGGGTTCGGCCGACCGGAACTGCCCGCGCGGATTGACCCAGACGGTGTCGCCCGCGCCGGCGATCCAGGAGAGTGCAATGCTCCGGGTGCCGAGCGCCAGGTCCGACATGGCGAGACTGGTGCTGGTCGGCGAGATCACGTTGATCGTGTCTCGCGGACCGACCACTCCCGCCCGTCCGGCCTCCAGGGCGACGCGCGCCGTAAACCGCCCCGGCGGCACCTTGATCGTTGCCATGCCGAGCGCCTGATCGCGCGCGACACGAACGGCATCCGGCCGGCTCGCGACCATGGTATCGAGGACGGCAACCACGGTACCGTCGAAACCCAGTACCGAGGCTCGCACGTGCAGCCACCCCGTGGCGGAGTCGCCGCGCGCTGCCGCCTGCAGCGCACTGACCGGAATGGCGTACGCCAGGTGCAGCACTGAGGTGACCGAATCGCCGCCCGTCGCCAGCGCGACGGCGGCCGCGGGGAGCGCGACCGCATAGCCGCGAGGCCAGCGGTCGGTGGTCGTACCGATGCGAATGCTGCGACTGCCGAGGGCGCGCTCCTCCGCCTCCAGGCCGGACGCGCCGCCCTTGCCTGACGTGAGGAGCCGCCGGTAGATGGGACTCAGCCGCTCCCGCGAGCGCAGGATGGCTTCCGCCTGCATCGACATGGCCGCGTCGCTGGCTCGCTGGCGCAGCAGCGCCGCGCTATCGGCGCCAATCCGGTTGATCCGCGTGCGCGACGGCGGCATCATCGGCCCGTCGGTCCCCTGCACATCGCCCGAATTCTCCAGGCGGACAGCGTTCCGGTAGCCGAGCACATCGAGCGCGCTCTCAACGAGGCGGAAGTCGGCGACGCCTTCGCGCCCCACGAAGTGAAAGAGCAGGTCGCCGGTATCCTTGCGGTGATAGACCCACGATTCGTTGAAGGCGAGGCCCGGCGCCTCCAGGGACGCGCGATCATCCGGCGTACCCTGCCGGATGTAGATCACGCCGCGGTCGTCGAAATCCGCCACCGGAGGACGATATCGCTCGACGATGTCGTAGTGCCGGTGCGTGGACGCGAGCCGGTAGTTGTGGCGTGCATAGTCAAGCCGGCGGTAGTGCTCGACCAGCCGCTCGCCAGGCGAACGCAATTCATCGTGATCGCGAACGTCCCAGAATCGCCGCACGAGCGCCGCCCGCGCGGCCCCCGGCGTGGTGTCGAAGGCGTGCAGCGTGCTGTCCGGCAGCACGAAGAGCAGGTCACTGCGGTACAGCGCGAGTGCGGCCGGATCGGCGCTGGCCAGTCCGCGATACCAGGGTTCAACGCCACTCACGCGGCCGAGGCGGAAGAGCGTCCTGGCTTCCTCCAGCAGTGTCACCGGACCCGTCGGATCGTGCGCAACCAGCGAATCGACGGCGACCAGCGCGGAGTCAGGACTGCCGACCTCGCGCTCGAGACGCGCGCGGGCGAGGAGAACTTCCGGGTTGCGGGCCGCCGGCGTGCGGGCAGCCCGCCGCAAGGCCGCCAGTGCCACTCCGAGGCGCAGGTTGACCCGCTGCCGCAGCGCGGTATTGCTCAACTCGACCAGGCCGCGCACAAAACCCGGATCGACCTCCGCGCTCTTGGCGAAATCGTTCGCGGACCGCGTCAGTGCGTCCTTGCCGAGGGCACTCTGCAATCCGCGCAACAGCGAGAATTCGGCATCGCCCACTCCAAGTTCGGCGAAGCCAAGCCCGAGCCAGCCATACGGCCACTTGGATTGCAGGTCGACCACCCACTGGAATTCCGACGCCGCGTCCTCGTAATGCTTGCGTCCGTTGAGATCACCGAGGCGCAGCGCGACGAAGCCGAGCTCCAGGTGCACCATGGCACTGTCGCGCGCCTCGTGGCTGGCATGAGCGATGAGTTTCTTCTCGAGCGCGAGCAGCGCGACCGAGTCCTTGACGGGCCCGATCGAGTCACGGAACGATTCGATCCGTTCCCGCTGCGCCGGCGACTGCGCCACGACGGCGCGGGTCACGCCAAGCGCCCCGAACAGGACGGCGTGGCACGCGATCCAGCCCGGCGCGGTGCCGAGGCGGCGGTAGCCACGCCGACAAGTTCCGGCTCGCTCATTCCACTCCGGCCTGCGGATCGCGGGCATCATGGAATCTACGCCGGGGACCGCTCCCGGGGTTCCGCATTCGACGGCGGCATGCCGGGCAAACTCCGGCTACGGCGGCGTTCTACCCGGGCGCGCGGCACGTTGTAAGAATGCCGTAATGCCTTCGGTCACTCCGGCGGCATAGCGCTGGCGACCGTCCACCGTGCGCAGTGCGGATTCCTGCTCCGGGACCATCATGAACAAGCCTTCGGTGAGGATGGCCGGATACCACGTCGGACGTACCAGCGCCAGATCGCCGCGCGCCACGCCAAGGTCGCGAAGCCCGAGGTTGGCGACGAGACGCTCCTGGACGGCGCGCGCCAGGGGCAGCGAATGCGGATGATTGAAGAATGTGCTCGTGCCGCTGTTGGTGAACGGATTGACGCCGTCGGGCAGCGCGTTGTTGTGAATCGAGACCAGAAGTTCGGCATCCACCGAATCGGCGAGCGCGACGCGAGGCCAGAGTCCCACGTCTTCCATTCCCTGCCGGGTCAGGATCACCGTGGCACCCGCAGCCACCAGCTGGTCGCGCACCATGCGAGCGACGGCGAGGTTGGCCTCTGCCTCGCAGAGACCGGTCGGGCCACAGGCGCCCTCGGGCGGATGACCCGGGTCGATGACAATGCGCCGGCCGGCGAGCGGATGGCTCGTGTCGATGTGCGGCGGTTCGCGGAAGTCGTAGACGAGATCGGTGCCGTCAACGTGGGAGCGCCAGCCCCACAGCGCACGGTCAAGGCTCACCGAAAGGCGAACCCGGTCCTCGGCGACCTGGCGCCAGCCCAGCGCGCTCACAAAGTGCTGGTCGGCACCGTATCGCGTCCAGTTGGCGTTCGACACCGCGTCATACAAGGTGATGTCGAGGCCGTCCGCCGTCTCCTCGACGCTGGCAGGTACCGGACGCGTGAGCGGAATCCGGAGCTGGGTACCACCGTCGATTGTCGTGAGCACCGGCGATCCGATGATTGCCGGTCGCGGATCGTCCATGGCGGACGCGCGGTGCACGTCGGCCGCGGGAACCCAGGCGATGGCATCGCGGGACAGCCGCAGGCGCACCTGGTCGCCAATGCGCATGTCGGCGAACGTGCGCGTCCCTTGCGGCAGGAACCAGGTGTACGTCCCGCCGGGATAGGCGCGCCCGATCGTCAGCCGATCCGTTCCGCCCAGATGCCGCGGATCGTCATCCAGTACGACCGCACGCGGAGGACTCGTGGCGCGAGCGACCGTCAGCGGCCACGGTATCCGGGTCGTGTCGCGTCCGAGGGCAACCACCAGTACCGCGGTACGGATCTTGGTGCGAGCTCTCGACGGCGACGGCTCGAGTCCACCCTGCGCATTGAGCGCCCCGCCAAGCGTGGCGACATACCGGTCGCCGCGCACGGCGCGCGCCAGCTTGCGGTCGTCGCGATCGAAGTTGCGCACGCCTTCGCTGACCGGGTCGGGGATCGAATCGGCAGCGAAGCGCAGCGCCACGCCGCTCGGCAGGACCAGCCGAACCGTCGCGCCCGGCGCGGCCCGTACCGTCAGGGCGAGCGGTTCGCCGTTCGGCATCCACACCTCGCCCGTAGGAGTGAGCGACGCCCGGTCCACCCAGGCGCCAGTCTCCCTGACCCACCCCGCGCGAACGATCCGGTGCAAGCTCGTCGCCGAATCCGCGCCCCTGCGGGCGACCAATCTGACGAGGAAGCTCGAATCAGGCGGAATGGCAATCCACGCGAGCCAGGCACCGTTCGCAGCGACTGCGACCGGCTGGCCAGCGACCGTGAGCAGCGCGTCGCCGTCACCAACGGTGCCGAAGAGGAAGGTGGAATCACCAGCATCAACGAGACTCCCTGCGGCCGGATAGACGACCTGGGGCTTCAGGGGCCCATGAACGGGCGGTACCGGCGGCAGCGGCGCGGCCGGGCGCTGCGCGAGGGAACTGGTGGTGAGACCGGCGAGCAGCACGGAAACCCCGCCGATAAGCCGCTTGAATATCGTCACTTACCGTCCCCGTTCGGGTTGCCGCCCCTCCAACCGCTTCCTATCTTCCCGCATCGCTGGCTGGAACCACTATAAGGAGTACGGCTACGCCGCACATCCGTGCCTCGTTTTATGCCCTGACCGACCGTGGCCGCACTCGCGACCACAACGAGGACACGTTTCTGGTCGCCGATCTGGGCGGCTCGAGCCCGATCCGCGAGTCTCGGTGGCAGGAACTTCAAGTCGGCGAGCGCGGGGCCCTTTACCTCGTGGCGGATGGTATGGGCGGGGCTGCGGCCGGCGAGGTCGCGAGCGAGATGGCGGCCACCGGCATCTACCGCTACCTCGTCGACACCTGGAAAAGTGACCAGCAGGTCTCCGAAGAACGATTCGTGCACCGGCTGCGGGAAGCCGTCGAACTGGCCAACCTCGAGATCCACAATTATGCGCGCGAGCATCCCGAGGTTCGCGGGATGGGAACGACCGCAACCGTTGCGGGGATCTGGCGCGATCGCCTCTACCTCGCCCAGATCGGCGACTCCCGCGGCTACCTGGTACGGAGTGGCGAGGCCCGGCAGCTGACCCGCGACCAATCGCTGACCCAGCGCCTGGTCGATGTGGGTGAACTCACCGAGGAAGAGGCCGAGGCGAGCGAGCGTCGCAACATCATCCTGCAGGCACTCGGTCCCGATGCGCTCGTGAAGGTCGACCTGAGCTGGCAGGCGTTGCAGCAAGGTGACGTCGTGATCATCTGCAGCGACGGATTGTCGAACCTGGTGCGGCGGGAGGACATTGCCGAAGCCGTCAACGACGAGCCGGACGTCGCCGCCACCTGCCGGCGGCTGGTCGCCCTCGCCAACGACCGGGGCGGCCCCGACAACATCACTGTCGTCGCGGTGCGAGTGGACGGCGACGGATTGCCAAAGATCGCGAGCGATGCCCCCGGGTACCATGAAATGGTCACGTCGGCGGAGCGCCCCGCGCTGCAACCGACATCCTCCTTCCCCGCTACTCCCCGCGTCGTCGAGGCAATCCAGATTCCCGAGGCAACCGCGCGCGCCGGGTCCCCGACCGGGCTGGCGCTGGCCTTCCTGGCGATCGCGATGGGAATCCTGGGACTGGCGCTGCTGCTCAGGCACTGACCGGCCCCGGCGGCCCGGCGCCGCCCTAGGCCGGCGTGATCGATCCAAGGACCCGCGCTCCTGCCGCACCGGTGGCGGCCGGAACATTGCCCGGCTGGCCGTGCAAGGTGAGCCAGCCGAGCAGCGCAAACGCAACTGCCTCCTTGGCATCGGCCGGGAAAAACAGATCATCGAACCGCCTGAGCTCGATCCCTTGCCTTGCCAGGTCGTCGGTGAGCAGGCGGATCAGCACGGGATGGTGCGTGCCACCGCCCGCGACAACCATCTCCGGCGTCGCCGGCAGGTGCGCCTCGCAGAACCGCGCGATGCTGGCCACCGTCAGGGCCACGGCCGTGCGCACGCCGTCAGCGCCGGGCACGCGGCGATGCAGGTCCTCGGCATAGGCGTGACCGAAGAGTTCGCGACCGGTGCTTCGCGGCGGAGGCGTGGCGAAGAAGTCGTGCCGCAGGAGGTCCGCCACGACATCCTCATGCGACCGCCCGCCGTCGGCCAGGCGGCCGTCCTCGTCGAACCGGACCGCTGGATCGACCATGCGGGCCACCGCGTCGATGATCGCCATGCCCGGACCGGTGTCGGCGGCGATGACCGTGTCGAGGTCGGCGCGCCGACGCACCCAGGTGACATTGGCCATGCCGCCGATGTTCAGCAGGATGCGAGGGTGGTCGGTCGCCGCGAAGCAGAGCGCATCAGCCATGGGGACGAGCGGCGCGCCCTGGCCGCCCGCCGCGATGTCGCGGGCGCGGAAGTTGTGCACGACCCGGATGCCGAACCGCTCGGCGAGCACTGCGGGCTCACCCAGTTGCAGCGTGACGACCGGCGGTTCGTGCCAGAGGGTCTGGCCCGGAAAGGCGATCGCGGCGACGGCATCCGGTCGCACGTGCGAGAGCTCCAGCGCGACCTCCACGGCGTCGGCGGCCCACTCCGCGAGCGCCACGTGGAGTCGCGCCGTGTCGGCAATGGCGCCACCCGACAGGACCGCCTCGATCCGGGCTCGCTCCGCGACACTGTATGGACGATGGGCGAACCCGACCAGCTCGACGTGGGTCGGGCCCCGAACGCGCACGACCGCCGCATCCATGCCGTCGAGCGAGGTGCCGGACATGAGTCCGACGACAATCATCGGCGCTTCGGTCACGGCGCCCGGGGGATCGGTGGCGGCGGGCCCACGATCGCCCGCAAGCGCCGGTCGACACTGGCGAGTCGGGCCTGGGCCTCGGCATATCCCAGCTGGTCGTGCAGCATCACGATCGCCGTGCGCACCTCGCCGTGCGCCGCGCGCACGGCGTCCCGCGCGGCCTCGCGCTCGACGCCGAGCACCTCCATCACGATGCGTTCACCGCGATCCCGCAGCTTGGTGTTGGTGGCCTGCAGGTCCACCATGAGGTTGCCGTACGTCTTCCCGATGCGAATCATCGCGCCGGTGGTCAGCATGTTGAGCACCAGCTTCGTCGCGGTGCCGGCCTTCAGGCGCGTGGAACCGGTCACCAGTTCCGGACCGACGTCGACATGAATCAGGACGTCGCACCGATCACCGATCCCGGCCGGTGGCTCGGCGCAGGTGAGGAACACTGTGCGTGCATCGACATTGCGGGCGTGCTGCAGGGCTCCGTGCACGAACGGCGTCGTGCCGCTCGCGGCGATGCCGACGACGACGTCGGCGCCGTTGACCTGGCGCTCGGCGATTGCCGCCGCGCCTGAATCGGCGCTGTCTTCGGCGCCCTCGGCGGATCGAACCAGCGCAGGCGGACCCCCGGCGATGACGCCCTGGACCATTGCCGGCGGTGTGCCGAAGGTTGGCGGGCATTCCGAGGCGTCGAGCACGCCCAGGCGCCCCGACGTACCGGCACCGACATACAGCAGCCTGCCTCCGCGGCGAAACGCCGATTCGATGAGCTCGATCGCCCGCCCGATCGGAGCGCGCGCGCGGCCCACCGCCGGCACCACCATCGCGTCTTCGGCGACAAACAGCTCGACCAGCGCGGCGGCGTCGAAGGTGTCGATATCCGCCGACCGCGGATTGCGGCGCTCAGTCGCGCGCACGGGCGCGGGATCGGTCATCGCGGGGAGCTGTGGCCGGTCGAACCCAGCATGAGTACCAATGGAATGGGCACGGATTAAGTTACCGGTTCTCGTCTCCCGCCGCATCCGAGGCCATCGTGCGCGTTCGCCGCTACTCGTGGTTCATCCTCCTGTCCTGCACGTTCGGCACCGAGGCGCTGGCCTCCCGTGCTGGGGCGCAGCAGGCCGCGGCAATCGCTCCTGCGTGGCGATACACCGGTACGGCGCGCGTGGCGGAGGGGCGACACGGCATGGTCGCCTCCGGGAGCGCCATTGCGAGCGACGTGGGCCGCGACATCCTGCGTTCCGGCGGCAATGCGGTCGATGCGGCGGTGGCCGTGGGATTCGCGCTCGCAGTCACCCACGCCGAGGCGGGCAATATCGGCGGCGGCGGATTCATGCTGATTCGCCTCAGGAGCGGCAAGGTGTACGCGCTCGACTACCGGGAAACGGCGCCGGCAGCGGCCACCCATGACATGTATCTCGACGCGGCGGGGCAGCCGACCGACCAGAGCGTGTCGGGACCTCTCGCGTCCGGCGTTCCCGGTGCCGTCGCCGGCATGCTCGCCGCGCACCGCCGCTTCGGCAAGCTCCCGCTCGCCGAAATTCTCGCGCCGGCAATCCGGCTGGCGCGCGAAGGATTCGTGGTCGACTCCTTTCATGCGCGTTCGCTCGCCGGCGGCGATCGCCGCTTCGCCCGATACTCGCAGGCGGCGCTCGCGCAGTACACGATCGACGGTGCCGCGCCATTGCCCGGATCAACGCTCAAGCAACCGGATCTCGCGCGGACGCTCGAGGCGATTCGCGATCACGGCCGCGACGGCTTCTATCAGGGCTGGGTGGCCAAGGCCATCGCCGATGAGATGCGGCGGGACGGCGGAATCATCACCGAGGCTGACCTGGCCGGATACCGCCCGAAGTGGCGCACGCCGGTCAGGATCCGGTATCGGGGCCAGACCATCTGGTCGATGCCGCCCTCTTCGTCGGGCGGCGCCACGCTCGCCATGATCCTCAACATCATGGAAGGGTACCGGCCGCTGCCGCCATTCGGGTCGACCAGCCTGTTGCATCTCGAATCCGAAGCAATGCGCCGCGCGTTCACCGATCGCAACCGCTTTCTGGGGGACCCGGATTTCGAGCGGCTGACGATGCTGCCCCGCATGGAATCGAAGACCTTTGCCGCTGCGGCGCGCAAGACCATCGATCCCGCACGAGCCACTCCCACGCCGGCCTTTGATCCGGCGATCAAGGATGGACCGAATACCACGCACTATTCCGTGGTGGACGGAGCGGGCAATGCGGTCTCGACGACGACGACGCTCAACAACTCCTACGGTTCGGCCGTGCTCGTCACGGGAGCCGGATTCCTGCTCAACGACGAGATGGACGACTTCGCCGCCGCGCCGGGAAAGCCGAACATGTACGGTCTGGTGCAAGGCGAGATCGACGCGATCAAGCCGGGCAAGCGGATGCTCTCGGCAATGACGCCAAGCATCGTGCTGGATCGCAGGGGCCGGCTGGAGATGGTCGTGGGCACGCCCGGTGGCCCGACGATCATCACGCAGGTGTATCACGTGATCAGCAACGTGATCGACCATCACATGTCGCTGCCCGATGCGGTGACGGCCCCGCGCCAGCATCACCAGGGCCTGCCGGACCAGATCGAGCTGAATCGCGACGGGTTCCTGCCGGCGGTCGTCGATTCGCTCAGGGCCATGGGCCATCAGGTGAGGTTCTCTGGCGGCGGCGACGTGCAGGCGATCATCCGCACCGCGACCGGCTGGCAGGGCGTCAGCGATCCCCGGGGCGGCGGAGCGCCATCGGGCTACTAGGCGACCGCACCGATGCGAGCCTTGCGACGCCTGCGACGGTACTTCCGGCGCTACGCTGCGGCGTACGCCGTGGGGTTCGCGTGCCTGTTTTTCTCCAACCTGCTGGCAACCCTTGGCCCGAGGTTCATCCAGCGGGCCATTGACTCCCTGATCGCGCAGGCCTGGCCGGCGGCCCGAATGGCGGCGGGCTGGGTGGCGGCGCTGGCACTCGCCGGCGGCTGCCTGCGGTTCGGCATGCGGTACCTGCTCAATGGCGCGTCCCGCCGGGTGGAAACCGACCTCCGGGATGACCTGTTCGTCCACCTGATGGGCCTGTCCGCGTCGTTCTTCCAGCGCTTGCCAGTGGGCGACCTCATGGCGCGGGCGACCAACGACCTGCTGGCGCTCCGCATGGTGGCGGGACCGGCGGTGATGTATCTCGTCGACACGACGGTGCGCACCATCATGATCGTTCCGATGATGGCGACCATCTCCCCGTCGCTCACATTGTGGGCGCTCCTCCCGACGCTGGGCCTCCCGCTCGTGATGACGCTGCTGGGCGGCGAGGTCCACCGTCGATCGCTGGCCGTCCAGGATCAGTTCGGCGACATCTCGTCGTTCGTGCAGGAGCACCTCGCCGGCATGCGCGTGGTGCGAGCGTACGCGCAGGAGGAGGCCGAAACCCGGGCATTTCATGCCCTAGATGCAGGCTACCAGGCGCGCAACATGTCCCTGGCCCGGGCGCAGGGTGTCTTCAATCCGCTCTTGTCGCTGCTCGGCGGCATCGGCGCGATCATCGCCCTGGTGGTGGGCGGGCGCAGCGTGATCGACGGGCGCATCAGCGTGGGCGGATTCGTCGCATTCGGAGTCTATCTCGCCACGCTGGTCTGGCCGATGATCGCACTCGGCTGGGCGATCTCGCTGCTGCAGCGCGGTGATGCCGCGACCGACCGGATCAATGCCCTGTTCGACGCCTCCCCCGACGTCAACGACCCGGCACGGCCGACGGAACTTGGCCCCGCGCCGTCAGGGCGCCGCGTCCGTTTCGAGGGAGTCTGGTTCCGGTATCCAGG
>Ga0070711_100002202_pt1 | contig 11062 bp, 12 predicted proteins | sample LARL53metaG_FD_65452 | JGI IMG/M metagenome (GOLD analysis project Ga0070711, IMG submission 65452) | Corn, switchgrass and miscanthus rhizosphere microbial communities from Kellogg Biological Station, Michigan, USA - LAR L5-3 metaG | ecosystem: Host-associated > Plants > Roots > Rhizosphere ... | reverse complement strand
CCTCTTCTTTATTTATACAATCTATTTATGACTCAGTAGACTAGCGTCATTCGCCCTCAATCGGCGGATCACCTCAGCGGACTCCCTGGCGCAATAGAACGATTAGTTCTGTTCGAAGGCTGCGACTGTGGCACGAGGTCGTTTGTGCCAACGGTAGAAAAACGGAATGCCTAAAAGAATCACTGCCAGACCCAGCGAAGAACGCACGGGCCGGACCATCCACAAGTTGACGGTCAAAGCGAGTGCGGCGGCCAAAAAGATGAGCGGCGTACAGGGATAGCCCCAGGTGCGGTAAGGCCGAATCAGATTCGGCTCCTTTCGGCGTAGACGCAACAAGGCAATCGCCGTTAAGGCGAAGAAGATCCACACGGCGAAGACAAACAACGAGTAGAGCTCTTCGTAAGTACCGCTGAGTGCGAGCAGTGCAGCGATGGAGCCCAGTAAGATCAATGCGCCGCTGGGCGTGCGAAAAGAAGGGTGAATGCGCTCCGCAAAGTGGAAGAAGACGCCGTCACGTGCCATGGCGTAAGGGATGCGGGCGCCGGTCAGGACGACGACGTGGAGCGCTCCAAAGGCAGATAAGGCCATGGCGGCCGTGAGCCAGGCTGCGCCGCGTGAGCCGCCGAACGTTTGCACTGCCTCCGATGCAACGTGTTGGGACACTGCTGCATCCGCGAACGGCAAAATGTGGAAGTAAACGACATTCGCCATCAGGTAAAGAGCTCCTACCGTGAGCAGTCCCAGGATGATGGCTCGGGGAATATTCTTTTGCGGGCTAATAATCTCTTCGCCCAGATCGCCAAGGTCATTGAAGCCGTTGTATGCCCACATGGCGGGAACGAGGGCGGTTAGTAATGCGCCGATCGTTCCCAAACCGAACGGGCTGAATGACAGCGCGGCTTGGCTGGCATTTTTCGGTCCGAATAGCACTCCTCCGATCACAATAACCAGGATTGCGGCCATCTTCAGGGAGGTCAGCAGAACCTGAATCGCACCACTCATCCGAACGCTGAAATAGTTGATCGCCGTGGCGACGATCACCACAAACGCGGCCAGCGGTTGGGCCGTGGTGAAGGTAAAATCGTAGCGTCCGAAGTGGCTGGTGAACAAAGGCATAGCCACCACAGGAAACAAGAATCCCAAAAATCGCACGAACCCGGCCGCCAGGGTGGCCATGCCCACGGGCCGCTCGAGAAACGAACTCATCCAGCCAAAGAGAAATCCCCAGAGAGGGCCGAGACCGCGGCTAAGGTAGACGTAGGGGCCGCCCGCTTTCGGAAATGCCGCCCCCAATTCGGCATAGCAAAAGGCACCGAGAAGAACGATGAACAAACCCAGGATCCATGCGGCCAAAACAAGCTTGGCGGATCCGACGGCGCGTGCCATGTCGCTGGCTACAAGAAAGACTCCGGTGCCGATGGTGTCGCCAATGACGATGGCGGTGGCTGACCACAGACCTAGGCCACGAACCAGGTCGGATCGCTCGGAATGGTCAGCTGAATTGGCAGCCATCGCACGCGGAATTCAGAGAGCCTACTCTCAGCGACCGGGCCGGTCAATCCAACTCCATTCCCATTGCCCCTCGTCCGTGACGATGGGGAATTTCGTTTCTACGGTGGTTTTGCTTTGCGGGTACGCGTTATCATCGAAGCCGCAATGGCGACGCAGAAATTGATGCTGAGCGAATTTTCCTGGGACGAGCGTTATCAAGTGAAGGGTATCGAGGAGGTACTTACTCCCGCTCTCGTGGTGTATCCGGACGTCGTTGCCTCAAACATTGCGCGGACCTTGCAACTGCTCGGCGGCGACTCGGATCGCTGGCGTGCTCACATTAAAACCGCAAAGTTGGCCTACACACTCCGCATGCTGGTCGAGCGTGGTGTCCGGAATTTCAAGTGTGCAACCACGCTTGAACTCCTGGTAGTCTGCCGCAGCGGCGCCGCGGACGTGCTTCTCGCCTTTCCAGTGATGGGCGCGAACGCACGTCGTGTGCGCGAAATAGCGGATCAGTTCTCTGACATCCGCATTTCCGTCCTGGCCGAGAACGAAGAACAGGTGCTGCAATGGCAAGGTGGCACGGTCGGTGTCTTTGTCGACATAAATCCTGGGATGAATCGCACAGGAGTCGAACAGGGCCACGGAAGCAAAGTTGTCAGACTGGTGCGAGGGATTGGAGAAGCAGGACTGGAGTTTCGTGGCCTGCACTACTATGACGGCCAGTATGGCGGGTTGGATGAACGCGAACGGACCGCGGCGGCGCATACCGGCTATGATCGCTTGCTGGAACTTGTCAACGAGATCGGGCAAAGCGGGGTGAGCGTGCCGGAGATAATTACGGCGGGGACCCCGACGTTTCCTTCCTCGCTCACGTACGAAGGTTTTCACGGGGGAGGGTTCATCCACCGGGTTTCGCCGGGGACGATTGTCTATTGCGATGCGAGCAGTCTGGCAGAGGTTCCCAACTACGGCTACGCGCCGGCGGTGCTGGTATTGACACGCGTGGTGAGCCATCCACACGATGGCATCGTCACATGCGACGCGGGGCACAAGGCAGTGTCAGCTGATGCCGGCGTGCCCACGTGCGTGGTGGTTGGACATCCCGAACTCATGCCGGTTAAGCCAAGTGAAGAGCACCTTCCGTTGAACTTGAAAGAAGAGAAGAGGCGGCCGCAGGTCGGCCAAGCACTTTATCTACTTCCGCGCCACGTTTGCCCTACGGTGAACAATTTCGATTCTGCGCTGGTGGTGCGGAATGGCCAGATCGTCTCCGTCGAAAATGTTTCGGCCCGCGGACACGAGGCGCCGCTGCTACTGACGCTGGAAGAATCGAGCACTTCTCCGGCGGCTACCGAGAAGGTCTAAGAGACGATTCCGAAGCAATTGGAATCCGGCCGGATGGCGCACACCATTTAATCTTGACTTGCATTTTATTTGCCGCGGCGGCCCGCCTTCTTCTTTGACGCGTGCTTCGGTCTGGAGGGCGTTGTTTTCAGGCTGTAAGCGACGCAATCGATTTCGATCAGCATACCGGGAGTGTGGCCGAGATCGCTGCCGACGGTGGTTCGCACCGGATATGGCCGCGAAAAACGTCGAGCATAAACTGCGTTGTAGCGCGCGAAGAGACTCGTGTCGCTGAGGTAGGCGTTGACCTTGACCACATCGTGAAGGGAAGCGCCGTCTGCCTCAAGGATGGCGGAGAGGTTATCGATGGTTAGCTCAGTCTGCTGCTCAATGCTGTCGCCGGCCAGCTTTCCGGTGACCGGGTCAATGGGACCCGTTCCGGTCACGAAGAGGAAATCTCCGGCCCGCCATCCCTGAGAATAAGCCCCTCCCGGTGGTGCACCACGCTTGGTGTGAATTACGTATTTGGCCATCTTCTCCTCTCCTGACGCCTTCTTCCTGGCGCCATGTCGCAGCGGACCCATACGGCGATTCGGCAATACCATGTCCGGTTATTTGGATCCCGACACAATGATAACTCCCGGACTTGTCGGCTATCCGGAAGTTAAGCGGAGCGGCCCTGCGTAAGGACGATACGGAATCCGTCTCGATCACGAGTCACTCGACGTAACGCTCGCCTACATCATGGGCAAGGATGCCGAGTCCGAAGAAGCTCAGGAACATGCGAACAGCAGCAGCCTGGCGTTGTACGCATAAACTAGCAAGTCACATCGCGACACTTTGCAGAATTGTGGGGGACTTGTAGTGATTGATAGGCTGCTATGCCGAGCCGATTAGCGCGTTGGTCAGGCAGTTGGGCAGACTTAATCAAAAAAGGATGGACTCTCCGACAAGATATTCTGTCCTGGCCGTTCCTTACATGAGGTTTTCCAAGGTGACAGTGGTCAGAAAGAGAGGTTTCCCCAATGAGTGTCGCGAGAAGAGCGTTATTCTTTCTTGGGCTGGCATCCGTTCTGGTTTTGGTCGGTTTTCGAGGTAGGCGACAAGAACTGCCGCGCAGCGAGCCTGTCGTAACACGTGCGATCCAAATCGGCCTTCCCTCAGGAGGTACTTGGCCTGTGGCGGTTGGTGCCGATCATGCGGTTTTCTATATTCCAGTCGTGGGAAAAGGAGAAATGCTGGGAGTCATTCCAGTTTCCAAGGGGCAGTTTGTGGGTATTCTGATCATCCCCAGCATGCGCGAAGATAATGATTCCGTGAAAATTCAAGTATCTGCCCTAGTGACGGCCAAAAAGGCTCTATCGGACGCAAACAGCGGTGAAGTCCGATCCTGGCAGAGCGAAGACGCGGGTTCTTATGTGGCGAAGAAAGATGAATTCCTAGTGTTGTCAGGTCTGGGCCGGCTTGGTCTTCCTGTATTGAAAGCGAAAGTTATCGGGAGCTCTGGGCTTAGGCCTCCTGGCGGCGGTAATCACATATTCTGTGGATGCGAATCAACACGAGACGAGCTGAATGACTATTTAGGGTTTGTCGGAGCTCCGGAACCAGGAAAGTGCGAAGCGATTGGCAAGTGCTCTGGATGTTGCAGAGCTTCAGTGCCTTAAGACTGGATTCTGATGAGTGGGTCAGGGATGAAGCCAAGGTGGTGACAGTGCTTCAACTTAAAGTGCGAATTCTGATGTTTCTTGGGTTGGCAGCAATCTGGGTGGCTCCGCCGATCGTCTGCCAGAAATCTGGGGCCGGCCAAGAGAGGATAATCAGGATTCCAAGCGCGAGCGGAGAACCAGCGCTCGCGCTCCAGATTTCGACGGAGCAGAACCATGGCCTCGTGTCCGTGCGGCATGAAAACGGAGCGGAATTGCAGAAATTGAGCTGCCCGTTATTACGGGACGATACTGCGGTCTCAGAGGACCAGCTAGTCGCGGTGCGGGAGCAATTCTTAAGACAATTTGTCGTGCGTGACTTAGATTCTGACGGGCATCCAGACCTGGCGGGAATTCGGGAGTTCGGGGCGAACTGGGCGCGATATTGCGTATGGCTTTACGACCCAAAGCAGCATTTTTTCGCTAAGGATTTTCTGGCTGAGCAGATGGAGCTGATGACAAACCTAGAACCCCTTGCCGGAGGCCAGATCTCCACGTCTCATATGGGACCTGAAAATATGTGGCGAGCGGTGTACCGGATCACGGAGGTTGAAGGAAGTCGGCCAGAGCGACAGTTGGTTCCCGTTCATTCGTGTCTAGTGGAGACAAAGCCTGGCGGGGAGAAGCTGGCGTCAGTGGTAACAGTGCGGTATGAAAGCGGACGCGCGGTCGTGAAGAGACACGAGGCAGGAAAGATGGATATCAGAGCGGCTCTCAGCAAGTGTAGGTTATCGACGAGATAGGAGAGAGAAGACCTACGCTGAGACCTGCATGAAGAAGGCGTCTCAGTGAACACGATCCGAATCCGGCTCGGCCACGAGTCGCTCGATGTCACGCTCGCTTACCTGAAAGGCAAGGACGCCGAGTCGGAAGAAGCGCAAGAGCATGCGAACAGTGGCAGCCAGAACAGGAGATGAAGTCCAAGTAGCTCGCATCCGGTAGTTGTGGGAGAATCAACGTCGGGCGGCAACTAGATTGGAGGATAAACGATGAAAGCTGCAGTGATCCACGCGTATGGTTCGCCTGATGAACTTAAATTCGAGGACATGCCCGATCCGTCTCCTGGACCGGGCGAGGTGCTCATAAGGACAGCCGCCGCGAGTATCAATCCGCTTGACGTGAAGATGAGATCAGGGGCGGTCAAGGAATATTTTCCAGTGTCTTTTCCCGCAATCCTGGGCTGGGATGTTTCTGGAACCGTGGAGAAGGTTGGCCCCGGTGTGAAAACTTTCACCAAAGGTGACAAAGTCTTCGCACAGACGGCGCAAGCAGACGCCACGATGTGCGTGGTTAAGGTGGCTGATCTCGCGCGGGTACCGGATGGGATGGACTTGGTATCGGTGGCGGCGTTGCCTACAGTCACCACAACCGGGGCTGAACTGGCCGCACTCGCACTGGAAGGAAAGAAGGGTGGCACTCTGTTGGTGACCGGTGCCGCTGGAAATGTCGGCCGTTCCGCGGTCTTTGTGGCAAAGGAGAAAGGTGCCACTGTAATCGCGGGTGTACGGAAAGGACAAATCGAGGAAGCGCGAGCCCTGGGAGCTGACCGCATACTTGCGCTGGATGATGAGACGGCTGTTGCAGGTTTGGAATTGCTGGATGCCATCGCCGATACGGTTAGTGGGCCGACGGCAACAAAGTTGATAGGCAAGCTCAAGCAGGGAGGAGTTTTCGCTTCGGTGCTAAGCGCGCCGACCAACGCGGCTGAGTATCCTTCCATTTCAGTCAAAACGATGCAAGTGAAGGCGGACCCGCGGGTGCTATCGCACATGGCTGAAGCAGTGAGGTCAGGGAGGCTGTCGATCCCGCTTGGCCAGCGTTTCGCACTGAAAGACGCGAACAAGGCGCACGCAGCAGCGGAAAAGGGTGCCGCGGGGAAAATCCTGCTGGTCGCGTAAGAGGATCCTTAGTCCATCGTAATTTCTTACTCGGCATCTATGAAGCCAGATAGTCGGACGGGTTCCTCTCGCGTGAGATTCACTCACATCGCAGATCACCTTGTTCGAGAGTTTTGAGTCAAAATTCGCAATACACACACGATACACACCCAGTTTTCCGGCTTCCCGTGTCAAAACTCGCGGTACAAGGACGGTACAACATGGGCGTGTTCTCTAGCGGGATCTCGCCTTGTGCGGGAGTGAGTTGTAGGCGTTTCTGTGCAGCAGTCAACCAGTCAACCGGGCCATTAGCGGTCATTCACTGGTTACTTAGGTTTGGCTCAAATCGGCTTGCTCGCAGCAACAAGAGCCGATAGCCATATACTGCGCAAAAATGGGGGTGCACAACTGTGAGATTCACCAAGTTGATCATTGTGTTGGTATTCGCGACGGCGTTAATTGTTTCGGCGCAGAACGATGACGAGAGTGTTGTGCAATCGAAAATTATTGCCCTGGAGAAGGCCTGGAACCAGGCCTATAAACTCGGGGACAAGCGGGCTCTAGACCGAATCCTCGACGATCAGATTGTGCTGATTAACGATGACGGCACCCAGCAAACCAAAACAGACTTCCTGGCGAGCGTGAAGAAATCCAACTCCCAAGAGCAGCAAATTGCCCCGGAATCGATGAGCGTGCACGTATTCGGAAATACTGCAATCTCAACCGGAGTATTTCGAGCCAAGGGAGTCGAAGCGGGAAAGCCTTACGTCCGACGGGAGCGCTTTGTTGATACATGGATCTACAAAGGCGGGAACTGGGTCTGTGTCGCCACGAACGCAACGCCAGTCCTGCAATAAAGCGGAATGGTTGGTTTTGGCCCGAGTGCTGCAATGAAAAAGTGGATCTTGGCTGTGATTTTACTGCTTGCTTTCTGTGTTATTGCCCAGCAAGTTCCTCCTGTGCTTCAAGGAAGTTGGATCGCCACAACAGGGCCAAATTCGTACCTGCGAGGACGTTGGTATGCGCAGGTTTTGCCTTCCACCAGAAACAGCCCTAATGGTTCCTGGACGCTTTTCAATGAAAGCAATCAAATTGTTCTGGAGGGCACCTGGTCAGCGCGGAAGTCAGCGGGCGGCTGGCAAGGTACCTGGTCAGCCCGAATTCAGGGCAGGAATGTTTCAGGTACGTGGAACGCCGCGATGGAAGGCTTCAACGGCAAGACTTTTGAAGACATGCTGAAGCGGACAGCCGAAAAACAAATTGGCGGTTCCTGGCAAAGCGGTAATGCTCAAGGGAATTGGTGGCTTCAGCGTTGAGTATCTGCCGAAGAAATTAATGACAATTTGTCCAACACCTTCGTTTGACGACCCGTTGGCAGACGGTTCTGCAGTTTTTGAGGTGGCCTGATCCCATGGCGAGCCGGAATTGCGACCCGCAGCGGTCGCTTCCAGTTCGTGCTGGGACGCGAGGTGGGCCTGAGCTTTTACCGTCACGGTGATGACCACCCCTTCCTTATACCAACTCCTGGGGTGCCGCCTCTTGACGTTACTGCAGTGGCTGTTACCTCGATGCAAGTGGAATCTTCAACTTTTGACTATCGCATCTTTCGGACCTTTTCGCAGAATCAGAGTTCCGCGTTGACCAACCGTACTTCGTTTTTGCACATCAACTGGATCTTCGGTCATTTCACCATTGGGTGCGCCGACGCCACATCTGCACACGATTGTCAGCGGAGGAGTCCGAGTGGTCTTTGATCGGCGTCACTACGTCAAGAAAGCCGGTTCTGCCAAGCCCTGACAGAGATCGGCACTCTGAGTAGGCGATCTGGAAAGAGCTTCGTAGTGATCATGGCGGAAGGGGGGAATCTACCACAATTTGGCGAGTGAGGCAGCTCGAAGCTTTGTCGGGATGCTTCTAGTACTGACAAAGTCAAGTCGCTGACGGACACACTTCGGGAGCGTAGATCGCACCGCATCTTCCCCCGACCTTTATTGTGCTCATTACTCTTCCCAATCGATCGCGCCACTAGAACATAAACGACCGAAGTCTACCAACCATTTAAGGCTGGCTCAGGATTGATCGATTGCTCGTAAGTCCCGGGCACACCGGACTTAACATTCTCAGCAACCGACTGTGGATTAGTAGTTGGGATAAGTACTTGGGTCACGGCCAACGGAACAAGACCAAGTCGCCGGTGCTGAATCGTTATTAATCATCCTGCATCTATTGTATTAAATCAAAATAGGGAAAAATATGTCTAATGTTCACTCGCGGTCGAAGAAAGGAGGAGCAGCGATTACGCTGCGCCCAAGGCTGATTACTCTCACCTTATAGTCGTAGGTAACTTACTTCCTACTACCGGGGGAGCGGCCATTGGAGGCAGCTTGTCAGTTAGAGCTTTCGCGCACCATCATCACTCGAACAATGTTCGTATTCACTACATTCTTCCCATTCCTGATCTGTTCTTGTTAATCAGTTTGTCCTCTCTAAAGGCTTTCCGCTCAGCTGTTTGCCAGCGGAAACTCGACCCCCCGTTTTTCAACTCGTCCTGCTGCGGCGCAGTAGTCCTACCTATCAGCACTAAGATCTTATCTTTTATCCAGCGGGCCCAAGGTAGAACCCAGCAACTAACAGGAGGACATCTGCATGCCAGCAAACTATAGGCGGCGCTATCTTTCGGAACGGCAAATACGCGAAATCGGACAAATCTACGCTTACTTACACCAGCGGCATGGCGAAGCGTTTCGCGAGTTACGAAAACCCGATTCCTCAATTTACCGTGCCAGGCAAGCCGATCGAACCTTCAGATCAATCGCTAACGAGATAAATGCCAAACTTAAACTCCTGGCAACAAGTCTAAGTTCTGCTCAAGCAGGTAGGTCGCGAGTTATATTTGTAGTTACAGAACCCTGCAGCGTCCATTATTCTATTCCCCCTCCTGAGCAGCCCCTAATCGAAAATGGAATCCTGGCGTCCCGCCCGGCCCATCTCCCTGCGGAAGTTATACCTTCAAGCAAGCCTTGTCCTATTCCGATCCCTGAACCTGAACCCGAGGCCGAGGCCGAGACTGAAATCCCGGCGCCCGGCCCGGCTTATTTTGTTGTACTCGACCGAGTAACCGATTTTGCAGTTCGACGTGGATACCGGTGGGGACGGAGGCACAAACATTCTTCCGGCCTTACCTTTACCGGACTCAATCGTCTGATAGCCGCCCTCACCAAGGAATCATGCTTCTTGCGTCAGACGTTGGCGCCGCCACCAACGCCAGCAGAATTCCGGACCATTCCTTCCGCCTGCAGTGTGTGCCAAGAAGAGGCGAAGATCAGCAATGATGCAGAGAGAGCTAAGTGTACGACGTCGGATGCACGGGAACTCAATTCACCAGAGGAAAATGGAGAAGACCATGAATAGTGATGAGGAGCAAGGCAAACCACAACCACCAGCATCGTCCACTGCGGACCCCGGCGCGCCTGGTGAACCGGAAACTAGCAGCCAGGGAGGAGAACCCACGGAATTGCGGCATGACACTACCGCGGACGCCCGCGGAAAGCCATCCGCTTCTCTCAGAAAAATTGCAGCCAACCGACGGAATTCCCGGAATTCCACCGGACCAAAAACGTCCGCGGGGAAGAAGAAAGTTTCCCAGAATGCCATTAAGCACGGATTTTACTCGAAGTATCTTCTGGTTCCGGCTGGACAAGAGAATCAGGGCGAGTACCACCAATACTATATGAATGTTTTTAGAGATTATGTGCCGGTAGGTTGGCACGAGAACAATTGTGTCGAGATCATCGCGGTCTGGTCCTGGCGGTTACGTCGCGTGATTCGTCATGAAGCCGGCCAGATTGCCCGAGCCGTTGCCGAACACGCTGACGACGTGCAACAGTCGAAGCTAGCCTATGCCGAAGAACCTGGTGCTGAACCATCGAGCAGTAGTCAACTGGATGCCATGACGGATCATTTGTTTTTGACCTCCGAAGGACTGGAAGAAAAAACGCGATATGAAGCCATGGTCAACCGGCAACTGAACCACGCCCTTGCGGAGCTAGAGAGGTTGCAGGCGCGGCGGAAAGGACAACCTACGGAGAAATAGGATTTTACGAAACAAAGCCAAGGAAGCCTTTTAGTGTCAGCTAGAATTGGCTTGCCGAGGGCAAAACAAAGCCAAACGGTGACGTAACTTTGATTGTGTAAAAAGCAAGACACCGGCCGTCAGAATTCGAACCTTATCGCAAGCTGGCCGGTGCGCGGCCCGCCTGCCTGGGAGCTGCTCACCTGCCGGGTGACTTTGCCGAAATCGGTGTCTCCCAGGAACGAATCGGGTGTCCGGAAACGAACCGTGTTGGTGATATTAAAGAACTCGGCTCGCAGCTCCAGTTTCATTCCCTCTCGCACCGTGAAGTCCTTAAAGAACCCCATGTCAATATTCTTGATTCCTTGCCCACGCGCATTGGCGGAAAACCGCGGAGCATTGCCCGGCACCTGGTCGTCAGGAATACCGAAGCAATCGCCGTTGTAGTAGCTTGCGTTCGGGTCGGTCGAGAAAGCCACGTCATGCAGGCTGAGCCCGGTCCCGAGATTCGAACAGGTGATGTTTGGCCGCTGTTGGCCATCGGCAATCTGGGAATTGGCCAAGGCGAA
>Ga0070711_100002201_pt1 | contig 11064 bp, 14 predicted proteins | sample LARL53metaG_FD_65452 | JGI IMG/M metagenome (GOLD analysis project Ga0070711, IMG submission 65452) | Corn, switchgrass and miscanthus rhizosphere microbial communities from Kellogg Biological Station, Michigan, USA - LAR L5-3 metaG | ecosystem: Host-associated > Plants > Roots > Rhizosphere ... | reverse complement strand
ATCACCGACGCCGGCGACGTTCTCTCTAAAGATCTCCGCATCGCAAATTCCGACGTAGCCACTCCCGTTCAGACCCTTCCCCAACAACCAGCCATCGAAGACAAGAAGACATCACGCGCTTTGTGGGATGGCGGTTTTGGTCCGATCTACACCGACGGCAACGGTAAGATCGAAAAGGCCCAGAACGGGCTCATCAACATTGCCGACCAGACGCTCTTCACCCTGTCCAAGTCGGATCCAGTCACCTGGTCTATCCTCGACGTCTACAAGGGCCGCATCACCGAGATGGGTTGGACCGTTTCTCCGGACCTGGAGCGTGAGAAGTCGGAGCTGCTGCTGTGGGAGAAGGAAGCGATGCTGGCGATCAGCCCCTTCGCCAAGCAGTCACCCAAGCCGACCTATGATTCGAACTTCCTGCCGCCAGCCGTGGCCAACGAGCTCCGCGGCCAACTAAAGACCATCAAGGTCACTGACCAGGACGCCCGCAAGAAGGTCCGCTGGCTCATCGACTACGCTGACCTGCAGCTGCGCAAGGACCTCATCCCCCGGGCGCACAAAGCCGAGCAGATGCTCAAGGGCTGCAACGGCGACGACATCGATCCATTCAAAGCCCTTAACGAACAGACCATCGACGACATTTGTATCTTTGACGCCGGCGCCATTGGCGGCGTGTACACCCGGGTCGAGGATCTTCAGAGCCTCTACCACCTGCCGGGCGAACAAATCCGTATATACAAAAATGCCGACTTCTCGACCCCGCAGCCGCCCTACCGCGCATACGCCTGGGAGGTCAATGGCCGCATCATCTCCGAGTTCACCATCGACGACCTTCTCTACATCGTCCGCAACCCGCAGGCCAACGGCTACGGGTTCAGTCCTCTCAAGGCTGCAGCCTACATCATCCAGGCGTCGCTGAACGCCGACGCCTATAACCTCGATAGCTTCAAATCTAACCTGCCGCCGGGGATCCTCGAGCTTGGCGATCTGAGCCCTGAGCAGCGGCAACGCTTCAAGTCTTACTGGGCGTCCGAGGTGACTGGCAAGGACGGCGGCCGGCACAAGATCTTCATGTCCAACTTCAAACTCAACAAGGACGCCTTCATTCCTATGGTCGGGAACAAGCAGGCGGACATGCAGTTCATGGAATACCTCGAGTGGACGCTCATGGTGAAGTGCATGTGCTTCGGCGTCAGCCCTCAGGAGATCGGCTTCACCAAGTTCTTCAAGTACGAGACCAGCTCCAACCAGCTGAAGCTCACCAACCGTGGCGTTGAGGACATGGCCAAGTTCATGGAAGGCGTCTACACCGAGGGGATCTTGAAGCGGATGATGGGGCTCACCGGCCTCAAGTTCCAATTCAAGCGCAGCAACACCATGATCAACAAAGAGGCCACCGACACGGCCACCGCCCGGATCAACGTCGGGCTTGCCTCTCAGAACGAGATCCGCGAAGAGTGGGGTCAACGGCCGCTGCCGGAGGGTGGCGACATCGCCGCCATCACGACCCGCATGGGTATCACGCCGGTCGCCGAGATCGGGGCCGAGATGCCCGACGCCGACGAGGATCCAGAGAACCCGGCGCCTGGCGAAGAGCCCACTCCGGACGAGCTGGACGAAGCCGCTGCTGCTCTTCTGGCCGCCCAGACCAAGCCGACACCCGGCAAGCCTGGTGGGACACCGCCCTCAGCTGCTAAGCCTACCCCTGAGGCGGCCGCCAAGGCCTTCCGGATCCTCTCCAACCACCTGGCCAAGAAGCTGGGGATCGACAAGTCCGTGCCCGACGGCAAAGCCGGTCATGGGGCCAGGATCAAGGGTGCTCGGACCCGCCGCAACAAACAGCTGCGGGAGTTCCGCAAGGATATCGGTAAGCGGGCAGCCGCGGCCGCCGCTGACCACATGCCGGCCCTGAAGAAGATCCTGGGCAAGGAGGACAAATGAGGTTCATTGAGCTCGAACCTAAGTTCATGAAGATGGTCGAGGTGCCAGGGCGGAATTACTTCGAGGACGTGGCCACGCTGGCTGAGGCCCATGGCGTTCGGCATCTATGCCCGGTCTGCTTCCTGAAGAACGATGGACCGCAGGGTACGCATAGCATCATCACGCCTAACACCAAAGCACCTGGGATCTGGGCGACCAACGGCGGCTGGGACATGACCGGGACCGGCCTAGAGGATCTGACGATCCATCCCTCCGTCCAGGTTCTCGGGGAGGACAGCTGCAAGGCCCACTTCTTCATCCGCAGCGGGGAGGTCATTTTTGCCTGACGACTGGGCACTCACCCCGGACCAGAAGAAGAAGCTCAAGAAGCAGCTCCAGGACTGGGCGGACGCTGTGATGCTGGGACTCGCCGGGGCGATGGTGACCGCTCTACCGGGGCTCATCGAAGAGGGCGACGATTGGGGCGGTGGTGGCGGGGGAGATGACGCGTTTGTCGCTGGGATGGCGGACATGCTAAAATCTCAGGGAGAGTACGCGGACGGCTTCCTCGAGGACATCAGCTCCAGGATCGACCAGGTCCTGGCTGGCGACTACGACGGGCAGGGGGATTTCGTTGACGCGGTGATGGACATGTTCCAGTGGGCCAAGTCCCGGGCTGAGTCGTACGCCACGGGCGCGGGGGTGCCGGCCTGGCGGAACGCGGCCATGAGCGCCATGAAGCGCAACGGGATCAAGGGCGGGACGTGGATCTGTACCTTTGGGCCCGGCAGCTGCGAGGATTGCCAGGATCTCCACGGACAGTGGATGACGAACGAGGAGTTCGACGCCGAGTGGGGGAACCAGTCGTGTAACGGGGGCTGTAACTGCGGGTTCATGCCCTCCAATGACGAGGAGGATCTGAGCGACGATGACCTCGAGGAGGTCGACTCCACCGTGGAGGATGACGACATGGAGGAGGCGGCTTGAGCACTCTGAATGTCCAAGAATCGGTCCTCCTGGCCAAGGCCAGCACTGAGGCGAAGGAACACAGGAACGCTGAGAAGGTGGAGATCTGGCGGGACGGCAAGCTGGTGGACGTGAGGGTCACGAAGATCTACGACAGGGAAGAGGTCAAGAAGACCCAGCAGTGACATAAGGGCGAATAGCCCAGCCTGACGCAAAAAGCGAGGGCGCTTTGGTGGGGTGCTACCCACCGGGGCGCCCTTTTTTATTTTCGGGAGGTCGTGATGGACGTGGTGAAGGGGCACAAGACCTATGTGGTCCAGGTCGGCGGCAAGCGGTACCTAACCGCGGCCAGGTCCCGCAGCCACGCCGTGAAGCAGGCGACCAAGCACGCGATCGACAGTAACCAGGCCTTGGGGCACGTGTACCAATCACGTGAGGCGCTGCGGGTGCAGGACAGGGTAGGCAAGAAGTTGCCGGTGAAAGGGAACGCGGGGATCTCTTTCAAGTGGGTGGATGGACAGCTGGTCCCCGTCAAGGCAGCACCCGGCAGCAAGGCCGGCACTTCAAAGGCGGGGGGATGACGATGGGGCAATCTACGACGCGTGTAAATGTGGAGTTCTTGATCCTGGACGGAAAGGTGGTGCCGGTCAGCTTCGGCGCTTACCGCGGCGGGATGTATCCGGACTCCATGGGGCAATACCCCGAACTGACGGATGACGGCCAGCTTGAGGACATGGTGGCTGATTTCCTGAAGGACTTCGGTGTGGACCTGAACGAGTGGAGCGATGACGAGGATATGGGCAAGCAGGAACTCATCACCACCGTCGGTGAGCTCCTCCTCAAGGCCAAGAAGAAGGACGAAGAGGATGAGGAAGACGATGACGACGAGGATGAAGACGAAGAGGACGACGATGAAGATGAGGAAGATGAGGAAGACGATGACGACGAAGAGGATGACGAGGAGGAAGGTGGTAAGGACGGGAAGGGCAAAAAGACCGCCAAGCAGCTGATCGCATCCCTCGACGAGATCCTCTCCAAGAAGCACGTCGGCTTCGCCAAGCTGGCTTCCAAGATCGCTGTCAAGAGCGGTGTCGGTAAAGAACGGGCCGCCAAGATCGCTGCGGCCATTGGTCGCAAGAAGTACGGGGCCGAGAAGATGGCGGTCGCCGCCCACAAAGGCAAAGCGCTGTCCGACAAACAAGCCAAGAAGTAAGGGAGAGGACCATGGAATTCAACGAGAACAACCAGGCCGTGAAGAATCTCCCAGTAGAAGCCCGTCGTGAATGGGCCGTCGCCGCCACGGTCGGCGGTAATGAGAAGGCCGGTTGGGATTGGCTCAAGAAGGCCGGCTGGTCCAAGGAAGGGCACAAGTGGGTCTTGGCCAAGAGTGCGGATCCGGCGGGTGAGAAGTTCCAAGCCCCGGTGCGCCTCGCCAAGGCCGAGAAGGAAGGCGAGGATCTCTTCGTCACCATGGTCGCGTCAGGCTTCGGCCTGGACCGGCAGGGCGACAAGATGGAGAAGAGCGCCATTGATCGGATGATCGCCACCTGCAAGGCGGGGACGGTTGGGATGCGGGAGAGCCATAACACGACCTTCCCGATCGCCAAGAGCGTCGACGCCTTCCTGGACCAGAACAACGAGATGCAGGTCAAGATGAAGCTCGAGAAGGCGCATCCCATGAGCGGGTACGTCTTTGATCGCGTGGCCAACGGCGAGGCTGTCGAACAAGCCTCCGTCTACGGCGCTGTCACCAAGAAGGATTACGTGTGGGAACCCACGGCCAAGAAGATGGTCAAGTCCATCCAGGACGTGGCGCTCTCGTTCATCGACCTCACGCCGCCCGGAGAAAGCGCCTACAAGGGCGCCGGGTTCGTTGAGGCCATTGCGAAGCAGGTGTCCTGGGCGGAGGAGCCAAAAGCCCCTTCCCCGGAGGGAACCGGAAAGGGTGAGACTATGGAAGAACTTTTGAAGCAGATGGAGGCGGTTGCCGATGCCTTGGAAAAGGCGATGGCTCCCGACTTCAAGATCGAGTCGCACATGTTCGGGAAGGATGGGGTCCTGAAGAAGGACTTCAAGGAGAAGCTGGATTCCGCTCGTCCGTCTTTGACGGCTGAGCAGACCGAGCTCCTGAACAAGTCCGTCATGCGCATTCTCAACGCCGCCGGGATCGAGACGATCGACGCGGACGGTGAGGTGCCGGGCGTGCAAGCCGATCCTATGTCCAAGAGCAAGGTCGTCAAGAAATTGGCGAAGGCCTTGGGCATCGACAAGGATGAGCTCCGCAAAGCTTTGGGTTTGAAGGACGAGACGCCGGCTCCCGCCGTTGTCCCGGGCCTGGATGACCTGAAGAAGCAGCTCTCCACGGTCACCGACTTGGTGTCCAAGTTGTCGAAGGAGACGGCCAAGGGACGTCCTGCGGTGCCGGGCGATGCAGCCCTGTTGCGCAAGGATGCCGCTGCCGCCGGCGAAGCGATCCCCATGGAGGAATTGACCGCCATGGTGAAGCAGGTCGGTGAAGCCGCCAAGGATGGGATGTTGACCGCCGATGGCCAAGCCAATGCCAGGATGTTGGTCAGCAACTTCACCAAGCGTGTGGCCGAGATGGCCATCGCGGGAGGCGCTGCCAGCACCCGCTAAGGAGCAAGTCCACATACGGCCGAATAGGCCTGCCTGACCCAAAAAGGGAGGGCGCATCAGCGACGGGAAACCGCCTGCGGATGCGCCCTTTTTGTTTTTAAAGAGCAGGCGAACCGCCCGCAAGGGCTACTAACCAACCGGGGCAGGACCCCCATCAAAAAGTGATGCCTCTCGGCAAGCCAGGCCTCCCGCCACAAGCGGCGCCCAAATTGGCAATAACGCCGAAGCGGTCCAACGGAAGGAAAGGAAATTTATGCAGAACCTTTTGAATCCCTCCGGCGTTAACGGCCAGGCCGTCGCCGAGGTCCTCGAACGGCTGCAGAAGGACGTCTCGGTGACGAACATCGCCGGGCTCGCCCTCTACCGCCAAGATCTGTCGCCGATCCTCATGATCGAGCCCCCCATGGAGACCCCGTTGCGGAACCGCTTCAAGCGGATCCCCGGCAACGGCGGCGCCCATGAATGGAATCGCCTCGTGGCCACGAACGGCCCCAGCGGCGTGCCCTTCATCGGTGGGACCCTGCCGACCTCGGGGTTCTTCGCCAAGGGTGGTTTGCCGACCAACTCGAACCCGTCCTATGAGCACGTGAGCGCGCCTTACAAGCTCGTCGGTGACATCGCCGAAGTGACGGACTTCGACCAGGCGGCCGGCCGGTCCTACATGGACCTGCTCGCTCACCAGATCAAGATGAAGACCCGCAACGTGGCGCTGATGGAGGAGTGGTGCATCATCAACGGATACACCTCCACCCCCGGCCAACCCAACAACAACCCGCTGTATTTCAGCGGACTGTTGGAGCAAGACAACTTCAACGTGAACAACGTTGCGGGTGCGGCCTTCACCATCGGCTCGGTCCGTAAGGCCCAGCTGCTCCAGTACAACGTCGGGGCGCAACCCCGCATGGTGGTCATGTCGACCCTCATGAAAGCCAAGTTCAACGACCTCATCCTGTCGAACTTCTTCGCGGTGCGTCAGACCACCGGGTTGGAAGCCTTCACTCGGCTCCAGACCGGCCTGAACGTGACCCAGTTCGACTTCGGATACGGGCCCGTTGACGTCATCCAGCACAGGTACCTGACCGCCGGGGCCGGCAACGCCTCCGGGGGCACCCAGGAAGTCATCCTGAGCTTGGACGACATGTCCGAGAACGAGAACGGTAACGCGATCGAGATGGTGGACTTGCTGCCGGTGGGGATGACCCCTCTAGCTCGCACGACCACCAGCACGCGTCAGCTCGTGCAGGAATACACCCTGCTCAAGGTGACCGCGCCGATCTACCAAGCTTCGGTGACGGGCATCGCCACGCCGACCTTCTCCTCCTAAGGGAGAAAGCAGTTAGCAGGGCAGTGAAAGGAATAGGCGCCTGGCCATTCGCAACCAGGCGCCGAACCCTTTAACCGATGGAAGGAGAACCATGATCAAGCTCAAAAGCACCCATCCACTTAGCGGTTGCGTCGTTGTCTTCGGACAAAGCTACGACATCAAACCTGACGTTTCGCGTCGGTTCGGTATCGTCGAAGTGCCCGATCTACATACGGCCAACTTCATGGCGGAGCACATGGGCTACCAATTCATGGGTTACGAACGGATCCGCAGGGCCAAGAAGATCGTCATCCGCCGCGGGCGGGGCATTGGGGACGTCCTTATGGTGGTCCCGATCGCCCGCATGTTGATGGCCGACGACCCGGGTAAGCAGATCACCCTCGCCTGCGATATCCCCAAGATGGACCTGGCCAAGCACCTGCCTTACTTCACCCGGGTCGTGCCGCTGAACCGCCTCCAGTTCCACCAGGACAAGGTGTGGGTCGTGGACGCTGACGGCATGAATCCGGATGAGCACGATACTTGGATCAATCTGGAGAACTTGGCTGAGACGGATCCGGATCAGGCCATTCATCACCGCATCGACCTCTTTGCCCGGGCTGCCGGGTTCGATATCCCCTTACAACCCCACCAGCGGGCCCTCGAGATGCGCCTCACCAAGGATGAGGCCGATGCTGGACGTCGGCGCCTGGTCTCCCTGGGCTGGCGCCCGGGTGAGAAGCTCCTGGCCATGGCGGTGCGCTCGACGAGCGAGAACCGCAACATGCCCAGCCACATCTTCCGTGAAGTGGCCGATAGGGCGGCCCGGGACGGCTGGAAGATCCTCATCCTGGACCACGACTCCATGTTCGGGTGGGAAGGTCCGGGCGTCATCAACTTGGCCGGCAAGACCCTGGGTGAGGAAGAGAACCGCCAAGTGGCCTCTCTCATCGTTCACGCCACTATGTTCTTCGGGCCTGACTCGGGGCTGTGGCACATGGCCAACGCCCTCCACGTGCCCAATACGGTCTATTTCGGGGCCATGGACTGGCGCCTGCGGGTGACTGGCCCCACCCGGGTGCTGTTCCGCAATGTCGCCTGTTACCCCTGCAACACCTACGGATGCCACTGGCACAAGAAGCACGCCTGCATCGACCTATCTAGCGAGGAGATCTGGCGGGAGATCCTGGTCCATCACCGGCAGGTCAGTGAGAACGCCATCGTGGTCAGCAAGCCGATGCCGCCGCAGCGCGAGACCCATAGCGTCCAGGCCGTGGGGGTGGGCGGATGAGCGTCTACTGCACAAGCGACCTGGTCAAGTCCTACCTCTACGGGATCGACATGACGCCCCTCATCAAAGCGGGCGGCAGCGTCGACTTCTTCGTGAACCAGTTCATGCCCATCGCGGCGGCCGAGATGGACCGCTTCATGCGGCAGACCTTGAATACTGAGACCCTCACCGGCCAGCGCTTCGACGGGACTGCCACCACCGAGATCGTCATCCCTAACTGGCCGCTCCAGGCGGTCACCAGCTGCACGATCTATTACGGGTGGGGCGCGGTGCTCTATCAGTTCCAGAAGATCCACCACAAGGCCAGTAGGCTGCTCGGGCTGCCGACGGATCCCCCGGACCAGAACGCCGACCTCCTGGTCGACCGAGACAAAGGGATCATCATGATCAACCCCTCCAGCCTGCAGCTGGTCTCTCAGCAAGGCGCGCTCTCGCCTCTTTGGAACTGGGTCTTCACCGAAGGCGTGGCCAACATCTCGGTCGATTACACCCACGGCTTCTCTGTCATTCCCCAAGACGTGCAGGCCTGCCAGGCCATGCTCACGGCGATCCTCGTGGGCGAGATGGCGGCTGGGCGGCCGTCCGGAGGGGCGACCTCTATCAAGATCGGCACCGTGTCTCGGACATGGGGCAACAAGGCTTACGCATCCATGTTCGACATGTGGATGACCATGATCCAGTCGATCCTCACGCACTACCAGGTCCGGGAGGCCTCGTTCTAATGCTCGTCCAGCTCAGCAAAAAAGCCGCTTCTCTGACTGTCAATGACGGCCGTGGGAAGCCTCTGTTCTTCGCCCAGGGCGACGACCCCCAAGAGGTCGACGTCTCCCGGGTGATGCCGTTCCTGGAGAGCGGCCACCTGGTCAAGGCCCAGTGGCCAGGATTCGAGAACGACCAGGTCGCTGCGGTCGGGTTCGATCCCACCGACTGGACCCAGCGGCCGGTCGGGGAATTGGAGGCGCGGGTATGAGCCTGGTCAGCGGGTTGCTCAACAAGACCTGCAAGGTCCTGCGTCCCCAGTTCGCGGATGACGGGAGCGGCGGGGAGAACATTTCCAGCTATTCGACCTTGATGACGGGTGCGGGTCTCCTCATCAGCCAGAAGACCCAGTCCTTCTCCCAGGATCCAGGTGGACGGCAGGCCAAGGAGATCCTGACGGGCTACATGGAGTGGGTGGACGAGAGCCTGATCAACGTGAACGACGTCATCACTCAGGTCACCGATGCCCTGGGCAACGTCGAGCAGGACCTGGTCAACGGGAAGACCACCAACGCTTCGTACAAGGTGACCGGGCGGACCGACCCGAACGGGGAGCGGGACCATCTCGAGATGACCCTCGAGCACTACCACGGCCGGGTTGAGGGCCAGCCGTGATACGCACATCCGACTTCTCGTTGTACTACTCGGCCACTAACCAGTGGGCCGATACGGTCACGAGCCTGCGGATCTTCCAGGCCATGCAGGACGCCCTGGGGATCCTCCTCGAGGAGGTCCAGGTCAACGTGCCCAGGGACACGGGGGATCTGGAGTCGGACGCCAACGCCAAGATGATCGACTTCTCGCCCGGCAAGCAGGTCGTGGGCGGGGTTTCGATGATGAAGGACGGGGTCCAGCGGCCCTACGCCTGGATGCGGGAGAAGGGCGGCACGATCGTCCCCAGGCCGGAGAACAAGAAGCAGCTGCTCTTCTGGATCGACAAGGGGGACGGGACGTTGAAGGTGGCGAAATTCGTCATCCAGAACGGCAGCTTCTACATGGAGCGGTCCCTGGAGAACAAGACGGACCAGATCGTTGAAAAACTCGCAGGTGCCGTCACCGGCGCCTTCGAGATCTTCGACTAACAGGAGGAAGCGATGCAACTTTTAAGCTCGATTTTCGGGTTGTTCAGTCCCTGGTTGTGGCTGTTGGGGCTGGTCGTGTTGGTGGCGTTCATCGGCTCCAAGGCCGGTGTGAAGGTCCTGGCGGATCTCTGGATGGAGATCGTGGCCGTGGCCACCCAGCTCTGGGGACAGTTTAAGGACAACGTCTTGGTGCTCGCCATTGCCGGGATCCTGTTCCTCTTCGACCAGCGCCTCCTGGTCATCACCCTTGCCATCGTGGCGGTCGTCATCGCCGCGGGGGACAAGATCAATGCCATCGTCAAGACGATCAAGCTGCCCAAGGTCTAACGAGTGCTTCCTCAGCCGACCCAGGGCCAGCTGACCGCGTCCGTGGTCGCGCCTCCCTCCGTGTCCCTCAAATGGACCGGCGGGGCCGGTGTGAACCACTACGACCTGTACCGGTCGGCAGCGGCCCTGCAGCTGGGGCAGAAGATCAATGTGGCGCCGTTGGTGGACTCAGGATCCCCGAACTACACCGTGACGGTCACGGATGACGGGATCTCGACCACCTCGGCGCCGGCGGTAGGTACGCCCCTGTATTACCGCCTGGTGGCGGCGGACGCGCTGGGGAACTACGGGCCGGTCTCGGATGGGGTCGGAGCCACGATCGAGGCCTCTTCCTTCGTCCAGGACGCGGTCCTGGCCACCCTGGTGGCCGGTTTAAGGGCCGATGCGACGCTCATGGCCATGTTGGGGAACGACCCGAACCAGGTGCGCTTCCAGAAGAGGATCCGGGAGACGGGAGATCTCTACCCGTTCGTCGTCCTCTGGAGGAGCGACTGGAAGGAGGATCCGAAGTTCAAGGACCTCCGGATGGGAACGCTCGAGTACACGATCTCGGTGGTCAACAACGCCTCGAGCTCGATCGTCGTGACGAACGTGCTCAACCGGATCGCAAAGCTGCTTGACGGGGACGCAGGCAAGTTCCTTTTCAACGGCAGCTCGGCGATCCAGGTGATGTCGACGATGTACATGGGGGCCGGTCCGGAGTCGTACACGGACTCCCCCAAGCTGTGGTTCCAGGACGGCAGGCTGCGCATCATCTGCCAACTGTTCGCGACGTGATGCGC
>Ga0070711_100002199_pt1 | contig 11073 bp, 10 predicted proteins | sample LARL53metaG_FD_65452 | JGI IMG/M metagenome (GOLD analysis project Ga0070711, IMG submission 65452) | Corn, switchgrass and miscanthus rhizosphere microbial communities from Kellogg Biological Station, Michigan, USA - LAR L5-3 metaG | ecosystem: Host-associated > Plants > Roots > Rhizosphere ... | reverse complement strand
TGCGCACTCACGCGCGTCTCGCCGCGGCGGATATCCAGATCCTCGGTGCGCAGTTGCCACTGCCCGGCCTCGAGTGTGCCGCCGAGGCGCGCACTGAGCTGCAGCCCGTCCAGCGTCAGCGGCTGCGGGCCCACGAGCAGCAGGCGCGCCGCCTGCGCGCTCAGCTGCGCGCTGATGCGCTCCTCGCTCGCGGTGAGCTGCGCGGCGAGCCCCTCGAGCACCAGGTCCTGCGTCGCGCTCGCCAGCCTCAGGCCCTGCCCCTGGGCACTGGCCGCGAGGCGCGTGCCGGCGCGCCGCCGCGCGTCCCAGTCAAAGTCGACGCCGCCGAACTCGCCCCCCAGGGTGAGCGGCTCGAGCGGCCACTGCGGCAGGTACCAGCGCGCGAACGCGGCCGCGGCCGCCAGCGGGATGCGGTGCAGGGAGCCGCGCGCGGTATCGGGCGTGAACAGCACCGTCGCGGTGCCGGTGCCCGCGGCGCCGAGATCGAGCGCGCCGACCGCGAGGCGCCAGCCATCCGCGGCGCGCGCCAGCTGCCAGTCGGCGCGCAGCCGCGGCAGCCGCAGCGGCGCACTGGCCGCCGTCGGCGCCGGCCACTCCAGTGCATCGGCATGCAGCAGGCCCGCCACCTGCTGGATGCGCCCGCGGGCGATCGTCGCCTGCAGGTTCAGGTTGCCGCTGCCGCCCTGCGGCAGGTAGCGCGCGTAGCGCGCGTAGACCTCGAGCGCGCGCCAGCCGCCGAAGGCGAGCCGCTCGCCCTCGAATGTCAGGGTGCCGCTGAGGTCCTCGGTGCGCGCGACGTCCCCCGTCAGTCGCAGCGTGAAGCGCGCGCTCGCGCCCAGGCGGTCCGGCAGCAGCAGCTGCACATCCGCACTCCAGTTCGCGCCCAGGCGCCGCAGGTCCGCGCGCATCAGGTCCACGCTTACCGGGTGCCCGCTGCCGGGTTCGAGCCAGCGCAGCGCGCCACCCTCGATGTCGATGCGGCCGCCGCGCCAGCGCGACAGCAGCCGCGGGGCATCGGCGAGCATGTTCGCGCGCGGCGCGCCGGCCGATGCAGGCGTGCCGGCGCCGGCGGCCGCCCCGCCGGTGAGATCGATGTCAGGATTGAGCAGCGTGATGCGCCCGGCCTCGAGATGTCCACTGCGCACCATGCGCCAGGCGTCCAGGCTCACGCTGAGCTCGGGCGCGCGCAGCAGCGCCGGCGCGCCGGCTTCCCCGAGCGCGACGCGGTGGAATACCGCCTCGGGTCCGTACCACCCCCAGCGCACGGTGAGCTGGCTGAAGGTGACCTCCAGGCCGGTCTGCTCGCGGATCAGTGCCTCGAGCGCCGCGCGATGCTCGGGCACGCGCGCGGCGATGAGCTCGCGCGCGAGGAACAGCAGCGCCGCCACGAGCAGCGCTGCGCCGAGCAGGCTCGCCGCCAGGCGTCGCCGCGCCCCCGCAGGCTGCACGGGGCCCGCCGCAGCCGCTGGAGCGGCCGGCCCGGCAGCAGGCTCGGCAGGCGACTCAGGCACGATCAGTCCCTAAACGAGAACGACGTCGTATTGATCGACCCCGTAGAGCGTCTCGACCTGCAGGCGGATCGGACGACCCACCTGCGCCTCGAGCTCGCCCAGGGTGGCGGACTCCTCGTCCAGGAGGCGATCCACGACGTCCTGGTGGGCCAGTATCAGCAGCTCGCGGCTGGCAAACTGTCGGCTCTGTCGCACAATTTCCCGAAAAATCTCGTTGCAGACGGTCTCGGGCGTGCGGATGAAGCCGCGCCCCTCGCAACTTGGACACGCCTCGCACAGCAGATGTTCCAGGCTCTCGCGGGTGCGCTTGCGGGTCATCTCCACCAGTCCGAGCGGCGAGAGGCTCACGATGTGGGTCTGCGCGCGATCCCCGGCGAGCGCGCGCTCGAGCGCGGTCAGCACGGCGCGGCGGTGCGGCTCGTCACGCATGTCGATGAAGTCGATGATGATGATGCCGCCGAGGTTGCGCAGCCGCAGCTGCCGCGCGATGCTCACCGCGGCCTCGAGGTTGGTGCGGAAAATCGTCTCCTCGAGGTTGCGGTGGCCGACGTAGGCGCCGGTGTTCACATCGATCGTGGTCATGGCCTCGGTCTGGTCGATGACGAGGTGGCCGCCGGATTTCAGCGGCACCTTGCGATCGAGCGCCTTGGCGATCTCCTCCTCGACGCCGTTGAGGTCAAACAGCGGCCGCGGCCCTGCGTACAGCTCGATGACCGGCACCGCCTCGGGCATGAAGGCGCCGGCGAACTCGCGCATGCGCTCGAGCTCGCGCGGCGCGTCCACCAGCACGCGGCTGACGCCGCGGGCGAGCTCATCGCGCAGCACGCGCAGGCTGAGCGGCAGGTCCTCGTGCACCACCGAGCCGGCGCCGGCGGCCGCGGCGGCGCCGCGCACGTGTTCCCACAGCTTCGCCAGATAATTCATGTCATCGCGCAGGTGGTCGGCGCTCGCGCCCTGGGCGGCCGTGCGGATGATGTAGCCGCCTTCGCCGCCGTTGCTTACCAGCTGCAGCAGCGTCGTCTTCAGGCGCGCGCGCTCGGCCTCGTCCTCGATGCGCGCCGAGACCCCGATCGCCTGGCCGCGCGGCATGTAGACGAGATAGCGCGAGGGCAGCGCGATGAAGGTCGTGAGGCGCGCCCCCTTGGTGCCGATCGGATCCTTGATGACCTGCACGAGGATCTCGTCACCGGCGTTCACCAGGCGCCGGATGTCCTCGACCGCGGGCACGCCGGCGGCCGAGGCGCCGAGCAGCGTGTCATCCGAGGCGGTGGCGGCAATGTCGGCGGCGTGCAGGAAGGCGGTGCGCTCGAGCCCGATCTCCACGAACGCCGCCTGCATGCCGGGCAGTACGCGCGAGACGCGTCCCTTGTAGAGATTGCTGACGAGCCCGCGGCGGCTGGTGCGCTCGATGTGCACCTCCTGCACGACGCCATTCTCGAGAATCGCCGCGCGCGTCTCGCGCGGCGCCACGTTCACCAGGATCTCGAGGCTCACGCGCCGGCCCCGCGCGGCGCGCCATCCAGCAGGGTCGGGATCCGCGCCGCGCGCAACAGCTGCGCCGTTTCATACAGCGGCAGCCCCACGACGCCCGAGTAGCTGCCGCTGAGGTGTTCGATGAAGGCCGCGCCGCACCCCTGCACCGCATAGGCGCCCGCCTTGTCGTGCGGCTCGCCGGTGTGCCAGTAGGCGAGGCACTCCGGGCGGCTGAGGGCCCGGAAGCGCACCACGCTCGCGCTGAGGCGAAACGTGAGCTGCTCCGCCGCCGCCAGCGCCACCGCGGTCAGCACCTCGTGCGCGCGGCCCGACAGGCGCTCGAGCATCACCAGGGCCGCGGCCATGTCCGCGGGCTTGCCGAGGATGAGCTCGTCGATGACGACGATGGTATCGGCGCCGAGCACCGCGACGCCCCCGCTGTCGCGGGCCACGGTGAGCGCCTTGGTGCGCGCCATGCGCACCACGTAGTCCGCTGCGGCCTCCCCGGGCAACACCGCCTCGTCGATGTGCGGCGCCCGCACCACGTGCGCCACGCCGAGCTGCGCCAGCAGCTCGCGGCGCCGCGGTGACATGGACGCCAGGCACAGGGCCGGTGGGGGTGCTTCGCGCGGGTGCATCAGTCGCGATGATACGGGTGATTGGCCAGAATGCTGTGAGCCCGGTACAGCTGCTCGGCCAGTACCACCCGCACCATGGCGTGCGGCAGCGTCAGGCGCGACAGCGACCACCTGAAGTGGCTGCGGCCGAGCACCTCGGGTGCCAGGCCGTCCGGGCCGCCGATCAGGAATGCGACGTCCTGCCCCTCCTGCATGCGGCTCTTGAGCCAGCCGGCCAGCTCGCGGGTGGACAGCTGCGAGCCATGCTCATCGAGGGCCACGACGTGCTCGGCGGGACGTAGCGCGGCCAGCAGGCGCTGCGCCTCCGCGGCGATGGCCCTGGCGGGCGCGGACGCCTGCGTGCGCGCCGCGGCCTCGATTTCCACGAGCGACACGCGCCGCTCCGGCCCCAGGCGGGTGAGGTAGTCATCGCAGGCGCTGCGCACCCAGGCGGGCATGCGCGTGCCCACTGCGATCACGCGCATGCGCATCGCGAGCTAGCGCGCGATGCGCCGCCGCCGCGCCGCCGCGCGGGCAGGTGCGACCGCCGCCGCAACCGGGAGCACGGGACCACCTTCCCAAAGACGCTCGAGCCCATAGAACTCGCGCACCCGCGGCAGCATGACGTGCACCAGGATGTCCTGCAGATCGACCAGCACCCATTCACCGTCGCGGGCCCCTTCGGTTCCCAGGGCGCGACAACCGATCGCCTTGGCCTTTTGCGCGACGCGCTCGGCAATGGAGCGCACGTGACGATCGGAGTTGCCGCTCGCGATGATCATGGTGTCGGCGATGTCGGTGAGGCCCCGCACATCCAGCACCCTGACATTCACGGCTTTCATGTCCTCGAGCGCACTCGTTACGGCTTGCTGCAGCGGCGAGACGCGCTCCTCAGCGGGGCGCAGGCTTTTGCGGGTGATCATGTGTTAAGTGAATTCTCCTGATAACTACCGTCAGGGGGCGTTCGGCTCGTGCTGGGGAGCATAGCACCTAGTCTCGAAAATGAGCTGCCTCACCTCCTCGGGAACGAGGTAGCGCGGGTCTCGGCCCGCGACCAGCAGCGCCCGCAACTCGGTGGAGGATATTTCCAGCTGCGTGCCCGCGTGCACGTAGATGCAGCCGGCGGGCCGCTCGTGCAGCGCGCGGATGCTGCCGGTACCGTGATCCACCATCACCTCCCCGAGCGGGCCGGTGGTCGGGGCACGCCAGCCCGGGCGATGCGCCACCACCACGTGCGCCAGGCTCAGCAGTTCGCGCCAGCGGTGCCATTGCGGCAGCCCGAGGAACGCATCCATGCCCAGCAGCAGGCACAGCGAGCGCTCCGGGAACTCGCGCCGCAGTTCCGTCAGGGTATCTACTGAATATGACGGTCCGGTGCGGCGCACCTCGCGATCGTCCACCACGAAGTAGGGCTGCGCGGCGACGGCGGCCCGCACCATCTTCAGGCGCACCTCGGCGCTCGCGTACAGCTGGTCGCGGTGCGGCGGGGTGCCGGCGGGCAGCAGCCGCACTTCCGCGAGGCGCAGCTCCTGCCACAGCTCGAACGCGGTGCGCAGGTGACCGCAGTGAATGGGGTCAAAGGTGCCGCCGAAAATGCCGATGGGCTGTTTCAAGCGATTCAGCGCGCCAGGGCGAGGGGCGGGCCGGCGGGTTTGGCGCTCAGCGCCACCGCGAGCAGTGCCATCTCGTCCCACGCGTTGCCCGTGAGGCGACCCTTGATCATGCGGTCGGCGCGGCCGGCGCGCTGCACCAGGTCGCCGAAGCACAGCCGTGGCGCGCGGCGCACCGCCTTGGCCAGCGCGGCGCTCTGGCGCTGCCACGCCGGCGCTCTGCCGCCCTCACCCGCCTGCGCCGTCCAGACGTCGCGCAGCGCCTTGGTCAGCGCCCACAGCACGAGCGTCGCCTCCGTGCCCTCCGCGCGCAACCCGGCGAGCATGCGCAGCGCGCGCGTCGTCTCCCCCGCGAGCACCGCCTCCGCAAGCTGGAACACGTCGAAGCGCGCACTGTCCGCCACGCTCGCCTGCACCGCCGCGGCGCTCATCTGCGGCCCGGCGTTCAGCAGCGCGAGCTGCGCCAGCTCCTGGTGGGCCGCGAGCAGATTGCCCTCGGTGCGTGCCGCGAGCAGCTCGAGCGCCTCCTCGCTGGCCTCGAGGCCGAGGCTGCGGGCGCGGGCCTTGAGCCAACCGAGCAGTCGGGTGCTGTCCACCGGCCACACCTGCACCCAGGCGCCGTGCGCCTCCACCGCGCGCACCCAGTCGGCACTCTGGGCATCGCGGTCCAGGCGCGGCGCGAGCAGCAGGAACAGGGTGTCGGGGTCACGCGCCTCGAGCAGGCTCACGAGTGCGGCGTTGCCCGCCACCCCCGGCTTGCCGCTCGTCAGACGCATCTCGAGCACGCGCCGCGCGCCGAACAGCGAGAGGTTGGCGGCCGAGCCGCGCACATCCTCCCAGTCCCCGGCGCGTTCGATGAAGTGCACCTCACGCTCGCTGAAGCCGGCGGCACGCGCACGCGCGCGAATCGCATCCGCCGCCTCGCCCGCGAGCAGCGGTTCGTCGCCGGAGACGAGGTAGGCGGGCAGCAGGCGCTGGGCGAGCTGCGGCGCGAGCGAATCGGAGGTGAGCTTCAAATTGATCCTGGGCGGCGCGCGGCGTGAACTGAGACCCGATTATTAACTATATCCGCGCCCACTTGCCCCTCCCAGAAGGGCAGCTATGCAGCCGGCGCCGAGGGGCCTGAGCTTGAGCCGCACCCTGCAGCGCCATCGTCTGATCGACTGCCTCGCGGCCGATACGCGGCTCGCGGGTGCCAGTGTTCACCCGGCGCAGGGCCTGCACGGCACCTCAAGCTGTCTGGAAATGACCCCCGTGCCTGCTGCGGGACGCCCCGGACCCAACGCGCCGTCAGGAACAAAGTGAGATAAACCTCGCAGATTTCCCAAGCACTCACGTCCAATGAGGCGCTTCTTATGAGTCCGGCACGCACGTGTTGCCCGGGCAAGGGCCGGCGGCTACTCTCCAACCTCGTAAGCCGGACTTGGTCCAGTGAGCCGCAATTTCCGTCAACTGGTCGCCCTCGCGGCGGCCTGCGCGCTGATCGCATGCACTGCCGTTTATTCGGCACACGCACTGGGCGAGCGCGCGCACGAACACGGGCACTGCGACCTGTGTGTGCACTTCAGCGGCAGCGCAGGTACCCCGAGCCAAGCCAAGCTTGTCGGAAAGCCTCAGCTCACCGTCCGCGCCGTCTCGTTCCCGCAACAGATCCTCCTGCCCCGACGCTCTCCGGTCGGTGAAAACCGCCCTCGGGGCCCTCCTCCCAAGCCCATAGCAATCTGACTTCGCTGCGCGCCCTCGCCTTTCCTGGCGAGCAAGGGCCGCAGAGGGCTTTTTGAATTCCAGCGGTTGTCGGTGCCGTGCGCGCATTGCGTTGCCTGGCCACCGGCGCGAGACCGTTGGCGAGGAGTTTGGATGCTTACGTCCCTTCCATCCGCGGCGCGTTTCGGCGCCGCCGCAGGATTCTCTTTGCTTGCTTCAAGTGCGATCCGTGCCCAAGTGGCCGATCAGTCCGGTGCCAACCTGCCCACGATCGTCGTTACCGCGCAGCACCTGAATGAGGAACGCTCGCGGATCGATACGCAGACGGGCGCCTCCACCTACACGTTCAGTGCCCAGGACATCCAGGCTTCTCCGGGCGGGGACAACGTGCAGCTCAACCAAGTCATGCTGCAGGTACCGGATGCCGCCCAGGATTCCTTTGGACAGCTGCACATCCGCGGGGACCACAACGGGCTGCAGTTTCGCCTGAACGGCGTGATCCTCCCGGACGGCATCAGCGTGTTCGGTCAGACCCTTCCCCCCCGGCTGATTGATCAGTTCAAGCTAATTACCGGGAGCCTGCCGGCGGAGTACGGGCTGCGCAGCGCCGGCATCATCGATCTGACGACCAAAGGCGGCGCCCTGCAACCGGGCGGGGAGGTCTCGCTGTACGGCGGGAGCCACAACTCGGTCCAACCGAGCTTCAACTATGGAGGCAGCAGCGGTAACAACACTTACTTTGTCACCGCTGACTTCATCAGCAACGATCTCGGCATCGAGTCTCCGGACGGAAGCTCCACTCCGCTACATGACCACACGAAGCAGGGCCACGGATTTGGATACTTCGAGCATATCTTTGACGACAGCAACCGCCTGACCCTGATCGCGGGAACCTCGGATGATCGCTTCGAGATTCCCAATCTGCGCGGGGTGCACGCAGCCGATGTGGGCCCGGGACTGACCGTGAATGGTGTGTCGGACTTTCTCAGCGATGACCTGGATCAGAATCAGCGCGAGCTTACCCACTTCGCCGCCTTGAGCTTTCAGCATTCGCAGGGTGCGCTCACCACACAGACCTCGCTGATCGCGCGGTATTCGAGCCTTGATTTCTCGCCCACCCCGGACTTTGGCGACCTGCTGTTCAACGGCATCTCCCAGCAAGCCTACAAGCGCGACGTGGCCTACGGCCTGCAGAGCGACGCCGCCTACAGGCTCAACGAGGCCCACACCGTACGTGCAGGGTTTTACGTGCAGACCGACCGGCTCACCAGCAATACCAACTCGGATGTGCTGCCGACCGACTCGAATGGGAACCAGAGCAGCGAGGTGCCGCTCGGGATCGTTGATGACACCGAAAACACCCAGTGGATCGAGAGTGTTTACCTGCAGGACGAATGGCACATCCTGCCCGTGCTGGTGGTCAACTACGGACTACGTTTTGACCACTATGCCGCGTTCTCCAGCGGCAGCCAATTGAGCCCACGCGTGAACTTTGTCTGGCAGGCAACGGATAGCACTACGGTGCACGCGGGCTATTCGCGCTTTTTCTCCCCGCCGCCGTTCGAACTGGTGGGCAGCACGACCATCGACAAATTCATCAATACCACGGCGCAGCCGCAGGTCCTGCAGAACGACGTAGTAAAGGCCGAGAGCTCGAATTACTACGACCTGGGACTGCAGCAGGTCCTCACCAAGGCCCTCACGGTTGGCGTGGACAGCTACTACAAGCAGGCAACCAATCTCATCGACGAGGGGCAGTTCGGCGCGCCCATTATTTTCACGCCCTTCAACTACGCCCACGGCCAGGTCTACGGCGTGGAGTTCACGGGCAACTACTCGAGCGGTCACTTCCAGGCGTATGCAAATCTCGCCTTCCAGCGGGCCATCGGCAAGGACGTCGTGTCCGGACAGTTCAACTTCAGCCCCGATGATCTGGCCTACATCGCGTCCCACTACATCCACCTCGACCATGAACAGCAGATGACCGCTTCCGGGGGTGCTGCGTACGTGTGGCACGGAACCCGAGTGAGCGGTGACCTCCTCATCGGCTCGGGCCTGCGCGCGGACGAGACGCTGCCGGATGGCAGCAGCATCCCGAATGGTGCGCACCTGCCCTACTACCGCCAGGTCAACATGGGGGTAAGCCATGACTTCACGGATGACGGGATCAAGGGTCTCACGCTGCGGTTCGACGTGATCAACGTGTTCGACCAGATCTACCAGATCCGCAATGGCACCGGCGTGGGAGTAGGCGCCCCGCAGTACGGCCCGCGCCGTGGGTTCTACGGCGGGGTGGCCTGGGCGTTCTGAACCGACACGCCGCGCTCGCCGCGGACGCACCGGGCGAGCCCGAGTCTGCTCGGTCACGGGACGCGCCGGCCACGCGGGCGTTCGCAGCAGGGCCGCGCCGTGGCTTCGTCGCCGGTGTGGCGAAGACCTTCAGGTGCGGCTGCGGTGGGCGAGCCCGGCGGCGGGCCGCCCGCTCAGCGCTGCCCGTAGAAATCAGGGCGCGTGCGTTCCATGTGCCTTTCAGGCTGCGCGAGCGGGGCGAATCCGCAGTCGCGGTAGAGCGCGTGCGCGTCGCGGGTGACGAGGTTCCAGCGCCGCAGTCCCTGCAGGCGCGGATGTGCGAGCGCCAGCGCCAGCATCGCGCGCGCCACGCCGCGGCCGCGGTGCCCCTCGAGCACGTAGACGTCGCACACGTAACAGAAGGTCGCGAAATCGGAAATGAAGCGCGCCAGTCCCACCTGCGTGCCGCGCTCCTCGTAGGCGCCGATGCACAACGAGCCCTGCACCGCGCGCTCCAGCACCTCGAGCGGCAGTCCCTGCGACCAGTAGGCGCCCTGCAGGTAGCGGTGCATGGCCGCAAGGTCCAGGCGCGCCGGATCGTCCGAGAGGGTGTAGTTCGCGAAGGTGCGGGTGATCGGTGCGTGCAACGGCAGCTCCCTGGAGGCGCCCGAGAAGCGTAGGCGCGCAGCCTAGCGAATCGCGGCGCGGCGCGACAGGCAGCGGCGCTGCGCGCTCAGCGCGACGCCGCCGCGCTCCCGAGGAGCCCGCCGCCGGCATCGATGAGGTGCCGTCGCAGCAGCCAGTGCCGTGCGTCGGCCGCGTCGCCTTCGAACCACGCTTGCGTACTGCCCAGCCTGAAGCTGTAGCCCCACGCGTCCATGTCACTCATGAGGCGCTCGCGCCCGACATCGGCGAGCTCCCCGGCGAGCAGCAGCTGCAGGTAACACACCGCGGACTCCTCAAGGTCATCACCGCCGGCGTCGCGGTCGAGCCGCGCACGCCGCTGCGGATCCATGCAGATGTAGTGACCCCCCTCGTGCAGCACCGAGTGCACCGGGGTGTCCGGGCGGGCATAGAGCCGCGCGCCCCGCAGGCCGGCCTCGCTGTCACCCCAGTAGGAGCCCGGAATCGACTCCCCGCGCGGCAGCAGGGCGAGTTCGAGGCCGTAGCGCTGCAGCAGGCGCGCCAGGGCGCCGCGGTCGATTTCGCACAGCCGCAGCACCGCATCCGGGGTGCCTGCGGTCGTGGCGGGCGCGCCGCTCATGCGCGCCTACAGTTGCGTCAGCAGGCGCATGACGCGGTCGGCCAGATCGCGCGCCATGTCCTCGCGCAGCACATCCTCCTCGTGGCCCTTGGCGAGCAGCAGCGGCTCGCTGAAGCTGTAGGTGCGCGTGGCCGTCACTTCCTGCGCCGGCAGCAGCTCCTTGCCGCCGGCGGTTACGGTGACCCGCACGGTGTAGGTCACCTCGTACTGGTTGGGCTGGTTCGCGGCCGAGACCGAGACCACGCGGCGGGTCATCTGGTCCTGCAGGATGCTGATGACCGCGGAGGACTTGCCCTTCTCCGGCACCAGCGTCGCGCCGTTGGTCAGCAGCGCGTGGCGCAGGCTCTGCACGAAGTCGGACTGCACGTCCGGCGCCTCCACGTAGGGCGACTTGACCTCTGCCGGCAGCGCGGCGCGGCCCTGCAGGTGAAAGCCGCAGGCGCTCGGCAGCACGAGCGCGGCCGCGATCACAAGACGCGCCACGATCCCCGCTCGCATCAGATCACCACGTTCACGAGCTTGCCCGGGACGACGATCACGCGGCGCACGACCTTGTCGGTGATGAATTTCTTCACGCGCTCATCGGCCAGCGCCGCGGCGCGCAC
>Ga0070711_100002197_pt1 | contig 11076 bp, 4 predicted proteins | sample LARL53metaG_FD_65452 | JGI IMG/M metagenome (GOLD analysis project Ga0070711, IMG submission 65452) | Corn, switchgrass and miscanthus rhizosphere microbial communities from Kellogg Biological Station, Michigan, USA - LAR L5-3 metaG | ecosystem: Host-associated > Plants > Roots > Rhizosphere ... | reverse complement strand
ACGCTGCTGGAAGAGGCGATTGCCGCGGTGCGGGGGCGAAGACCGGCCGTGCTCACCTTCCCTCCCTCCGCCAACCTGCTCGACTTCGACGACAAGGTGCTCGACAACAACGGCAGCTTTGTCTTCCAGATCCTGGGGCGCGTATCGACGACGTCGCCCTTCGCCGTGACCGAAGGGCAGATGCTCGAGCAGATGCACGACTTCATGTCGGGCAACAAGCGGCCCGACAAGCTGATCTATCAGTTGCAGCAGAGCCACCTGCTTGTGGTGGGCGTGGATTTTCCGGACTGGCTGGCCCGGTTTCTCCTGCGCCTGGCACGCGCCAAGCCGCTCTGGGATTCGCGCCAGATGACGGAAGTGTTTGCCGACAGCCGTGCGTCGCAAGCCGAGTTCACGCAGTTCCTCCATCATTTCAGTCCGCAGCAATCGCAGGTGTTCGAAGATGGCACGCCGGTCGAGTTCGTTCGCGAGCTGCACCGTCTCTGGTTCGAGCGCCATCCCTCCGGCGGGCCGTCCGTCGACCAGGCGGACCTGTCCGGCGCCCAACCGGCCCCGATGGAGTCCGGCTCGGTGTTCATCAGCTACGCGAACGAAGACCGGGACGCGGCGTTTCGACTCGCCGACCTGCTGATCGCGAAGGGCCTGGAAGTGTGGGTCGACCGGCGACTGAACCCCGGCGACGAGTTCCGCCCGATCATCGAACGGCACATCCGCGAGTGCAGTGCCTTCGTTCCCGTGCTGTCCCGCAATACCCAGATGAACCACGGCCGCTGGTTCCGCGGGGAATGGAAGCTGGCGTGCGACCTGAATCGCGAATTCTTCGGAACCGACCGCAAGTACCTGTTTCCCGTGGTCGTCGATGACACCCCCAACAACGACCTCATCGAATTCCGCAGCAACCTGTTCGGGACCAGCGCCGTCCGCGCGCCGGGAGGCACCCCGACCGACGCGCTCGTTCAGCAGCTCGATCAGGCCCAGAAGGCCCACCGGAAACAGTTCGCCCGCGCATGAACGATTCCGAACCGCGGTCGGGCAGGCTCTCGGCACAGAATCCGTGGCCCGGGCTGCGCGCATTCACCGAGAACGACCGCGAATTCTTTCTCGGGCGCGAGGCGGAGGCCGCCGAGCTGCTCGGCCTGGTGCAACGCAAGCCGGTCGTCGTGCTGTACGGGCAATCCGGGCTCGGCAAGACGTCCTTGCTGCAAGCCGGCCTGATCCCGGAACTCAAGCGACTCGATTGCCTGCCTATCCGCCTGCGCCTGGATCACGACGAGCAGGCGATCCCGCTGGCGGACCAGGTCAAGCTGGCGCTGTCCGGCGAGCTGCAGCGCGCGAACGTGTCGGCGCCGGCCCCGCAGTCCGGCGAGACGCTCTGGGAATACTTCCATCGCCGGGACGTCGACTTCTGGGGACCGGGCAATCGCCTGCTCACGCCGGTGATCGTGCTCGACCAGTTCGAGGAAGTGTTCACGCTGGGGCGGCGCAGCGAGGAAGCGACAGCCCGCGGCGCCCGCTTTGCCGATGAGCTGGAGTCGCTCCTCGAGCATCGTCCGCCCGACGCCGTGCGCGAACGTCTGGAGGCCCAACCGGACGAAGCACGCCGATTCGAGCTCCAGCGGCAGGCGATCAAGTTCGTGATCAGCCTGCGCGAGGATTTTCTCCCCGACCTCGATCCCTGGCGCACCCGGATGCCGTCCTTGCTGCAGACCCGCTTCCGGCTGGAGCGCATGACCGGCGCCCAGGCCCTGGAGGTGGTCGAGCGTGGCGGCCGGGACCTCCTCGACGCGGCGGTGGCGCGCGATATCGTGAATTTTGTCTCCACATCGCAGCGCAAGGTCGTTGCGCACGCCATGGAGCAGCGCGACGTCGAGCCAGCGCTGCTGAGCGTGGTGTGCGACGAGCTCAACCGGCGCCGCCTCGCCCGGGGCCAGGCGAGAATCACGGCGAGCCTGCTGACCGACGAACAGCAGGAAATCATCCAGAGCTTCTACGATCGCGCGTTCGACGGCATCGATCCCCGGGTTCGCACCTGGGTGGAGGACGAACTCCTGACCGCGTCGGGCTACCGTGACCGCGCCGCGCTCGAGGACGCCACGAACCAGGGGCTTCGGGAGCAGGATTTTGACGTCCTCGTGGATCGTCGGGTGCTGCACCGAGAAGAGCGCGCCGGCGTCGTCTGGGTGGAGCTGACGCACGACCTGCTGAGCGATCCCGCCTCGCGCAGCCGGGCCGCGCGCGAGCAGCGGCGCGAGGCAGAAGCCGCCGCGCAGCGCGAAGCAGAACTGCGCGCCAAGGCGGCCAGGGCGCGTGCGCGCAACCGGACTACCGTGGCGCTGGCGATTCTCTTCCTGTTGTTCGGCATCTACGGAACGTGGGAGGCACGCCGTGCCGGTGTCGCCACCCGCGCGGCGGCGGATTCCGCGGCGGTCGCGCGGACCGCGGAACAGGCAGCGGACAGATCGGCGGCCAACTACAAGGTGGCCGCGGTGCATGACTCCGCCATGGCGGACACGGCACGCCGGGCGCTGATGCAGCACCAGCTCGACGACGAGAAGGTGCGGAGGCTGGTCGCGGCCGATTCCGCGCGCCTGCGGGAGGTGCTGCTCGCCGAGGAGTTTTCGGACGAGTTCAAGCGGCTGGCGCCGCAGATTCGCGACCAGGCCCGACGCCAGGATTCGGCGCGCAAGGTGGTATCGCAGACGTTCGCGAAGGACAGCGCCCGCATGCAGAAGGAAGCCGATGCCGCGCGCAGCCGCACCGCGCTGGTCGACAGTCTGCTGTGCAAGTCGCCGCCCACCGACTCGGTGGTGCGGCAGATCATCGCCTCGATCGAGAAGGCGCTACCGGGCGGGCCTGTGTGCTCGACAAAAACTGTCCGCTGACCGCCTGATCCTCCTCGGCGCCATCTTGCTGGCGCCGCTCGCCCATGCGACGGGGCAGGCCCGCCGCGATCGCGGGCTTTGCCGGCCTCGGGAAGCGTGGCAGGCATGCTACGACCGTGCCTCGGCCCGGGCCATCGACTCCGTGCGGGCCGCGCGCCAGCGCCAGGACACGACCCGGGAAGCCCGCTTGCTGGTCGAGATGATCCCGGTCATGTCCCAGATCTGTGACCGTGGGAAGCTGGGTGCTGCGTGCTACTTCGCCGGCCGGCTCATGATTGCCACAGCGATCAACGACACCGTGGCCCAGCGCCGGTCGACCGAGCTGTACCAGGCCGGTTGCCTCGCCCCGCGCCCGAGCGCGGCCGCGTGCAACGGACTGGGCGACGCGTTTGCCTTTGGCCTGGGCCGGAAAGCGAGTTTCGACTCCGCCCTCTACTATTTCCATCGCGGATGCGTCGAAGGCAACGCCACGGCGTGTGCACGCGCGGGCGCCCGCTATGAGCAGGTCGGCGAGCTCGGTCCGGCCACGATGGACTCCAGCCGCCGGCTTTCACGCCTGGGCTGCCTCGGCGGCAGCGCCATTGGCTGCGTCAGCGTGGCGAGCGACTTGTTCCGGGAACTCGAGCGCACGACGCCGGCGGTCTACGGCAAGCGGCGGTACGAGCAAGCGCGGGATTCCGCGATGCAGCTCGATTCCGTGGCGTGCGCCTGGGGCTCGCGGGTGGGCTGCACCCATCTGGCGATCGACTACACGCGAGGATTTGGACGCGCCAATCCGGATTCGGCGCGCTTTTACTACAACCTCGCGTGCGTGGACAGCCTGCCGCCGGGAACGGGCGGGTCGGCAAGGCGCGCCATTCCGGTCATGAAGGGAATGCAGCAACAGGGCGTGGCGTGCGACAATCTCGGCGACCTGCTCATCCAGAACCCGGCCTGGATGCCGCCGTTCGTGACGGACTCCGGGCAACGAATCGTCCCGCCAGACCGCCAGGCTGCGCTGGCGTACTATCGCCTGGGCTGTTCCGCCCTGGAGCCGAACGCGTGCGTGGACCTCGCGCGCGCCGATTCCGGACTCAACGCCACCGAAAGCCTCTTCCTGTTCACGAACGCGTGTTTCAATGGCAGCGGATACGGCTGCGACAACGCCGGGTTGCAACTCGTTTCGCGCTTCATCGACACCGCCAGCGCCGTGACCTATCTGCACCGCTCGTGCGATCTTGGTGACACCAACGGATGCAACAACCTCGGAGTGGTGGAGGAGCGACTCGACAGCCAGAACGTCGCGCTGAAGTATTACCGGCGTGCGTGCGACGCGGATAACAAGGACGGCTGCCACAATCTCGGGTTGCGTCTCGAGTTCTTCCTCCACATGCCGGAACTGGCCCTCACCTTCTACACCCGCTCCTGCGACCTGCGGGACGTGGACGGCTGCCGCCGTGCCATTGCGGCCTTCAACAGCCTGCAGCGCTTCGACGCCGAGGCGCGCTACCGAACGATCATCTGTCAGCTGTCGGCGGCGGAATGCAAGCGAAAGAGCTGAGACTTCCATGAAATCCCACCGCCTGGTTGCGATCGCGGTCGTGTCCGTCGTGGCCGGCACCGGACCAGCGCACGCCGTGCAGGCACAAGCGGCACTGCCGGTCGTCCGCGCCGGCCAGCGTATTGACGGATCGCTCACGGAGAGTGACGCGTTCTTCAGGCTCGCCAACGACTCAATCAGGGTGAAGTCCTATCGATTTGACGCCGTACGGGACCGTCTCTATCGCGTCGCGGTCAGCTCTCCCGACTCCGACATGCAGGTGCTGGTCGCCAGGCAGGTCGCCGCAACGGGGCTCACCGCCGTGCTCAAGGCCGACCGTCACCTGCTGGGCGGCAGCATTTCACGCGTGGTGTTTCGCGCAACGGACACGGGGCCATACCTGCTGGTGGTGGGCGCCTCGCACGGGGGAACCGGACCGTTCAGCCTCCAGGTCGGCGAACTGCCGGCAATCCCCCCCACAGTGCACGCCATTGCGGTCGGTCAGACGATCACGGGAGTGCTTGACGAGCGGGACGCCACCGCCGAAGAGACCGGCACGCACTTCACGGTGTACGAGCTGCAAGCCCGCAAGGGAGTTCCGCTCCGCCTCTCGCTCACGGAGACCGGCTTCGATGGACGGGTGGCGTATGGACAGGTCCGTTCCTCGGGCGAGTGGCATGAGATCGACCACGCCGACCAGGGCGGTCAGGGCGAGCCCGAGACGCTGATCATGAATCCGCCGGAAGACGGCGGTTATCAGATCCGAGTCGCCGCGGTCGGGACGGTGGATGGCGGACCATTCGCGTTGACGGTGGCGGAAGCGCCGCGTCCCAGGTCCACGCCGGAAACGCATCCCATCGTCGCCGGCACCGACGTGAATGGACGCCTCGATGAAACCGACGTGACGGACAGCCTCGGCTACCGGTACGACCAATGGATGTATTCGGCGCGGATGGGCGAGCACATTGTCATCCGCCTCTCGTCGGACTCGTTCGACACCTACCTCAGGGTGGGCAGGATGATGCCAGGAGGATTCTATCAACTGGCGCACGACGACGACGGAGGCGGGGGTACCAACTCACGACTCGACATGACGACCGTCGACAGCGGGGAGTACGTGATTCGCGTCAGTTCCGAAACGAGTCGCAAGCAGGACGGGGGCTACCGCCTGCGTATTGACCGGTCCGCCGAGCGCCCGCCCGCTCCCCTCACTCCGAAGAGCCGGACCATCGCCATCGGCCAGGAGGAAACCGCCACGCTCGACGATAGCGATGCCCGCCTGCCCGACGGCTCACCCTACCAGCACTGGATCTTGTCCGCGGCTGCCGGGGACCGCCTGGTGATCACGATGCGGTCGAAGGCGCTCGACGCCTTTCTCATGGTCGGCCAGACGGCGCAGGGACAGTTCAAGGAGATCTGGCGGGACGACGACGGCGGGGGTGGCAAGGACGCACGCGTCGTGATGGTGGCGCCGCAGGCCGGCCAGTACGTCATCCGGACGAATACGTTCGGACCGGCCCAGAAGGGCGAGTACACGCTGAAAGTTGAACGAGGGGGACCCTGACGGAGCGTTCGCTGCCGTGCGCGGGGACGCGGACGCCCTAGCCACACCCCAGGTTTGCCGCGATATTGCTCCGTTCTCCATCGATCAAAATTCAACCCGCTCTCCATTGCCGACCTGGTGATGTCTCCACCGAGGCATGATGCGTCTGCATGACCGGCTCCAAGCGCTCCTGATTGGTACCGCTATCGCAGGCGGCGCCCAGTGAGCGAAGCGATCGCCCGCCTGACCGCAGCACTCTCCGACCGCTACCGCATCGAACGCGAACTCGGCGCGGGCGGCATGGCCACGGTCTACCTCGCCGAGGACCTGAAGCACCATCGCAAGGTGGCCATCAAGGTGCTCCGCCCGGAGCTGGCCGCCGTGATCGGTGCCGAACGCTTCCTCGCCGAGATTCGCACCACGGCCAACCTGCAGCATCCCCACATCCTGGCGCTCATCGATTCTGGCGACACCGACGGGATGCTCTGGTACGTGATGCCGTACGTGGAGGGCGAGTCGCTGCGCGACCGCATTACCCGGGAGAAGCAGCTGCCGGTGGCGGACGCCGTGCGGATCGCCACCGAGGTGGCCGGTGCGCTCGACTACGCCCATCGCCACAAGGTGATTCATCGCGACATCAAGCCGGAGAACATCCTGCTGCACGACGGCAGCGCGCTGGTGGCCGATTTCGGCATTGCCCTGGCGGCGAGCAGCGGTGCGAGCACCCGGATGACCGAGACCGGCATGTCGCTCGGGACACCGCACTACATGAGCCCCGAACAGGCGATGGGCGAGCGCGATATCACTGCGCGCAGCGATGTCTACGCCCTCGGCTGCGTCACCTACGAAATGCTGGTGGGCGAGCCACCGTTCAACGGCCCCACCGCGCAGGCGATCATTGCGCGAGTGATGACGGACGCTCCGCGTACGCTCACCGGCCAGCGCAAGTCGATCCCGCCGAGCGTCGAAGCGGCAGTGTTCACCGCGCTCGAGAAGCTGCCGGCGGATCGATTCGCCACCGCCGCCGAATTTGCAGCGGCGTTGGCCGACAGGTCGTACACGACCGCGACGGCCGCGGCCCGTGCACCGGCTCGCACTACCGGCAACAGGTTGCCGTGGATCCTTTGCGGCGCCGCCGTGATCGGCATGGCGATCTTCGGCTTCCTCTGGTCGCGCCGTCCGCCGGAGGCGACCGGGGATGTCGTTCGCGCCATCCTCGAGCTCCCGGCCGGAACCTCGCTCAGCTATCCGTCGCTGGCACTGGCGCGCGATGGCAGCCGGCTCGTCGTCGCAGGAGCGCAAGGCGACAAGAACCTCCTGCTGCAACGAACACTGGACAACCTCGCGTTCTCGATCATTCCGGGAAGCGGGGACGCCAACCGGCCGTTCCTCTCGCCGGACGGCAAGTGGGTCGCGTTCGCCTCGGTCAAGATGATGCGCAAGATCCCGCTCGACGGCGGCCCGGCAGCCGACATCGCCAAGAGCGACTGGGCCGGCGGCGACTGGACCGTCGACGGGTCAATCGTCTACACGCCCGACTACGTGAGTGGCCTCTGGATGGTGCCGGCCGGTGGCGGCACGCCGCGGCAACTCACGACGCCGGATAGCGGGCGCGGCGAACTGGCTCACTGGTGGCCGCAGCTGCTCCCCGACGGGGAGCACGTGCTCTTCACCGCATTCAGCTCACCGATCGAGCGGGCACGCATCGAGGTGCTGTCGCTCAAGACCGGCAAGCGCACCGTGCTGCTAGAAGGCGGGGTATCGGCGCGCTACGTCACGGCCGGCTACCTCCTCTATGCCAAGAACGAGGCCCTGTATGCCGTGCCATTCGATCCCGGAAAACTGAAAGTCACGGGACAGCCGGTGCCGGTCATTCAGGATGTTGCCCTCGCCACGGACGACGGGCGGGCCGGGTTTGCCGTGTCTGACAACGGGACGCTGGCATACATCGCGGCGTCCACCTTCGTGCCGGACCTCGACCTGGTGTGGGTCAATCGTCGCGGCGAGGCCGGCGCGTCGATCACCGCTCCCGCGCGCTTCGGCGAGCCGGCGATTTCTCCCGACGGACATCGGATTGCGATCTCCATTGCCAAGCCGGGAGAGCCGAAAGACGCCTGGGTGCTCGACCTGGTGCGCGGCACGCGAACGGCGCTGACCAACGGCGGCGCCAATGATTTCGGCCCGCTGTTCACCCTCGACGGCAACCGCGTGATCTACCAGTCGGAGCGCCCGGTCTTCGACCTCTACGTCCGCGCTGCCGATGCCAGCAGCCCCGCGGCGCCATTGCTGGTGACACCCTATGACAAGTACCCGGGGAGCATCACACCCGACGGAAAGTCCCTGCTCTTCCGGCACAGCCTGCTTCCGCACGCCGAGATCTGGGCGCTCCCGCTCGACGGCAGCGGCAAGGCGACATCATTGCTGCACTCCGACGCAGGCGACCTGACGGTGCCACGAATTGCGCCCAACGGGCGGTGGCTCGCCTACAGTTCGAATGAATCGGGTCGCACCGAGGTGTACCTGAGTCCGTATCCCGCTGTGACCAGCGCCCGTCGCCAGGTGTCGGCCGACGGTGGTGGAGATCCCCGCTGGACCAAGGCCGGCCGGGAGCTGGTCTATCGCAGCGGTCGCCGGATGATGGCGGTCACCGTCGATCCAGCCTCGGGACAGCTCGGCACACCGACCGAGCTCTTTCACGGCGATTACGAGGGCGGCAGTTCCCTCAGCAACTACGACGTGACCCCGGATGGCGAGCGCTTCCTGATGTTGCGCCGGGCCGTGGGCGCCGACCCGCGACAGGTGATCATCGTCACGAACTGGTTCAAGGAACTCCGGCGGCTGGTGCCGAAATGACCGAGCGTCTAGCCGCTGCCCTCTCCGATCGCTACCGCATCGAGCGCGAGCTCGGCGCAGGCGGGATGGCCACCGTCTACCTCGCCGAGGATCTCAAGCACGACCGCAAGGTGGCGATCAAGGTGCTGCGTCCGGAGCTCGCCGCGGTCATCGGCGCCGAGCGCTTCCTCAAGGAAATCAAGACCACGGCCAACCTGCAGCACCCGCACATTCTTGGCCTGATCGATTCGGGAAGTTCCGACGGACTGCTCTGGTACGCCATGCCGTTCGTGGACGGCGAATCGCTTCGCGACCGTCTCAATCGCGAGAAGCAGCTGCCGATTTCCGACGCCGTGCGGATCGCGACCGAGGCAGCCAGCGCGCTCGACTACGCGCACCGCCATGGCGTGATTCACCGCGACATCAAGCCCGAGAACATCCTGCTGCACGACGGCAGCGCGCTGGTCGCCGACTTCGGCATCGCGCTCGCGGCCAGCACGGCCGGGACTCGAATGACCGAGACCGGGATGTCGCTCGGCACGCCGCATTACATGTCACCCGAACAGGCGATGGGCGAGCGCGAGATCACCGCGCGCAGCGATGTGTATGCCCTGGGCTGCATCACCTACGAAATGCTGGTGGGCGAGCCGCCGTTCAACGGCCCCACGGCGCAGGCAATCATCGCACGGGTGATGACCGAAGAGCCACGCTCACTGACCCTGCAGCGCAGGTCGATTCCCTTGCATGTCGAAGCGGCGGTGCTGACGGCGCTCGAAAAGGTGCCGGCGGATCGCTTTGCCACCACGGCGCAGTTCGCAGCTGCGCTCGGCGACGAGCAGCCGGGCACAGCCCGCCGGACGACCGGACGATCCGCGGCTGCCCCGTCGCGCAGACGGTACGCCTGGGCGCCGTGGCTTGTCGCCGCGATAGCGGTGGCCGCTGCCGCCTGGGGATGGGTGCGCGCGATCGGGACCACGGGCCGGCCCGTCGAGCGGCACTATCTCTCCCTCGGCGACAGCGCGCACCTGCAGACCGTAGTGACGATCGGGCCGCCGCTCGCGCTCTCACCCGATGGGAGCCGCATTGCATTCATCGGCGATACCCTGTCACGGATCTGGGTGAAGCGCCGCGACGCACTCGAACCCGTGCTCCTCGCCGGGACAGATGGTGCCAGCAGTCCGGTCTTTTCGCCCGATGGGGCGTGGATTGCGTACGTCGCCAACAATCACCTCAGGAAGGTGCGCGCCGATGGCGGGGCCAGCATTCCGATCGCCGACTCGGCAGGCACCGGGTTCGGTCTGGCGTGGCTCGACGACCGCACCATCGTCTTTCCGACGCCGTCGCTGCTCGGCCTTCACCGCGTAGGCGAGTCGGGAGGGCCGGTGAGCGTGGTCATTGCCGACTCGGTGTTCAAGGGACTCGCACCCATGCTGCCGACGCCGCTCCCGCACAGCCGGGGCATCCTGTTCGGCGTCTGCGCTTCCGGCTGCGTGATCATGGAACTCCACGTGCTCGACTTCAGGACCGGCAAGGAGAAGCTGCTCGTCAAGGACGTCGGGATGGGCTGGTATCTCCCGACCGGGCACCTGTTCTACGTGCGCCGCGACGGCGTGGCAGTGGCGGTGCCCTTCGATCTCGGCAAGCTGGAGACACATGGCGCCGCCATCCCGGTTCTGCAGGGCGTGGGCTTGAGTCTGGCTGCGGCGGAGCTCGCGTGGTCGCCATCCGGCGGACTGGTGTACGGCAACGGAATCACAGGCAACGATATCGTGACGCTGCAGCGCGCCGATCGGAGCGGCAAGACGTCAGTATTCGACCCGTCGTGGAGCGGGCAGTTCAATTCATTTGCCCTGGCCCCGGACGGACGGCGGGCGGCAGTCGGCGCCAGCACCCCGGGCGGTGGTCTCGACATCTGGATCAAGCAACTCGACCGGGGCCCGTTTGGTCGAGTCACGTTCAGCGGACGGGATCGCCGTCCAGCCTGGTCGCCCGACGGGCAACAGCTAGCCTTCGTGCGTGACAGCGGCAGCGGCGGCGATGTCTATGCACGGGCCGTCGATGGCAGCGGCAAGGAGCGCCGCCTCGCTCATCTCGGCCGGGCGATTCAGGAGGTCGCGTGGTCGCCTGACGGTCACTGGATCCTGGTACGCACGGAGACCGGGGCTTCCGGAAACGGCGATATCATCGCCGTGAGCGCGTCGGGCGATTCCAGCACGGTGCCGGTGGCGGCCACCAACTTTGCGGAGTTGCAGCCAGCGCCTTCCCCCGACGGCCGCTGGGTGGCGTACGTCTCGAACGAT
>Ga0070711_100002196_pt1 | contig 11076 bp, 7 predicted proteins | sample LARL53metaG_FD_65452 | JGI IMG/M metagenome (GOLD analysis project Ga0070711, IMG submission 65452) | Corn, switchgrass and miscanthus rhizosphere microbial communities from Kellogg Biological Station, Michigan, USA - LAR L5-3 metaG | ecosystem: Host-associated > Plants > Roots > Rhizosphere ... | reverse complement strand
ACTCAGAAAGCGATTGGCGCGCTCGCCCATCCGCACCGGTTTTTCCGCCCGTTTGGGCAAGGCGGCAATTTGGATGAACGGTTACTCAATCTTCTCGTCGTCGATGTGTTGTCGGCGGAACGGATGTCCTGCGTACTTTGGAACGCCATTCCGGGCGACTGGAAGGAACCGGACGGGTGGGTGGATCGCGCGCTCGCGCAATGCCGTCTACAAGCCTGGACCGTCATGGTGCTCCATGACCTTCCGACTGGCGCTATGCGCAACCTGGACCGATTTTTGGATGCGGCAGTCGAGCTCGGCGTCCGCTTTCGGCAGGATTTCGCGCCGGAGTGCGTACCCATTCTCGATGGACGGATCGTTCGCCCGATCGATCATATTCTTTCGCCGCTTGGCGTTGAAGGTGAGAGTCAAAGGTGAGGACGCTAACACATTGTATTTCGCAAATTTGCATGTAAACCGTGGGCCTGCTGGCGAGCAAAATAGATTTCACATGGATGATGACGGTGATCTTCGCGAACAAGTCTTGCATATCGAAGCCCACATTGAGGAGCTCGACGACGTTATAGAGAGTTGTAGGAAGTTCATTCTTGTTTCAAAAGCCGGCATTGCTGCCGGAGGAGCCTTGATCTTGGCAATAAGCATCGGAGCAGTTGGGTTCGATTCTACGGTCATGATTGGGGCACTTGCGGCTGTTATCGGAGGGACGGTCGTTTGCGGGTCAAACACGAGTACTTTGAAGCAAACTATGACCGCCATGAAAGCCGCCAAGGCGCACAGAGCCGGATTGATCAGCAGATTGGATCTTCGGGTGGTCGGAGACAGGGAGGTCGGATGGGGATGATGATACGGAAATCCAAGCATTAAGTCGTGACACTCAAAAGGCAGCGGATCCACGACCCGCGTATTCTGTGCGAACCCGAAATGGCATGGCGAATCAGATAATCCGCGATGAACTGGAGCGTCTCGTCGAGGCTCATGCCGTGCTCTCGAGCGGCGGAGGAGGCAGCCTCGAAGGCAATTTTAATGGCCGCCACCTCGCGAGCGGCATGGCGGCCGGCCGTATTTCTGGTTCATTGAGATCAAGGCGCCGGCGGCGGGCTCCTGGCATGCGACGCTCACGCCCCAGCAGGCGGCAGCAGGATGCGGCCCGATCGCGCGAGATCAAGGTGCGCCCGGACAAACCGGGCGGGCCGCCATTTCGAGGTCCATCACGATTATATCTGGGCGCTCGCTAATCGCCATTTCGCAGCCCTTCTCGCCATCCTCCGCCGTGAGCACCTCGAAATCGCCAAGTAGCTCGAGCCGCATCTTGAGCATGAAGACATTGTCGTCGTTGTCTTCGATGTAAAGCACTTTGGTCATGATGCCGATACCGCGCCCCCGTTAACCGCAGCTCTGGTGTCCGCGAGCCGCCTGATGCGCTCGACCAGGTCAGCTGGGCGGAACGTTTCCTTGACCAGCACTGATTGGACGCCGGAGTTCAATCGCTCACGGTCCTTGTCGTCGAGATCGAGGGCAGTGATCACGATGACTGGAATGTCCCGCCAGCTCGGCTCCTTCTGTAGGGCCGCGACGACTTGGAAGCCGTCCATCTCGGGCATCATCAAGTCGAGCAGGATCAACTCTGGCTTACCCTCTTGCAGACGACCCAGCGCTTCTTTTCCGTTCGCCGCCTCTTGCACGGTCCACTGCTGGCTCTCGAGCCAGGCACGCATCCGCTCCCGCTGGAAAGAGTCATCTTCAACCAACAGCACCCTGGTCGGCTGTTTCGGCGCCCGAAAGCGCCCGACGAGACTATGCAGCCGCTCGCGATCGATCGGCTTAGTGAGATAGCCCGCCGCACCGAGGGCCACGGCGCGGCGCTGCTGATCCAGGATCGTCACCATGATGACGGGAATCTCGGCAAGTTCACTGTCTTGTCGTAATGCTGCGAGGACCGACCATCCGTCGAGATCGGGCATGAGTACGTCGAGGGTAATCACGCTAGGCCGCAGTTCCTTGGCGAGTTTGAGCCCCTCCAATCCGCCCGACGCAGATACAACAGAGAATCCTTCGGCTTTGAGCCGATCCGTAAGAAGTTCGCGCGCGGTGGCATCGTCGTCGATGACGAGAACGCAATCGGCATGTGGCCGGCGGCCGCCCTCCACGAAGGTTCTTGCAAGACTAACGGTGCTGCCCGGCAGGCGGACAGTGAAGACCGACCCCTTGCCCGGCTCGCTCGCCACGGTCACATCGCCGCCCATGAGGCGCGCGAGCTTGCGAGTAATGGCAAGGCCAAGCCCGGTTCCACCGAAGTGGCGCGTGGTGAGAGCATCGGCTTGGGTGAATTCCTCGAACAGCTTGGCCTGCTGCTCCGCCGTCATGCCGATGCCGGTATCTGATACGGCAAACTCCATCCAGTTGCGTCCGTCGGCGACTTTTCGTACTCGTAGCGCGACCTCACCGCCTTTAGTGAATTTACAGGCATTGCTTAACAGATTGAGCAGGATCTGCCGCAGCCGCATAGGGTCCACCGTCGCGGTGCCAGGCTCACCTTCGGCTTCGACGACGAGCCTATTCTTGTTCTGCTCCGCGAGCTGCCGCGCCGTGCCTATGACCTCATCGATGAGCGGCGCCAAATTTACCAACTCGGGGCTGAGCTCGAGCTTGCCGGCCTCGATCTTCGAGAGGTCGAGCACCTGATTGATAAGTCCGAGTAGGTGCGAGCCGGCGCGGTGCACGCGATTGAGCGGCTCGAGCGCCTTTTCAGTGCCAAAACGCGCCGTATTAGTGACCATCATTTCGGTCAGCCCAATGATGGCATTTAGCGGCGTGCGCAGCTCATGGCTCATGCTCGCGAGGAACCGCGATTTATGCTCACTCGCCGCTTCGAGCTCGTGGCTTTTCTCCTCAATCTGGTGGAACAATCGCGCGTTTTGGATCGCCAACACGGATTGTGCAGCGAAGGTCTCCAGCAAATCGATGGTGCTTTGGGGAAATTCGCCCGGTTCCTTGCGACGGACCACCAGCGCACCGACGATCCGATCCGCGCCGAGCAACGGGATGGTCAAGAGGGCGCGGAAGCCGGCGCGCTGAATGACATCGAGGACGAGCGACGAGGCATCCTGCTTGGCGTCCGGAAGTTGCATCGATTTGCGCTGGAGCGCCGCCTGGCTGACCATCGTTTCGCCAAGCCGGATGTGTCGACCTTTGATGGCCGCGATTAAATCTTCATCCATCCCATAGCTGGCATGCACCTGGAATTCCTGGCTGGCTTCATCGAACACATAGATTGTACCGGCTTCCGTCCCCGAAAGCTGGACCGCCGTGGCAATGATGGTGGAGAGTACGGTCTGCAAGTCGATCGTCGAATTGACTGCCTGGCTGACGTCACCGAGCGCTCGCAACTCCTTGACCGATTGGGCGAGCTCAGCCGTGCGCTCTTGCACCTGCTTTTCAAGACGGTCGGCCGCTTGTGCCCTCTCGATCAGCAACTCGTCACGTTCCAAGGTGTTTTTGCGCAAAACCTCAACGACTCGCCCCATTTCTGCGATCTCGTCGCTACCGCCGGTCGGCAGGCTTGCCGTAAGATTGCCCTCGGCAATCGCCAGCATGCTGCGACTGAGCGCCGTCAGCCGAGAAACGATGCTGCGCCCCACATAGAGCCAGACGATCAGGATTGAGCTCAGGAGACTGAGCGCGACAGCTGCTATCAGGACGGTCGCGCTGAATCGTTGAACCGAGAGTGCATCTTTATTGGCCTGCGCGATGTCGTGCTGGGCAAGTGAGACCAGGCGATCCGCCGCCTGAGTGAGGTCTCGCGACAGCGCAGCGTTCTCGGTCAAATGCTGCGTCGCATTCGCGATAATGCTGAGTTCCTGCAATCGCAACTCGGGGATACTGCTGATGCCCGCGAGCTGTCCACCGAATTCGTCGAGCTTGCCGGTCAAGAGCGGCTGCAATCTCGAATCCAGGTTGACCGTCGTCCCGCGCGCCTCGCGCAGGGATTGTTGGATTCGAAACACCTGTACGCGGAGGGTGTCGGCATCCTCTGCGGCAGCAATCTGCTGCAGCCTGTCGCTTATGGACGTGATAAGGAACTGCACGCGCTGCAATGCATGATACGATGCTGTCGAAGCGACCAATCGGCTGCCGGCCGCTGCTCGTGGGTCGGCACCCAGCCTGGTGTCGTCGACTATCCTGCGGGACTGTCCGATTTCGCCCTCGACGATCTGCAGCCACGGTATCAAAAGGTTTTGGCTATCGCTGTGGGTAATGAGCGCATTGCGCACATGGCCTCGCTTTAGTTCGCTCACGACCATGCGATCCGCGATCAGCTTGTCGAGCGCTTCAAGATTGAGTTGCAGACGGCTGACGGCCGATCGCATCGAGCCAAGCGCAACGCTGTCGGCGCCGCGATGCTCTAGGCCCTCCAATAGTGCGGTAAGTTCCTGCATCTCGGCGGCGATTTTCCGAGAGCTTTCGGCATGATCGACCGCCGTCGCGGCGGCGAGGAGGGCGGGAGCGGCTGAAGCGATCCGCTCTGCTTGTCGCGACACTTCCTGCAAGGCCAGTGCTGCAGGGACCCGCCTCGCCGTGATGCGATCAAGGACATCGCCGATTTCGCGGAAAGAGTAGATCGCGACGCCCGCACCGATGACTCCCAATCCGCTAATCCCGAGGAAAGCCAAAAGCAATCGGCTCGCCACGCCGAGCCGCGATGACGCCCATGTCCACATTTTCGGGGACACCGCCAGAGGGCTAGACCTCACCAGGTTCATGTCTGCGCCTTTGCCGCCGACGTTGACGAACGCCGGTCGCGTACTGGCATCATCCTCCGAACGGGTAAGGTAGGGCGCGCGCATTGAGAAAGGCGCGTTCCGAAATGTCCCCCCAGCGCAGGGCCGAGGTCCGGAACTTGATGAAGCCGTCGTAGACCCGCCGCGTCAGATCGTCCTTGCGGCTGGTCTCGTAGAGAACTTCGCCGGATACCTTGCCGAGCGCCTGCAGAATCGAATCGTCGAGCTTGCGGACCTCAATTGCCGGATCATTGGCAATCTGCTGGAGCGCGATGGCATCGTTGGCCGTAAAATCCGCATATGAAAGCGCATTCTCGGCGGCCGCCGCCGTCGCTATGACGCTGCGCTCGCTGCGACCGAGGCCGTCCCACAGCTGCTTGTTGACTGCGAGCGAAATCGCCGCTCCCGGTTCGTGGAAGCCCGGGTAGTAGTAGTATTTAGCAGCCTTGTGGAGGCCCAACGCCATGTCCACCCAGGGGCCGGCGAATTCGCTCGCATCGATCGCGCCGGACCGTAGCGACGGGATGATTTCCCCTGCCGGCAGGTTGACCACTACGGCGCCGAGCCGCCGTAGCACCTCGCCGCCCACGCCGGGCATGCGATAGCGCAGGCCCTTGTAGGACTCCACGCCCGTGAGTTCCTTGGTGAACCAACCGCCCATCTGCGGACCGGTATTGCCGCACATGAACGGCTTGAGGCCGAACCCTGCGCTCAACTCGTCCCACAGCGCCTGACCTCCGCCGTGATAGATCCACGCGTTGATTTCCGGTGGCGTGAAGCCGAACGGAACGTTGCAAAAGTACGAGAATGCGGGGGAGTGCCCGGCCCAGGTGATTTCCGAGGCGTGGTACATGTCGGCAAGGCCGGACGAGACCGCATCAAACGATTCGAACGCACCGACCAGCTGACCGGCTGCGAATACCTTGACGTTCAGCCGGCCACCGGAGAGCGACGTAATCGCCTCCGCAACACGCTCGGCGCCAGACTGGAGGCCCGGCAAGGCCTTCGGCCAGATGGTGACCATCTTGAGTTCGCGCACGCCTTGCGCGATCGCGGGCATTGGAAAAGCGGATGCCACGGCCCCGACGCCGGCGCTTGCAACGAATTGGCGGCGATCCATATTCCTCTCCCCGCTAGTTGTCCGGCCTCTCTTTTAGTTTTTTCTCTGCAAGAGGCATTCGCAGCAAAATAGCACGCATGTCGCCACTCGGATGGAGGGGTCAGCTGGTACGCCTCTGAGTGTGAGCGGCGAAGCGTGCCCCGCCGACAGAATTAGACCCCCCTCTTTCATGCATGAAGTCTCGATACTAACCCGATAAAAAACCAAGCTTATAGATATCATATCTTGAGCTGTGGGTCTTCAAAGTACTTCGCCTTCGAAGGCGCCCAATGGTTCGATGTGGCACACTTTGGAGTGTCTCGGAGCACAAACGAATTCTGGTTTCAACAGCTGGTTTTAGCGCCGTTCCCCCATTTAGGTGTGTAATGTACTTCACACATCTCAAGGAGCAATTTTTTGGACAAGATCTGTCCGTTATGCCGGCATGGCCTAGTCGGCACTTTTGCGCCGAATGTACCCTCCCTGTGCGGTTCGCTCCAGGCGTGGAGCGCATTCGACGAATGTTAGCGCGGCACCATTGGTGTCCCGCACCACCTGGGCGATGTTCGCGGCATGCGTGATTGTTAACAAGGGGTCGACAGGCGACAATTCTAGAGTTCTTATCGTTTAGCAAGTCTGGGAGGGATATGAGGTGGTGGAAAAACTCAACAAGCGTTCCCAGCTCATCACCGCGGGCATAGCCCGCTCACCCAACCGCGCGATGTTGCGCGCCGTGGGCTTCGAAAGACGGCGACTTTGAAAAACCCATTGTCGGCGTAGCGAACGGCCACTCTACGATGAACCCTTGCAACGCAGGCATTCAGCCTCTCGTCGACCGCGTTATGCTGGGCCTCAAGGAGGCGGGAGCAATGCCGCAGGTCTTCGGCTTTCCGACGGTGACCGACGGCATCGGCATGGGCACCGAAGGCATGAAGTATTCGTTGGTATCGCGGGAAGTTATTGCCGACGCGATAGAAGTCGCGGTCAACGGCCAACGCATGGACGGTGTGGTTGCGGTCGGTGGTTGCGACAAGAACATGCCGGGCGCCATGATCGCGATGGCACGCATGAACGTGCCCGGTATCTTTGTATATGCCGGTACTATCAAGCCCGGGTTCTGGAAAGGTGAGAAACTCACTATCGTGAGTCCGTTCGAGGCGGTGGGCGCCTTCACTGCGGGTAAGATGTCACGGGAGGACTTCGACGGCATCGAAAAAAACGCCTGCCCGTCAGTGGGCGCCTGCGGCGGCCAGTACACCGCAAACACGATGTCCTCATCATTCGAAGCGATGGGCATGAGTCTGCTCGGCTCATCGCAGATGGCATCGCCTGACCGCGAGAAGGCAGACTCTGCAGCCGAGTCTGCTCGTTTGCTTGTTGAGGCGATCCGGGCAGACCTGAAACCGCGCGACATCATCACTAGAAAATCGATCGAGAATGCGGTCGCGCTTGTCATGGCGACTGGCGGCTCGACCAACGCGGTGCTCCACTATCTGGCCATCGCAAGCGCCGCAGGCGTGAAATGGACCATCGATGACTTCGAGCGCGTGCGGCGCAAGGTACCGGTGCTATGCAACCTCAAACCGTCGGGCCAGTACGTAGCGACGGATTTCCATTCTGCCGGTGGCGTGCCGCAGGTGCTGAAGATCTTGCTCATAAATGGCGTCTTGCATGGTGACTGCATGACCATGCATGGCAAGACCATGGCCGAGATGTTGAGAGATGTTCCTTCAGAGCCCCGGAAGGAACAAGAGGTGATCCGTCCGTGGTCGCATCCGGTTTACAAGAAAGGGCATCTTGCGATCTTAAAGGGTAACCTTTCGCCCGAAGGCTGTGTCGCCAAGATCACGGGGTTGAAACAAACATCAATCACCGGCCCTGCACGCGTATTCGATTCTGAACCCGAATGCCTGCGGGCCATCCTGGATAAGAAAATCAAGTCGGGCGATGTGGTCGTGATCCGCTACGAGGGGCCGAAGGGGGGGCCCGGCATGCAGGAAATGCTTGCGCCAACGTCTGCCCTGGTCGGACAGGGGCTCGGCGCATCGGTAGGCCTTCTCACCGATGGACGGTTTTCCGGCGGAACGTGGGGAATGGTTGTCGGTCATGTCGCACCGGAAGCTTACGAGGGGGGATTGATTGCACTGGTGAGGGAATGTGATTCGATCACGATCGACGCTAAGAAGCGCCTTATTCAGCTCAACGTTCCAGCAAAAGAACTTGTCAGACGAAAGAAACTATGGAAGGCGCCCAAGCCACGCCATGCTACTGGCGTGCTCGGCAAGTATATCAAGCTCGTCTCGACCGCCAGCCGCGGGGCGATTACCGACTGATTATTCGTCCCTGCCCAAAACGCCAACGCGGCCACAGACATTCGTCGACACGGCCGTTTCGTGTCACAAGCGGATATCGGCTGTTAAAAATCAATTGAGCTCCAAGGTCGCTCCAAACTCGTTGTCATTCATGCGCGCAAAATCGTATCGCGGATAAACTTCTCTGGCGCGAGCAAAGAAGAACTCCTCGAAGGCTTTGGCAGCGCGCGCACGCAGCGGATCAAGTATACGAGCGAACGCGATTTTGACAAAAAACCGCTCTGCGCCCGAGACAGGTACAAGCTCGAAGTGATTTGGGAATATCCGCGTCCAATACGAGACGAGGTGATATTGCGTGAGGGCTACGTCCGCATAGCCCCGAGCCACCATCTCGGGAAGATCGCGATGCACAATTCCGATGCGACCGGGAAAGTGCGGCGTCTCCGCGGCGAAGAGCGCGTCGCCTGCCGGCTTTCCGATCAAATCGTCGACGGCAGCACGGTATCTGGCACGAGCTCCCGGTTCGCTAAGCGCCTCCGGCAGCGCAATTCGCGCCCCGCCGCGCGCGACATCAACGAGGCTATAAATTCCGAATGGATTTCCTTTGTGAACAAGCAGTGCAAAGCCGCGATTTCTTGAGAAGAAGCGCACCTGCGGCTCGATTGCGTTGAGCTTGCGCACTTCTCGCAAAGGGGCAGGTCCGGCCATGATGATATCGGGGTAGAAGCCGGACTTGCGACTTACGTCTAGCACCAGATTGCCCAAGGCGATTGCCCCCGTGCGCAGCATCTGCACCACGACAGGTTGCGGGACGGTCACCACCACGATGTTGTCCAGATTGAGATCGGCGTATTGCGGCTGTGACTCCGCCCAGGACGGGAACGCGCCGATGATGTCGTCACTGAGCAACACCATCAGGTGATTTCCTTCGGTGAAAATCACAAGGCTCGCCGGTGTGCCAATGCGGCCGACAATATCCGGCACGGTATCGGTATGACCGGCGAACGCCCGAATGCCGGGCTCAAGCTTCGTCACGACAGGCCAGACGAGCGGCTCAGGCGATCTCTGTGTGCCTGCATTTTCGCCTGTGGCCATTCCCGATGGCGATGTGCAAGTTCCTATAGTTACGGCACTCAACGTGCCGCTGGGGCGCGTCTTGGCCCCAGTCCTTCGACGACAAGCTTATCGCTCAACAGTAAGCTCTAGCGCATCGGACCTGACCAACTGTAGCCGGTCCCGTAAGGCGTGCCTGGAAACGGATTGGGTCGGCAAAAGCCACCGCGGCCGAGGATCGTTTGATAGCACTGGTTGAACGAGGAATAGCTGCAGTTGTCGTTGAGGCCCTGATCGGGATAGGTCGCGCACCAGCTTCCGCTGGCCTCCGCCGCCTGGCTCCCTTGCGCGCTCGACCGGCGCTTGGCGTCAGCGTCGGTGAGCAGCAAAGCCATTATTGCGATACTGAGCAAAACAAGACCGATCGCGCGCATGGTTCTTCTCCCAGTCCGTCTTGCCGGTTTGGGATTCATCTGGAGAATCTCGGTTGAATCGGCAGAACGTCCTGCAACGCTTGAATCAGCAGACTGGGATCGTCTCGGATGTTCCGGTGCTGCTCAATGTGGAGGAACAGCCCCGAAGCACTCGCGGCGTTCATCCTACACGCCTCGGGCGAACCGTTCGAGAGACGCCCCTGCGCGTTCGTGGTGCCGCATAGATTCTCTGCCGTAAGGCCGTCCGGAGGCCAGTTACAGCTCCCCACGTTCACCGATCGCGCCAAAAGTGCGCTGCGAAGCTGCTGCACAAGATCCGTATCGGCTCCCGCAACCCGGGTTCCGTCGGATAAAGTGATGTCCACCGGTTCTGACGAATTTCCATGCAGGTTCAACGAGATCGGCCGAGGATCGAGCTGCAAAGCCGCGCTATGCCCCGCATACATGAGATTGCCGGTGAAGTGAGGCGCATCCGAAATCCGAACCGGAATGGAACCGCCACCACAGGCCGTGGTCGTCCCGGAGCAGCCCGACTCAGTATCCGGGTTTGCGCATCGGTGTGTTCCAGCGATGAACAGGGCGCGCGCCGCCAAGCCCTGGAAAATGTCCGAGCCTTCCTCCGGCGTATTGACATCAAAAATCGGATGCGGCACCTCGACGATTACATTTCGCGCGTAGTTGAGATCCACTAAGTAGGTACCCAGCCCGCGAAACCCGGTGGATCGCTCTTGGGCGACCAGGTAAGATTTTCCAGAATCGTCGTTTAACGAGTTCAAGTCATAGTTCAAGGCATCCAGTCCGTTGATCGCGCTCGCGACGTCGCCCAGGAGCAACTGCTGCATCGTCAGCCTGAAACCATCTAACTGATCCGCCGGTGGCGCAATAAAGGCATTACTCCTGACTCCCGCGTGCTGCTGAATCGATGCCTTGAGTTCCACGATGTACGCTTTCAGGGATGTGTGAGGCAGAGGATCCTGAGCGATCGCCATTTCCTGGCTCGTGAGGAGCAATCCTCCCACTACGAGAAATCGCAGCAACATTCCGCGACCGCTTCTGTTGGTTTGGGCTGCAGGGCTTCCGGTCATCTTCGACACCGCTTCCTTCGATTGCCTCTGATCAGGCCTCGCTGAGTGGTCCAAGTGGAATGTTAGTTTAACGTCAGCCGTTGCGCCAGCGTGGCCGGGCGGAGCGGGTCGGCGTAGCGCAGCCGGCCACGCGGCGAATGCGAGCTAAAGGCAGCGTTGTGCGTCACAGCAAAATTGCCCCGCCGATGACCGGTTCGGGTCAGGAGCGTCGGATTAGTGCCGTTTGCAACATTTCAGCTTCACTCCTAAAAGCTGACGTAGAGCGGACATTCGACCACCGCGGCTTCGTGCCAGATTCAGACATGGCAGGCGTCA
>Ga0070711_100002195_pt1 | contig 11079 bp, 10 predicted proteins | sample LARL53metaG_FD_65452 | JGI IMG/M metagenome (GOLD analysis project Ga0070711, IMG submission 65452) | Corn, switchgrass and miscanthus rhizosphere microbial communities from Kellogg Biological Station, Michigan, USA - LAR L5-3 metaG | ecosystem: Host-associated > Plants > Roots > Rhizosphere ... | reverse complement strand
TCCCAGTGAGCGCCGCCGGATCACCCTCATTGTCACCAGCGGCAACCTGAACGGTGTTCCGTACCGTGTCGAGTACGCCGCGGTCGGCCAGAGCGGCCGATTGCCGGGCTGGATTGCCTTCTAGGTGCGCTCGAGGACGCGGTCTTCGAAACGCCGGCGCTGCATTCGCCCGAGCGCAACCGCGCCAAGCCCGACCAAGAGCAGCGGTCCGGCAACGATCAGCGCGTAGAGCAGGATCTCGGCCTCACGGACCAGGATGCCGCCGGCGTCGCTCATCGTCCGGTCGAAGCGTCCAGCCGCCGCTGTTGCGTGCTTCGGCTTCGTCGTCAGCTCGAGCGTCACCCGAGCGAACTGGGCGCGGCGGACAGTCGCGGCCTTGTGCTTCGTCAGGTAGTCGAGCCGGGCCTTCGCCTCGTTCAACCGGTACCGCTCTGCGGGGGTCACGCCGCCGGCCTCCAGCCGCGCGATCAGGAGCTGCAGCCGGGCGATTTCCCGCGACTCTTCCTCGACCGCCTTCGTCACGTCGACGACGGAGACCTTCTGCGAGAGAATCGTGCCGAGGTTCGAGTACTCCTCGATCACGTCTTGCACGCGATCGATCGGCACGCGGACGATCAGCGCCGCTGATCCCTGTCCGTGCGCGGGAGAGCTGTAGCGGACGTAAGCGACGTAGCCGCCGACGAGGCGCGAGAACCTCATCGCGCGCTTGGTGGTGTCGGACAGCGCGTCGAGGTCCCTCACCTGCAGGCGCATGAAGGCTCCGTACTGCTGCAGGCGCGAGGTGCTGTTCGGCAACGCGGTGCCGAACGGCTGCTTACCGGTTAGGGCCTGGTCCTTTGCCACCGCCCTAGGCGGGAGCGGGGCGTTGAACTGACCTGCAACCGACGATCCGCCGGCACCCGTCCTCACGACGGGGGCAGCGTTCTGAGTGCTCTTGCCCGAATGAAGGAGCCCGTGAACGAGCGCACCGCCGACGGCGAGCGCGACGGCTACGGGAGCCGCGACGAGCGCCACTCGCCGCAACGGCAGTAGAGGAAAACGCGGCGACCGGGCAGGGCGCCCGCGCGCCGCGATCTCGAGCACGCGTTCGCGCAACTCGGACGAGGCGCTGGGCCGGGCCGCACGCAGTTCGGTTGCGAGCTCATGCGACAGCATCGGCGCTCACCATCCCTTCCAGTTTCTGCAGCGCGCGGCTCAGCCGTGTCGAGCATGCGCTTGGACTGATCCCGAGGACTCTGGACGCCGTCTCCCCGTCGAGCTCGAGCACGACCCGCAGCGCGACGACTTCGCGTTCTGCCCGGGACAGCTCTGCGAACGCCTGCTCGAGCTCAGGGGAGAGACCTTCGCCGAAGCTCGGTTCCGGCACCTCGTGCAGCTCGCGCACCGCGTACCGCTCCTCGCGGCGGAGCCGTCGAGCCTCCGAGCGGAAATGGTCGAGCGCCGCCGAGCGTGCGAGCTGGCAGAGCCAGGTGCGCGCGCCGCCGCGGCGAGGATCGAAGCGGTTCCAGCGCCGGAGTGCACGCTCGAAGGTCTCGACCGTGAGGTCTTCGGCAAGGGAGTGGTCGGCGGTCAGGTACACGAGATAGGCGAGAACGTCGTCGAGGTGCTGCTCGGCGATGGCGGCGAAGCTATGGGGCTCCGCGTTCACGCTCTCAATACGCCGCCGCTCGCGCTTATGTCACAGCAGCGAGCGCCGCGGCCTCGTACACCGGGTCTCGAGAAAGCTTGTCGAGCTCGTCCGAAAGCAGGTCCGCCGGGCGCGGCGGATCGCCGGGCGGGAAGGGCGCGGGTTGCCCGTCGAGCTCGACGCCGACGAGCTTCGTGGCAGGGTCGTGCTCGAGCGCGATCTCCGGGCGTCCCAGACGGGAGCGAAGCCAGCCGGCGAGCAGCTGGGCCTGCGCCTCGGTTCCGGTGACCTTGATTCGCTTGACCTCGGCGATCCCGGGCCAAAGCGAGGCAAGCATCGGCCGCCAGCGGCTCGTTCGCGCCCAGGCGATATCCGAAACGGCGATGCGGTCGAAGACCTCCGGCATCCGCGCGTAGGGCGTCGGCAATCCCGGCCACTCGGTGCTGTCCACGATCAGACGGTCCGCGACCTTCGTGAGCTCCTCGAACGCCGAGTCGCCGAACGGCGGAACCCCGCGCCAACGGAGGAAAACCGGCAGATCGGGGATCAGCAGCGGCTCGACGACGCTGGCGGGATGCTCAGCGCTCGTCGCGTGCAGCCGGATGCGGATCGTGTCGGTGCTGACCGTCAGCCCCTCGTTCATCGGGAAGGAATCGGACTCCACCTTCCCCTCTAGGCCCTCGCCGCCTGCGTGCGGAAAGAGCACGATCGTGCGCGAAGGATGGCGCTCGGCGAGCCCCGCGAGGACGTCCTCCGCAGCCTCGACCCATTCCTCCGGGACCCATGCGATGTGCGTCATGACGTTCGTTCGCAGGCGGACGCCGCTGTCGCCGACGCGCAGCGCTGCGAGCGTGTGCTCGATCTCCGAGACCGTTGTCAGTGCCGACGCCATGTACGCCCGTCTCGGTGCAGTAGCTCGTCAGAGCTGGGTGGACCCCAGGTCCCTGCGGCGTAGTTCGGAAACGATGGCCGGTCGCGGCGCCAGGGAGCCACGATCGCGTCGACGATCTTCCACTGCTCGATCACCTCGTCCTCACGCGTGAAGAGCGAAGCATCGCCGCGCATGCAATCGACCAGCAGGCGCTCGTAGGCCTCGGGGAGATCGGTGCGGAACGCGCCTCCATAGAGGAAGTCCATGTGCACGGTACGGATCTGCAAGCCCTGGCCGGGAACCTTTGCTCCGATGGCGAGCGAGACGCCTTCGTCCGGCTGGATGTGGATGAGCAGCACGTTCGGGCGCATACCTTCCGCCGCCGCTTCCTCGAACGGCGGGTGGGGCGCGCGCTGGAACTCGATCGCGATCGTCGTCTCGCGCCGCGCCAGCCGCTTGCCCGCTCGAAAGTAGAACGGGGTGTCTGCCCACCGCCAGTTGTCCACGAATAGCTTCCCCGCGACGAACGTCTCCGTCAGCGAGTTCGGATCGACCCCCTCTTCCTCCCTGTAGCCGGGCACCGCCTGCCCCTCGATGTAGCCGGGCCCGTATTGCCCCCGCACGACGTGCTTCGGTCCGGGCGTGTGGATTGCCTTCAGAACCTTGACCTTCTCGTTCCGAACGGAATCAGCGGTGAAGTCGATCGGAGGCTCCATCGCCGTGAGCGCGATCAGCTGCAGCAGGTGGTTCTGGAAGATGTCGCGAATTGCACCGGCCTGCTCGTAGTACTCGGCCCGGCCTTCGATCCCGAGCGTCTCCGCAACGGTGATCTCGACGTGGTCGACGAACTGGCGGTTCCAGATCGGCTCGAAGATCCCGTTGGCGAACCGCAGCGCCAGCATGTTCTGGACGGTTTCCTTGCCGAGGTAATGGTCGATCCTGAAGATCTCGCTCTCGTCGAAGTGCTTATGAAGAAGCGCATTCAACTGCTGCGCTGACGCCAGGTCGTGACCGAACGGCTTCTCCACGATCAGGCGCGTCCAGCCACTCCTCGACTTGTGTTTGCCGACCCAGCCGACGATTGACTCGAACGCGGGAGGAGGAACAGCGAGGTAGTAGACCCGGTTGCCGGTCGTTCCTCGGTGCTGCTCGAGCTCGCGCAGCGCCTCGGGGATCTTGTCCTGGTCGGAGACGTAGTGCATTCCGTCCGCCAACCACTCCCAGACGTCCTCGCGAAACTCGTCGCGGCCGAAGTCTTGCACGGCCGCCTTCATCCGCTCGCGGAAGTTGGCATCGGACTCCTCGGTCCGGGCTACACCGACGATGCCGAACTTCTCGGGCAGAAGCTGCCGGTAGGCGAGCGAGTAGAGCGCCGGAAAAAGCTTCCGTTTTGTCAGGTCGCCCGAGGCGCCGAAGATGACCATGGCACAGGGCTCGGGACGCCGGGAGAGCTGAAGCCCATCGAGCAGGGGGTTCTCCTGCCGCTTGTCCTCGGCGAGCGCCATCACTGCGGGTCGGACCCCGCCTTGGCCTTGTCAACCTCGCGGATCGCGTGGCCGCCGAACTCGTTTCGGAGCGCCGCGGTCACCTTGGCGGCAAACTTGATCTCGTCCCGCGAGGCGAAGCGGGCGAACAACGAAGCCGCGAGTACCGGCGCCGGCACGCTCATCTTGATCGCCTCGTCGAGCGTCCAGCGGCCCTCGCCCGAGTCCTCGACGTACGGCGCGATGTCGTCGAGCTGCGAGCCGTGCTGCTCCAAGGCCGAGTGAAGGAGCTCGAGCAACCAGCTGCGGACGACGGAGCCGTACCGCCAGATTCCGGAGATCTGCAGCAGGTCGAGCTCGTACTCGCAGTGGTCCATCAGCTCGAACCCCTCCGCATAGGACTGCATCAGGCCGTACTCGATCCCGTTGTGCACCATCTTCACGAAGTGGCCGGCGCCGCTCGGGCCGACGTGCGCGTAGCCGTCTTTGGGCGCAAGCGTCTCGAAGATCGGCTCGAGACGCGAGACCGGCTCGTCGTCGCCGCCGGCCATCAAGCAGAAGCCGACCTCGAGCCCCCAGATGCCGCCCGAGACGCCGACGTCGACGAAGTGGATCCCTTTGGCGGCCGCCTCCTGGTAGCGCCGCTTGGAGTCGTGGAAGTTCGAATTGCCGCCGTCGACGATCGTGTCGCCTTGCTCGAGCGTGAGGAGCAGCTCCTGGAACGTGTCCTCGGTGATCTTCCCAGCCGGGATCATCATCCAAAGGGGGCGCGGCTTCTCGAGCTGTTGCGCGAGCTCCTGGAGAGACGCCGCCGTCCGGGCCTCAACGTTCGGGTCGTAGGTCTGGATCTCGTGCCCGCCTTCGCGGAGGCGCGCCGTCATCCCATTCCCCATCCGGCCCAATCCGATCATTCCAAGCTGCATGGTCCGCCCTCCCGGTTCCAGATGATCTAGATCACAAGCGCGCGGCTCACGCGACGTCCTCGAGCCGGATCCGTGCGACCCGGCGGCCGCGCTCCTTGAGCGATTCGAAGTCGCCTGCCGCCTGCGCGCGGATCAGCCGCGCGAATCCGAAGGGCTTCCCGGGGATCGGCACTTCCTCACCCTGGTCGTCGACGACCTGCAGGAAGAGCCCCGTGTTCGGGCCGCCCTTGTGGAGCTGCCCGGTCGAGTGGAGGTAGCGCGGGCCGAGCCCGTGGGTGACCACGCATTCGGTTTCCCCGCGAGCGCGCTCGATCAAAGGCTCGAGCTTCGGCTCCTGGCTCGGGTCGATGAAGGCCTGGATCGCGACGTAGTCGCCCTCGTTCGCCTGCGCGAACAGCTCCTCGGGCGAGGATTCGGGCTCCAGCTCGACGTCTCCGCCCGCGAGCACTTCGTTCGTCTTGTCCTTGGCCGCCTGCACGTCCGGTTGGTCGAAGGGGTTGATCTCGAGGTACGAGCCGGCGACGGCGACCGCGAATTCCCAGCGGAAGAACTCCTGGCCGAGCTCGTACGGGTCTTCAAGCCGCACCTCGCCGCGCTGGCGGTCGACCCCGGCCGGCGACTCCCCCGGGGCCGGGACGAGGCCGCGACCCTGCTTGCCGGTCGACTCGGCGATCAGCTGCTCGGCCCAGAGCCCGAAGCCGCCCTCGGTCTCGTCGATGCAGATCTTGTCTCGACCGTTGTTCCAGCCCTCGCCGAATTGCCTGCCGAGCTCGAGGCCCGGGTTGCCTTCCGCGAAGTGGCAGGCCTCGACCATCTCCGCGGTCCGATCGAAGAACCCCTCGAGGTCGATCCCGAGCAGCGCCGCCGGCACGATTCCGAAGGGCGAGAGCGCCGAATACCGTCCGCCGATCGTCGGCTCCCCGGCAAAGACGCGCGCGAAGCCGCGTTCGTGAGCGAGGCTCTCGAGCTCGGAACCTGGGTCGGTGATCGCAACGAAGAACTCGCCGCGGCCGCCGTTTCGTTCCCAGAAGTAGTCGAGATGCGAGCGCGTCTCCAGCGTGGTCCCTGACTTCGAGGACGCGATGAAGAGCGTCGCGTCGAGATCGAGCGAGTCCGCAAGCCTGCGGATCGCTGCCGGGTGGGTCGTGTCGAGGACGTGCAGGTTGTCTCCGGCAAAGCTCCGAGAGAAGACGATCGGAGCCAGGCTCGAGCCTCCCATTCCCATCAGGACGAACGTGTCGATCACGCCGGGCGACACGATGTCTTCGACGAACTGGAGCAAGCCGTCGATCCGGTCGCGCATACGCTGGGGCTCGTCGAGCCAGCCCAGCCACTTCTCCTCGCCCGACCCGGTCCAGACGGTCGGGTCGCGCTCCCAGATTCGCTCGACGAGCTGCTCGGTCGCGACCGTCACTAGGCCGCCGCGAGCTCGACGCGCTTGGCGGCGATGCCCTCGAGCAGCTCAGAGAACGAGTCGTCGAACTTCTGGACGCCCTCCTCCTCGAGCACTCGGGTGACGTCGTCGTAGTCGACACCTGCCTCGGCCAGTTCGTCGAACAGGCGCTTGGCCTCGTCGATTCCCTGCTCGAGCGTGAGGGCGACTGTGCCGTGGTCCTGGAAGGCGCTGATCGTCTCCTCGGGCATCGTATTCACCGTCTCCGGCCCGATCAGGTCGTCGACGTACAGCACGTCGCTGTAAGCCGGGTTCTTGGTCGAGGTCGAAGCCCAGAGGCACCACTGCCGAGATGCGCCCGCCACCGCGAGCGTGTCCCAGACCTCGCCCGAGAAGATCTCCTTGTAGCGCTGGTAAGCGAGCTTGGCGTTTGCGACGGCAAGCCTGCCCTTCAGCTCGTCACGGCCGCCGATCTCGTCGAGGCGCTTGTCCGTCTCTGTGTCCACTCGTGAGACGAAGAAGCTCGCCACCGAAGCGACCCTCGCCGGATCGCCGCCCGACTCGACTAGCCGCTCCAGGCCGCGGATGTAGGCCTTTGCCACTTCGACATAGCGCTCGAGCGAGAAGATCAGCGTCACGTTGATGCTGCGCCCGCGCGCGATCATCTCCTCGATCGCGGGGAGCCCCTCCTTCGTGGCCGGGATCTTCACGAACAGGTTCGGCTTGTCGATCGTCTCGTGCAGCCACTGGGCCTGGTCGATGGTCGCCTGTGTGTCCCCGGCGAGGTTTGGGTCGACCTCGATCGAGACGTAACCGTCCTTGCCGGCGCCTCCGTCCCACACCAGGCGGAGGACGTCGCAGGCGTCGGAGACATCGGTCTTGGCCAGGCGCCAGAAGATTTCCTTCGGGTCGTCAGTCTCCTCGAGGGAGGTCCGGATCTGCTCGTCGTAGAAGTCGCCCTCGGCGATCGCCTTCTGAAAGATGGTGGGGTTCGAAGTAACGCCGACGACCGCGTCCTGCTCCATCAGACGCTCGAGCTTGCCGCTTCGGAGCATCTGGCGGGAGAGATAGTCGGTCCACACGCTCTGACCGAGCTCGGACAACTCGTGAAGTCTTGACTTAGACGTTGACATTGGCACTTCCCTTCTCGATTTCTTCGATCTTGCGAAGTCTCGTCGTGTAAGGCTCGGTCCCGTTGAAGCGCGCGCGCAGGAAGGCGCGCATCAGGTCGACCGTCAGCGCGGGGCCGACGACCTCCGAGCCGAGGCAGAGCACGTTCATGTCGTCGTGCTCGACGCCTTGATGCGCCGAGTAGACGTCGTGGCACATTGCGCCCCGGACTCCGTCCACCTTGGAAACGGCCACAGACGCGCCGACGCCGGAGCCGCAGACGAAGATTCCGCGCTCGGCGTCGCCGTTTTGGATCAGCCCTCCCAACTCTCGCGCCTTGTCGGGATAGTCGATCCGGACTGCATCGGTGTCGACACCCAGGTCGAACGTCTCGTGTCCGAGCGCATCGAGCTCTGGGAGGACGACGTCGCGTAGGCGAACGCCTCGGTGGTCGAACGCGACTGCAACCCTCATAGAAACGTTACGTTACCCCGGATGGACGGTCCTGAACTCTGGCATGAGCTCGGACAGCAGTTCCGCGTCGACTCCGTCCGCTGTGCGGCGGAAGCGAAGTCGGGTCACCCGACCTCCGGCATGTCGGCCGCCGACTTGATGGCCGTCCTGCTCGCGAAGTACTACCGCTACGACTTCGACAAGCCGAAGGACCCGGCAAACGACCGGCTGGTCTTCTCGAAGGGTCACGCCTCGACGCTGCTCTATGCGATGTACAAGGCGGCCGGGGTGATCTCGGACGAGGAACTGCTGACTTACCGGCAGTTCTCGAGCATCTTCGAGGGCCATCCGACGCCGCGGATTCCGTGGGTCGACGTCGCGACCGGCTCGCTCGGGCAGGGGCTGCCGTACGGCGTCGGCATGGCGATCGCGGGCAAGCGCCTCGACCGGACGGCGATGCGCGCCTGGGTGCTCATCGGCGACAGCGAGATGGCCGAGGGCTCGCAGTGGGAGGGCTTCGAGCACGCCGCCTTCTACGAGCTCGACAACATCGTCGCGATCCTCGACATCAACCGGCTCGGGCAGCGCGGCGAGACGATGCACGGCTGGGACCTCGACTCCTACGCGAACCGGGCCCGCGCGTTCGGCTGGCATGCGATCGAGATCGACGGCCACGACGTCGAGGCAATCGACCAGGCCTATGGCGAGGCGATCGCGACCGACAGGCCCGTCGCGATCGTCGCCCACACGATCAAGGGCAAGGGCGTCAAGGAAGTCGAGAACAAGCTCGGCTGGCACGGCAAGGCGCTCGACGACCCGACCGAGGCGATCGAGGAGCTCGGCGGCATCCGCAACATCGTCGTCCAGGTTGCGAAGCCCGAGACGAGCGGCCGCACGGTCGAAATCGAGAACGGCGAGCTCGAGCTACCGCGCTACGAGCTCGGCGACGAAGTTGCGACTCGTAAGGCCTACGGCGAAGCGCTGGCCGCCCTGGGCAAAGCCCGCGGGGACGTGGTCGCCATGGACGGAGAGGTCTCCAACTCGACCTTCGCGGAAATCTTCAGAGACGCCGTCCCGGAGCGGTACTTCGAGATGTACATCGCCGAGCAGCAGCTGATCGCCGCTGCGGTCGGGATGCAGGTGACCGGCTGGCGGCCGTTTGCCTCGACCTTCGCGGCCTTCTTCTCTCGTGCCTACGACTTCATCCGCATGTCGGCGATCAGCCGCGCGAACTACTCCCTCTCCGGCTCCCACGCGGGGGTCTCGATCGGCGAGGACGGGCCGTCGCAGATGGCGCTCGAGGACATCGCCGCGTTGCGGGCTGTCCACGGGTCGACCGTGCTCCACCCGTGCGACGCAAATCAGACCGCGAAGCTGGTGGCGAGGATGGCCGGCGCCGAAGGAATCGTCTACCTGCGGACGCTGCGGCCGAACACACCGGTGATCTACGACCCGGACGACAACTTCGAGATCGGCGGCTCGCGCACCCTGCGTGACGGCGACGACGTCGCCCTTGTCGGCGCCGGCATCACGGTGCACGAGGCGCTGAAGGCCGCCGAGGCACTCGCCGCTGACGGGATCGAAGCCCAGGTGATCGATCTTTACTCGATCAAGCCGCTCGACCAGGAGACGATCCGGTCGCTGACGATGCCGATCGTGACTGCCGAGGACCACTGGGCCGAAGGCGGCCTCGGCGAAGCCGTGCTCGCGGCGCTTGCCGACTCGGATGATCGGCCTCGCGTCGAGCTGCTGGCCGTGCGCGAGATGCCGCATTCGGGCAAGCCGGCGGAACTGCTCGCCGCGGCGGGGATCGACGCCGAGCACATCGCCCAGGCCGCCAGACGTTTGGTCGGCGCCGCCGTCTCCGCGTAGTCACAGCCGGATCGCGTAGGTCCGCCGGATCGGGCGTCGCCCGGGCACGGCAGGAATCACGACACGCGCACTCACGGGCCCGCGCAGCCGCCGGCGGAGCCGGAGCTCGAGGATTCCCCGCGTGTGCGGACGCACATCACGCCGCGCAGCGAGAAGCGTCGCGAGACGCCGATGAGTCCGCGCGCGCGAGAGGGTCACCCGAGCGCGGGGCAGTGTCTCCGTCACGTTGCCATGGTTGGCAACCCGGAGCTCGAGCACTCGCCGGCCGCCGTGCCGGGCGACGCGAAGGCCCGCCAGCTCCAATTGCCTGACCACGGTGCCCGGCGCACGCACGACCACGACGACCCCGAGCCGCACCCGCACGGCGACGCGCGCGCCAACAGAAGGACGTGTAGTCAGCAGGACAAGAGCGTCGTGGTCGCCGGGCTCCGCATTCGGCGGGACCCTCGCCGAGACGAGGAGTGACGCCGACGTACGCGCCGGCAGTGCGAGGCGCTTTGGCCGGAGCTTCAACCAGGCCGCTGCAGAGCGTGCGCCCCGGGCGCGGAGGATCCGAGGCCTGCCGCGCAGGCTGAGCGCGAACCCGGCTCTCGAGACGTCGACGACGAGACGCTTCGTACCCGAGTTCGTCAGGCGAACGGCCGTGCGCGAGGTTCCTGCAAGGACGACGCGGGCGGGAGCCGCCGTCAGCGCCACCGGCGTCCGCGTCGTGCTCGCGCCCGGAGGGGCGAGCGCGAGCACGAAGACGCAGACCGCAACGCGTACGGCCCGAGGAATCATCGACCGATCGCGGTGAAGGTGACACTGGCCGTGTAGCGCCCGGCAGCGACCAGCGGCAACGGCGAGATGAAGCCGACGCTGGTCGCCCAGGGGTCTCCCGAAGGACTGGTCGGAGCGGACGTGGTACCCACCAACAGGTCGGCGGCGGGTGCGATCGGGATCGCGGCCATCGCGCCGCCTGTGAGCTGCCCGCCGAGCTGGCCGCCGGCCGGAGCGGCCGCAATGAGCCCGAGCGGCAGGTCGGCGGGAATGAAGGCGGAACGATGTACGGTCAGCGCATAGCCGGTCGCGTGGTTGCTGGCGACGGTGACGCGCTCCGAGACGGACGGTGGAGTCGCACCGGCGACGCCGTGGCCGAAGCTGATGCTCGGACGTTCGAGGGCGACCGACAGGACGGGCTGGATGTCGATGTCGACGCCTGCGTTGCCTGATACGCCGTCGTCAGGAGGGGGCGCCCCCGAACACGGAGTGACGGCGGTCGCCGAGTTGCGAGGAATCGGGGCCTGAGCAGACAAGTCGCTCGCGTTCGCGTCGGTATCGGTGCATCCGTCTCCGGCCCGAAGGGC
>Ga0070711_100002194_pt1 | contig 11081 bp, 7 predicted proteins | sample LARL53metaG_FD_65452 | JGI IMG/M metagenome (GOLD analysis project Ga0070711, IMG submission 65452) | Corn, switchgrass and miscanthus rhizosphere microbial communities from Kellogg Biological Station, Michigan, USA - LAR L5-3 metaG | ecosystem: Host-associated > Plants > Roots > Rhizosphere ... | reverse complement strand
ATGGCATGGCTGCTCCTTGGTGAGATCGTGCCGGCTGAGTATTGCGCGAAACAGCCTGCGAATCTTCGAAAATATGATCTTGAACATAATTTGGCTCGGTGTTCTGATCCCCGCGTGACGAAATAAGGTAGGAAAGAGGAGGCGAGATGAGCGGAGAACGGAACTCTGTAGGTTCAGGCGGCGTTTTGATGACCACACGGCGCAAGGTCATTGCCGGAATCGCGCTTGCGCTGGGAGGAACTGCTATAAATCCGTCGCGCGCCGTGGCTGCCGGGCCGGACGATGTCTCGCGGACGGCCGAGGCCATTCACCAGGAAGTCGTCTTCGAAGTGATGCCCAAGCGTGTCTACCAGGCGCTGACCGAAACCAGGCAATTCGACAAAGTCATACAACTCAGCGGAGCGATGCAGGCGATGTCGCTCGGCAGTACGCCGACCCAGATCAGCCGCGAAGTGGGCGGCACGTTCACCATTTTTGGGGGACACATTATTGGCCGCCATCTCGAATTGTCGCCGGGAGAACGAATCGTGCAAGCGTGGCGGGTGGTTGACTGGGAGCCAGGCATCTATTCGATCGCCAGGTTCGCATTGGACGAGCAGGGAACGAACACAAAGCTTGTATTCGACCACACGGGATTTCCGGTCGGACAAGGCGAACATCTGTCGGCCGGGTGGAAAGCGAACTACTGGATGCCGCTCGAGAAATTTCTGGCGTCGGCGTAGTGCCTTTGACTGTCGAGCGCGTGTCGCGAACGGACATCTCAACAAGATAGCTTGCGCGAATGACGGTCCATCGCGTGATTCGGGACGATGCGTGCTACGATCATCGCCGCAAATTCCGTTTTGAGGCCGGTCCATGCGAATGCGTTGGTTTCTTTCCCTCGCCGCGCTCATCTTCGCTCACTCGTCCATCTCTTCGGCGCAGACTCCCGCGACGGCTCCAGCCGCGACTGTCGGCCCGGATTGGCAGCCGCCGGCGAATCACGCGCAGATTCGCATCTGGCCAAAGGGCGCACCCGGTACCCAGCCGAATGCCCCGCCGGAAGGTGACACCACCACGGCGAAGGACAATCTCATCGCCGGCAAGCCGTTGATGCGCCTCGGAAATGTTTCCGTGCCGACGATCACCGTGTTTTCGCCGCCCGACGGCAAGAACGCGGGCGCTGCCGTCGTTGTTTTTCCCGGTGGCGCCTATCGCATTCTTGCGATTGATCTCGAAGGTACTGAGGTTTGCGACTGGCTGAACTCCGCCGGCATCACTTGCGTGCTGCTGAAATATCGCGTACCCGACAGCGGCCCATACCCGAAATCGTCGGCTGCATTGCAGGACGCGCAACGTGCCCTCGGACTTGTTCGGTCGCACGCTGACGAATGGAACATCGACCCGCATCGCGTCGGCGTCCTCGGATTTTCCGCGGGCGCACATCTAGCTGCCGCGCTGAGCACGCATTTCGATCAGCGCCTGTATGACGCAGTGGACGTCGCCGACGATTTGAGCTGTCGTCCGGACTTCGCGGTGATCGTGTATCCCGGCTACCTCGCAATCGCCGAGCAACACATGGCGCTGAATCCGGAGATTCATCCAACCGATAAAACGCCGCCGTCGTTCATCGTGCAAGCCGAAGACGACGCCGTCCACGTCGAAAATTCCAGTGTCTACTATCTCGCATTGAAAAACGCGAAGGTTCCGGCCGAGATGCATCTCTATGCGCAAGGCGGACACGGATACGGATTGCGCCGCACGCAAATGCCAGTGACGCGCTGGCCGGAACTCGTCGAAGCCTGGCTGCATACGATCGAAGTTCTGTCGCCCACGCGAGCCGCGCAGTAAACGATGAACAACTTCGTAAAACCCGGGAACCTGATGCAAAGACGAAAATTCTTGGAAGTGCTGCTGGCAACCGGCGGTACCGCGTGGCTGGCGAACCCCTCGCTGCTCGGCGCGATCGAGAGGCCGTCACAAGCTCCGGGCCGCGTGCCGGTGCCATTGCCGGAGATCAAACGCGTCTTCGTCGTTTTCAAATGTCACTTCGACGCTGGATTCATCGATACGCAAGCAAACGTCGTTCATCGCTATTTCAACGAGTTTTTTCCCAAGGCCATCGAGACTGCGGAACAGCTCCGCCATTCCGGCTCACAGCGTTACGTTTGGACCACCGGGTCCTGGCTCCTCTACGAATATCTCGAGCAAGCGGACTCTGAACAGCGCAAGAAGATGGAACAAGCCCTCCTGTCGGGTTCTATCGCATGGCACGCGCTCCCATTCAGTTGGCAGACAGAGCTGATGGACCCATCCCTGATCTCGGGCGCACTCGCGATTTCTCAATCGCTCGATCGTCGTTTCGGTCGCAAAACCACCGGCGCAAAAATGACCGACGTTCCTGGTCACACTCGCGGCCTAATCGCGCCGCTCGCGGCCGGCGGCGTAAGGTTTCTCGACATCGGTGTCAACGATGCAAGCACGACCGCCGTTTTGCCGCCACTTTTTCAGTGGAAAGACCGCGATGGCGCAGCGCTGATCGTTTCGTATCACCCGAGCTACGGCACTGTGCTGCCCGTGCCGGGAGCCGACTTCGCGTTCGCGATCGTGATGCGAGACGACAATACCGGTCCACACTCTCCCGAAGAAATCGCTGCCACCTACGCACACTTGAAACAGCAATTTCCGAATGCCGAGAATATCGCCACCGATCTCACGAAAATTGCCGACGAAATCCATCCGCACGCGGACACGCTGCCAACATTCACCGGAGAGATCGGCGACACCTGGATTCACGGCGTCGGTAGCGACCCGCGAAAAGTCTCGCGCTACCGCGAAGTCTGCCGCTTGCGGCAATCCTGGATTCGCGACGGCAAAATAGCATCAGGCGATGCAACGGACTTGAACCTGCTTCGCAGTCTTTTACTCGAGGCCGAACACACCTGGGGCACCGACACCAAAACCTGGCTCGATTTCGACAACTACATCCCCGCCGATCTGATGAAGATGCTCGAAACGAAAAATTACATGGTGGTTCGGTCGAGCTGGCATGAGAAACGCCACGATTTGTTCGCCGGCATCGAGACGCTTCCTGCAGATCTGAAGGACGAAGCCGGCCACGCGGTCGCGTCGCTGGGGGTCCTTCGCCCGCAGTGGCCGCCGAAATCGAGTCCGTCGAAGCTCGAACTAGAGAACGATCACTTCGAACTCAAACTCGACGATAAAACCGGCGCGATTCACAAATTGCGCAACAAATCGACGGGCCGCGACTGGGCTTCGCACGAACATCCGCTTGCGCTCTTCTCTTATCAAACTCTCTCCCAACAGGACTACGCTACATTTTTCAAGAGCTACGTGATCAGCGAGGCGGATTGGGCCAAGAAGGACTTCGGCAAGCCCAATATCGAGCGTTTCGGTGCGGAAAGCAAAATCTGGAAGCCCACAACGAAGCACTCTGCCGCAATCCAGGATGACGAGTCTCAGCGCATTCTAGTCCAACTCGAAATCCCCGATCCCGCCGCGATCAAGTCCGGCCGCGCCGCCTTCCCGAAAGAAATCTTCGTCGAATTCTCACTTCTCAGATCGAAACCCGCGATTGAAATTAATCTCTCCTGGTTCGACAAACTTCCGACTCGAATGCCCGAAGCGCTCTGGCTGAGTTTCCGCCCGCTAGCCGACGCCAACGCCTGGACCATGCAAAAGACCGGACAAGCGGTGTCACCTAGCGAAGTCGCGGAGGGAGGGAATCGCCACATGCACGCGATCTCGGACCGCATCTCGTGCCGCGACGGTGAGCATCGACTTTCCTTCGTCACGATCGACGCGCCGCTGGTTGCGCTCGGTCACCAATCGCCACTCAACTTCTCGCGTTCGCAGGTGAATCTCGAAGACGGCGTTCACTTCAATCTTTTCAACAACGCCTGGGGAACGAATTACATCATGTGGTTCAACGAAGACATGCGTTTCCGCTTTGTGATTGAGGCCTAAGGCAGGATCGTTTTGTTACTTTTTTTTCTTCCGCAACGGAAACGTAGCTTGCGAAACCCACTTGCTGAGCATTTCAAACGATCCGGGAGTCACCGCTTCAAAGCGAATCCCCGCTCGTTCGTTGTGCGCGTGCATTACGACGGCCTTGGCCAGCACCGTCTCTCGTGGCGTATGGCCAATCTTCAGGCTCACAATCGTGCCGCGGCGCGGGGCACCCTTGATGCTCAGCGAGCACCCGTGGAGTCCCAAGTCCGCCACCCAGGACTGCAGTCGTTCGCCAGACTTTTCATTCACCAGTTCCGCGGGGGCGATGAACTGAAACCTGGGCGTCTTTCGTCTTTCTTTTTCCATTGGTTTGCCAATGGGCCTAGGGAAAGCTATTTTAGCTCATCCGGCAGCGACGTGCGACCCTTTGAGCGCTATTCGGCGAGTACCGTAATTACCCGATTGCCGCGCCGGTTGGGTCTCATACGATCTTTTTTGGAGGAAACGGTATGGCCAGCCCCGTTTGGAAAGGCACATTGACCTTTGGCTTGCTCGCGATCCCCGTCAAGCTTTATACGGCAGCGCGCAGCCAGCGGATCAATCTTCACCAGCTTCACAAGGTTTGCCATACGCGTTTGAAGCAGCCGTTGTTTTGCCCGCATTGCAATCGCCAGGTCGAGCGCTCGGAAGTCGTGAAGGGTTACGAATACGAAAAAGGGCAGTACGTGATCGTCAGCGACGAGGAACTCAAGAAAATTACGCCGCGCTCCAGCACGATTATGGAACTCGTCGCGTTCGTGAAACAGGAACAGATCGATCCGATCTATTTCGACGCATCGTATTTCATGATGCCCGACAAGGACGCCGAGAAGCCGTACGCGTTGTTGCTCAAAACCCTGGAAGACAGCGAGCGCGTCGGCATCGCCACCGTCGCGATGCATCAGCGCGAATACACCGTCTTCATCCGCCCGCGAAAAAACGGCCTGACGATTCACACGATGTACTACCAGAACGAGATCCGCGAAGTCGCGGGCTACGGCAAGGCCGAGCGAGACGTGAAGCTCAAGCCCGCTGAAATCAAACTTGCCGAGCAACTCGTCGAAAGCCTGTCGCAGGATTTCAAACCGCAGCAGTTCCACGACAAGTTTCAGGAAAATTTGAAAGCGCTGATCGACGCGAAACAGAAGGGCAAAACCGTTGTCGCTGAGCCTCAGGCCAAGCCCGCGCGTGTCATCGACATGATGGAAGCCTTGAAGAAGAGCCTCGCCAACTCGGAAGCCCAAAAACAGAAAAGGCCTGCTAGAGCGCGGGCCACTGGCACCGATCATCGTCGCAAAATCGCGAGTTAAGGCGAGATCGCTGTGCGACCATCGCTGACGCCGCACCCAGAGTCACTAAAAATCGATCGACGATCCGAAAACTGTCATCCCGAGCGTAGCGAGGGATCTGCTTTTTCATGCCCTTAGCCCGCCGAACAGAGCCAACGTGCTTTCGCGACGTGCTACTGGCCGGAACCGCGTGTAGCCGTCGCCGGAATTCCGAGCGGCAATTGCTCGCCTTCAATCGCCACAGGCGGCGTGCCGCCGCTCAAAACATTCTCGAGAGTATTCTGCGCCTTCTCAAATCGCCGGTCTGCCTCGCTGTAACTCTGCTGCGCATTCTTGAGATGCGTCCCCAGCTTCTCAAAGACCTCCGCGAACGTCCCCAGATTCTTCTGCATACCATTTAAGTTCGCGAGCAATCGCCGCGCATTTTCTTCGATGCGCATGCCCTGCAATCCCATCGCGATCACACACAAATGGGCGTATAGCGAGTTCGGCGAAACAGCCACGATATTCTTGCTGCGACAATATTCGTCGATCTGCACGCCGCGATTGTCCTGCGTGGAGAGCAACTCGCAATAAACCGTCTCAGAGGGCACAAACATCAGTGCGACGTCCAGCGTGCCTTCACTTGGCACGATATATTTCTTCGCGATCGCGTCCGCATGACCCTTTACCGCCGTCGCAAATGTTCGTCGCGCCTCATCCCCGTCCGTAGCGATCCGCCGAAACGCCTCCAGAGGAAACTTCGAATCCACTGCCATGGACTTCCCATCGCGCAAGAAAATCACCGCATCCGCAATCTCTCCGCTGTTGAATCGATACTGCATCGCAAATTGCGACGGCGGCAGCGAATCTTCCAGCATCCGTTGCAGCGTCACCTCGCCCAGCAATCCCCGTGTCTTCGCCCCGCCCAGCACCATTTCCAGCGATTGCGTCGCAGCTGACAATCCCCGGCTCTGCTCCTGCACCTCGCCCAACTGCTTCTGGATCAGTCCGATTTGCTCGCGCGTATTCTTCAGTTCGGTGGCAATCGCCGTCTGTCCCTGCGACGAAATCTGTGCCGAATGCGTGACCCCTTCGCGCAGCGCGCTCGTCACGCTCTCCAGTCGCTGCGTCACGCTCTGCGCGATTGCCTGAACTTGCCCGCTGCTCTGCGCTTGAGAATTCGCGATCGCCTGCAAATCGTGACGCAACTCCGACACCTGGCTCTCCATCGCGCCGTCGTTTCGTTGGCCCTTCGAATTCTGCAGTACGAGCCAAACCACCAGCCCCGCCAGCAAAATCGTGATACCGGTCAATACTGCTTCCATAGCCTCGCTCAATCTCCCCAGAACGCATCACGTTGCACAGATCGCGCAATATACGACTACTCTACGCGCCTTCTCACATTTCTGAAAATGTGGCGCTCCAAAATCAAAAGGGTCGCGCCGAAACGCGACCCTTAAGAGACCTTGGTAGCGCCGGCACTCCGCCGACGATTCTTCCGGTGACCGTCTCGTGCCTCTACCAAATCAGCTTCAACGCAAACTGAAATTGCCGCGCGTCGTAAGCCGCCGTAGGCTGCCCGGCACTGCACGACGAGCCTGACGCCGGATCGCACAGCTGATTCACCGCCGCGACGTTGAGCCGGTTCGTCAAGTTGAACGCATCCACGATCGCATCCAGCTTGAACCGCTCGCCGAGCGGAAACCGCCGCGACAATCGCAAATCAAATTGGAAAAATCCCGGCGTCACGAATGGATTGCGGCCAAGATTTCCAATGCACCCGAATGGTGGCGCAATCCCCGGCACCGTAAACGTCGCGCCGCTATTGGTCAAGCAAGTCGTGGGCTGCTCGAACGTCACGCCCGGAAGAAAAGCCGAAGTCGCCGTCGGTCCGGTCGTCCCGACCGAAGGCCGCCCGTTCGAAGCGCCCAGGTCCAGCCGGTAATCCGTACCCGTAATCACCGTGTAGGGCCGACCGGACGAAACCTCAATAATCGGGGCGACCGTAAAATCCGCCGTCAAATGTTTCCAAATCGAATCGCCGCTGTGTGCGCTTGCCGACGTGATCACCCCGCTTGTCACCCACCGATGCCGTTGATCGAAATCCGAATTCCCGCGCTCGTAAAATGGAAACCGGCTGTCCTGTGGCTCGAGCGGCGACTGCAAGTCCGTCGAATCGTCAATCGTATGCGAATACGTATAGCTCGACAACAATTCAAACGAGTGCCCGAATTGCTTCTTCACATTCACCGTCAATCCGTTGTAAATCGAGCTGCCATCCGAAAGTTGGGCATCCACGCTATTGAACGGCACCGGCACGCCATATCCGACCGGATACCTCGCCAATCCCGCAAGCTGCACCTGCGTCGCATATCCTCCCGGCACCTGGCTCGCAAACGACGGATTCGGTCCCGACGGACGGAAGAAATTAAAGAACGCGGGCGTGCTCACATATTGTCCGTTCAAGCCCGCGAGCGCGGCAGGGCAGCCGCCGAGTTGTCCCAGCACGCTTGGCGCAATCACTCCGACACCACAGGTCGTCGCTGTCGGTGCAACATTCGCACCAGGCGCGACCACCGTCACCGGACTCGTAAAACCAAGCCCCGCGGCGTCCGCATTTTCCAGATTCTGTGTCAGCAATTGCGGATCGGTCGAATTGATGTCCACCGGCCGGTACAAATGCAGCCCGCGCGTATATTGATATCCCACGCTGATCGTCCACGATCCCGCGATCTGCCGCTCGATCGTCAAGTTTGCCTGCTGCGCATATCCAAACTGAAAATTCTTCGCCACCGGCAGCACGAATGGCAAAATCGGCAACGGAAACCCCGCCGTCAAATAGTTCTGATTGGCGAAAAGGGAATTGGGTTGAAACGGATCGAACCGCTGCTGATTTGGTAGATATCCCATGCTCGGAAGCGCATTCAGCACCCCTTGAAAAATCGTCGATCCATTCAAATTGGTCGGCGAATTTAGCGCGCCGCACGAAGTGCTCCCCGGTATCAACCCGCACGCCGACGAAGTTCCGCCCGCTGAAATAAGTTGCACGGAGCGCCCGCCGTCCGCCGTCGCCGAGTCAAATGCGATCGCCAGCAGCGGATGATCGTAGAAAAGCCCGTAGCCCGCGCGAACGACGGTCTTCCCGTCGCCCTTCGGATCCCACGCAATCCCGATGCGCGGCGCGACGTTGTTGTTGTCGCGCGGAATCCCTTCCACAACGCCGAGCGCTTTCTCTGCGGCGGCGTTCACTGCCGTCGCTGACGGGAAGAGCGGTGTTAGTTCGACGTCGTAGCGAACGCCGTAGTTCAGGGTGAGCTTCCGATTCACGCGCCAGCTGTCTTGCGCGAAAAACGCAAACACATCGTTATCGAATGGCTGATTCGATTGTCCGATGCCCTGAATGTACGTCGTCGGAATCCCCAGCCCATACGACTGCAACCCCGTCGTGCCAAACAACTGCACCACTTGCCCGCTTGGCAGCCTCACTGAATCCGGCAAGCCAAAATCCGAAACCGCTAGCGTGCCGAAATTCACATCGCCGCCATAATCCAGCTCGAAAATCTGCTGCTTCCCCGATCGAAGCTGAATGAAATTCACATCCACACCCACCTTGAACGTGTGCTTCCCATGCACGATGCTGACGTTGTCGGTCGTCTGAAATCGCCGCTCGATCCGGTCCACGGTCGAATACGGTTCGCGCCCGAAATACGCAAACCCCGGAATGTTCACGCCGATGTCGCTGCCGCCAGGCAACTCGGAAAATCCGAAGTGCAATCCGCGACGCGCGAACTGAAATCGAAACTGATTGAACGTCGTGTCGTTGAAGATCGTGTCATGCTGAAACGTTCCCGATACATCGCGCGACTGATTGACGCCCGCGCGCGAGCCCGCATTCTGCCCGAACACCTGATTCTGCGCCGTCGATTCGATCCCCGTTTCGAGCGACGGTGAAACTCCGACACGCAAGAATGAATGATTGTGATTGTTCCAGTTCTGATCTAGCCGAGCCGACCACAAGCTCGTTTTCTCCGTGATCGGAAAATTTCCACGCAGCGAATTCAAACCGACGTACGACGCCGGCAGCGGCGCCACGCCCGCCGGCACCACAGCCCCGCCCGGCCCAACTGCTGCAAATCCATTGCACACGACTGCGTTCACCTTCGTTCCCAACGGGCACGACACCGGCACCGGAAACTGCTCGCCCGGTCCTGGCGCGAGCGTCCCCCCCGACAATCCCGCCGAGATCGCTCCGAAATCCAACTTGTTCAGCGCAACGCTCGAAGCCGAGCCCAGCAACAATCCGTATTGCACGCCCAAACTCTGGTATGCCGGGATCCCGCTCGTCAGCAACGTCTGCACCGTATTCGCCTGCCCGGTTGTCAATTGCACCGGCACTGGTCCGCCCGCCGTCGGCAGCGTCACGGGCACCAATCCCCACGGCCCGCCGCCACCCTGCGTTTCGCCGATGCTCGAAAATCCCGTTTCTTCGCGCAGCGTGTCTTCATAAGAAAAAAAGTAGAATGTTTTGTCTTTCACGATCGGGCCGCCGATCGTCGCTCCCGCTTGCACCCGCGTGAACGCCTGCTTCACCGGATCGAGGTCGCCCGTCGTCGGATCGACCTGCCCTGAAAACGCATTGCGCGCTTGAAATGACTTGTTCCGCAAATATCCAAACACGTCGCCGTGCGTCTGGTTTCCGCCGCCCTTGGTGACGATGTTGATCACCCCGCCCGTCGCGCGCCCGTATTCCGCGCTGTAATCCCCGAGGATCAGCTGGAATTCCTGGACCGCTTCCTGCGAGACCGTCGCGCGAATTCCGTTGATCGAGTTATCGACCGCGTCCGCGCCGTCCACGCTCACTTCGTTCGATCGGGCGCGCTGCCCGCCCACGTTCAATCCGCTCGTTGGCGCCGGTCCAATCGTCGGCGAAACGTCGCGCGTCGTCTGCGAGTTCGTCAGCGTGAAATTGATGTAACTCCGCCCGTTGATCGGCAAATTGTCGATCCGCCGCTCGTCGACGACTTGGGACACCTCGGTCTTGGTCGTTTCCACCGGCGCGGTTTCCGTCGTCACCGTCACCGATTGCGTCATCCCATGCAATTCCAGCCGCAGGCTTAACGCGACGACTTCGCCGACCGTCACAACGACGCCGCTCTTCTCGAATGGTGCGAAATTTGCGCCGCCGTCCACCGCGACTCGATACGACCCCGGCGGGAGCCCCACCAGGTTGTAACGTCCATCTTCATCGGTCGCCGTCGAACGCTCCGCTGCCGTTACTTCGTTCGTCAGCGTTACCTTCGCGCCGTGCACAGCCAACCCCTGCGGGTCGGTCACCGTACCAATCAACGTCGATGTGTTCACTTGCGCGACGCCAGCCGGCGACAAGGCCAGCAGAAGCATGATCACCACCCACACGACTGCGCACGCGCACAGACTTGGTCTGCGTACCATAAGGACCCCCTCGATGGAGCTTGAGCTTGTGCATGCCACCCCTGGCGAAGACGGAGACCTCCGTCGATGCACGGCCCGAACGATGAACATTCGGCTTTTACTGTACCCGTACGCTCAATTCAATGTTTAATTTTGTAATGCTGTTGCGCCCAATTGGCTACACCCGCGCCCAGAGTGGTTCCAGCCATCACCCTGCCGCGACATTCCCGCGCGCATCCACATTCACGACACCCGCCGTCCCCTTCACCAAATCTCGTTTTGCGGTCCACGCCTTCAATCCCGTGGCGATCGCAATTAAAATCGCGGTCGCCGCATTGGTCAGAATCACCGCCGGTGCGCGAACCAGCAAGCCATAGCCCAGCCACAACG
>Ga0070711_100002192_pt1 | contig 11087 bp, 9 predicted proteins | sample LARL53metaG_FD_65452 | JGI IMG/M metagenome (GOLD analysis project Ga0070711, IMG submission 65452) | Corn, switchgrass and miscanthus rhizosphere microbial communities from Kellogg Biological Station, Michigan, USA - LAR L5-3 metaG | ecosystem: Host-associated > Plants > Roots > Rhizosphere ... | reverse complement strand
TAACCGCCCGCGCCTGCCCACGCGTCCCGCAAGGCGAAAGCGCCGTTGCCGCTCCGCTTTGCCGGCGCAGTCCAAAAGGATCGGAGATGCCGCAAACTTCCGCAAATAATCTGTTCGCTTTTGCCGGTTGCGGGGATATACCGGTGAAATGCCGAACGACGACCTGACGTTGCTGCGCGAGTATGCCCGGAGCCAGTCCGAATCCGCGTTCGCCTCGCTGGTGGAACGCCATATCAATCTGGTGCATTCCGTGGCCGTGCGGCAGGTGCATGACCCGCATCTGGCCAAGGATGTCACCCAGGCCGTCTTCATCATCCTCGCGCGCAAGGCCGGTTCGCTTGGCGACAACACGATTTTGTCAGGCTGGCTTTGCCGCGTGGTGCGCCACGTCAGCTTGCGGGCGTCGCGCGACGAATGGCGGCGGCAACGACGCGAACAGGAGGCTCAAATGCAATCCCTTTTGATCGAACCGGAATCCGAAACATGGCACCACATCGCCCCACTGCTCGATGGCGCGCTGGAGACGCTGGGCCGCAAAGACCACGACGCCCTGGTGCTGCGTTTTTTTGAGAACAAGAATTTCGCGGAAGTGGGCGCGGCGCTGGGAGCGGGCGAGGACACCGCCCGGATGCGTGTTAACCGCGCGCTGAAAAAGCTGCGGAAGTTTTTTGCGAAACGTGGCGTGGATTCAACGGCGGCGGCCATCGCCGAAAACATTTCGGCCAACTCAATTCAAGTTGCGCCGGTTGCGCTGGCAAAAACTGTGACTACCGTGGCGGTTGCCAAAGGTGCGGCGGCAACCGCTTCAACCTTAACCCTCGTGAAAGGAGCATTGAAAATTATGGCTTGGACAAAAATAAAATCGGCTGCGCTCTTCGGCGCGGTGTTCATCCTGGCAACCGGAAGCGCAGTCGTGGTCTCCGAAGTCCTCGCGCAACCAAGCGCTGATTCGGTTTCCAACGAGGCAGTTTGGAAACAATTGGATCAATTCGTTTTGGAGAAGGAGGCCCAAGCGACAGCGGCGGCCACCGCCGATGGAAAGCAAATGTTGCCGGAATTAAAAACAATCTTTGCGGCGGCGAGGAAACATGATTGGCGCGGAATCAATACCATTTGGGAGGAACTCCGGCGGCGCGCGCCGCAGTTTGGAGGCAACGACATGAATCTGACGGGAACGCAATGGGAAATCGCCAAGGAGGTTTGGGGCGCATACAACAACATCGGAAGCGGGGACGTGAAATATCCCGCGGCTTTTGGGATGGACGTTGTAAATTCAATTCCCGCGGGGAGCATTTATTTTGGCGGCACCGATCCGGGACGATTTTTGGTTTCGTCATTGCAGAAATCTCAAGTGAATGGCGACCCGTTTTTCACGCTCACGCAAAACGCGCTGGCCGACACGAGTTACCTGGACTATTTGCAGAGTTTCTACGGCGGGAAAATCGAAGTTCCGACTGCCGACGACTCGAAGAAAATCTATGAGGATGCCAAGAGCCGCTCGACGAGTCCCGTCACGGCTCAGGAAATGAACGCCCTTCTGGCCAGATTCATCTTTGATAAAAACCCTGATCGCGAGTTTTACATCGAGGAAAGTTATCCGATTGATTGGGCATATCCGTATCTGGAGCCGCACGGGTTAATCCTGAAAATCAATCGCACGCCGATCCATTCGATGCCTGACGATGTGATGCAGAACGACCACGACTACTGGACAAAATCTCTCAAACCAATGATCGGCGGCTGGCTGACTTATGACACTCCATTGCAGAACGTGTGCGCGTTTGCGGAAAAGGTCTATCTGAAACATGACTTCAGCGGTTTCAAAGGCGACGAGGAATTTGCGCGAAATGAATGGGCGCGGGATTGGCTGGCCAAGCTTCGCAGTTCCATCGCCGGTGCTTACAGTTTCCGATTGGGCATTTCTCCCGCCGGCAAACCAGTTCCATCGGAATACGTTGCAAAGAGTGAAGAAGACCGGCAACGTTTGGTCAAGGAGGCCGAGTTTGCATTTCGGCAGGCGCTCGCACTCTCTCCGCGTTCGCCCGAAGCCGTGAACCGCTACATCAATTTATTGCTGAATCAAAAACGTAATTCAGATGCGGCTCTCGTTGCTGAATTGGCGCTGAAATTCGATCCGCAAAACGCACAATTAAAAGAGTTCGTCAGAAGAATGCCAAAGGTCGGGAATTGACGCCGCGTGGTTTCGCAAACCATTTTACACGCCGCCGGCGCATTGTATAATGTCCCACTGTGAATTCGCAAAAGCGGCAGCGCGTCGTCTGCGGCATGAGCGGGGGAGTGGACTCCTCCGCCACGGCGGCGCTTTTGCTGGAGCAGGGCTACGAGGTCATCGGCATTACGCTCAAGCTCTGGCCGCAGGATTGCGTGAACCGCGCCGAGGACAAATGCTGCGGCCCGCAGGCCGTCACCGACGCGCGCTCGGTCTGCGACAAGCTCGACATCCCGTATTACCTGATTGACGAGGCGGCGGAATTTCAGAAGCACGTCATCCAATACTTCGCCGACGAATACAAGGCCGGCCGCACGCCGAATCCCTGCGTGATGTGCAATCAGAACCTGAAATTTGGCCGGCTGATTGACCGTGCGGACCAACTCGGCGCGGATTTTATTGCGACCGGACATTTTGCGCGGGTGGAACGAGCCGAAAATCTTCAAATGGTAGGGACATCGCGCTGCGATGTCCGGACGGCGCAGCGCGCCGTCCCTACCCGTTATCTTCTCAAGCGCGGGCGCGATTTGCGGAAGGATCAAAGCTATTTCCTGTTCTCGCTTCGGCAGGACCAGCTTGCGCGCGCGATTTTTCCGCTCGGCGAAAAGACCAAGAGCGATACGCGCGAAGTGGCGCGGCATTGCAATCTCAAGACCGCCGACAAGGAGGAGAGCATGGAAATCTGCTTCGTGCCGGACAATAATTACGGCGGCTTCCTCCAGCAGGCGAACCTCGTCCAAAAGCATCGCGGCGAGATTGTGGATTTGCGCGGCCACGTTCTTGGCCATCACGACGGCATAGAGTTTTACACCATCGGCCAGCGGAAAGGGCTCGGCATCACCACGCCAAAGCCGGTTTATGTTGTTGAATTGGATGCGGAGAACAATCGCGTCATCATAGGTGACGAGTCTTCGCTTGATCGCGATGAATTCGCCGCGACAAATTGCAACTGGCATCCGTTCGACAAGCTGACGGGGCCGATCGAGGTCACGGCGAAAATCCGTTACAACCATCCCGGCACGCCCGCGACGGTGACGCCGACCGGCAACGGCTCGGTGAAGGTGAAATTGCATTCAGCCCAGCGCGCCATCACGCCCGGCCAGGCGGCGGTGTTTTATCAGGACGATCTGGTCGTCGGCGGCGGGTGGATTGCGCGGTGAGCCTCGCTGTTTGGCCGCGGAAGATTGGTCCGAGCGGCTGCCGGTTTGACCGTAAGCCGCAAGGTTGCGGCGGATGGATGAACGGCGATGTGATAATTGATGCTTGATTCAAATTCAAACCACGTCAGGATGACGGCAATCCAAACAAACCATTTCAGCATGATTATATTTCCAACCAGGCATTATGGAAAAAATGGTCATGCCGGCCAAAAGTTGTTTATGAGAAAGGACCCGTGTGCTGGTTCAAATGAAGAATCATTAGTGCGGGGATTCACGTTGATCGAACTGCTGGTCGTCATTGCGATCATTGCCATTCTGGCGGCGTTGCTGTTGCCGGCGTTGACCAAAGCCAAGGAGGCCGCGAAGAGGGTGCAGTGTTTGAGCAACCTCCACGAGATGGGATTGTCCCTGATCATGTATGCCGACCGGAACGGTGGATTGGTGGCGCGCGCCAACAGCCCGCACTGGTATCAGGTGTTGACTCAAAATCTGGTCCCCAACACGAGCGGGAGCTTCACCAATTTGCAGATTTACGCCTGTCCGAGCTACCCGAATCCGGACCCGCGTTATCCGGGCCAAAAGCAGCTCGTTTGTTACGTCGTCAATGGATGGACATTTTCCGGGCCGACAGACATGACGGGTCAAGAGCTTGCCGGCGTGTCGAACATCAATTCGGTCCCGCGTCCGGACGCAACGATTTACCTGGCGGACCGCGAGGACGGCACGGACATCGGGCCAATCACGGCCGCAAACCCGACCGCAAACGCGGACTTTTACGACGTGTGGGAACCCAGCCATCTGCCCTATGCAGCCAACGGAACGGAAAATCCCCGGACCGGCGCCTCGAACAACGACAGGCGGGTGGCCCTGCGCCGCCATGTCATCGGCCCGAACCTGCTTTATTTCGACGCCCACGCCGCAATCGAGGACGCCAGGCTCATCACGGTGAACGACTGGCGGGATCATTGACGGCCGCCGGCGTGAACGAATCCTAGTTGCGCAATTCTTCGCGTTTTCGTTGGCCGTATTCTTTGGTCCCAGCCCGGCCGATGCGGACATGATTTCCCGTGGTGCGAACTCCGACTGGCAACGGCTCAGTGAAAGTGAAATTGCATTCGCCCCAGCGCGCCATCACGCCCGGCCAGGCGGCGGTGTTTTATCAGGACGATCTGGTGGTCGGCGGCGGGTGGATTGCACGGTAAATCGAAGATTAGATTTTACACTATTGACAATTAGTCGGCGGTGGAGCATTTTCCCCCGCATGAAAACACTCATTCTATTGGCCGCCATTCTGATTCTTCAGGTCGTCTCCGCCTCCGCGGCGGGTTCCATTTACGACATTCCGCTCAAGGACATTGACGGCAAGGACACTTCGCTAAAGGCGTATCAGGGCAAGGTCCTGCTTATCGTCAACGTCGCGTCGAAGTGCGGGTTCACGCCGCAATACACCGCGCTGGAGGCGCTCTACCAGAAATACAAGGACCAGGGCCTGGTCGTGCTCGGTTTTCCGTGCAACCAGTTCGGCGGGCAGGAGCCGGGCACGGACGCGGAGATCAAACAATTCTGCACCGGTAAATATAACGTGACGTTTCCGATGTTCGACAAGCTGGAGGTCAACGGCGCCAACCGCAATCCTCTTTACGAATTGCTGGCCGGCAAGTCATCGCCTTTCCCCGGCGACATCGGCTGGAATTTCACCAAGTTCCTGGTCGGTCGCGACGGTAAAATCTTGAACCGTTTCAATTCGCCGGTGAAACCGGATTCAACGGAAGTCCGGGCGGCCATCGAAGTGGCATTGGCGGCGAAATAAAATAAAAGCCTGCGCTCCGTCTGGCCGGAGGTTACATTGCGGCGGACTCAATTTATGAACCGCCGCCTTTGGCTGTGCCTCATTTCGGTTTTACTTGCCGGTTGCGCTCATTTCGCCGGAACCAGTCACCATAAAATCCGCGTGCTCATCGTGGACGGGTTCAGCAACCACGACTGGCGGCAGACAACAGCGCTCATTCGCGGCGTCCTCGCGCCAAGCGGTTTGTTCGAGGTTTCCGTCAGCACCACTCCAGACAAGACCAACAGCCCGGCGTGGGCTTCTTGGCGGCCGAAGTTTTCCGATTATGATGTCGTCATTCAGAATTGCAACGACATCAACCGCAGCGGTCCGCCGTGGCCGGAGCCGGCGAAAAAAGATTTTGAAAATTTCGTCCGCAATGGCGGCGGCGTTTATATTTTTCATTCGGCGGAAAACGCCTTTGTCGGCTGGAAAGAATACGAGCGGATGGTCGGCCTGTGCTGGCGCAACGCCGATTACGGAACCGCCATCCGCGTGAACGACGACGGTTCCCTCGTGCGGATCCCGCCCGGAGAAGGCGGCGGCACGGGCCACGGCAATCGCGGCGACGTGCTGATCACGCGGCTCGGCGACGATCCAATTCACGCCGGGATGCCGCGCCAGTGGCTCACGCCCGGCCTGGAGGTTTATTATTTTGCGCGCGGCCCGGCGGAAAATGTGAACGTGCTGGCCTACGCGCGGGATTCCAAACCGGGACAGGGATTGCTCTGGCCGGTGGAATGGACGGTCACCTATGGCAAAGGCCGCGTCTATGTTTCCACCTACGGCCACGTCTGGAAAGGCGACGTGCAACCCGCGAGCATGAGATGCGCGGCGGTGCAGACCCTCATTCCGCGCGCACTTCAATGGCTGGCCCGGAAACCCGTGACGATTCCCGTGCCGCCGGATTTTCCCGGCACCAACGCTGTCTCCATCCGTCCAGAAATCCAGTTGCCGCCGGCAAGCCCGTAAGTCCGCGTTTCCACCGCCAAGCAGCCGTTATCTGGATTACAACGCCAGCTTGTAGCCTACGCCATGAATGGTGAGCAGGTGCTTGGGTTCGTCGCCGTGGTCGCCGAGTTTTTTGCGAAGTTGCACAATCACCTGGTCCAGTGTGCGTGTGGTGCCGTAATAATTGTAGCCCCAGACTTCGTTCAGCAATTTGTCGCGCGACAACACCTCACCGGCGTGCGCGTGAAAGACCTGCAACAATTTAACTTCCTTGGCCGTGAGTTCGTCGGTGTTCTTGCCGCGCTTGATCTGAAAAGTCTTTGGATCAATCGTCGTCTCCCCGATTTTGAAAGGTTTTTCATCGGTTTGCGCGGAAGCGGAACTTCCGCCCCGGCGGAGCAGGGCCTGGATGCGCGCCAGAAGTTCGCGCACGCCGAACGGCTTGGTCACGTAATCGTCCGCGCCGAGGTCCAGGCCGATGACCTTGTCAATTTCCTGGCCCTTGGCGGTGAGCATGAGGATGGGCGCGGCGAATTTCTTTGCGCGGAGCTGCTTGCAAATGTCGTAGCCGCTCGCGCCGGGCAGCATCACATCGAGGACGATGAGCGACGGCTGGTGTTTGGCGACGGCGTCGAGTGCGGCGTCGCCGCGATTGCACGAGGTGGTTTCGTAGCCCTCGCTTTTCAAGACTTCCTCCAGACCCAGCAAAATGTGCGGGTCGTCCTCGACGATTAAGATTTTCGTTTTCATTTTTGTTCGTGTAGCAGCCGACGTAAGGAGGCTCTAAATGTTGTCTTTCGTTCGGCCATCATCTGATTTGAGCCTCCTCACGTCGGCTGCCACCAGTTATTGGCAATCGCAACACAAAACAACTGCCGCCGCCGTCGCGCGGCTCATAAACCACGTCACCGCCGTGGGCGCGGGCGATTTGCCGGGCGATGGTCAGGCCGAGGCCCGAACCCTGAACACCGCTGCTCAACGAGTCGTGGGCGCGGTAAAATTTCTCGAAAATCTTTTCCTCGCTGCCGCGCGGAATTCCCGCGCCGCGATCCAGCACAGTGATTTCGGCGTAGGGCAGGGGAGATTGTTTCTGCGCGGCCTGCAACGTGATTTCCTTTCCGCCGTTGGAATATTTTTCCGCGTTGGACAGCAGGTTGACAATGACCTGCGAGAGCGCGTCACCATCGCCGCGAATGGGAATTTTCGTTTCCGGCAATTCGCAATTGAATTTGAACCCGCCGGCTTCGAGATGCGGGCGGAGCGTTTCCGCCGCCGCGCAGACGATGTCCGTCAGGTCGCACGGCTGGAAGTTGTATTTCTTCTCGCCGCGCTCCATGCGCGAGAAATCGAGGACGTTGTTGATGAGCCGCGTAAGCCGGCCGGCCTCGGCGGTGATGATGTTCAGGTAGGAACGCTGCTTGGCGGCGTCGCTGACGCGCTGTTCGGCGAGCAATTCGGAGAACATGCGGATGGACGTGAGCGGCGTCTTCAGTTCATGCGAGACATTGCTGACGAAATCGGTTTTCTGCCGGGCGAGCTTCAATTCCGCGTTCAGGCTGCGGACGATGAGCCAGCTTCCGACGCCGATGGCGAGCACGAGCATGGCGATGAGCAGGCCCAGCGTGAGCCGTGTGGTGTGCGCCGCCTGCGTGAGCGCGGCAGGGTTGATGAGATACGCGGCGACCTCCCAATGCGGCAGCGCATCGCCGATTTCCGTTGCCACGAACGGGCGCTTCCAGTTCGCCTGAAATTTTTCGCGCGAAATGGCGACGGGCTTTGCGTTGTCGTCGAGCAGCGCGAGGCAGATTTCATTTTGCATCGCGGGATCGGGCTGAATCAAACCGCGCAGCCCATCCACGACGCGGTCCAGATTCAGTTCCGCGCCGAAAATCAAATCCGGCTCGGCGCCCAGCCGGTGCCAGAACATGAGCTTGAGTTTGTTCTGGAGAAACCGCGCGAGCATCCCGTCGGTCTGGTCGCCGATGAGCTGGCGGAACTCCGCCTCGGCGGGGATGGCTTTGGATAAATTGTTTTGCGGCTCGTCTGCGCCGGCTTCGGTTTTAGTCCTTTCGGGGGCCTGATAAATCTGGCTTTGCGGGCTGACCTTGCGGGTCTGTGCCGTTTTGTAATTGAGCGCATTTTGGGTTTGAGGCTGGCTGGCAGTGTCTTTTTCGGCAGCGGTTTCGCCAAATGCCAATTGCTGCGACGGCAGCGCGGCGGCCGGAGCCTGCGCGCTCAACTCCTTGGCCGTTGCCAACTCCTGTTTTTGTTGCGCGTTGGAGGAAATCGAATAGGCGAGCAATCCATTCACCGCTGGTGCTGGCTGAACTGCTGCATTGCGACTGGAAAGACTGTCCGCTTTGCCGCCAAATCCGCCGCCACCACCGCCAAATCCGCCGACGGGGGAATTATTCGCCGCCAGAGTTGTGGGCGAACCGGAAGGTTTCAATTGTTGTTGCAGCCGCGCTGGCGCTTCTGCAGCCGAATTGGCACTGGCGTTATTGAGCGCGAATGAAGATTGATTCGCCGACTGACTGCGGGTGTAATTCAAGGAGTTATTTGCTCCGGCATTTCCGCCGCCGGCAATGAAATTGTTGGCGTTCAAATAAACCTCCACCGGCTCGCGGTTACCGAGGAACCCGCCGTTGTCCAAGCGGAACAACTGCGCCTCCGGCCGGGCGTTCGGCGACGGCGAAAGAATTTTGCCCGAGGCCGTGACGCAAAAACCGACCTCGGCCATCGGCCAATGCTGGCGGAGTTGACTGTCAAACTGCGCCGCCACCGTTTGCGCGTCCCGGTTGGCGGCGAGGCTTTCGACCTGCGCGGCGAATTCCTGCTGCCGCTGCGCGAGATAATCGGAAATGTTTTGGGCGAGCGCGTCCGTCACGCGCTGGTCTAGGAGCGACTGCTGGCGTTCGAGCAGGAACTGCTGGTCGCGCAGCGAGCGCACGGCGAGCCACGCGAGCACGAGGCTCGGCAGCAGGACGGCGACCACAAAAACCAGCGCGACTTTTTTCATGGGTTCACCCGCATTTTATATCCAGCACACAGTCATTCAACAATTACCACCACGTTTGATTGGAGCTTTCCCTTCCAGAAATTCATCAATTTCATTCCGTCCATGTCCAGATTGCTCGTCGTTGCACCATCTCCCTGAAACCGGGCCGAAATTTCATGGCGGCCTGGTTTTAGCTTCACCGCATCCCCCGTGGTGGATGAGACGCATTGGTCCAAGCGCAATTCAAGCGTGTAGGCAGAGCCAGACTTGAGCGGAACCACATAATCCTCCCTGCGCCCGGCAATGCCCGCGAACCTTCGGTCCACAAAGTCAAGTTCTTGGCGCTTCCCGCTACTGTCCGCCAGGATGAGGTGAATTTTGTCGGGAATCATCACCTTGCCGTTAGCCAGCATCATGCCCAGGTTCAGACAAAAGTCTTTGTCTCCCACATTCCGCATTGCGACCTTGAAGTCTGGATTAATCGGATTGATCATCGAAATCGAGAGCGACATTTGCAGGCCATCGGTTACGGGGCCTGATTGGTGGCTTCCAAGAGATGGGCGGGGGCTTATCGTCGAGCAGCCGAACAACCCGCCGCTCAAAACGAGCGCGAGGCCGAGGAGGAGTTTGGTTTTCATGGACCGAAGTTTCAATCGAGTGGTATCTGAGGCGGCTTTTGGGAACCAAGGTTGATTACGCTTTTTGGAAACACGAAATGGTCGAGCTGATCGTCTCCCAAAAATATGCAAGTGCCAATGGTGTTGACGCTGCTGGGAATTTTGATGTCACAAAGCTGCCGACAGTCATAGAATGCCTCGTTCCCAATGCTGGTAACAGTATTGGGAATCCGCACAGCAGTCAGCCCTCGGCATCCAATAAATGCATGGTTTTCAATGCGAGTGACGCCATCCGGAATCGTGTAGCTGCCAATTCGGCCTGCGGGAAATTGGATCAGTGTCGTTCGATCCTTATTGAATAAAACCCCGTCCAAACTGGAATAGGCCGGATTATCCGCGTCCACAGTAATTGCCTGTAGATTATGACACAAACCAAACGACTGGTTTGTGTAATTATAGAGTGAGTTGAACCCGATGCTGGTTACACTGCGAGGAATTGCGATGTTTGTCAGGCCGGAGCACCCGTCGAATGCGCCGACACCAATGCTCGTGACGCTGTTGGGAATGGTAACGTGCGTTAACTTGTAATTATTGCCGAACGACTCTCCGCCGATGCTGGTGACCGGCAACCCGCTGATCGTTTCGGGGATTGTAACTGCGCCACCATCGCCGATGTATGCCGTGATCGTGACTTTGCCGTTGGCGATCTCGTATTTGAATTGCGTCTGAGCCGCGCCGGACAGCGCACCGCCCAAGACGAGCGCGAGGCAGAGGAGGAATTTGGGGTTCATGGCGTGATTGTATTTGCCAGATAAATGCTTGTCTGATCTGGAAACGTCAGCACGGCGAGACCGGCAGCCCTTACCAGCCAATGAATCACTGTTCCATTCTTCAATGTAACCGTCCCGGTTCTGTCCAGCAGCGTCATGTGGCTGTAATGATTCCGCCAGTGTTCCTCGGAAACCACATGATAGTATCCCAGAATGTTTTGAAGATCGTCTCTGCCTGTCTTATGAGCATTTTCACGAACCTGCGGGTCGGCATGGAATTCTATCACATCACCGAAAGGCGGAACGGAATGAATGGCGCGGCCGTCCGGCCCAAACTTGAAATTGAATGGCGGCGATGAAGGATTCAAAGACGCTCTATCAGCAACTTCACTGGAATGCCGATGGGCGGTGGTGGAACAGCCAACCAACTCGCCGCCCAAAACGAGCGCGAGGCAGAGGATGGTTTTTGATTTCATGGTTTCGTCAAATCTCATCGCAACAGGTTCGGTTGTTTCAGCACCTTCTTCGCCTCC
>Ga0070711_100002188_pt1 | contig 11090 bp, 7 predicted proteins | sample LARL53metaG_FD_65452 | JGI IMG/M metagenome (GOLD analysis project Ga0070711, IMG submission 65452) | Corn, switchgrass and miscanthus rhizosphere microbial communities from Kellogg Biological Station, Michigan, USA - LAR L5-3 metaG | ecosystem: Host-associated > Plants > Roots > Rhizosphere ... | reverse complement strand
GCATACAGTTTCAGCAGTTCGTCGGCCATGTCTTTCATGGCCTTGCGCACGCGTGCCTTGGTTTTCGACCACGCCTGCGTGCCCAGATGGCTGAGCGCCGGCTTCGCGCCCTCGGACGAGCGGTATTTCTGAATCAGGTCGAGGCGCGTGAGCGGCACGTAAAGCCGGGCGCCCTCGGCGTATTCCAGCAACATGAACTCCGCGTTGCCGTCGCCCTGATTGATTTCCTTCAGCCCCTGGTACTGCCCAATTCCGTGCTCCACGTGCACGACGTAGTCTCCAACTTGCAGATCGCGGAAATCCGAAAGGAACGCCGACACCTTCGACTTCTGCCGCTGCGGCCGCGACGCGACTGCATCGGACTCGTCAAACAAATCACGTGCCCCGAAGATCGCGAGATGCGCATCCGGAAATAACACTCCATCCGGAAGGTAAGCCTTGGCGAGTGTAGTCGTCAGCACTTCGCCGGCGAAGTAACTGGTCTCGTCCGCATAGCTCTCGCCGCCGCGCGTTCGGCTTCCCAACCGGAACGAAACCTTGTATTCCGTAAAGATGTCGGCCAGTCGCTCAACTTCGCCAGTATTGGGTACGGAAAACAAGACCTGATTTCCCTGCCCGGTCAGCTTCTGCACTTCTTCGAGCATCGCCGGAACTGCGCCATGGAAGCGCGGAGTCGGCTGGGTCAGAAAAGTGACGGAAGAATCCGCGTCTTCGCTGCGAGTGATGCCGAGATGCTCCACATCTGCCCCGGTCAGCGACTCGACTTTCTTCCACCACTCATCCGGCGGCAGATACAGATCCACCGGCCGCACCAGATTGCCCACGCCGCTGCGCTCATGGGCTTCTTCCACGCGCGTCCAGAACCGATCGAATTCGCTGCGTAGCAAATCAGGCTCGTCGAGCAAGACAGCCGCATGCGGAAGCAGATCGAATACCGTGCGATCGGCTCCAGCGACAGGCGCGTAAAACTCCCAACCCGGAAAAACAGTCACCCCACCCGAACGCACCGCCGCTTCGACAATCTCTTCCGTTCCCGTGATACGTTTTCCCGAAAGGCGTGTATGGATCGCCCCCAGCAGTTGATCGCTCACCGGAGTCTCGGTCAGCGGCAGCAACAGCGCCTCATCCATGGGATTTGACGATCGCTGCGAGGTCGGATCAAAGCGCCGGATCGACTCCACTTCATCGCCGAAAAACTCGATGCGCACCGGGCGCTCCGCCTCGGGAGAATACACATCGAGAATTCCGCCGCGCAGAGCATACTCTCCCGGCATCTCCACCACATCGGCCGAGCTATAGCCGACGGTGTTCAGGTGTGCCAGAAGATTTTCGACGTCAAACGATTCCCCACGTCGTAACACTCGGGCAAGGTCCGTATAGTAATCGGCGGACCGCAGCAGAATCGCCGTCGCCGCCACAGGCGTGACCACGATCGACGCTTTGCCCGTGGCAATCTTCCATAGAGCAGTCGCACGCTCTTCCTGGAGTTCGGGATGAGGAGAAAGATTTTGAAAGGGAAGCACATCGCGCGCCGGAAGCGCAACGACGTCCGCGGGATCGCAAGCGCTGGTCAGTTCGCAGAACCCCTGCAGGATGGGAACGAAATCCTCAACCGCGCGGTTGTCGTTGACAACGACGACCAGGGGCCGGTCGGCATTGCGCCGCAAAAGCACGAACAGCAGGGCTTTTGCCGTCGGCGACAACCCTGACACACCCATACGTCCCGTGCCCTCCCGCAGGTGCGAGGCGACACGCGTGAAGGCGGGAAGCATTTCTACGTCCGCGAAGAGTTCGCGAACGAAGGGAAGCAGCATGCGGATTCAATTTTAACAGGAACGGCCTCAGAGTTTTGGACACCCGGACGAGGCTGCCCCAGACGTCGCGGTTTTGGAAGGATGGAAATTCGTACTGCCTGTAGTGAAGGTCTTGCCAACTTGCCGCGCTCAGTGACCGGCTCTCCCGCGCACGCTCAACTCGGCTGAGGCTGCTACGTCCGACATCGTGACGTGCAGCGCCTTCTGCTTCGGGTCATACGACGTCTTCAAGGGATAGGTGCTGCCCGAAACCTTCGCCTCGGCGTGTGCCGATGGCCAGTCATAAATCACAACTTCGATCATCTTCCACCACGGCGTGAACGATCCCTGGCGCGCGCCGAAATTCACGCTCACCGATTTGCCGTCTGACTTGCAGGTCAATCCTTGCCGCAGGAACTCGCCTTGCTGGTAGCGGAACGTGTGCCCGTCATCGAGATAGAGTGACCCATTGCAATCCGACCCTGGATACACGCGCAGTTCCAGCGGGCCCACGGGAGTCTCGTCCGTATTCTGAGCCAGAGGCTGCAGCGGCAGTATGCTTCCGCCTCGCACATACACGGGCATCGTCTCGAGCGGCGGATGAATCGTGCGTGGCGCCGGGAGAGGTGTGGCACCAGCGGTAACGACATCAGTAATGTTCGGCGGTTGCGGAGAAGCCGGCGCCTTGAGTCCCGTCCAGAAGTCGTACCAGTCGGGACCTTTTGGGAATGAGACGGCGTACTCATCGAGAGTCTCGGCGTACGGCGGCGGCGCGATTAACAAACTCGGGCCGAGCAGAAATTCCGTATCTAGGTGATCGAAGCCCCCCGAGTTCGGCGCGAAGATTTCGGGGAAGTCCATGAAGACCGGCCGCATCATGGGAAGCCCGGTGCGCGACGACTCGTCCGCGAGCGAGTAAATATAGGGCAGTAGCCGGTAGCGCGTTTCAATGTAGCGGCGGCGAATGATTTCCTGCTGCGGACCGCTCGCCCAAACTTCGTGGGGCTGAGTTCCTTTCGCGGCATGATCGCGGCACAGCGGCGAGAAAGCAGCCAGTTCCACCCAGCGCGTGAGCAACTCAGGGGCAGGCGAACTGCCGAAGCCGCCAACATCCGCGCCCACCATCGAAATCCCGCTGACACCAAGATTCAGCACCATCTGCGTGGCCAGACGCAGGTGATTCCAAGTCGCAGAATTGTCTCCCGTCCAGGTAAAGCCGTAGCGTTGCCCGCCAGCATAAGTGGCGCGCGTCAGGACGAACGGACGCTCGTCCGGTCTGAGTTTCAGAAGGCCTTCATAAGTGGCCCGCGGATTCTCCAGCCCGACGATGTTGTGAATCTCGGCGTGGGTCGCCGTCCGAGTCGTGAAGCCGGGCTCTTCAATGCGATGAACCGTATTCAGCGGCATTGTCTTGTCGGGTCCGTCAAACACCGAGGGCTCATTCATGTCGTTCCAAAATCCGGCAACGCCATCCTGCACGAACTGACGATAGAGGCCGCCCCACCATTCCCGTGTTTGGGCACGCGTGAAATCCGGAAACACCGCCGGCCCCGGCCACACAATCCCGACGAACTCGCTGCCATCCGGATTTTTTACAAAATGATCGCCGGCGTGTCCGGTGTCATACGGCATGTAGCCCTGGCTCGGAGCGTGGGCGATGTGCAAATCGGTAATGGTGACCACCCGAAAATGCTGCTTTCGCAGATCGGAAATGAGCCCGGGAAACTTCGGGAACTTCGTGGGGTCCACGGTGAACGGACGATTCTTGAACTGATAATCGATGTCGAGATACAGCACGTCTGACGGAATCCGGTCGTTGCGCAGTCGAGTCGCAATTTCACGCACCTGCGATTCCGGTGTATAGCTGTAGCGCGACTGCTGGAAACCAAATGCCCACAGCGGAGGCAGCGGCGGAGTCCCCGTTAGGTAAGCGTAGTTCTCGACCACCTGTTTGGGAGTCGGTCCATACATAAAGTAGTAATCGAGCGGCCCGCCTTCCGAGCCAAACACCACGGCATCGCGCGCCTGCTTGCCGAAATCAAACCAGGTGCGCCACGTGTTGTCGAGGAAGAGCCCGTAGCTGCGCGTGTCTTTGATGCCAAGAAAAAAAGGAATCGCCTTGTAAAGCGGATCGACCGATTCCTGAGGACCAACATCGGTATTCCACAGCGTGTATGCCTGCCCTCTGCGATCGAAACTGCCCGTCTTATCCCCGAGCCCGAAATAACGCTCGCCATCCGGCATTTCCTTCGCGATGGTGAATCCACCCAGTTGGAATCGGATGGGCCGGCCCACTGCGTCCGCTGAAATTACATTTCCTGCAAGATCGCGAATCACAAGCCGCAGCGGATCGCGCTCCACCCGAACGTCAAGCACCGCTGTGCGAAAGCCGATCGACTTGTCATCTTGTGTGGCTTTCACGTCGACGGATTTTCCGCGCGGCTCAGAAAGAACTGCCCACGAAGCATCCTCAGGAAGCGCTCCAGGAGAAATGCGCACGCGGATAATGTCATCGCGCAGCGCGCTAATGCGAAGAGTGACCGAGCCAGCTTGAACTTCAACGCCATCCCGAAGCGACTGAGAACCGGTGACTGCCCCAACTGTGACCTCAGGGGCGGCTTGCGCGAGCGACGAACTGGTTGCGATAACGAAGATGGCTAGAAATAAAATAAGGAGTCGCTGGCAGCCAACGGGCATTCTGAAACTCTTTTCCAAAACGATCTTCTTTTTGCAGTCATCAATACTAACCTGAAAGGCAATCCCCAACGAAAACCCTCCCCGCCTCCTTCCTCATCGGAAAGATGGGCTGGAGCGGCCTATGCTTAAGAGACGTTCAGCTGCGTGAGTTGATTCCGGTGCGAAGGAACCTTTCCTGAGGCTGACAGGAAGGTGCATATGAGTGGGCAGCCGCCTCCGCCTGCCCTGAGCGAAGCCGAAGTGGCTATCCAGCCGAGCGCAGCGAGGCGCACTCAGCCGCGCAAGAGCGGCCGCGTCAAGCAGGTCGGGCCGCCGCTACCATTGATGCAAATCTCGCTGCCCGGAAACGTGCGCACATCGAATCCAGCCTGGCGAAGCCGCTCGTTCGTCTTGCGATTCTCTTCAATCGCCAGCAACCGCTTCCCTCCCAGCGCCAAAACATTACACGCCAGCGTATCGCGCTCGGAGTAATCGATCTCGACAAATGAAAACCCGCGCCCCTTGAGCATTTCCACCGTTTCCACCGCAAGCCAAGGCAGGTCCACCAGGGCGGTCCGCTCATCCAGCAAACTAATGAGCGACATCAAATGCAGACACGCGGCCGGTCCCGGCCCGTACGGCAACGGCGCCGAGAGCACCTCGACTCCCTTTGGCGCTAGCAGCGTCCGCATCTGCGCGATCCCGGCAGCATTCGTCCGATACCCATGCCCGATGAGCAAAGTCTTCGAGTCGAGCCACAGAATGTCTCCAGCCTCGGTCGTCCCCGGCGTATTGATCCCACCAAACGTCGGAACCCCTTGTGCAGCGCACGACGCGCCATGATGCTCGGCCTCCGCCACCCGGTTCGCTTTTCCCGGACGCATCAGTATCAAGCCGAAGTCCGTGGCCAACGACGCATCATGTGTATAGACCGCATCGAGCGACAGCGCATTCCCAGCAGGCAACTCGGCGACTTCAGCCCCAGCATTTTGAAGCTCGCGGACCAGTACGGCATGCTGCGATTGTGCCGTCTCAAAAGCAGGCGCGTGATGAAACCCAAGATCCCGCCACGCGGATACTCGCTCGGCCTGGTTCCAACCTGCGGTTCGCGGCGAGCACACCAGCACGCGTTGCAGCGGCCCCACCATGGAGTGGCCATTGAAAGCGATTCGAACTTCAGAAGATGTCGGCAGGATGCGCCTCCCTTGGACTGCAAAGAATATCCGGATGATTTTAACCCGGCGCAGTTCCAAGGCGCGGATCTAGAGCTTATTGGTCTAATCAGGATTCGTATCAGGGCATCGCTTCAGCGATGCCGCAAGTGGAACGAACTAAATGCCGTCTTTAGTCCCTGCTGTTTGCTTATTCCGATAGCGCATACGAGACGTGGTCGTCTTCCGACAGCATTACTTCACGCACGCCGTGCTCTTCTTTCCCCTTGCCGTGAGCCCGCTTGTGCAACCACTGCTTCAGATGTTTGCGCGCCGCCGGACTCAGCTTCGTGAAAAACAATCCTGCCCGTCCCTGATCGCTGGCCCACATCACATCCGCATGTCCCTGCAGCGTAATGTCCGTCCCGGGCAGCATGCACCGAAATGCCAGGTTTGAACTCATCGGCACCGATTCCGTCGTCTGTAATGCCAACCCGTGCTCGCCAATATCGATGCTCACGCCAGAAAGAGTTCCGCTCTCGCACTCGAGATACACGAGCGTCTTTACCTCGTAACGAGGAGCCTTGCGCCGGGTCGCTTTCCCGGCCTTCCGATCGGCTTTCAGAGCATCTTTGAGCTGCTCGTTGTCCAGCGGCCGGTACAAAATGCGGCTCGCGCCTGATTGGAAGGCCTGCCCGGTACCCGGCCAGGCGCGGCTCGCCACCGCCAGCAGGGCAGGCTTCTGGCCGGGCGGCAATAGTGCCGCCATTCGGATTACCTCCTGGGCTCCTGGCAGGTCAAAATCTACAATGAGCGTCGAGCAGCGGCCGTTCATAACTAACTCCAGAGCCTCCTGCCCCGATGAGCAGTGGACCAACTGCATTTCAATCTCATCGAGACTGGTCCCTAGCATTTGAAGGGATCGATTGTCCTCACACCACACCGCTGCAGACTGTCGCATGAGCTACAAAGTAGAGCCTGTCTCTACATGGGTAAATGTCACAGCAGTAATCCGCGAACTGGTTACCAAAGCACCCTGTAAATCGCGGTAAATGCAGGTGTTGTTGATTTTGCAAGCTTGCAGCCCTATCGAACGGCGTCATTTTAGCGGAGCCTCCTTCAGGCGGAGAGAAAGCCTGCCCTGAACGAAGCCGAAGGGAGTCTCGCGAGCAGTAAATGAGGAGTCGATGAGCTCGTTGAGGGCCTCCACTTCCCGCGCTGTTATAATCAGAAATTGCGCTCATGCCTACGAAACGACTGATTCGATCCACGACAGTTTTATCCGTTCGCCGCGACGGCAAGGTCGTTCTAGCCGGCGACGGCCAGGTCACGCTGGGCGAATCGGTCATCAAACACTCGGCCCGAAAGATTCGCCGCCTCTACAACGACAAGATCGTCGCCGGATTCGCCGGCTCCACCGCCGACGCCTTCACCCTGTTCAGCCGCTTCGAAGCCAAGCTCGAGCAGTATCACGGCAACCTTGGCCGCGGCGCCGTCGAACTGGCCAAAGACTGGCGCACCGACAAATTCCTGCGCCATCTGGAAGCCTTGTTGCTGGTCAGCGACAAGGAGCAGACCTATCTGCTTAGCGGACAGGGCGACGTCATTGAGCCCGACGGCCCGGTGGCGGCCATCGGCAGCGGTGGCCCGTACGCCCAGGCAGCGGCTCAGGCGCTTTCGGAGCACACGGAACTCTCGGCCCGCCAGATCGCCGAAGAAGCCATGAAGATTGCCGGAAAAATGTGCATCTATACGAATGACAAAGTGACGATCGAAGAACTGTAAAAAACAGTAGCCAGTGGTCAGGGGTCAGTAACCAGCAAATTACTGACTCCTGACTACTGGCTACTGATCACGAACCACTGATTCTTATGGCTATTTATCTACCCTCCTCCGCCGAAGAAGAACAGCTTGCGCTGGACGAACTCACTCCGCGCGAAATCGTTGTTGAACTCGACAAACACGTGATTGGGCAGAAAGACGCCAAGCGTGCCGTCGCCATCGCGCTGCGCAACCGCATGCGCCGCCAGAAGCTCACTCCCGAACTCGCCGAAGAAATCATTCCCAAGAACATCATCATGATCGGCCCTACCGGCGTGGGTAAAACCGAGATCGCCCGTCGCCTGGCCAAGCTGGCGAACTCCCCATTCCTGAAGGTGGAAGCTTCGAAGTTTACCGAAGTCGGCTACGTGGGACGCGACGTCGAATCCATGGTCCGCGATCTCGTAGAGATCGCCATCGACAACGTCCGCGAAGAGAAACTCGAAGACGTCGCTGACAAGGCCGAACTCAACGCCGAAGAGCGCCTGCTCGACATTCTGCTGCCACCCTCGCCTCCACCGCGTTCCGACGGCAGTTCGACCACCGCAGGTGGCGTAGTGATCGATGGCAATACGTCGTTGACGGAATCCTCCAGCCGCACTCGCGACAAGCTTCGCCAGCAACTGCGCGAAGGCAAACTCGACGACCGCACGGTCGAAATTGATGTACGCGAGCGAAACTTCCCCTCGTTTGAAATTCTCACCAACCAGGGCGTCGAAGAGATGGACGTCAACATTAAAGACATGTTGCCCAACATCTTCGGCCAGCGCACCAAGAAACGGAAGATGAAGGTCAACGAGGCCTTCGAATACCTGATTCAGGAAGAAGAGCAGCGCCTCATCGACATGGACCAGGTCACGCGCATGGCGATTGACCGCGTCGAAAACTCCGGCATCGTCTTCCTCGACGAGATCGACAAAATCGCCGGACGCGAAGGCGGCCACGGCCCCGACGTCTCCCGCGAAGGCGTGCAGCGTGACATCCTCCCCATCGTCGAAGGCACCACAGTCAACACGCGCTACGGCATGGTGCGCACCGATCACATCCTGTTCATCGCCGCCGGCGCCTTCCACGTGTCCAAACCCAGCGACCTGATTCCCGAACTGCAAGGCCGCTTTCCGATTCGCGTCGAGTTGCAGTCGCTGACTATGGAGGACTTCGTCCGCATCCTCACCGAGCCGAAGTCGTCGCTGGTGAAGCAATACACAGCCTTGCTCGACACCGAAGGCGTGAAACTCGAATTCACCCCCGAAGCGCTCGACGAGATCGCGCACTTCGCCTTCCGCGTCAACGAGAGCACAGAGAACATCGGCGCCCGCCGCCTCCATACGATCATGGAACGCGTCCTCGACGAACTCAGCTTCGAGGCCCCGGAGAAGAAGGGTCAGTCGGTCACAATAGACGCGGATTATGTCCGCAAAATGCTCACCGACATCGTGAAGGATCAGGACTTGTCGCGCTACATCCTGTAGAGACTCTTAACCGGCCGGGATGCGATCTGGGCCAACGCGGCCTCAGGGCAATCAGCATTGCCCATCACCCTAGCCTGAGCAGTAGGCGATGGAGAATGATGGGCAAACTTACTCAGACTGGGGTTGCTGGGCATAGGATTTTCAATGGTAACAGGTAGCTGGTTGTGGGCAAGGGACTTATCACCCAGAACGATGGTACGGTGCAAGGGAACCCGGTGGGATCGTGCCCACTGCAACCCAGTTTTTGAGCAAGAACCTGCATTTTGAGCAGAACCGGTAGGTGGGAACTGGGCAACGCCGGAGCCGAACGAAGGCAACTGGGCAACGCACCGCCCCCTTAGACTGCTATTGGGTTTTTTCCTCCGCCAAGAGATACCTCTCTCCACTTGGTCGAACAATGTTCACTGATTTATCGGTAACTGTAACCTCACAGCCATCTAACGAAAACGAGCGCATAAACTTCTCAGAGTGCCATATCCTCACGTATCTTCTCTCAGCTTCCACAAAGTCGATCTCCGCACGCAGTTCGCTGGAATCGGAGTGTGGACTCGGGAATATCGTCCACCTCAAGGGAGTTTGGAAACTCCTCCAACTTTCCAACTTCGCCAGTGCTTCGTTACGTGAACTCATGTTCGTCTCAGAACATCGTAACGCCTTTCGCGCTGTTACAATGTCCGCCTTGGGAACCTTGAACAATGCTTTCATCCCACGTTCAAAGTTCTCTTGAGCTTCCGGCCCTTCACCGTATTTCCGGTGTTTCCACAGAGAGTTTATGCGCTCTTTCCTTTTTGGCGTAGTTAGATATTTGACGCACTGGATTCTAACCATGAAGTGAAGCGAGAGAATCAGAGTGAAAACTCAGTCCGATCAACGCCACTCCGATCCAAAGCACAATGAAGCAGACAATAATGAACGCCACATATCCGGCAGCATTAATGTTCACGGAGAAATTGAAGCGAAGCGACCTTACTTATGAACACAATGCCGAGCGCGAAGAGGATAACGCCCGCGATAAGAAAAAATTTAGGGTAGAGATCGCCACGCTTATCGTCGTTGCGATCTATGCCGGATTGACTGCGTGGCAGGGATGCTCAACGCAAAAAGCCGCCGAAGCCGCCAAGAGTGCTGCCGATACTGCGTCGAGTGCTCTGGATGAATCTCGCAAAGCCTTCAGGATCGAGCAACGCCCATATGTGACATTACAATCGGTGAGCTTTGACAGCCCTCCCAAGTCTGACCAAGATAATGGATTGAGTATGATCTTCACTAACTCCGGTAGAAGTCCAGCCTTGAAGGTGGCCTTCGACGCCAAAGCCGAGATGCAAGGGAAGCCAGTTGAGGGAAGTTTCCTGCACGAGCCGGGCACTATGATTGCCGCGCAAGAACCTTCCCGGAAGCATTATGTCCTGCATCTCGGAAGGGATGCCATTGGATCGGACCCAGACGGTATGGCCTTCAAGGGAACCGTCGAATACACTGACATTTTTAAGGAATGTCATGTGACTACTTTCTGCTCGGTTTACGATCGAAAGCAAAACGTTTTCAAATTTTGCTACTCCGGAAACGATATAGACCCTCAGCCCTGTCACGGCAACTAAGTCTGCGGTTCATGCGTGCAAGCCAAACGTAAGCAACGTGTAAAGGCTTGCCAATAGCGGGATGTAGACACTCATGGTGCTCCTTCTGATGTAGATGATTTTGTAGATAGTGTGAGGTGGAACGTCAGCGAGTTAGGATTTCAGCAGGAAAATGCGCGCTGATTATAAAGAGCTTAAAGATTTGGTATGACACTTGCTAGGATGATATTCCACAGTCCTAAGTCTGGTGCGTGTGCCAATTCAGCCGCATTCTCACTTTTTCGACCACTTTAAATGTCATTCTTCTGACGCCTTCCGTTCGAAGATCGGATTTTTTCCCACAGTAATAAACCCCCAAATTGTGACGAACAACCTTTACCCACGATTTTGAAGCGTGCACACTATCAGAGTGAGCGCGAACTTCTCCCAACTGATATTCGGTGACCGGGCCGCTGAAATCTTGCGCTGTTCCGTCCGCACCGCTAACTCCTTATCTTTGAAGATTTTACCTATAACTCCTTTAGATCCAAGATTTTGGGAGGTTAAACCGGTATCCCGCCTGCGTAACCCTAATGAATCCAAGATTTTACGAATTCGCAC
>Ga0070711_100002185_pt1 | contig 11104 bp, 8 predicted proteins | sample LARL53metaG_FD_65452 | JGI IMG/M metagenome (GOLD analysis project Ga0070711, IMG submission 65452) | Corn, switchgrass and miscanthus rhizosphere microbial communities from Kellogg Biological Station, Michigan, USA - LAR L5-3 metaG | ecosystem: Host-associated > Plants > Roots > Rhizosphere ... | reverse complement strand
GCGGCTGACGCCTTCGACGTCGACCTCTCCAACGCCTCGCCCGAGCGGGTGCTGGCGGAGACGATCGCGGCTGCCAACCGGCACATCCACGACCTCGCCCGCGCCGATCCCTCGCGGGCCGGGATGGGCACGACCCTGACCGCGGCGATCGTCGACGCTGAGCGCGAAGAGGTGGGAATCGGGCACGTCGGCGACAGCCGTGCCTACCGCTTGCGCGACGGCCGGCTCGAGCAGCTCACCCGCGACCACTCGCTGGTCGAGGAGCTGCGTCGCAAGGGGCAGCTGACGGAGGCACAGGCCGAGGACCACCCGCAGCGCTCGATCATCACCCGCGCGCTGGGCCCCGAACCCGAGGTCGAACCCGACATCCAGACGGTTCCCGCCGCCCCGGGCGACGTCTTCCTGCTCTGCTCGGACGGTTTGACGACGATGCTCGGCGAGAAGCAGATCGCCAAGCTGCTCACCGCCTCCTCCTCGCTGCAGGCGGCCACCCGCGCCCTCGTCGACGAGGCCAACCGCGCCGGGGGGCGCGACAACATCACGGTCCTCGCCTTCCGGCTCGAGGATGCGGCAGTCCCGAAGCGCGAATCCGACGGGGCAACGCTGATCGGTCCGGATGCCGAGGAGGCCGGGCTCACCGCAACCGAGGTGCGCCGCCGCGCCGCCGCCACGGCAGCCCGGGAGCGACGCCAGCAGCTCGCTTCGAAACCGCAGCGCCGTCGGGCCCGGACCGCACTCAAGGTCCTTGCCGTCCTATTGCTCCTTACCGCGATCGGGTTCGGTGCCTGGTACGGCAACCGCCAGGTCTGGTTCCTCGGCACCGACGACGCCGGCAGGGTCGCCCTCTACCGCGGCCTTCCCTTCGAGCTGCCGTTCAGCCTCAACCTCTACGAAGAGCGCTACTCGGCGCCGATCCAGACTGACGCTCTGCCGAACCGCCGCCGCAACGCCGTGACGGGTAACGACCTGCGCTCCCACGGCGACGCAATCTCGCTGATCGAAGAAATCGAATCCCAGCAAGCGGTCCGATGACGGCGCGCAATCGAGAGCTGATGGCTCTCGTGCCGGTCGCGGTTCTCCTCACCGCCGGCTTCGCTGCGGTCTTCGCCCAGGACCATGCCCAGCTCGACAACGCGAGCCTGATCTACGGCGCCTACTTCCTCGCGATCTGCCTGGCTACGCACGCCTACCTGCGGATCCGCCTCCCCCACGCAGACCCCTACCTCTTTCCGCTCGTCTCCCTGCTGACCGCCTTCGGCCTGGTGATGGTCTACCGGATCGACGCCACGCTCGCCCGCGACCAGGCCAACTGGTTCGTCCTCGGCCTCGTCCTCTTCGCCCTGACGATCCACTTCCTGCGCGACTACGACGTGCTCGAGCGCTACCGGTACACGATCGCGGCGGTGGGGCTGCTCCTCCTGCTCGCCCCTCGGCTCCCCGGCATCGGCCAGCAGGTGAACGGCGCTTACCTCGGGGTCAAGCTCGGCCCGCTCGCCTTCCAGCCGGCCGAGTTCTCGAAGATCTGCATCGTCGTCTTTCTCGCCAGCTACCTGCGCGAGCACCGCGAGGTGCTGATCGTCGGCGCTCGCCGCGTGCTCGGCGTCACCATCCCGCCGCTCAAGCATCTCGGCCCGATGCTCGTGGTCTGGGGGGCCTCGATGTTCATGCTGGTCTTCATTCGCGACCTGGGCAGCTCGCTGATGTTCTTCGCCGCCTTCCTCGCACTGATCTACGTCGCCACCGGCCGCCTTTCCTTCGTTGTCATCGGGATGGCGATGTTCCTGCTCGGCGCCTGGTTCTTCGCCAGCACCGTTCCCCACGTCCACGACCGGGTCGAGGTTTGGCTGAATCCGTACGAACACGCAAAGGGAAGCGGCTACCAGATCCTGCAGTCGATCTTCGCCCAGGCCGACGGCGGCCTCTTCGGCAAGGGGTTCGGCCAGGCGCTGATCACGATCCCCGGCACGCACGCCGCGCTTCTGCCCGCTGCCCAGACCGACACGATCTACGCCCTGATCGTCAACGAGCTCGGCCTCTTCGGCGCCTGCGCCGTGGTCCTGATCTATCTGCTGATCGCGGCGCGCGGCTTCAAGATCGCCCTGCTCGCTGACGACGGCTTCTCGAAGCTGCTGGCGACGGGACTGACCGCGGTCTTCGCGATCCAGGCCTTCGTGATCATCGGCGGCGTCACGCGGGTGATCCCGCTCACCGGGGTCACCCTGCCCTTCATCAGCTACGGGGGCAGCTCGATCGTCGCCAACTTTGTCCTCCTAGCGCTGCTCCTGCTGATCTCCGACCGCGCGCGGCGCGAGGCGGAGGTTCCGTGAACCGCCAGATCATCAAGCTCTTCGGCCTGATCGTCGCCCTCTTCGCAGTCCTCGTCGGCTTCACCTCCTACTGGTCGGTGTTCGACGCCAAGGCGTTGAAGGAAAAGAACGCGAACACGCGGCCGCTGTTCGAGCAGCAGCAGATCAAGCGGGGCCGGATCCTCGCCGCCGACGGCACGGTGATCGCCCGTTCGCTGCCGAAGGGCCACGGCGCCGGCCTGCGCTACGTGCGCCACTACCCGCAGGGCTCGCTCTACGGGCACCCGATCGGCTACAGCTTCGTCGAACAGGGAGACAGCGAGTTCGAGCAGTTCCACAACGACGAACTGGTCGGCGAAGAATCCGAACTCGGCTCGATCCTCGACCAGCTCGGCGGGGGCACGAAGGAAGGCAACGACGTCGTCACCAACCTCGATCCGGCCGCCCAGCGGGTGGCGCTGGAAGACCTGGAGAGCGCCGGCTTCGGGGCTGTCGTCGCGATCGAACCGCAGAGCGGACGGGTGCTGGCGATGGCCTCCAACGCCCCCTACGACCCCAACCGGATTCCCTACGAACTCTCGAAGCTGAACGCGAACGAAACCGAAACGCCGCTGTTCAACCGAGCGACCCAGGGCCAGTACCCGCCCGGCTCGACCTTCAAGGTCGTGACCGCAGCCGCCGGCCTCGACAGCGGCACGATCACGCCGGAAACGACGATCGATGCCCCCGGCTCGCTCGAAGTCGAAGGGGCGCCGCTGAACAACGACTTCGAACAGAGCTTCGGCCCGATCTCGCTCGACACCGCGCTCACCTTCTCCGTCAACACCTGGTTCGCCCAGCTCGGCGAACAGGTCGGCGAGCAAACCCTGTTCGAATACATGGACCGCTTCGGCTTCAACTCGCGCCCGGCGATCGACCTGCCCGAAGACCAGGTCTACAAGAGCGGCGTCTACGACTACGGCGAAGAAAAGCTGCTCGGCCCCGGCGACCCGGTCGACGTGGCGCGGGTGGCGATCGGGCAGGAGCGGCTCACCGTAACGCCGTTGCAGATGGCCGAGGTCGCCGCCGCCGTCGCCAACAAGGGGAAGCTGATGAAGCCGCAGATCTGGAGCCGCGTGGTCGAACCGGATGGCCACGTGGCGAAGACGATGGAACCGTCGGAATACAGCCAGCCGATCAGCGCAGAAACCGCGGAAGAGCTGACGACGGCGATGGAAGGGGTGGTCAGCGCCGGCACCGGCACCAACGCGGCGATCTCCAGCGTGCCCGTGGCGGGCAAGACCGGCACGGCGGAAACGCCGAGCGAAACGTGCGGCGGCTCGAGCGAAGCGAACCAGGCCTGGTTCATCGGCTTCGCCCCTGCCGACGAACCGAAGATCGCGATCGCCGCCACGGTCGAATGCACCCCCCAGTTCGGCAACGACGTCGCCGCACCGATCTTCCGCGACGTCGCGGAAACCGTCCTCGCCGGTGAATGAGATAGAACAGCCGCCGAATGGTTGAGGTGACCCAGGGCGCCGTCTTCGACGGCCGCTACCAGCTTTTGCGGAAAATCGGCTCGGGGGGGATGGCCGATGTCTGGCTCGCCGACGACACCCACCTGCAGCGGCAGGTTGCGCTGAAGGTCCTCCACGCCCGCTTCGCCCAGGACCGCGAATTCGTCGAGCGCTTCCGCCGCGAGGCCGAGGCGGCCGCCGGCCTGCAGCACCCCAACATCGTCGCCGTCTTCGACCGGGGCGAGGTCGACGGCACCTACTACATCGCGATGCAGCACCTGGAGGGTGCCACGCTGAAGCAGCTGATCGAGGCGGGGTTGACGCCGGAGGAGGCGGTGCGCCTGATCCGCCAGGTGCTCGAGGCTGCCCGCTTCGCTCATCGCCACGGCGTCGTCCACCGCGACCTCAAGCCGCAGAACGTGATCGTCGACACCGAGGGCAAAGCGACCGTGACCGATTTCGGGATCGCCCGCGCCGGGGTCTCGGAGATCACCCAGGCGGGCTCGGTGATGGGCACCCCCCACTACCTCTCGCCCGAGCAGGCGCAGGGCTTCGAGGTGACCGCAGTCTCCGACCTCTACTCGATCGGCGTGATGCTCTACGAGGCACTCACCGGCCGGGTGCCGTTCGAGGCCGATACGGCCGTCTCGGTGGCGATGAAGCAGGTCTCGCAGGCCCCGCAGCGCCCGAGCTCGATCAACTCCCAGGTCTCGCCGGCGCTCGATGCAGCGGTGATGCGAGCGCTGGAAAAGGAGCCCGGACAGCGCTTCCAGAGCGCAGATGCATTCATCGCCGCCCTCGATGCCGCGCTCAAGGACCCGCGCGCCGGGATGGAGGGAACGGCCGCCTTCGCGCCGTTGCCGCCGGTCGTCGCCACGCCCGTCGAGCCGGTCGCCGAGGGAGAGCTCGAAGACGAGCGTCGCCGCCGGCGCCTCTTCTGGGCCGCCGCCGTTGCGGCGGTCCTGATCGGCCTGCTGGTCGGGTTCGCGCTGACCCGCGACACGACGACAAAGGTGCCCGAGGTCACCGGCAACCAGCTCAGCGTGGCGATCTCCGTGTTGCAGCAGAACGGCTTCAAGGTCGGGGACATCAAACGGGTCGAGCGCGAAGCGCCGGCGAACGAAGTCCTCGAGCAGGACCCCGCCGCCGCGCCGCCGGCCAAGGAGGCCTCGCTCGATTGCGCCTTCCTCACCTTCTTCTGCTCGAAGCCGCAGGTGACGCTGACGGTCAGCTCCGGCCCCGGCAACGCCAAGGTGCCGTCGGTGGCCGGTCTCACCGCCAGCGCCGCGGACGCGAAGCTGGAAGCCGCCGGGTTCAAGCCGCGCGTGGAAAAGGTCCACTCGACGAAGGTGGAAGAAGGGCTGGTCGTCCACTCCGAGCCGGCGGGTGGCGAAACGGCGCTGCGGGGGACCGAGGTCCTGTTGGTGGTCTCCAGCGGGCCGAAGCTGGCAGCCGTCCCGGTCCTGGTCGGGACGCAGCGCTCGGTCGCGGTGCAGCAGATCCGCGGTCGCGGCTTCGTCCCCAGCGTCGAAGAAGAAGCGAGCGCCTCACCGGCCGGTCAGGTGATCAGCCAATCGCCGCACGCCGGTTCTCAGCTGCCGCCGGGCTCGACCGTCTCAATTGTCGTCTCGAAGGGCGAAGAAAAGTCGACCGTGCCGAATGCGATCGGGCAGCTGCGGGCCGAAGCCGTCGAATCGGTGCGGGCGGCGGGCCTGAAGCCGGTCGTGCAGGAAGAAGAAACCGAAGCCGCGGCCAAGATCGGCCGCGTGGTCGACCAGTTCCCGCCGCCCGGCTCGAAGCTGAAGCCCGGCAGCAGCGTCACCCTGATCGTCGGCAAGCGGGCGACCGGCACGGTCGAACCGGAAGCCGAAGAAGAATGAGGGTCGCAGTTCTCTGCGGCGGCCGCTCCTCCGAGCACGACGTGTCCCTGCGCTCGGGCGCGGCCGTGGCGAGGGGGCTCGAGGAGGCTGGACACGAGGTCGTCCTGGTGACGATCTCGCGCGAGGGAGGGTGGAGTTGCGAGGGTGAGCCGATCGAGCTGGTTCCCGGCCGGGGGTTGCTCGGGGCCGGTGTCGTGTTTCCGGCGTTGCACGGTCCGTTCGGCGAGGACGGCAGCGTGCAGGGCCTGCTCGAGTGGCTCGACCTTCCCTACGTCGGCTCCGACGTCCTTTCCTCGGCGGTCTGCATGGACAAGCTGACGCTAAAGCGACTCTTTGCCGAGGCCGGGATGCCGCAGGTCGAGTTCGTCACCGCCGGCGAGGACGGATGGCGCGAGCGTTGCGAACGGATGGGCACGCCACTCTGGGTGAAGCCGTCGCGACTCGGCTCGAGCGTTGGGATCAGCAGGGTCGAGGCCCTCGAGGCCCTCGACGAAGCGGTCGCTTTGGCCCGCCGCCACGACCCCCGCGTGATCGTCGAGGCATCGGCCGCCGGGCATGAGGTCGAGTGCTCGTTGCTCGGCAACGAGGAGGTCGAGGCCTCGCTGCCGGGCGAGGTCGTCGCCCACGGCGATTGGTACGACTACGAGACCAAGTACCGGCAGGGGGGGATGGACCTCGTCGTCCCGGCGCGGCTGCCCGAAGAGCAGCTGGCCCGCGTCCGCGCCCTTGCCGTCTCCGCCTTCGAACTGGGCGGCTGCGCCGGCCTCGCCCGCTGCGACTTCTTCGTCGAGCCCGACGGCACCGTCCTCGTCAACGAGATCAACACGATGCCGGGCTTCACGGAGACCAGCGCCTACGCCAAGCTCTGGGAGGCGAGCGGCCTCGAGTACCCTGCCCTCTGCGATCGCCTCATCATGCTCGCGGTCGAGCGCCACGCCGCCGCCCGATCCCACCGCTTTTAATCCGGTCGCAACGTTTTCTACACGCATCGCATGCATAAAACGTTGCGACCTGTCGGTTGTCGAGCTCAGCCCAACAGCTTGATCTCGCTGACTTCGACCTGGTAGCCGCCGAACTGGTCGCGGGCTTCGGAGGCCTTGTTGAACCAGAGCAGGAAGTAGCGCGCGGGAGTCGAGACGTTGAGCTCTATTTCCGTGTTGGACGAGGCTTCGACCGCGGTACCGACCGGTTCGCCCCAGCCAGCGAGTTCTTCGGGGGGGCCGCTGGCGGCGGCAAAGACCTCCGCGTCCCAGCCGGGGGTCGGGGTGCGGACGATCATCTTGGTCGGCTTCGCCGGCGAGGTGGCGGTGACGTAGATCCCGACCCCGGGGTCGGGCCCGGTCTTGGTGCCGGCGAAGGTGTCGGATTCGTAGTGCTCGGTTTCCCAGGCTGTCCCGGGGTTACCGTCGACGGCGAGGCCGACCTTGCTGCCGACCTCTTCGCCGTCACCCTCTGGGTCGTAGTCGGTGGCCGATTCGATCGCGACCGGCTTGCCCTTGCCCTTGTCGGCCCCGCCGCCACCGAGCTTGCCGCTCGAGATCAGCTGTACGGCGAGCAGGGCCCCGCCGCCCACCACGACCAGCGCCACCACCGCCAGCCACGACCAGCGCGCCCCGCCGGCCAGCTTGCGCTTCGGCGGCGGCACCGCATCGAGGATGCTGGTCGCCTCTCCGGTCGTCGACCCCGCACGGGCGGCCTCGACCTCGAGCGCGGTCGAGAGGTCGTCGATCATCTCGTCGATTCGCTGGTAGCGCTGCCCCGGGTCCTTGGCGGTGGCCCGCTCTACCACGAGCGCAACCGCCGCCGAGATCTCCGGCCGTCGCCGCTGCACATCGGGCAGCTCCTCGTTGACGTGCTTCATCGCCACCCCGACCTGGCTGTCGGCCTGGAAGGGGACCTGGCCGACCAGCATCTCGTAGAGGACGACGCCGAGCGAGTAGATGTCGGTGCGCGGGTCGACTTTGCGCCCCATCGCCTGCTCGGGGGCGACGTAGTCGGTGGTGCCGAGGACGCGACCGGTCGCCGTCATCCCGTCCTGCTCGAGCTGGCGCGAGATCCCGAAGTCGGTCAACTTCGCCCGCCCCTCGGCGTCGATCAGGACGTTCTGGGGCTTGATGTCGCGGTGGACCATGTTGCGGCCGTGGGCGACCGCGAGGCCGCGCGCGACCTCGATCGCGTAGGCGATCGCCTCCTGGGGGTCGAGCGCGCCTTCGCGATTGATTCGCTGCTTCAGCGTCTCCCCTTCGACGTACTCGAAGACGATGTAGGGGTGGCCGCCGTCCTCGCCGGCGTCGATCACCGAGACGACGTTGGGGTGGGAGAGCTTGGCGACCGCCCGCGCCTCCTGGCGGAAGCGCTCGAGCTGATCGGCCTGCTCGGACATCTCGCGGTGCATCACCTTGACCGCGACCGACCGGTCCAGGGTCTCGTCGCGGGCGAGATAGACGGTCGACATCCCGCCGCTGCCGAGCTTCGCCTCCAGCCGGTAGCGGCCGGAGAGCACGGTTCCGATCATCGCGCTGCTAGAGCGAGCTTCCATTTAGTGCCCTGTCTCCCAACATCTGACCGGAAATGCCGGCCCCAGATCGTCGCCATACGGCGTCCTCGGTCGCCCGAATAGCGCTGCTATTTGGGCTCCCTGCGTCCTGGTCTGGCGACGCCTGGATCTCGTCATTTCCTGGCCAACGTTAGGAGACAGGGCACTAGTGGCGGCGGATCTCGGGTGGTCCCTCGACCGCCGCGCCGATCCGCTTCGCCCCAGGGTAATGGCGACGGAGCAGGTCGAGAGCCTCGCGCTCGTCCTCGGCAGAGACGATGCAGCAGAAGCCGCAGCCCATGTTGAAGACCTCGTGCATCTCCTCGTCCGGAGTGCCCGAGCGGGCTCGGATCAGCTCGAAGACGGGAAGGACCGGCAGCGGCTCGTCGATCTCGTAGGAGACCGGCGCGGCGAGGCGAAGCAGGTTGTCGAGGCCGCCCGAGGTGATGTGGGCGAGCCCCCGCACCTCGACCTCCGAGCGCAGCAGCTCGAGCACCGGCTTGACGTAGATCTCGGTCGGCTCGAGCAGCTCCTCGCCGAGCGGGCGGCCGAGCGCGCCACCTGGGTCCTCGTCGAGTGGGACGCCGTCGAAGGCGGCCCGGGCGAGGCTGTAGCCGTTGGAGTGCAGTCCGGAGGAGGGAAGGCCGATCACCGGGTCGCCGGGCTCAACTGCCGAACCGTCGACGATCGCCTCCAAGGCGACGGTGCCGAAGCAAGCGCCGGAGACGTCGACACCGCTGACCATCTCGCCGAGCTGCGCCAGCTCGCCGCCGGGGATCTCGATTCCCGCCAGCTCCGCCCCCCGCGCCAGGCCGGCGCCGACTTCCTCGCAGACCTTGGCGTCGGCCTGCTCGATCGCGATGTAGTCGAGCATCGCCAGCGGCTCGGCGCCGACGCAGATCACGTCGTTGACGTTCATCGCGACACAGTCGATGCCGACCGTGTCGAAGCGGCCGACCTGCTCGGCGACGAGCAGCTTCGTGCCAACGCCGTCGGTGGAGAGCGCGATCCCAGTTCGCTCGTCGAGCCGGATCACGCTCGCGTAGTGGCCGGGCAGCGGTACCTGCCGCGAGGGACGCCCCAGCTCGATCGCCGCCAGCGCCTTGACCAACCCCGCCACCGCCGCGTCGGCGGCCCCCTGGTCGACTCCGGCCTCTGCGTAGGCGTCGCTCATCGTCGTTGCAGTTTCGCAAGCACGACGGCCGCCAGCCCCACTCGGTACGCCGCATACGGCCACAGGGCCCGGTCGCGCTCGACGAGCCCGATCAGGCGCTGTGAGGCGAGCGCCGAGGCGAACGATGCCCCGACGCCGATCGCCAGGGAGCGGCGCAGCTCGCGGGGGACGCCGCGGCGGGAGAGCCGCGCGCCCTTGAGCAGGGTGGCGCCGACAATGATCGGCAGCGCGATCGTGCGCGAGAGCAAGTTGGCCTGGTCGCGCGAGAAGCGCCGCCAGCGGGCCGCCGCCAGGGTGACCCCGTTGCGAGAGACGCCGGGCGCCAGGGCGGCCGCCTGCGCCACTCCGAGCACGAGGCCGTCGGCCGCCCCGGCCTCGCCCCGCCCGCGCAGCTGCGGTCGGCGGTCGGCGGCGACCATCGCCGCGGCGCCGGCGAGCAGCCCGAGCGCGGTCGCGCGGGGCCCGCCGAGCCGCCGCTCGATCAGCCGCTCGAAGCGGTAGCCGACGAACGCCGCCGGCAGGAAGGAGAGAGCCAGCACCGTCGCCCCTCGCAGGTCGAAGGCGCGCAGCTCTTCGGCGATCAGCTCGCGCTGGCCGACCAGCAACGCCGCGGCGGCCCCGGCGTGCAGCGCCACCTCGAAGCTCTTGCGGACCTCGGGGTCGATCGAGTCCCAGTCCCAGCCGGCGAGCCAGGGGACGAGGACGATGTGGGCTGAGCTCGAGACCGGCAGCAGCTCGGCCGGGCCCTGGATGAGCCCGAGCGCCAGCGCGCGCCGCGCCGGGATCACGCCGTGGCCGGGCGCCTGCGCTTGACGATCGCGTAGACGACGAGCACGACGATCGCGGCGACGACGAGGTAGTCGAGCACCTTGAGGTGATCGCGCCACTGTTCCCACTCGCCGCCGACGGCCTTGCCGAGCAGGCCGAAGCCGAGCACCCAGGGCAGCGAGCCGAGCGCCGTCAGCCAGGTGAAGCGCCAGAAGGGCATCTCGGCCACTCCCGCCGGCAGCGAGATGAAGGCCCGCACCAGCGGCAACAGGCGGGCGAAGAAGACGGTTGCGTCGCCGTGGCGCTGGAACCAGCGGTCGACCCAGGCCAGCCGGCTCGGATTGAGGTGGATGAGGCGATTCTTCTCGAGCAGATCGACGCGGCCGTAGTAGCCGATCGCATAGGTGACCCAGGAGCCGACCATGTTGCCGGCAAGCCCCGCCGCGGTGATCCCGAGCAGCGTCTGGTCGCCGTTGTGGACGCTGAAGCCGGCGAACAGCATCACCGCCTCACTCGGGATCGGGATGCAGGCGCTGCCGGCGGCCATCAACAGGAAGACCCCGGCGAGGCCGGTGCTTTCGATCGTTTCGACGCAGAAGTCGACGATCGGGCCGGTGATGTCGGCTAGAAGGAGGGGGTGCAGCATCGAGAATCCCGCATCCTAGAGCGTTCAGGCCTCTAGAATCGCTGCGCTTCCTATGCGTTGGCTCAACCATCCGGTCTACCGCAACCGCGTCCTCCAGGTGGCCGCCGACGGAATCCTCGTCGCGATCTCCTTCTACCTGGCGTTCCGCCTGCGCTTCCTCGACGAAGGCGTCCCCCATCGCTACGAAATCCTCTTCCTGCAGGCGGTCGGCTTCGTCGTCGCCGGCAAGGTCGCGGTCTTCGCCGCCTTCGGCCTCTACCAGAAGTGGTGGCGCTACGTCAGCGGCCGCGACTTCCTG
>Ga0070711_100002181_pt1 | contig 11115 bp, 9 predicted proteins | sample LARL53metaG_FD_65452 | JGI IMG/M metagenome (GOLD analysis project Ga0070711, IMG submission 65452) | Corn, switchgrass and miscanthus rhizosphere microbial communities from Kellogg Biological Station, Michigan, USA - LAR L5-3 metaG | ecosystem: Host-associated > Plants > Roots > Rhizosphere ... | reverse complement strand
CTCGGCCGCGACTGGAGCGCGCGCGTGCGCCCCGGCGACATCCTCGCGCGTCACGGCGGCGATGAGTTCGTGCTGCTGCTCCCCGTCACCACTCCCGCCGGCGCGGAGGCGGTGCTCGAGCGCCTGCACCATGCCAAGGATCCCGTCGGCTGGTCGGTCGGCGTCAGCGAGTGGCTGCCCGGCGAGAGCCTCGACGCTCCGCTGGCGCGCGCCGACAGGTATCTGTACGGGGTCAAGAGCGCGCAGCGCGGCGAGCGCATCGCTGGAGTGCCCGACGAGGAGTACGTCTCCGGCGGCGCCCTGCTGCCCTCGACCTGAGCAGCTAGGAGGCCCGCGATGGCGAGCCCAGCAGGCTCTCCACGGGAACGGGCTTGCCGAGGTGAAAGCCCTGGGCATAGTCGACGCCCAGCTCTGCGACGGTCCTGAAGGTCTGCTCGTCGCCGACGAACTCGGCGATCGTGCGCTTGCCCAGGCCCTGCGCGAGCTTGACGACGGCGCGGATCACGAGCCTGTCGGTCGCGTCGGTGGTGCAGTTGCGGATGAACTCGCCATCGATCTTGATGTAGTCGAACGGCAGGTGCTTGAGGTAGTAGAACGAGCCGAAGCCCGCGCCGAAGTCGTCCAGCGCGAACCGGCATCCCAGCCGCGCGAGCTGCTGGGCGAACTCGCGTGCCGCCGCGATGTTGCCGATCGCGGTCGTCTCGGTGACCTCGAATATCAGCTGGTCCGGGTCGACTTTCGCCTCGCGCAGCTCCCGGCCGATGTGCGCGGCCAGCCCCGAATCGCCGAGCGAATGGCCCGACAGGTTGATCTCCATGGTCGGCTTGCGCCCGTCTGCCCGCTGCCTGCGCAGCAGCGCGATCGTCGCGGTCACCACCCAGCGGTCGATCTCGCGGATCAGCCCAAATCGCTCGGCGATCGGCAGGAACTTGGCCGGCGCCACCAGCGAGCCGTCGGTGTCAACCATGCGCACGAGCAGCTCGTGCTGGGTCGTGCGCCCCGTCGCGGTCTCCACCACCGGCTGAGCGTGCAGTGTCAGCCGCCCGTCGTCCAGGGCCGCCCTGATCCGCTCGACCCACTCCAGCCGCGTCTGGATCCGCGCGCTGCCGAGCGGGTCGTTGGCCGTCAGCTGGCGCAACGCGAGCTCCGCCCGTTCGCGCTCGGCGAGGCGGCGGTCCACCATCTCGAGCGCATACCGCTCCCGACGAGTCGCCTGCAGGCTGAGGGCCCCCAGCAGCAGCGTCAGCAGCCCGCCGACGATCAGCACCGTCTCCGTCAGCGACAGGTCCGCCGCCGGCTTGCCGATGGCGAGCGACCACGAGCGCCCGGCGACCGCGATGCTCGTGCGCTTGGGGTCGTGTGGCGTTCCCGCTCCGAGCAGCTTCGAGCGCCCGTCGTACAGCGCCAGCGCTGTGCCCTTCGGCAGCGCACCCAGCAGCGCGGGGCCCAGCAGCGCGTAGCGGTAGCCGCTCGAGACGAACCCCCGCAGGCTCGCCATGCGCGCGGCCTGCGTGCTGGGCGCGCGGCTGCCCGATGCGTACACCGGCACGTACAGCGCGGTCGCATAGTCATGGCTGCCGACCCTGCGCACCGGCGGAGTGGCCTGTGGCTTCCCGGACAGCGCGGCCGCGACCAGGACCGCGCGGCGAGCCGGGTCTTCACCCAGGTTCATGTTGAGATTGCGCGGCTGTCCCGGCCGCTTGAGCACGTCGGCGACGACGAAATACCGCGACTGTCGCGGCGCGCGCCCGTACGCGCGTCCGTCGTGCAGCGCTTTGATCTCGCCGTGCCGGCGCTCGAACGCCGCGCGCTCGCTCGCCCGGACGAGCTCGATCCACCCGACCCCGTTCATCGCCGGGTCCTCCAGCAGGCCTCTCCCCACCGCCTCGAAGCTCGCCGAGCTCCCGGGCCGGTCCTGGCTCGTGGCCGCCGCCAGGTCCTGCAGGCGCTCGATCGTCGGGTTCACCGTTTCGGCGATCTCATCGCTCACGCGCATGGACAGCGCCGCGCGCCTCATCCGCGCTTCGCGCTGGGCCTGCTCGCCGGCGGTGATCGCGGCGAGGGCGGTCAGCACGCCGAGGCAGACGCACACCGTGATCGGCATGGTCTGCCACGAGCTCCGCCCTGACCTTTTCGCCTGCATGGCTGGCTATTTATCGGTGTCTTTGTCGCATCATCAAATATTTGGGAGCGATCGTCCAGGCCGATGGACTGGGTCTACGTGGGAAGCTGGTGCTCAGCGCTCCTCGCAGAGCCCGTTTGCAGGGGCTCCACAGTCGAGCGAGTTCTGATGCCTGGATCATGCAACCCTAGCTGAGAGACTGTCCATAGGTCCGATCCAGGCAACGTACGGCGAGACCGGTGGCGACCGGACAGCGATGGCGTCAACAGGCATTCTCTCAACCGACCTCGCCACTCGCCTGGCGGCGCGCACGCTGCAGCTCATCGACATCGCCTCCGAATCGGGCGCGGAGAGAAACATCTCAGGGCATGTCCTAAGCGTTCTGCGGGAGGGCGGGGTGCCCGCTCATGATGCCGGCGACACATGTGTCCTGGCTGGCGCCACCCATCGTTCCGACCGACCGCTCGTGCTGCTCGCGGGCCACCTGGACACCGTCCCGGCGCAGGACAACCTGCCCGGCAGGCTCACCGGCGACGAGCACGTCGAGGGACTGGGAGCGAGCGACATGAAGGGTGGCGTCGCCGTCATGCTCGAGCTGGCGCTCGCCAGACCTCCGAGCTCCGTTGACGTCGGCTATGTGTTGTTCGGGCGTGAGGAGCTTCCCGCTGCGCAGGGTGCCCTGGGGCCGTTGCTCGCGCGCGCGGCCGGTCTGCGCAGCGCCGATCTAGCGGTCATGCTGGAGCCGACCGCGAACACGGTGCAGGCGGGCTGCCTGGGCAACATCGACGCTGACTGGACCTTTCGCGGGCGGGCGGGCCACTCGGCTCGTCCGTGGCTGGCCGACAATGCGATCGACCGCGCCGTCGCCGCGATCCGGGACCTGCACGCGATCGGACCGTCGACCAGCACGATCGACGGGCTGGACTTCACCCAGGTCGTCTCGGCCACGATGCTGCACGCTGGGGTCGCTCGCAACGTGATCCCCGGGACAGCCCACGCGAACGTCAACTTCCGCTATGCCCCCGACGTGACCCCCGAGCAGGCCGAGCGAACGCTGCGCTGCTGGTGTGAGCCGCATGGTGAGATCGAGCTGCTCGGCAACTCTCCCGGAGCCCTCCCGCCACACGAGAATCCGCTCCTGGATCGCCTCCTCGCGGCGGGCGGAGGCCCCGTCGCGGCCAAGCAGGCGTGGACACCGGTGGCCGAGCTCACCGCCGCGGGCGTCGAGGCGGTCAACTTCGGCCCCGGCGATCCGGCGTTTGCGCACCGCTCCGACGAGCGCGTCGCCATCGAGGAGCTGGCGCGATGCCATCGCACTCTGGAGGCGTTCCTATGCGCCTGAACCCCGCTGTCGAGAGCGCTCCCGGTTATCCATTCCTGCGTCTGGCCGAAGCTCGGCGCGCGGCCCAGGCGCGGGGCATCGAGATTCTCGACCTGAGCTTGGGCCAGCCGACCGACCCCGTTCCTCAGGTGGTCCGCGACGCGCTTGCCCACGCCGCCGCCACGGTATCCCTCAGCGATTATCCCTCGACGGCGGGACTACCCGAGTTGCGCGAGGCGATCGCTGCGTGGGTCGCGCGGCGTTACGGCGTCGCGCTGGACCCCCACCGGGAGGTGTTGCCGACGCTGGGGGCGAAGGAGCCGATCGCACTGCTCGCGCGCCTGTTCGCCCAACCGGGTGATGAGATCGCGCTTGCCTCGCCCTCATATCCCGTTCCCGAGCGAAGCGCCTGCGCCGCCGGACTGCCAATTGCCCGCCAGACTCTCTCCGCCGCCGGCTCCTGGCTGCCCGACCCCGAGGCGATTCCGTGGGGCAGAGCCGCGATCGTGTGGGTCGTCACCCCGCACAATCCCACCGGCGCGATCGCCCCCCGCGCGTTGCTGGAGGAGCTCGCGCGGTGCTGCCGGCGCAGCGGCGCGATCCTGGCCGTGGATGAGACCTACTCGGAGTTCTGGTTTGACGGCGTCCCACCCGCCTCGGGCCTGGAGCTCGAGGACCGCAGCGGGGTGATCGTGTTCAACTCGCTCTCCAAGCGCTCTGGCCTCGCCGGTCTGCGCTCGGGCTTCATCGCCGGTGATCCCGAGATCGTCAGCCGGGTCAGACGCCACCGCAGCGATATCGGCACCACCCCGCAGGCGTTCGTGCAGCGCGCGGCGATCGCGGCTTGGAGCGACGACCGTCACGTGCTCGCAGCCCGCGCCCGCTACGCGGGCAAGCGCGCCACGCTCGCCGCCGCCGCACACCGCGCCGGTCTCGAGCACGTCGGCGGGCCGGCCGGCATCTTCCTGTGGCTGCGCGTCCCCGACGGCGAAGACCTGCGGATGTTCGAGCTGCTGCTGGACCACTCGCTGCTGGTGGTCCCGGGCTCCTACCTGGGGGCTGGGGGAGAGGGGCACCTGCGCGTGGCGCTGACGCCATCCGCCGAGCAGATCGCGCGCGCTGGGGAGCTGCTGGGGGCCGGCACTTTCGTGGCCGCGTAGGTGCTTTGATCCCTTATCTGTCTAGAGTCCTTGAGTAATAGGGCCTTTGTACTGTCTGCAATCTGGCTCCACGTATCCCGCACGGCAATTGGTCTTAGCGATCCATCTCTTGTAAAACTGGGCAAGTGCTCGTTGTTGCTGCTGGGCAGTCAGTCCCTTCTTTGCGATGACCTTCTGTAGGAGCTTCGTGGACATGAGACTGAACTTCACCAGTAACAGCTCATCCGATACGTTCTCGCCCGTAAACGCGAGAAACTTCTTGAATTCGCCTTTCTTTGGAAACCTTTCGCGATTGGACTGTGCGTACTTCTGCTCAACTTCCTGGCTGGTCACTGTCAAGCCATGATCGCCGCTTTCGCCGACCAGCCACATGAACGTGATGAGGAAGTTGAGAACATGTTGACGTACCGCCTCATAATGCTGCCGGCATCTGCTCTTGAGTTGCGTTGCTGTCAGCTTTGGCTGATTCTTAGGGGGGTTCAACGCAGCCGCTTCCAAGCGACCGTCAGTTGCTTCCAGGTGGGCGACACAGGCTGTGTAGTCAGGAGGATCAGGGACTACCCCTTTGGGCACTGGTCGTTGGGGGTTCATTTCGTAGTCAAGAATGGCTTGTACTGATATCCAATGGGAAAGCGTAGCCCTACTGATCGAATTGTCTCCAACTTGCACTACTACTGCGTTACTTGGCATAATAGCTCCACCGCACGCGACCATACTAGCCGCGACAGTGGCGATTATGCTAAGCGACAGAACACAGAGAATTGTCTTATGCATCACGACCGGTGTGCTAGTACCAAGGGGCGCGCGGGACGCCTTGTCCCGCGCGCCCAGTGCGAATCAGGGAGTGCTATGCACTGATTTCAACTTCCATTTCTGTGGTGAGTTTCTCCGTAGCCAACGCACCAGATTGTTCGAAGGGTTCTTCGGCTACAGATGCTAACAAGAAGTATTTTTCAGATTTTGTATTTTCCGCATTATCGGCTTCTGTAAAATCATTTACACCTTTTTCCTCTTTACAGGTAATCGTAAATTCTTTAGCTTTTTTGTTGAGTGGTTCGATCGGACACACTAGTTGACCCCTTACCCTTATTAATACGACTGCACATGCGAAGTGGAATTCTTCGGGTAAGAATACGATCACTGTATGTTTAGCTGCTAATAATGAGTATCTGAGATCGAAAGTTCCTTTTATTAATATGGACCCTTGGATAGTATCATTTAAACCGGTGCATTTTATGTTAATCATACCTTCTTTTATTTTGCAGCCTTCGAGTAACAAGTCGAAAGTGCCTGATTTTTCAGCAGTTATTTCTCCCGATCCTGTGCTGGTGCTACATTCAATTTTTTTACCGTCTTTTCTTTCGATGTCGCTCGATTCGCCTTTAGTAGTGAATTTTACTTTGACCGGTGAGAATTCCGGTTTTGCAGCTGACGCAGCCGCAGACGTCATCACGCTAAGTACGAACGTGGCAAAAAAAGCCAAGCCCAGTATCTTGGTTTGTCGCATTCTCCGACTATTCCTTTCTGTTGCTCGAATTATGGCTCCAGTCCGTCACGAGATATTCCTGCCTGAAGTCCGTCGGTGGCGGACGGCCTACAACGTCGCCCCGTGATCGCGCACGAGCTCGTTCAGCTTGACCTTGTCGTGGCGCTCGCCCTCGGCCAAGCGCTTGATGACGAGCACGCACGCGAGCCCGAACTCCCCTCCGGGAAAGCTGCGCGTGCGCGTCGCTCCGATCGCCACGCTCCAGTCGGGGATGTGCCCGCGGGAGAGCTCCTCGCCCGTGGTCGCGTCGATCACGGGAATCGTGGGGGACAGGATGATGCCCGCGCCGACCACCGCTCCGCGGCCGACGCGGGCGCCTTCGATCAACATGCAGCGGCTGCCGATGAACGCGTCGCTCTCGACGATCACGGGCTTGGCCTGCAGCGGCTCGAGCACGCCCCCGATGCCCACGCCGCCGGAGACATGTACGTGGTCGCCGACCTGGGCGCACGATCCCACCGTGGCCCACGTGTCGATCAGCGTTCCCCTGCCTACATATGCGCCGACGTTGACGAAGCTTGGCATCAGGATCGCGCCCGGCGCGAGATGCGAGCCGAACCTCGCGTACGCGCCGGGCACCACCCGCACTTCGGAGTAGCTGCGCTTGGCTGGGAGGCGGTCCATGAACAGCAGCGGACCGGCCTCGGTGCGCTCCAGCGGGCAGATGCGGAACAGCATCACGATCGCCCGCTTCAGCCACTCGTGCACCCGTACCTCGCCGCGTGGGTCGATCTCGGCCACCCGCAGACGGCCGCTGTCCAGCAGCTCGATCGCGCTCAGCACGCTCGCTTGAGCCTCGCTGTCGCGGTCTGAGAGCTCATCGCGGCGCTCCCACAGCTCATCGATCTCCTCGCGGAGCGTCTCCAGGCCGCCGAAGTCCGCGATGGTTGCGAGGCTGGCCATCGTCAGCTCACCTGCGCCGGCGCCAGCTCGGGCCTTCCGTAACCGCTGGTCTCAGCGCTCGGCTCGGGCTCCCGGTCATGCGCCGGTGTGAATAGGTTCGGCTCGAACTGGAGCGTGGCGAAGTAGTCGCGCCTGACCTCCTCGCGGCGGCGGATCAGCTCGACGCTGCCGTCGGCGCGCAGCAGCAGCTCCTGCGGGCGCAGGCGGCCGTTGTAGTTGAATCCCATCGCCTGGCTGTGCGCGCCCGTATCGTGGATCAGCAGCAGATCGTCCTCGCGCAGCTGCGGGAGCTCGCGCTGGATCGCGAGCTTGTCGTTGTTCTCGCACAGCGATCCCACGACGTCGATGCGCTCCAGCGGCCGCTCTCCCCGATCGCCGTGCAGCGTGACGTGGTGATAAGCGTCGGGATACATCGCCGCGCGCATCAGCGCCGCGATGCCGGCGTCTACGCCGGCGTACTCCCGCCACTTGCTCATCCGGTTGATGACCCTCGTCACCAGGACTCCGTGCGGACCGGTGATGAAGCGTCCCGCCTCCAGGAACAGCTTGGGCCGCCGGCCGGTGCGCTCGGCGTGGATGTCGAGCAGCCGCGCCGCGCCGCTGCCCAGCGCCTCGACGTCCAGACTGGGGTCTGTCGGGCGGTAGGGGATCCCCAGACCGCCACCGGCGTTGATGAACTCGCAGACAATCCCCAGCGTCCGGCTGAGCTGATCCTCGATTGCCAGCAGCATCGCGATCGTCGCCAGCAGCGGCTCCACCGTCAGGACGTTGGAGGCGATCATCGCGTGCAGCCCAAACCGCGACGTCCCGAGCTCGCGCGCCTGCGCAAACGCCTGCGTGAGCTGGTCGCGGCGCAACCCGAACTTGGCCTCCAGCGGCGACCCGATCAGTCGGTCCCCGACGCGCTCGGGACCAGGGTTGAAGCGAAATGAGATGATCGCCGGGGCGCTCGGCAGCTTGGCGATCAGCGTCACGTCGTCGACGTTGACGATCGCCTCGAGCGCGAGCGCCGCCGCGAACTCCTCGCTGGTGGTGTTGTTGGATGTGAAAAACACTTCCTCGCCACGCGCCCCGCAGTCTGCGGCGAGGTCCAGCTCGGCGAACGAGCTGCACTCCATGCCCAGTCCGTGCTCGCGCAGGGTGCGCAGGATCGTCAGGTTGGGCAGCGCCTTGACGGCGTAGTACTCGTGAAAGGGCAGCCCTGCAAACGCGGTCGTCAAGCGGTCGGCGCTCGCCAGAATTCCCTGTTCGTCATAGATGTGAAACGGCGTTCCGTAATGCTCGGCGATCGCCCGCAAATCCGGCTCCAGGCGCTCTGAGAAGCTGTGGCTCATCGGCATCGTCGCCGGGCCTCGCTACTCGGTGCGGTGCGCTGTGATGATCGCGCGAGTTCGCAGCCCCGACAGCGGACGCCGATAGGTGATCGACGCCATGGAGATCCGCGTGAAACCGGCGCGCTTCAATTCAGCCGCGATCCAGCGGTCAGACAGCCAGTAGAAGCCTGGAACGTTCGCAGACTGCTGCACCGGCTCCTCAGTTTTCGGAGAGTCGTTGGAGATCACGATCGTTCCGCTGGGCGCCTTCAGCCAACTGTGGAACAGGCGCAGCGCGACGTGGGCGCCGTCGTGACCGTCGTGCAGATGGCCCAGCAGCCCGTCCGCGTAGACCACGTCCCAGTAGTCCGGCTGGGCGTCCCAGCTGTAGAGGTTGTGGCAAATCGCCGGCACCCCAGCTTGGCGTGCGAGCTCGACCGCCTCCTTCAGTGCGTCCACGGCGAGCACGGGGTAGCCTTCGCGGCCGAGCACGCGCTCTACGAACGCGTTTCCGGAGCCGAGGCTGAGCAGCAGGTTTTTGCGGTCGCGGTTCAGCGCGTTGCGCAGGTGCTCCAGGATCCACCAGCGGTAGGTCGGCGAGCAGATCGACGGGGTCGTGGAGTCGCCCCGGGCGATCCCGTGCTCCCATTCATCGAACAGATTCTGCTCCTCGCTGCCGGTCAGATAGAACGAGCGCAGGTCGTTCTCCAGCGCGTTGGGGTCCGCCATCGAGGTCTCGTAGCTGGAGGCGGAGTCGATCGCGGCCATCACCCGCTCACCTCCTGCGCCCGCACGAGCCCAAGGCCGCCCAGGCCGCTCGACAGCAGCGATCGCATGATCCGTCCCACGGCGGGATCGGTGTCCGTCTCGAGGTACCACTTGCCGATGCGCGCGAGGAAGCGCACCAGCCGCAGGACGTCGAGTCCCTTGATGGCACGATCGAGCAGCGGCAGGAGCTGTGACTGCGCGACCACCGAGCGGTAATGCTCATCGTCTGCGAGCGGTAGCGGTCCGCCGTCATTCTTCGGGTCCCACGCCTTCATCCATGCGCGTGCAAGCGTCCATCCTGTGTTCGCATCACTGTCGAGCACCCGCTCGGGGGTGATCTCCAGCGGCTCGTGCAGAGGGTGGTCGAGGCACATGCCCATCAGCGCCATCGCCGCCAGATCCTGCGCGGCGCAGGCGGGGCGCTCCTCGATCGCCAGCGCGCGCAGCTCCTCGCTGCACATGAGCATGTCCAGCAGGTCGTCGATCAACAGCGTGCTCTCGCCTCCGGGGCCGTCGTCCTGGTCGGTGACGACCTCCGCATGCAGCACGGCTGTCGGATAGACCTTGGCCCCCGGAGCCAGCCCGCGCAGGATCTCATCGAGGTTGTCGCGGCGTTCCTCGCTGGTTAGCCGGATCAATGTCACGTCGGTCATCTCGGTCATCAGCGAGCGCCAGATCGTCAGCGCCCGCAAATCCCGCGTGGGCAGGCCGTCGCGGCTGATCAGCGGCAGGCGTGGGTGTTCTGGCGCTCCCCCGGTCTCGAACTCGAGGGGCCCCCGCGGCGATCCGCTGACGACGCCCTGCGCTAGCGCCAGCCGGACGAGAGGCTCGATCCGGGGGGTGTACTGCGAGTCGAAGATCGTCCGCTCGAACCGCACCCCCAGTCGCGCGAGCGTCTCGTTCTGCCCGCTCACCGCCCAGTCGCGCACCGTCTGCCACACCTCGCGCACCTCCCTGTCGCCGCTGGCCAGCCGCGCGAGCAGTAAGTCGGCGAGGTCACCGTCCTCGCGTGGCTCGTGCGCGTGCAGCGCGTGCAGGCGACCGACGAACTGATCGCTCTTTTCTCTCGCCGTTGCGGGATCCGCCTCCTCGGCGTGGCGGAGATAGCCGGCCATCGCCTCGCCCATGTCGCGCCCGGCGTCCGCGACCTGGGTCTGTCGCGCTACATGTGCCCCGGCGGCCTCCAGTGCGCTGGCCAGCGCGTTTCCGAGCGCGATGTTGCGCAGATAGCCGGCGTGCAGCGCCGTTGTCGGACTTGGATCGCAGAAGTCCACGATGTATGGCGCGTCCTTCAGCAGGTCGCTGCTCGCAGGCACCGGCCGCCGGGACGCCGTGCGCGGGCGGATGCCGAGCTCGGCGATGCGCGAGTTCTCGAGCTGGACCGCGGGCGCCTCGAACAGCAGATCAAGTGGAGTGTCGAGTTGGGCGATATCGGTGGCCATGACGATTCGGGCGAGGCTAGTGGGAGGGCTCTAGAAGTCAAACGCCGGCCCGCCGCGGCCCGCCGCGGGGTCGTGAAAAGCGCCCGAAACCCAGGCGGCCACGGTGAATGCCGGTTTCGCGGAGATCGAGTGGATCGTCTCCGACACCACTGGCTGCCAGCGCAGGCGGAGAGAGAGACATCCGCGACGATGAGATGGGCGCGCAGGCGCACATTCTCGTGGGGTGCCGTCCAGATGTCGAGATGCGACGCGTGGTCGAGTACGTTGGCCGCACATGGACTCCAAGCTCGACCTCGACTTTGGGGTGGTCGAATCCTGCCGTCAGGCTGCCGCGCAGATCGCCGACGGGATCGCCGAGGAGACCGCCGACAAGACGACCCTGTCCGTCGAGCGGACCGTCACTCGCTTCCTCGGGGTCGACGGGATCGACGAGCTCGAGATCCCACTGCCCAACGTGCTCGTGGACCATGTGCGCGAAGGTGGCGGCCTGGGCCGGGGGGTGGCGTACTGGCTGGGCAACGCGATGCTCCAGACCGGGCG
>Ga0070711_100002180_pt1 | contig 11115 bp, 10 predicted proteins | sample LARL53metaG_FD_65452 | JGI IMG/M metagenome (GOLD analysis project Ga0070711, IMG submission 65452) | Corn, switchgrass and miscanthus rhizosphere microbial communities from Kellogg Biological Station, Michigan, USA - LAR L5-3 metaG | ecosystem: Host-associated > Plants > Roots > Rhizosphere ... | reverse complement strand
ACCGTCGCGATATCAGCGGAATATTCATAAGCCCAGGTAAACAGGGCTTTTTTCGCCTGTGACAAACATCACTTTCAAGTGTTCGAACCGGACCTATCTTGCGAACATCCAACCGCCATCAGGCGTGTAACAAGGATTACGATAATGACCAGCTTCATTAGGTTTTTTGCATTCAAGGCAATTGCCGCCGGCGCTGCGCTGTTGATGACCGCGGGGCTGGCGGTTGCCGGCGAGACGATCTCGACCAGCACAATCGTGAACTCCCTGAAAGGGTCGGCGACCCGTGGCCTGTCGGCTACCCCCGACACCGCCAAGGACACCACTTTCCTCAACTCCGTGCGAAACCGCTCGACGCGCTCGCTGTCGAGCGATGAGCGCAACCAGCTCGAGACCATCACGGCCAACAAGCCGAACATCGATCTGGAGATCAACTTCGAGTACAACTCGGCGGCGATCAGCAAAGGCTCGGTGACTGCGGTCCAGCATCTCGGCGAGGCGCTGAGCGATCCGCAGCTGAAGGGCTCGACCTTCGTCGTTGCCGGCCACACCGACGGCGTCGGCGGTGACGCCTTCAACCAGGACCTGTCGGAGCGCCGCGCCGACACGATCAAGAAATATCTGGTGGAGAAGTATCACATCGCCACCAGCGACCTCGTCACCGTCGGCTACGGCAAGACCCGGTTGAAGGATACGGCCAATCCGGCCGATGCCGCCAACCGTCGCGTCCAGGTCGTCAACACGCAGACCGACGCGAACGCCGCCAACAACGCTTCGAAGTAACGCTTATCGTTTTTCAGTAGCGCAAATCCGCCTGTCGCGTCCCGGCAGGCGGATTTTTGCGTTTGCGCGGATCCTGCCCAAACGTCAACGACGATCGAGCATGTCGCGAATCTTGGAGGCGAGAATCGCCTGGGTCAGCGGCTTCTGCAGCAGCGACACGCCCGGATCGAGCCGGCCCTGGTGCGTCACGGCATCGCCCGAATAGCCGGTGATGAACAGCACCTTCAAGAGCGACAGGCGATTGCGCATCTCCTCGGCGAGTTGACGGCCGTTCATTCCGGGCATCACGATGTCGGTCAACAACAGGTCGACGCGGAACGGACCGGAATCATAAAGCGCCAGCGCGGCTGCACCGTCCGGCGCCTCATGTACCCGATAGTTCAGGTCGCGCAGCGTCTCCACCAGATAGGAGCGGACGTCGGCCTCGTCCTCGACCACCAGAATGCTTTCGCCGGCGCTGCCGCCGACGACAGGCGCCCCATCCATCTCCTCGGTCGCGGCGGACGCCACATGGGCGCGCGGCAGATAGACCCTCACGGTTGTCCCGACGCCGATCTCGCTGGAGATCTTGATGTGCCCGCCGGATTGCGTGACGAAACCGTAGACCTGGCTCAGTCCGAGGCCGGTGCCCTGCCCAGGCTCCTTGGTGGTGAAGAAGGGATCGAATGCCTTTTCCTGCACGTCGCGCGACATGCCGCAGCCGTTGTCGCTCACCGTGATCTGGACATATTCGCCGACGGGAACCGCGGCGTTCTGCCGCGAGTAGCTGCCGTCGATGAACGTGTTGGCTGTCTCGATGGTCAGCTTGCCCTTGCCGCCCATGGCATCCTTGGCATTGACCACAAGGTTGAGGATCGCGGCCTCCAGCTGGCTCGGGTCGACCTCGATCGGCCACAGGCCGATGCCGCCGCGGATGTCGAGCTCGATGTTTTCGCCGAGCGTCCGCTTGAAGAAGTCCACCAGCCCTCCGATCAGCTGATTGACGTTCGACACCCTCGGATCAAGCGGCTGCCGCCGTGCAAAGGCCAGCAGACGCTGTGTCAGCATGGCCGCCCGTTGCGCGCCGCTGGCGGCATTGGCGATCGAGCGCGTCAGCCGGTCCCGCGTCCCCTCGCCGAAGGACTTGAGGCTGCGGTCGGCGATCTCCAGATTGCCGCTGATAATGGTGAGCAGATTGTTGAAGTCATGCGCGACGCCGCCGGTCAGTTGCCCGATCGCGTCCATCTTCTGCGAATGGCGCAGCATGTCCTCGGCCTCGCGCCGCTGCATTCCTTCCTGCGCCAGCGCCAGTTCGGCCGTACGAAGCTGCGCGGGCGACGGCAGCGCCAGCACCTTCGGCAACAATGGCCATATCATCACGGCAGTGACGATCGAGGCGATCGCCGTCATGGCCTTGACCAGCCCCTCGATGCCGTAGACCGGCACCCAGAGCGTGATGATGGAGAGCAGATGGGTGAACCCGCAAGCCGTGATGAACAGCGCGAAGGCCCAGAAGATCCAGCCGAAGTCGACGTCGCGCCGCTTGGAGACGAAAATCGAGAGCGCTATCGGAATCGAGAAATAGGAAGCCGCAATGATCGCATCGGTGACCACGTGAAGCCAGATCAGCTCCGGTTCCCATAACAGGCAGATCCCATGCGGGGATAGCGTGGACGAATCCAGTAAGCGCTCGAAGAAGGCCCACATGGCGGTCGTTTCCTGTTCAAAGCTGTGAATCGAATCTGCCTTCCCGGTCAAGTTGACGAGGCCCGCAAAGGGCGTCAAGCGACCCCGCGATTCCAGGCAGCGCCCGCGTCAGATCCAGCTCTGGAAGATCATCAAGCGCTGGAAGGTTTGCATCGAGGTTCCGACGAAAGCCGCCGAAACAGGCAGCATCACGGCAAAGCCCAGCCCCGCGATCGCAACGAACGCCCATAACAGCCAGCGCGGCATGCCCTCGCGCCGCAACGCGTATACCAGGACGAGGCTCGCGGTCGTGGCCGACGGCAAATAGTAATACAGGAACCCCAGAGTGCGGGGCAGCAACGCCCAGGCGAGCCAGGGCCCGAGATGGAACGCGAGCGCAAGGAAGGCGTCTGCGCGGCGCGCCACGACGAAATCGCGGACACAGACCGCGAGCCCCGCCAGCGCCGGCCACAGCACCAGCGGATTGCCGAGACACACCACCGCCGAAATGTCGTCGTCGCCGAGTTTGTCGAACAGAAACCAGACCGGCCGAACCAGGAGCGGCCAGGACGGCCAGGAACTCATATAGGTATGGCCCGCAATCGCGGTCGTGGTGTTGTCGGAAAAGATGCGCCGCTGCGCCTCGATCAGATCCGGAATCGAGAAACCATGGAGCGCGACAAAGCTCGGAAGATAGGCAGCCAGCGGCAGCAGAAGGAAGCAGACCGCAAAGTGACGCGCCCTGAAATCGGACCAGAGCTGCGGGTCATACCAGTCGCTCGCTCTGGCATCGGCGAATTGGGTGCGCCAGCCTTGCAGCAGCCGGATCATGGCGATGATGACGATGCAGGTTGCGAGCGGAAACATCCCGCTCCATTTGCAGGCGGCCGAGAGACCGAAGGCGAAGCCGGAAAGTGCGAAGGCGAGATGCGGCCGCCCCTGGCGGAAGCCGAACAGGAACGCTGCGATTCCGAACAGGCTGAAGGTCAACGCGAAAACGTCGAGCATCGCGGTGCGCGCAAGCACGAATAGCATCTGGTTGAAACAGGCGATCAAGGCGGCGGCGATCGCCGGCTCCTCGCGCCTGAACAGCGCCAGCGCGCAAAGATAGACGGCGGCGATCGCAAGGGCGCCGAACAGCGTCCCCGGATATCGCCATCCCAGCGGATTGTCGCCGAATGCGCGCATCGAGAGTGCGATGATCTGCTTTGCAAGCGGTGGATGCATCGGGTTGAGCAGCGGCTTCGGCATCACCGGCTCGAGCATCTGTCGCGCCGCAGGCACGTAGTGCAGCTCATCGAACACGAACTTTTCGGGCGTCGTGATGCCGATCAGCAACGCTGCGTGCGCGACGAGAAAAACGATAACGGAAACAAGGCAAATCCTGCCGATGGATCCGTCGGAAATGCGCGCTTCAGGCTGGATTTTGGACACCGTCGTTTCAGACCGAATGAATGTCGTTTCAAACCGTGTTCGCCCAAAAATTTCTCGTTCACTAAATCGAACGCAACTCGAAAACACGAACACCAAGCTTCGGATTGATAGGGCAGCGCTTGTGACAAATCTACAACTACGCTTGCACACGCGATCCGAGACGATACGAGGCACGGTTGGTTAGCACAATGGTCCCGCGTCGCCGTGCGTATCTTGGCTGGTCGCTTTTTCTTGCAGTCGGTGCTGCAATTCCACACGCGCAGGCGCAAGCGCCGGGGCGTATCGGCGAAGCCGTCGTGGTCCGCAACGAAGTCGTCAACGTTGCGACGACCGCGCAGATCAATGTCGGTGACGGCGTATTGCGCGACGAAACCGTGCGTACCGGTCTCGAGAGCGCCACGCGGCTGGTGATGGCCGACAGCACCAACGTCTCGCTCGGCCCCAATGCGACGCTCAAGCTCGATCGTTCCGTCTTCAATGACGACCATTCCTATCGCGAGATCGCGATCCGCATGGTCTCGGGCGCGTTCCGTTTCGTCACAGGGCATTCGGCAAAGACCGCCTACAAGATCACGACGCCGCTGGCGACCATCGGCGTGCGCGGCACCATCCTCGACATTCTCTCGCAGCGTGGCAGCTCGACGGTCGTGTTGCAGGAAGGCGCCGCGAGCGTCTGCACGCTCAGCTTCCAGTGCTTGCAGCTGACGCAGCCCGGCGAGACTGCGACCATCTCGCTGACCAACGGCAAGGTCTCCATCCAGAAGTCGAGCAGCTCATCCTGGACCTTCTCGCAGAGCTGCGCCGCCGCGGCAGGGCTTTGCACAGTGACCGAGGTCGCCGACGCGGGAACATCCGCCGATCCCAATTCGCTGCTGTGCGGACGCTGACCATGAGTGCGAGGATTGCGTGTCGTTTTGCTCTGTCCGCGGTGCTGATGCTGGCGCTTTCTATACTCTTTACGACGCTGCAAACACGTCCGTTGCTGGCGCAGGGGTGCTTTGACGACGTTTGTCCGCCGCCCACGGGTGGTGGCTTGGGCGGCCCAACGACCGGCGGCGGCCTGGGCGGCCCGGTTTCGCAGGGAGGCGGAGGGCCGTCGACGACACCGACTGGTGGCGGCGGCACCACCACCAACAACAACGACGACTGTGACGGTCCTTGTCCCACGCCTCCGCCACCCCCGCCGCCAGCTCCTCCAAGGCTGAACGGCGACGGCGGCACCAGCGGCAAATCCATCAGTGGCGTCGCCGATCAGCGCCTCAACCAGATGATCACCAACCAGGTGCTTGGCTCGGTGCTGCTGGGCGTCAACGAGCAGGTCAATTGCAGCGACTGCGTCTCCGCCTTCGGCTCGGTCGGCTCGTTTACGGCCGGCGTTCATGGCCGCAAGGAGTTGACAAACAATCTGTCTTTGCTTGCCGGCCTCGCCTATACGCAGTTCGGCGAGAACGGTTATCACGTCACCAGCGCGCCGATCGGCGCGTTCGCTCTGCGTTATGATTTCACCGACTGGGGATCCTCGCGGCCATTCTTCGATATCGGCACCGTTCTGACCCCGTTCGAGAAGGTGCGCTACAGCCGCAGCTACGTGACCAATTTGGGTCCGGTATCGCTCGACAGCTCGACCAACAGCGCCGATTATGCTGCCTATGGCCGCGCCGGCTGGGTCAGCCGGTTCTCGCCGCGCGACGAAGTCGCAGCCTCGATCGAGGTGTGGCAGCTATGGCAGCACGTTGCCGGCTTTGCCGATCAGGCGGTGGCGTTCAATCCCTATAACGCCACCATCGCGACGGGCACTGACCGCACCAATCTGGTCAAGGTCGGCGGCCAATGGACCCATCTGTTCAGCTCGAGCGTCGAAGCCAATGTCAACGGCGCCCTCGTGCAATCCTTTGCCACGCATTCCGGCCTCGTCGCGTCCGTCACCCGTGAGGGCGTCATCACGCCGACCATGGGCAACCAGACCTGGTTTGAGTATGGCGGCCGGCTCGGCTACCGTATCGCCAAGGGCTGGGCTGCCGACCTCTTTGTCAACGGCACGCTGGGTCCGCAGCCGGTCGGCAACACCATTCACGGCGGCATTGGATTGAGGGCCAACTATTAGGGGGCATCGTAAAGCGGGATGCAAAAGCCTCGGGTTCGCGTCTACACCGACTACAAGAGCCCCTACGCCTTCGTCGCCAACGCCGAGCTGTTCGCGCTGGAGGAGAAGGAAGGCGTCGAGCTCGAATGGCTGCCCTATACGCTCCGGATCGCGGAATTCATGGGCACGGTGGAGGAGCGGACGCCGCATTTCTGGCGCAAGGTCCGCTACAGCTACATGGATGCCCGGCGTTACGCCAACGCGCAAGGATTGACCATCAAGGGTCCGCGACGCATCTACGACGCGTTCTATTCCAGCGCCGGCATGTTGTTCGCGCAACGCCACGGGTTCTTCCGCCCTTATCATGAGACGGTGTTCCGCCGCTTCTGGAATCACGAGCTGGAGCTCGATATGCTTTCCGAGATAGCCGCCGTCATCGCTGAGCTCGGCGGCTCCGTGTCCGCGTTTGAAGACTACGTCAAGGGCGGCGCGCGCGAAGAGCATGACCGCATCGTCGCGGAAGCCGAGGGCCTCGGCGTGTTCGGCGTACCGACCATGGTCTTCAACGGCGAACTGTTCTGGGGTGGCGACCGCATTCCGCTTCTGATCGAACGTATCCGCGCGCCGGAAACCAAAGAGATCGCGCTCGGCCGTCGACCATAATCTGTTGCAAGGACCGTATCGTGGTATCAGCGCTCGCCTGCCAGTTTCAACGCGGCATCGGCGGCGTTCTGCAGGATCTCATCGGACAGCTTGCTGTCGTTGACCGCGCGCGCAAGCTGCAGCGCCCCCACCATCAACCCGTAGACCGCGATCGCCCGCTTTCGCCGGTCGGCGGCCGAGCCGTTGCCGATCTCGGCCGCGAGCAGGCCGATGATCTCGGACACTTTCGTCGTGAAGGCAACGCGCGTCTGGCGCGCATGGCGGCCGATCTCCGCGACCAGCGCCGCGGTCGGGCAGCCCGTGCCGGCGTCATCGCGGTGCCGGGGCGACAGGTAATTGCGGACGGTCGTCTCGAGCCCGAGTTTGCCCTCCAGGTTCGCACGCAGCCGCAGTTCACGCTGGCCAAGCGCCTCGACCAGCACCGCGCGGACCAGGTCCTCCTTGGATTCGAAATGGGTATAGAACGCGCCGTTGGTCAGTCCTGCCGCGCTCATGATGCCGGCGATGCCGATGGCGGCAACACCGCCCTCGCGAAACTGCGCCGAGGCCACATCGATGATGCGCTGGCGCGTGGTTTCCCGGTGTCCCTTTTCATAGCGCATGGCGCACATCTCCGGATCGCAAACCGCGCAAAGACCGGCGCGGCCACCAAACGGCGTATATTGCATTACGATCATAATAGTGCATTATGATCGTAATGTAAAGGATGCAATATCCGGGAAAGACCAGGACATCAAGATCATGGCAATCGAAGAAACGGAAGAAACGACCGCCCCGCTCACGAGGCCCGACGGCAAATCAGCTTCGGCGGGAGCCGCCGCGACGGAACAGCGCGGAGTGTCCGCCGCCGCTCGCGCTCGCGCCGACGAAAGACGTACCGCGCTCCTGACCGCGCCGGTCCTCCCGACGCTGCTCTGGCTCGCGCTGCCGACCATGACCGTGCTGATAGCCCAGACTGCGGTGAACATCGCGGAAGCCTGGTATGTCGGCTTCCTCGGCACCGAAGCGCTCGCCGGCGCGGCCCTCGTCTTTCCGATCTTCATGTTGATGACGATGATGTCGAACGGCGGGCTCGGGAGCGGAGTTGCCTCTTCGGTGGCGCGCGCGATCGGCGCCGGGCGCCGCGACGACGCCGACGCCTTTCTGTTTCATGCAATGGTGCTCGCCGTGATCGTCGGCGCAGTGTTCACGCTGGCGGCGATATTCGCGGGCCCCGTCCTGTATCGGGCGCTTGGCGGCAGCGGCGAGGCACTGGCTGCGAGCATCTCCTACTCCAATTATCTCTTCGCAGGCGCGATCCCGGTCTGGATCGTCAATCTGCAGGCGGCCGCCCTGCGAGGCTCGGGCAATGTCAGAGTGCCCGCACTGGTCACGCTGGTCGGCGCGCTCGTGACCATCCCCCTCTCACCCATCCTGATCTTCGGGCTCGGACCGTTTCCGCGGCTCGGCATTGGCGGCGCGGGCATCGCCTTCGGCCTCTATTACAGCGCGGCCATGCTGTTCCTGCTGCGCTACATGGCCTCAGGCCGCTCCGGCCTCACCTTCCGCGCCGTCGCGCTGCGCGGCGCGCTGTTTGCCGACATGCTGAGGATCGGAATACCGACCGCGGTGAATTCATTGCTGACCAACCTCACCGTCATCCTCGTGACCGGCACGGTTGGTCTGTTCGGCACCTCCGCGCTTGCCGGTTACGGCATCTCCTCCCGGCTGGACTACATGATGATCCCCCTGTTGTTCGGCATCGGCACGGCGACGTTGACCCTGGTCGGCGTCAACATGGGTGCCGGTCAGACGGCGCGCGCCAGAAAGTGCGGCTGGATCGGCGGCATTCTCGGCCTGCTCCTGACCGGCACGATCGGTCTTGCAGTCGCCTTCTTTCCGACGGCCTGGTTGCACCTCTTCAGTCATGACGGCGATGCCGTGCGCGAGGGCACGACCTATCTGCGGATCGTGGCCCCGGCCTACGGCGCGTTCGGCTTCGGCTTTGTCGTGTCCTTTGCCACGCAGGGCGCCGGCCGCGCGATGTGGCCGGTTGCGGCCTCGCTCGCGCGCATGTTGGTGGCGGCCGGCGGCAGCTGGTTCGCGGTCACGGCCTTCGGCGCCGGGATGGCGGGACTGGCCGCGATGGTGATGGCGGCAACGCTTGCCTATGCCGCAGTCTGCACCACCGCCATGCTGTTGCCCTCGGTCTGGCGCGCGGACAAGCGCTAAGGCGCGATGAGATCAGGATGAATCGTCATCGCGCTTTAGCTTATTGTTCGAGCATGATCTCCGCGCAAACGCGTTCCGCTGATGTCGCGAGGGAAAACCGCTTCACACTTTGCGCTAACGCGGCCTTCGGCTCCGGATCATGCTCTAGCCTTCATACGCCTTCTTCAGCGCGGCGATGTCGAGCTTGACCATGCCGAGCATCGCCTGCATCGCGCGCGCCGCGCCTGCTCTGTCGGCCCCGCCGATATATTTCGGCAGATCGGTCGGCACGATCTGCCAGGAGACGCCGTAGCGGTCGTTCAGCCAGCCGCAACGGTTGGCCTTTCCGCCATTGGCAAGCAGCGCATCCCAGAGACGATCGACCTCGGCCTGGTCGACGCAATCGATCTTGAAGGAAACGGCGATGGTGTAGTCCACCTTCATGCCGCCATTCAGCGCCATGAAGCGCTGTCCCGCCACCGTGAAATCCACCACCAGAACCGACCCGGACTTGCCGCCTGGGCCGTCGGTCGTGTTGCGCGCGACGTTCTCGATCCTGGAGCCCGGCAGCAGCGAGACGTAGAAATTCGCGGCCTCCTCGGCCTCGCCGTTGAACCACAGACAGGGCGATATCTTTGACATGACTTGCTCCAAAATTGATTGTCAGGCGGTGGCCGGCGCGGCCATCGCCTTCGCGGCGGCCTCGACATCCATCCAGCTCACTCCCCACATATGACCGTCGGGATCCTCGAAACTGCGTCCATACATGAAATCGAAATTGTCCACCGGCGATGGGTCGAGATTGCCGCCGGCCGCCTTCGCCTTGCCGATCATGTCGTCGACAGCCTGCCGGCTGTCCACGAACAGGCAGATCAGGGCCCCGCTCGTCGTCCTGGCGTCGGCGATCGTCCTGGTGGTGAACTGCCGATACTTTTCGTGCGTCATCAGCATCGCGTTGATGGTGTCGGAGAACGCCATGCAGGACGCGGTGCGGTCGTCGCTGAACGCCTCGTTCCTGACCGCGCCGATCGCCTGATAGAAGGCGGTCGACCTGGCGACATCGCTGACCGGCAGGCTGATGAAGATCATTTTGGCCATGAAGGGCTCCTTTTCGCGGGTTCCGTCCAAAGGACGAGCGCCGTGAAGCAATTCCGACATGGCCTTTTGAATTATTTTTGGCGCGGCATTCCGGGCGGTGCGTCACATCGGCGCGGATTCGCGCGACCAGTTCGCCTCGCCCGGAACTTCGCTACGCGGTCACGTCGCGACCGCAGCCGGCATATCCAGGAACGCCCGCGTCACGTGCCAGAACAATTGCCGGTTGATCGCCAGCGCCACCGAATGCGCCGTGCCAGGCAGGATAATACACTGGCGATCGCCATTCGGCAGTTTGTTGAAGAACTCCTCGATGTCAGCGACGGTAGCGATGCCGTCATATTCGCCGCGCACCAGCAGCACAGGCGCCAGCACCTTCTCCGGATGCACCACCGGCAGGTTGGCGGTCATATCGAGATAGGTGCCGGTCGGGATCTGGTCGCCGAACTGCATCTCGACATCGGCCAGCACCTCGATCACGGCGGGATCCGACGTGCCGGGCTTATCACGCGTCGCAATCGAGCGGATCATGTCGCGGTCGCGCTTGCGCATATTGTGGCTGCGATAATATTCGACCTGCTCGGCGCGCTTTTTCAGCGTCGGCGAACCTTCGCCCTTGTAGGTGAAGGCGGCGAAGACCAACCGGTTGATGCGTTCGGGGGCGGCCATGGCATAGGCGCCGGCGCGCAGCGCGCCCGAGGATTCGCCGACGAAGTGATATTTCTGCTGCCCGGTTTCGCGCGCGAGCACCTCGACGGCCGCCTTCAGGTCCTCGACTCCGCTCGCGATATCGGCGTTGCCCGCGGTGCGGCCCGACTTGCCGTAGTTCTCATGATCCATGGTCCAGCAATCGAACCCGTAGCGGGCGAACGTATCCATGAGGGAATATTCGCCCTTGCCGGGCACGTGCAGGTCGAAGACCCGCGACGTCACGGACGAGCCGTGGACGAAGAATACGATTGGACGCGCCGGCTCGCCGGTCTTCGGCGCGCCGACACGCTTGCGATACATCCAGAGCGGAATGTCTGCCTTCTTGGCCCAATATTCGCCGCTCCAGATCTCGCTCTGATCGGCGGTCTCGGCGCCAGCGGGTCCTGCCTGTTGCAACACTCCTGCCATCAGGCAAAGACCTGCACCAAGACCCGCACCAGCTCCCTTGATGACGGTGCGCCGCGCCAGCGGACGTTCCAGCTCTGTCATGGTGT
>Ga0070711_100002177_pt1 | contig 11122 bp, 10 predicted proteins | sample LARL53metaG_FD_65452 | JGI IMG/M metagenome (GOLD analysis project Ga0070711, IMG submission 65452) | Corn, switchgrass and miscanthus rhizosphere microbial communities from Kellogg Biological Station, Michigan, USA - LAR L5-3 metaG | ecosystem: Host-associated > Plants > Roots > Rhizosphere ... | reverse complement strand
GCACGCCGACGAATTGCCCGCAAATCACGACACGATGTGGCTGCCGAAAGGCTGCGAAAAATGCGGCGGGCTCGGCTACAAAGGCCGCATCGCGGTGGTGGAAGTTATTTTGATGGATCACGAAATAGAAGAGTGCGTACGGCACACGAGCTCGGAGCGCGATATCTGGAAAGCCGCCAAGCACCAAAAAATCCGCCGCATGGCGCAAGATGGTGCCGTCAAGGTGCTGCAGGGCGTGACGTCGCTCGAAGAACTCGCGCGCGTCGTCGACCTCCACGACGAAGTGATGCTCGAAACTATTGCGTAGGGTCGGGAAGCTCAAATAATTTGCAAAGGAGAAGCAGATCTCTGAGCACCAATGTGCGTGTTTTTACATCGGAGTCATTTTTATCTTTCCCTTGAGCAATTTTCCATACCGCCGAAAGCCGTTCTGCAAGCGCTTTATCGAATTTCTCACGCTCTTGGTCCGGTAACGTGTCGTGAATTTTTTTAAGTTTATCCAGTTCGGCGTTCAGTTCCGACTGCTCCTGACGCATCCCGGGATTAATTTCTCCTCCGATAAAAATCTTTGTTCTCTCGCTTGCCTCTCTCAAATAACGTAAGCGGCCACTATCTACTTCGGAAATATACTGCATCAGGATTTTAAACTCTCGCGATGTCTTGTCTTGCGGCATTCGGTCAAAATCGCGGATCATTCCTCCAACTTTACACCACAACACCGCATTGCGCGGGGGCAATCCGGTGTTATCGTTTGGGGAGATTAGAGGCGCACAAGTTTGGGCAATGCATTCGGGAGAATGTTGCGACTGGGATCTGAGGATGGCGAGAGCCGAAACCCTCACGTCCTTGATAATGTCACTCATTGCCCAAAGCTGAGCGCCTCTAAACGAGAAGCCCGCCTGTATAAGCGGGACTATTCAGAAGTATAGCATATAAGAGTTAAAAGTCAAGAGCCTCCCTTCTCTGCGTACGCAGATGAAAGAAGCCTCCACTATGGACACCAAAGCAAAAGAGAGCATAGAAAAATCGCCCCGGTCGCTCGACCAGGCGCTGCGCCCTGCGGATTGGAAGGAGTACATCGGACAATCTGGCATCAAGGAGAATCTCCGTATCCTGCTGACCGCCGCCAAGGGCCGCAACCACCAGCCCGAGCACGTGCTCCTCTACGGCCCGCCCGGTTTGGGCAAGACGACCCTCGCGCACCTGATCAGTAAAGAGCTCGGCGCAAACCTCCGCTCGACCTCCGGGCCCGCAATCGAGCGCGTCGGCGACCTCGCGAGCATCCTCACCAACCTCTCGCCGGGCGATGTGCTTTTTATCGACGAAATTCACCGACTCAACCGCACGATAGAAGAAGTGCTCTACCCCGCGATGGAAGCGGGCGTGCTCGACATCGTCATCGGCAAAGGGCCGAGCGCGCGGACCGTGCAGCTGGAGTTGCCGCCGTTTACGCTGATTGCAGCAACGACGCGCATCTCGATGCTCTCCGCACCGCTTCGTTCAAGATTTTCGGGCGGCACGTTCCGCCTCCAGTACTACACAGACGCAGAAATTGCGGAAATTCTGAAGCGCTCCGGTAAAATTCTAAAAATTGAAACTGACGACGAGTCGCTCAAGGAGATTGCTTCGCGCTCGCGCGCCACGCCGCGCACGGCCAACTACCTCTTGAAGCGCGCGCGCGACTTTGCGGAAGTGAATCAGGAGAAGCTCGACATCAAAACGGTGAAAAAAGCGCTCGCGCTTCTCGAGATTGACGAAGGCGGGCTCAACCAGACGGACCGCGACATCCTCACGCTCCTCGTCGAGAAATTCGGCGGCGGCCCGGTGGGGCTCAAAACGATTGCGGCAGGGCTTTCCGAAGAAGAAGCAACGATTGAGGAAGTGAACGAACCGTACCTCATGCAAATCGGCCTCATCGAACGCACCCCCCGCGGCCGAGTAGTAACCAAAAAAGGCTATGAGCACATCGGCGTCGAAAGTCCGCGAGGGACCGGTAAACTGATAGAATAATTTTGTGATCGAAAAATTTCAGGCTCCGCCCGTAGATAAAAGCAGGATACTGGGTTCGCGCGGCGAACGGCAGCAGCAACTCATCCATTCTGTCACTATCGAAAACGAGGAAGAAAAACGGGCCGCTATAGTTTTCCTGCTGGAAAAGCGCAGGCTAGTGCGCGACGAGGGAGAGGTGCAGGACCTCTTAGGTTGTTCCACTAAACAGATCCGCGAAGCGCGCGAGCGCGCCACTCAAGCCGTGCGCTCTGACGATGCGCTCGGCAAATACATCGCGACGCGGATTTTGGAAGCACAAGAACAGACGCCCGAAGCGGTTACACAACCCGAAGCCGTGCCGACAATGGAAACCGCGGAAAAGCGATTGCGTTCCGTTGCGGAGCAAGTTTTTGGTCTCGACGCTGAAAGTATCGGGGGCCGCGAGCGCAGGAGTCTGAATAAACTCGTCAATTGGTCTGTCGTACTTATCGCACAGATGGCGCTAAAAAAGGACCGGTTTGCAGCCGCAAAAATAGCAGGTGTTGAGGCTTCATCGGCCGAGCGTATGATAACGGACGCGAGGGAAGAATATGCGGCGCTTGGATTTTTTTACAATCGGGTGCGCAAAATATGTACGGAGCTCGGTATCCCCTCCCCGTACTAGAGTTATTTCTTGTGCACGTCGCAGACCATTGCGCCGCATTGTTCGCAATCCATCGAGAAGAGCGAGAAGCGACCGGAGCCGGCGAGTGCGAGGCCGAATGCGACGAGCATGAGGAAAAGCTCGAATTCGTGCGGCTGATACGCCGTGCCCCAGCCGTGCGCGACTGAAATCGCGACGAACATCTCGATGCCGAAGGCAAGCGCGAAAATGCGGGTGCCTATGCCGAGCAAGACCGCGAGACCTCCTACGGTTTCCAGCCACGCGATGAAAATACCGGTGCTAGCACCCAGGCCCATGTGGTCGAACATGGCTTCCGTGCCGGGGATATTGTTGATTTTGCTCCAGCCGTGCATAAAGAACACGAGTCCGACGCCGATGCGGATGAGGAGAAGGCCGAGACCGTGATTTTTAAAATACTTACTGACCCTGTTGGCGATTTTTTTCATGCGAAGATGCGAAAAAATATCTTTCTAATGGGAAAAGTATGTCATGCGTCGCGTCGCGCTACGCGCGATATGGGGATAACGGAATTTCGCCGGTTTTGACGTGCAACAATACGCGCAAGCGCACGGTTAGCACGAAAGCCTCCCGGTGGGAGGCTTTCGTGTTTCGGTCATTTTGAATCTTCGGTGAGTGCGGCCGGACAAATCGATATGATCTCCTCGCCCGGGCCCGAAATACCGGTCTAAGCCGATACTCCCGCTACTCATCCCACCACTTCTGACCGACGGCTCCCGCAGTGTCCTCCGGCATAGCCGGCACAGACTCACGGAGCGATTATCGAGACAAGAAACTTGCGCTTCTTTTCCCGACAATGCTGACGCACGGTAAGGCGCATCAGACCTCACATCCTACAACCGGGGTTTTGCATGCGATTCGCGTGAAGGAGGCCGTTTTTGGGGATTTCTCATGCGTATATCGGTGGATAACTATGTGCATAACAAGTTTCTGTGTATAGTTGTCGCTATGTCCGGTCACAATAAGTGGGCTCAGATAAAACGCCAAAAGGGAGCGAACGATTCCTCGAAAGCAGTGCTCTGGGGAAAAATAGGGAAGCGAATCGCGGTGGAGAGCAAAAAATCCAACGGCGATGTCAGCGCCGCAAACTTGCGAACCATCATCGAGACCGCGAAAAAAGCGAACATGCCCAAAGACACCATCGAGCGCGCCGTGCAAAAAGGCATCTCGGCCGACGCGCAATCGCTCGACGCTATCACGTACGAAACCTACGGCCCCGGCGGCGCGGCCATCATCATCGAGACGCTCACCGATAGCAAGAACCGCACCGCTGCCGAGATAAAACACCTGCTCTCCGAGCTCGGCCTCTCACTCGCCTCCCCCGGCTCGGCACTCTGGGCGTTTGAGAAAACCGGCGCGGAGTATGTCGCAAAAAATACGCTGCCGCTCTCGGCGGATGACGACGCGAAGCTGATGGAGTTGATGGAGAAAATCGACGCGCATGACGACGTCGAGGCGGTGTATACCAATGCGGAGTAACCTGCAATAACTCTGGTACGATTGGACGAGCGGCAATCCCGTCGCCTGTTGTTGGGGGAGTCTCATGAGTACATTTGATGTACCTCGTCCGTTCGATCTTTCCGAGGTCTTTAAGAACCTCTGGCGTGCGCGCGAAAGAATCAACATCGAGCATTCGCCTCTCACATGGCGCCGTATGCTCGAGATGGCAGGCACGACATTGCTTGCCCTCGTTCTCGCGTTCGGTATCGTAATCGGCATCGGCTTTTTGATGTCCTCGCGAGGGGCCCCGCCTGGGGCCCCTTTCATACTTGCTACACTAGCGGTATGCGTATACTCGGCATAGATCCCGGATTCGGCCGCTGCGGTGTGGCGCTCGTGGAGAAAATGGGCGGTAAAGAAGTCCTCTTATATTCGAACTGCATCGAAACGTCCACGCAGAGCGATTTCCCTTCCCGCCTGCTGAAAGTGGCGAACGAGTGCGGACGCCTGATGAAACAATTCGCGCCGGACTCCGTGGCGCTGGAGAAGGTATATTTTTCAAATAATCAGAAGACCGCCATGCAGGTCGCCGAGGTACGCGGTGCGATCATCAACTGCGCGTCGGGTTTCGGAATCCCGGTCGCCGAATATACCCCGGGCGAGATAAAAAGTGCGGTCGCAAGCTCAGGCCGGGCTGACAAAAAGCAAATCGCGCAGATGCTGCATATGCTCATCCAGATAGAGAAGCAAATCGCGCATGACGACGAATACGACGCCATCGCAATCGCACTCACGCATCTCGCGCGGGCGCGAAATTGACCCGGGTTGTCAAAAGTGATACTACGATGCGGGACCAATCCTGGCCCGTTGAAGGAGGCGCGCATGGATGTCGGGTTGCTGTTGCTGGCGCTCGCCCCGTACGCGGGATGGTGCCAGGCGGAAGGTGGAATTTTCTACTTTCTCAATAAGGTATTCTGGCTCTTCGAGGAAATCTCCGAGAGTCAGGGCGCTGCGAGGAAGGCGGACGTCTGGAAAATCCGCGGGTGGAAGATGTACATCATCGGAACCCCGGGAGTCATCGCCTTTCTGCTCATCAAACACCACTGGATTTTCGCTGCGTTCGAAGCGGGCGGGATTCCGATGATGCTCTACGGCATCTTCGTTTCGAAGCCGGGAAAAATGTACGCGGGCTCGTGGCTTGACTACATTATCCTCGGACTTTTCACGGTCGTGGGCGTTCTCTACAGCCTCTGGGAGTTCGGAGGTCTAACGACGGCCCCGCAGCTACTCGAGGCCGTTATCGTCTTCGCATTCTTCGCGAGCCTGTTGCTGAAGCTTCATCGGAAACCGACCGCATACCTGTGGCTCGCGGCGATGCATCTATCGGCCGGGTACCTGCTCTTTCTCGACGGGTTCCTGCCAATAGTGCTGCAGCAAGCCTTCTCGTTCATAGTCGTCGTCGCTTCGTACGTCGTCGCGGTTCGGAAACACACTGCAGGCTGATCGACAACTTAGGCAAGCGTCCGGCCTCACCGCCGGGCGCTTTTTTATCCGCCAATAAAGCGCTACAATGGTGCGAATGTGGAAAAAGCTCCGGAAACTATGGCTGAAATTGCCGCCCTGGGTTGAATTGAGTATCGTCGCGCTCGTCGCGATTGTGTTCATCGCCTTTGGCGCGGCGATTTTGTGGGCGACACTCACCCCGATTCCCGCGATCAATAACTTCGAGAACCGTCAGGTCGCGCAATCGACCAAGATTTACGACCGCACCGGAAACGTCGTCCTGTACGACGTGCACGGCTCGGTACGTCGCACCTCGGTCACGATGGACCAGATAAGCCCGTTCATCCAGAAAGCGACCGTCGCGGTCGAGGACGATACGTTCTACTCAAACGCCGGTTTTCGCCCGTTGTCTTTTTTGCGCGCGCTTTTTGCAAACATCACCTCCGGCTCGTACGCGCAGGGCGGCTCGACCATTACGCAACAGGTGGTAAAAAACGCGCTCCTTACCCAGAACAAAACTCTTTTGCGAAAACTGGAGGAAATAATCCTGGCGCTTCGGCTTACCCGGGTGTATACGAAAGATCAGATACTCAACACCTATCTCAATGAAACCGCCTACGGGGGAACGATCTACGGTGTGCAGGAAGCGAGCGAATACTACTTCGGACTAGACGCCAAAGACGTTGACTTGGCTCAAAGCGCCTACCTCGCGGCGATTCCGCAGGCGCCGACGCACTACTCTCCGTATGGCCCAAACAAAGCCGAACTCGATGCCCGCAAAAATTTCGTCCTCTCAAGAATGCTCTCACTCGGATTTATCACACAAGACGAATACTCGCAGGCCGTCGCCGAAGACGTGCAATTCAAGCCGCAAGGTGACTCCGGCATCAAGGCCCCCCACTTCGTCTTCTATATCGAGGATTACCTGGAGCAAAAATACGGAGTGGATGCGGTCGACAACGAAGGCTTACATGTGGTGACGACGCTCGATTACGACCTGCAGCAAAAAGCCGAGGCGGTCGTCTCGAAATGGGCGCCGCAGATGGAGACGAATTTCAATGCTTCGAACGAAGGCCTCGTCGCCATCGACCCGAAGAGCGGACAAATTCTCACGATGGTCGGCTCAAAAGATTATTTCGACGACTCGATCGACGGCCAGGTCAACGTCACGCTCGCGAACCGTCAGCCGGGCTCGTCATTCAAGCCGTTCGTCTACGCAACCGCGCTCGAAAAAGGATACACGCCCTCAACGGTTGTCTTTGACCTGCCGACGCAGTTTTCTACCGCCTGCTCCCCGGCCGACACCACCAACGACACGCCGCCGTGCTACTCACCGTCGAACTTCGACGGCAAGTTCAAGGGCCCGATGACCCTGCGCGACGCGATAGCGCAATCCGAGAACGTGCCCTCGGTCAAAGTGCTCTATCTCGCGGGAATCAGCGCTTCCATCAAGACCGCAACCGACCTCGGCATCACGACCCTCGGGAACGCCGCGCAGTACGGCCTCACCTTGGTGTTGGGCGGCGGTGAGGTAAATCTGCTCGAGGAAACGGGTGCCTACGCGGTCTTTGCAAACGACGGCGTAAAAAATCCGCCGACCGGCATTTTGCAGGTGAGCGATTCGGACGGAAACATTCTGGAGAGTTACCAGAGTCAACCGCAGCAGGTCTTGGACCCGCAGATAGCGCGTCAAATAAACGACATCCTCGCGGACAACGTCGCGCGTACGCCGGAATTTGGCTCGGAATCACCGTTGCAGTTTGACGGCTATGACGTCGCCGACAAAACCGGTACGACCAACGACTTCCGCGATGTCTGGATTCTCGGTTACACGCCTTCAATCGCGGTCGGCGCCTGGGCCGGCAACAACGACAACAGTGCGATGGCAAAAAAGATTGCGGCATTCATCATCGCGCCTATGTGGCACGACTTTATGCTCGACGCGCTGAAAAAATATTCATCGAGCTCCGATACCTTCCCGCCGCCCGCGCCTGACCCCAATAGTTCGTCTCTGCCGCAAGTGCTCACCGGCAACTGGAACACGAATCCGGCGGAAGGCGTCCACGATATTCTCTTCTGGGTGAGCAAAGATAATCCCCGCGGCGGGCAGCCAGCGAACCCCGCGAGTGACCCGCAGTTTGCGTATTGGGATTATCCCGTGCAGTTGTGGGCCGGACAAAATCCGCAACTCTTTGGAGGAGTGCCGCCGGAGCAGCCTGCTCCCCCGGGCGGACAGCCGACCACAAGCGGGTTCTCGATAACATCGCCGCAACCCGGAGTGCCGGTCCCTTTTGGCGTCCCCCTCACCCTGTCGGTGTCTGACCCCTCTCCTACGCCGATTACGAGCGTTACCTACTACGTCAACAACGTCGTCGTCGGCACGGCCGGAGCGCCCTACAGCGTCGTGTACTCACCGCAGGCGCACGGAGTTGCGAACCTCCGTGCGGTGGGCGTGCACCCGGACGGCTCGAGCATTGAGCAGTCAACCACCTTCATTGTTCAGTAAGTACGGCTCCGATTTCTTCATGGAGCCGTCACGGGCTCTTTTTTATGATGCTAGGCATGCGCAAAAAGCGCATCGGGTCGCTTATCAATAGCCTCTAGTCACTTCTTATGGATAACACAAGCACCGTGGGGTGGTGGGTATTCGGAATTATCGTCGTGCTTCTCGTCGTACTTGCCGCCTGGTGGGCCACAACCACGCCGAGCGGGAGTCCGGGACTACCGAACACCGGCACGACAACCACGCAAACTTACTAAGCCGAAATTACGCCGCGAGCGTCGCATACACGACAAGGCGATGGTCGTAGGTACCGAGCGCCGGGATATATGTCCCGGCGCAGGTTATGAGGTTGAGCCGGCGCGCGTCTTTTTTTGCAAACAGCGTTTGCGGCGAGAGCGCGGAGAGCGCATATGTTTTTGTTTCAGCGACGACGAAGTGAAGCGTTTTCGAACCTTCGGTAACGTAGATGTCGCTTCCCGCTTTCAGATAGGCAAGTTTTGAGAACGCGGCAAACACATGGGCGTCGAAAACCGCGCTGCCTATATTGCCGGGAACCGTACCGTCGCGGTACCAGCCGACGGCGTTGCCCGCGCCCGAAGGAACGGCCATCTCTCCCGCCGAATTCAGCCCCAACCCCTCGACGGGCGAGTTGAGCCCGATAGAGGGAATCCGTATGCGCGACGGAGCGACCGAATATTCCGCGATGCGCTGCAGCGGGTACCACGCCGCCGCACTCGCAAGCTCAGGCGAGAGATGTCTGCTGAGCGGAAGGAGTGAAACCGCTAGTATTGCGAGGGTGAGAAGCGACGCATGCTTTCGTGAGGTTCGCATGAACCCAAATTGTCTTCGACTTCATCCGTTCTGTCAAAATTTCATGAAACGATTCCGAGGCTACTTGTTGAGCGGCATCACTAGATAAGTAAACGAGACATCGGAGACCCCGTGGATAACGAGAGGACGTCCCGCGCCGGAGAATCCGAGCGTGATGGAATCCGATCCGATAATGGCGAGGCAGTCCGCTAAGTACCCGATGTGAAAATTGATATCAATATCCTCGCCGGAGAGCGCCGCGTCTATGGAATCCGACATCTCTCCGACCTCCGAACTGCGCGCCGTTGCGCTGAATATCTTTTTCTTCGGGTATACATGCAATCCCACATGCTGGTCGTTTCCGGAAAATACGCGCGCCTTCCGGAGCATTTCGGTGAAATCGTTTTTAAGCACGGTGGCTTCCGTCTCGAATTTTTTTGGAATAATTTCCTTGTAGTTGGGGAAGCTCCCGTCGACGACGCGCGATACGTAGCGCACGTCTCCTCCGGTAACCACCAGCTGCGACTCGTCGGCGATAAGCTCCACCTCGTCCTCAGGAACATGCTCGAGTACATGCACCAATTCCTGCGCGTGTTTGAGTGGGATGAGAAGTTCGACTTCACCCTTTCCCCCTGCGGCTATCGTTTTCTCCGCAAGCCGGAAGGAATCGGTCGCAACGCACAAGATTTTTCCCTGCGCAATCGAAACATATACACTTCCCAGCTCGGGCCGTATCATCGACGGCGACGCGGCATAGGAAACGGCTTGTATGCCGTGCATAAATTCCTGTCGTGATACCGGTATTCCTTTTTTATTACCCGTCGCGTTCAGCGCCGGGAATTCTTTATGTGGCAGCGCTTTTATCAGCGTTCTCGTGCCTCGTGAACTTATCACCAAATTTCCATCTTCGGTTTTAAATTGAATTTTTTCTCCCGAAATTGACCGGAGTGTTTGTGAAAGTACCGCTGCCGGCACAGCGATTGTCCCCTTCTCCTCGACCTCCGCCTGCACAGATATCTCAACCCCGGCCTCGAGGTTTGTCGCCTTCACCGAGCACTGTGTCCCGGAGACGTCGAGGAGGATGCAGGAGAGTATTGGGAGGGATTCTTTTTTTCCGGTGATGCGTTCCGCGAGCAGCACCGCATCGAGAATTTTTTCTTTCGTGGTCGTTATTTTCATACCTAACTAGTTTCTTATATACATACTATTACTACTACTAGTGCTGTTGATGGCGGGGAGAAGTCCTTTCGAGCACGGAGTTCATAGATATTTCATTTTCTTTTTTCTGTGGAGATGTGTGGTATACGTCGCCTCGCTCGGAGTGGATAACCTTCAATTTATTTTTTTCGGGAGTTATCAGAGTTTTGTTAGACGTTCGCGCAGCCGGTATCCACATACTCTTATGCGTGAATCAGCGTCCGGATGTGCTCGAGCTCCTGTTCGAGCGACGTATTAGTCTTTATCTCCTCTTTTATTTTCTCGCATGAATGGATGACGGTGGTGTGGTCGCGTCCCCCGAGCTTCTCTCCGATAGACGGATACGAAACGGAGAATTCCTCGCGAAGCATGTACATGATTATCTGGCGCGGCTTCACCACTTCTTTTTTGCGCGTCTTTTCATAGATGCTCTTCTCTGCTACCTCGTAGTACTGCGCGATCCGACGCACGACTTCGTCGACGGAGACACCGCGGTTCGGCTTTACGTTGTGTTTGATGAGCGCACGGACGTCGGCCTGGGTGACACCGCGACCCTTGAGCTGCGATTTGCACACGATCATGTTAAGCACCCCCTCGATTTCACGGATGTTGCCGCGCAAATTCTCGGCGATATAGAGAATGATGTCTTCCGGAAGCGAAAAGCCGTGGCTCTCGAGCTTGGCGCGGATGATGGAGAGACGCGATTCCATGTCGGGCTCGGGAATTTCCGCTATCATGCCCGCTCCAAAACGCCCCTTCAGACGCTCCTCGAGGCCAGGAAGCATCGCCGGGTGCTTGTCGGAGGAAAACACGATCTGTTTGTTGTTGTCGCGCATCGCGTTAAAGAGGTGGAAGAGTTCTTCCTGGGTCTTTTCGGTGTTGGCGATGAACTGCACATCGTCCATAATAAGTACATCGTACTGGCGGTACTGGTCCTTGAAGTTGTTGGCATGCCCGGCACGGACCGCATTGATGTAGTCTACTGAAAAACGCTCCGA
>Ga0070711_100002176_pt1 | contig 11124 bp, 12 predicted proteins | sample LARL53metaG_FD_65452 | JGI IMG/M metagenome (GOLD analysis project Ga0070711, IMG submission 65452) | Corn, switchgrass and miscanthus rhizosphere microbial communities from Kellogg Biological Station, Michigan, USA - LAR L5-3 metaG | ecosystem: Host-associated > Plants > Roots > Rhizosphere ... | reverse complement strand
GTTCGAGATCGCCGCCGATCCGCGCAGCCCTTACGCGCTGGAGCAGGTCACCGCCCAGTACGAGCTTGAGCTGCGGCTCTGGGGTCTGATGTCCGACCTGTACGACGGCGTGAACCGGGCCCGACGGGCGCGCTCGGAGCTGGGCGAAAGCGAGTCCGGCCGCCAGCTGCGGCAGGAACTGGAAGCAGTGGAGTCGGACCTGGTCGCCGACGGTGGCGGCAAGGAATCCATCTACGTCTCCCGGGCGGCCCTGGACACCCGCCTTGCGGGCCTGCGCCAGGTGGCCGGGGCGGCACCGCCGAACGCCCCCACGGTGGAACTGGCGGACCAGGTTGAGGCCCAGCTGAAGCAGGTGCTGGCGCGGCTGCCGGAATTGCTCGAGCGTGCACAGCAGGCGCGGGCGCGAAAGGACTGACCCCCGCTGGCTTACAGATTGGGGCAGGCTGCACCGGAAACGCCACGGGAGAACCGTGAAGCGATGATGGCGATCAGAAAGAGGTGCCTGTGATTCTCAGGGTTCGGATCGAAATTGCTGTCTCAGCCCTCCTCGGGACAGCGACGATCCTGACGGCCGTGTGGCCGACGTGGATCGAGGGCTTGTTCGGGTTCGACCCCGATGGCGGGAACGGCAATGCCGAATGGTGGATCGTCGCCGTGCTTGCCGTGACCACCGTCGCCGCAATCGCGCTTACCCGTCACGACCTGCGCGTTACCCGGCGCCACGCGTCCGTCGGCACACCGTAACCGTAACGCGCGCCGAGCCGCGGTTACGTGCGGGATCATGCTGCTGCCGGGACCTAGCCGTCTGCCAGCGAGGGCCAGTGGTCTGCTGCCCATTCCGGCCAGCCCGGCCATCCGGCTGGCGGCCGGGGGATTTCCCGGCCATCGAGTTCGGCGGCGTCAGGCACCTGGAACTGTTCCCGCCACGCGTCTACGTCGGCCTCGGTCATCGGGAACGTCCGGTGCGGCGCCGTTGCCTGGCGGTGCGCGATCCGGGCGAGCTGGACGTCCTTGTCAACAGGCAGGTAGATCACCCGGCAGGATGTCCCTGCCGATCTTGCCAGCCAGCGCAGCGCGGACCGTTCATCGCGGCCCCAGAGCCCGAAGTCGAGCACGACGCTGGTCCCCAGCCGCAGCACCTGCAGGGCAACCGAGATGAGCTGCCCTTCCAGCACGAAGCGCTTGCCGTTGGCCATCGAATCGCCGAACAGCGGGATCATCCACTCATCCGGCGTGAGCCGAAGCGCGCGATGCTCTGCGGCCAGCTCTTTCGCCCGCGTCGTCTTCCCTGCCCCGGGAAGCCCCACAATCAGGAACAAGGTCGCCACGCGGTCATCCTGGATCACGCCGCGGTCAGATCGCACGCTCCTGAGTGCCCCGTTCCGGCCCGCTCAGGAGCAGGGACGGGATGTGGCGCAGCCAGGCGGCGAGCAGTCCGCTGGCCGCCAGGAGTGCCAGCGCCAGGCCGGCAACGGCCGGCCAGGCACCCAGGGTCCAGGCGGGGCCCGCCAGGCTCCCGAAGACGGAGGACCCGAGGTAGTACGCGAACAGGTACAAAGACGCGGCCTGCCCGGGCGAGATGCCTCCGGCGTGTGCCCGCACGGGCACCCAGCCGCTGGCCACACCGTGCATCCCGAAGAACCCGGCGAGCATCATCGCCAGGCCGAGCACGATGGCCGGCGGTGAGCCGGGCAGCGTGAGCAGCAATCCGGCGGCGCTGACCAGGCAGCTGGCCGGGACGACAGCGCGACGGGAGAAGCGGTCGGCCATGCGCCCGGCGAATGCCGCGCTGAGGCTGCCAACCGGGTAGATGAGGAAAACGAGCCCCACGGCCCCGGCGCTGAAGTGGAACGGCGCCGAGGTGAGCCGGAAACCTATCGTGTTGAATACGGCCACAAATGCGCCCATCGAGCAGGCTCCGATGGCGTAGAGCGCCAGCAGCCCGGGATCGGATACCGCTCGCCGGGTCGTCGCCATCAGCTGCCCGGGCCCGATCGGCGCGGGTGTGAAGTTCCGTGACGGCGGCAGCACGAAGAGCACGATGACCGCGCAGGCCAGCCCAAGGGCGGCGATGGCGGCCAGCGCCCACCGCCAGCCAGCGGCGTCGGCGACCGTACTGGTGACCAGGCGGCCGGTCAGACCGCCCAGGACAGTCCCACCGATGTACTGGCCCGCGGCACGGGCGTACGTACTGGGATGAATCTCCTCGCGCAGGTAAGCGGTAGCAACCGCGGGCAGCCCGGCCAGGGTGACGCCCTGGGCTAGCCGCAGGGTGAGAAGCACATCCCAGCTCGGCGCGAGTGCGCAGGCCAGCTCGAGGACGCCGGAGGCCATGAGCGAGGTATGGATAAGCCGTGTCCGCCCCAGCACCTCTGAGAGCGGGCCGGTCACCAGCAGCGCGGCGCCGAGGCCAACCGTGGCCATGGACACCGACAAAGTGCTCTGCGCGGCGGACAGGGAGAAGGCGCGGGCGAGCACCGGCAACAGTGCCTGAGTGCTGTACAGCAGCGCGAACGTCGCCACTCCGGCGGCGAACAGGGCGACCGCGATTCGCCGGTAGCCCGGGTCGCCGGGCCGGTAGCACTCGCTGGCGGCGGACGGAAGGGCCGGGATTGCGGGTGCTGCTTTGCCAGCGGCTGGGGTCACCAGATCACTGTGCGGTGCTGAGCCGTATACCTCAAATGCATGAAGCTGATCTATATCATGCGAACTACGTATAATGGCCGGGTGCAGATTGAGGATCTCCGCCGTTTGCTCAGCCTCGCGGACTACGGGCAAGTCACCGACGCCGCGGCCGTGCTGCGGGTAAGCCAGCCCACCTTGTCGCGGCTGCTCGCCCGGGCCGAGGACGAGCTCGGCACCCGCCTGTTTGAGCGGGGTGCCGACGGCGTACATCCCAATCCTCACGGCGAAGTTGTCCTCGCGGCGGCGCGGGACATCACCCGCCGGTATGACCAGCTACTCGGGGACCTGGCAGAGCTGCTCGACCCGGACACCGGCACGGTTCGCCTGGCGTTCGTGGACTCGATAGCCACCTCCCTGATACCGCGCATCCTGCACGACTTCCGCCGGGAAGCACCACGCGTACAGGTCGCCCTGCGCCAGGAGCCGGGTCATGAGATCCTGCGGGACCTCACATCGGGCCTGTCCGAGCTGGCGCTCACCTCGCCACGCCCGCCAGGCCCGCATGGCTGGCTGCCGCTGCAACGGCAGCGGCTGGTGCTCGTCGTCCCCTTCGGCCACCGGCTCGCGGCCCGCCGCCAGGTACGCCTGGACGAGATCGCCGATGAGGACTTCGTGACCGTTTCGCGTGGTCCGGGATTCCGCTCCCTGATCGATGAGCTGCTGCAAGCCGAAGGCGTGCTGCCGCGCATCTCGTTCGAGAGCGCCGATCTGGCCACCATCGAAGGGTTGGTGGGCGTCGGCCTGGGCCTGGCCATCCTGCCCGAGCAGCTCACAGGCGTCTCCGGCACTGTTGGCGTTGCCCTCGCTGCCGCGGGGGCCGAGCGCGTCATCGGGCTGACCTGGCGTACCGACCGCCCGCTGTCACCAGCAGCGGCCAGATTTCTCGGATTCCTGGGTCACCACGGGCCGTTCGGCTACGACCGCCCAGCACGGCACTCCGGCGCAGAGCCTGAGACTGCGTGATGGATCTAGCCGTCTGCCAGCGACGGCCAGTGGTCCGCGGCCCACTCCGGCCAGCCCGGTCTGTCGTGGAATAGCGTGCCCTCCGTGGCCGACTTCATCTCTGTCCCTTTCTACGACCTGCTCCAGGAGAACGGGCATGTGCCGGAGATCCGCAAGAAGCTGCCCCCGCTGCTGGCCGGGATCCGGCGCAGCATCCTGGAGATCGGCGCGGGAACCGGCCTGATCACCACGTCCCTGGCCGACTGGACACCGGCTGAGATCTTCGCGCTGGAGCCCTCGGCTGGCATGCGCGCGGTGCTGCTGTCCCGGCTGGCTTCGCGCCCTGAGCTGCTGGACCGGGTGACCGTGCTCCCGTGCGATGCGCTGAGCGTGAACCTGGACGAGCCGGCTGAGGCCGTGGTCATGATCAATGTGATGTATGCCCTGGAGCCGGGCTACCGCAAGCGGCTCTGGCCGGTCCTGGCGGCTCAGCTGGAACCCGGCGGCCTGCTGGTCTTCACCTGGCGCGCGGGTGGCCCGCCAGCGCCCCACCCGCTCCAGGAAATGGATGCGCGCCGGGTGGGCCGGCATACCTACACGGTTCTGTCGGAGATCCTGGAGTCGGACGAAGAGGCGATCCGCGCGCGCTACCTGCACCGCATCACCGAGGGTGAGAAGGTCATCAGCGAAGAGGAGATCACCGGTCACGCCTTTCGCCCCGCATGGGATGTGCTCCAGCGCGAACTGACCAGCGCAGGCTTCACCCAGGCCGAGGGCGCCGAACGCCTCCTCGCCTGGCGGCTCGCCTAAGCGTGGTGTTGCCTTCGCCCAGGAGCCAGCGATAGTGCCTACGCATGATGTGACGGTGGATCCCGGCAAGCTCACCGCGATCCTGGCGTCCCGGCCAGGCAGGCACTCGACGAGCTCCAGGACGTCATCGACGAAGCTACGCACGACCCGTGGCCGGGGGACGTGACACCACCGAGGGCCTTCGCGCAGGTCCGCGGCGACATGCTGCACCTCCGGTACGGCGGACCGGATATCAGCGACGACGCCGTGCTTGCCTGCGAGCCGATACCGCTGGCCAGCTTGCGGCGTTAACTGCCGGGCGGCGAAGGTGACATCCTCGGTTCGCCTGGTTACGCAGTGCCCTCTGGTGCTGCCAGGTCACCCACACCAACGGGATACAGGGGCGGATTGGCTGTCCCTGGTGCCCGCCAGATCACGCGGGCCCTGCCGTGATCATCCGCAATGACCTGTTCGCGTATTTCGTAGGCGGCCTCATCGGTGAAGGCTGCGGTGAAAACGAACACGATCTCGTGCTGCGTGGTGCCACCCCACGGGAAGATGTTCTCCAGCACGCCCGCAAGCCGCACTCCGGTGAGCGCCTGCCCGATCTCTTCCCGGAATTCGCGGTGCACCGTGTCCCGCGCGTACTCGCTGAACTCGACATGACCGCCGAGTGGCCGGTGAAACAGCTGCCCGGCCGGGTCCGTCTCCTCAGACACCAGCAGCGCACCGTCGCGCGGCCGCTGGATGACCGCCATCGCCTTGATGATCTGACCTCTCGATCCCACCCGGCTGTCGTATCACACCGTCTAGGCACTGGCCCGGCGGAGGCGTTCGGCTGCCTGGGCGCGGAGCGCGTCGCGGCCCACCGATGTGCCGCCGCACAGTGCTTCCTCCCTGGCGTTGTACGCCGCCATCCACAAGCTGGCTGCCCACGCGATCTCCTGCTCCACAGCCGTGAATAAGCGGCCCCGGATGGTCTGATAAGCCACCAGGAACGCCGCGGAGCTTTCGACCGGCGCCAGCCTGGGCGGCCCGGCACTGGCGAACGACCCACTCGCCGCTCCCGCCAGCGCCGCCTCCGGCTGCCAGGCCAGGCTGTCCCAGTCGTGCACCGCCCACACCTCCCGGCCGTGCCACCGCATGTTCTGCGCCTCGAAGTCGGCGTGGCCCAGCACGCACGGCAGGCCGGCGGCGAGGATCCGCCCGCGAGCCCGCTCCGCCGTCTCACCGACGTACGCGGGCACGACGCTCTGGTCCCGGTTATCGAGGAACTCCATCGCCGGCCACACCCCGGGATCGGCGTGGTCCCAGCGCACCCAGGGCGGGTTCGGCAGCGGCGGCGCGACGGTCACGCCGGCCAGCTCGGCCATCAGCCGGGCGAATACCTCCGCGCAGCGCGTGGCTATGCCCGGCGAGTCCCCGTGCAGCACGTCGCCGCCGGGCCGGAACTCTTCGGCGTGCACAGCCAGCGGGCCGACACCGACGACCGGCGTGAGCGGCCGGGCGCACGGAAACCCGCGCTCGGCCAGCCGGGCCTGCGCCGCGACACACGACACGGCCCGGCCGTCATCGGCGCGCGCCTTCACCACGACGTCTGTGCCGCCGGCCAGCCGAAGACCGAACACCATCGAGACCTGCTGCAGCTGGAACAGCACCTCAGCGGGTTCGTCACCGAGATGGTCCAGGCACCAGGCTGCTAGCCAGCCCGGCAGATCGCCCAGTAGCACAGTCAGGACTGTGCCACGGCGCCCGTACGGAGGGAAGCCGCGAAATCCTGCGTGAGCGCCGGTATCCGCCCGGCCTGAGGGAAGGTACGTACGCGTGACTGACGTTGATGCTCTGGCCACGTTCGACTTCGCGGCGTTCTTCGCCGCGGTCAACGACGCACGCCGTAACCGTGATCTGGGCTGGTACGAGCTGGCCGATGAGCTGTGGGATCAGTCCGCGCAGCTCAACGCCCAGCGCGACGATCATCCGCTGTGCGGCGGCGCAGTCTCCCGGCTGGGCGCGCGCGGTGAGACGTCGTGCCAGTACGCGCTTTACCTGCTGCGCTGGCTGGGGAAGGCACCGGAGGACTTCCTCGCCGGCCCGGCCCGGGACGTCGGAGACGTGCGGCTTCCGGATCCGGGCCCGGACAGCCGTCTCCGCTGGGACCTCGCCCAGCTCCACGCTGCGCTCAACGGGGAGCGGCAGCGGCAGGGGCTGGCGTGGGCCGGGCTGGCCGAGCAGATTGACTGCACTCCGAGCCGGCTGACCAATCTGCGTACAGCGCGCATGGCCGATCTGGCCCTCACGATGCGGGTGACTCAGTGGCTACGCAAGCCGGCCGCCGAGTTTATCCATCCTGCGAGCATCCGGCACCGAGCCGAGCTGCTCTAGGTATCTGGCACGCTGATACCCCGTGATCGATGAATTCGCGAAGGACTACCTGCACGGCGATCTGCGCTGGACCCGCGAGGCACTGCTCTGGAAGCTCGACGGGCTCTCCGACTACGACATCCGCCGTCCCCTGACGGCAACAGGAACGAATCTTCTTGGCCTGGTCAAGCACCTGGCGACGTGGGAGGCCAGGTACTTCGGAGAGGTCTTCGGACGGCCGTTCCCGCAGCCACTGCCCCGGTGGGACGACGAGACCGCGAGCGGCGCCGACTTCTGGGCCACCGGGCAGGAGACCCGCGACGAGATCATCGGCTTCTACCGGCGCGCCTGGGAACACTCGGACGCCACGATCAGCGCGCTGCCTATCGACGCCCCTGGTCATGTGCCGTGGTGGCCTCGTCCCAACGTGAAACTGTTCAACATCATGGTCCACATCCTCAGCGAGACCAGCCGTCACGCCGGCCATGCCGACATCCTCCGCGAGCAACTCGACGGCGCGATCGGCACCGACCCGGAGAGCACGGCCTCCGGCACATACGACGCCGCGTACTGGAAGAGCCGCTACGCGAAAGTCGAGCAGGCCGCCAGAGCCGCACGCCGTCGTTCCCGCCCGGATGCGTAACTTTGGCCCGCGTGGTAAGGCTGGCTCGTGGACACCAGCCTGGTTGCCGCGCGGGTGCGGGACGCACTGCGCAGCGCCGGCTGCCTGGAATGGGAACCGGGCCGGCGAGGCTTCCAGGTCGAAGGCGATCCGCAGGGCGGATGGGTCGTGGTCACCTGCATTCCCGGGGTGCGAAGAGGGAGCCTCGGGCGCACCCGTGAACTGCAGAAATACCGGGAAATTCTCGTGGACGAGGGTTTCACGGTAAGGGACAGCCCGCACGTGACGGACGTGCTGCGGATCACGCTCCCGGAGTGAGCAGTCCTTCCTGATCGAGGCGTCACTGCGGGCCGGGGCGCGCAGGCTGAGCCCGTCGGGGGCTATAGCCAGCGAAAAGGCTGCGGCGTTACGCTTTGCCGCAGCACCGCTGGCGGGGGAGGCTCAGTGACGGCCGGACCAGGGGATAAGGCAGTAACCGGGAAGAACCAGGACCGAGGCCGGCTCCGGGCGTCCGACTCCGAGCGCGAGCAGGTGGCCGGGGCTCTCCAGGCCGCGTTCGTCCAGGGGCGGCTGACCCAGGAGGAGCTCAGCGCGCGGGTCGAGCAGACCTTCGCGGCAAAGACGTATGCGGACCTGGCGGAAGTTATCGCCGACCTTCCCACGGAACTCACCGGAACAAGGTCTCAGCGCGCCCCGTGGCTGGCGACGAAGCGGGCCTGGTGGTTCGAATACGCGGCTTTCCTGCCGGGCATCGTGGCGATCATTCTCCTGCCCCCCGGCCCCAGCACCACCATATGGACGCTGATCATGTTCCTTGCGATCATCTACCCGTGCTTCTGGACTCTCGGCGTGGTCAAGATGACCGCCGTACGGCACCCGAAGCCCCCCGGCGAGCAGCCGTTGCCGCTGCCGCGCTACCAGGTGATCGAATATCTCCAGGCCGCGAAGGAACAAGGCCGGCTGACCGAGGACGAACTCGAGGCGCGGACGGCCCAGGTGCCGGCGGCGCCCTCGGCGTGGTCCCGCGCCGATCAGGACGCGCTTATCGCCGACCTTCCCGCCGATATGACCGCCCGGCGGCCATCAGCGCTCGAAGCCTGGCTGGGCGCGGGGGCGAGCGCTGCCGCGGCCGGCTCGCTCGCAGCCCTCGTGCTGGTGGGATTCGACAACTCCCTGGCGTTCATGACCGCAGGACTGTGCGCCGCTACCGTGCTCCTGGCCCCGCCCGTCACCGTGGGCCTGATCGTCGACGCACGGCATCAGAAGCGGGCCGGCGGGCAGCTGCGGCTGGGACCAGCTCCCAGCCCAGGCGGCTGATCGCCGCAGCCTGCTCGCGTCCCCGATCTTTCCCCGGCGGCCGGCCGAAGCGGCTGAAGCCGCGGGCTGAGGGGCGGCCGCGGGCTGGCGGTAGCCGCGGGCCCGCGGGCTGACCGCGGGCTGGGGCATGATGCTGGGATGGTCACGCAGGCCGGGGGACTGCGGGCGCCGTTCCCGCGGTACTGGCTTTCGAGCTTCCTGCCTGACTTCGGCGACGGCGTCAGGCTGGCCGCGTTCCCGCTGCTAGCCGTCCACTACACCCGCTCGCCGACGGCCGTTGCGGCGATCACCGCCGTGCAGGGACTGCCGTGGCTGGTCCTCGGGGCCGGCGCGGGCGTCATCGTGGACCGCACCGACCGGCGCCGGGTCATGGTGGCCATGAACATCGTCCAGGCCGCCACGATGGCCGCCCTGGTCGCAGCCATCCTGGCGCACGGCGCCGGGCTGTGGCTGATCTACCTGGCCGCGTTCGTGACCGGCATCGCCGCGGGGCTGCGGGGCACCGCCGCGTCCGCCTCCGTGCCGCGCCTGGTCAAGCCCGCCGACCTGGACCAGGCCAACGGACGGCTCATCGCCGGCCGCATCGTCGGCAACGAACTGGCCGGCCCGGCCGCAGGAGGCCTGCTGTTCGGCCTGGCCGCCGTCCTGCCGTTCGCGGTCAACGCCGGGACCCTGGGGATCGCGGTCCTGCTGCTCCTCACCCTCCCGGGCGTATTCCAGCCGGAGCCACGGGGCCCGGGCCCAGCTCCGGTCTCCCGGGCGGTCTCGGTGCGCCGCGACCTGGCCGAGGGCATCCGGTGGCTCCTGCATCACCGCGACGTCCGTGATCTCACGATCGCGGTCGGGGTGATCAGCGCCATGGACGCCGCGTGGTTCGCGGTCTTCGTCCTGTACGTGGTCCAGATCCTGCACCTGCGGCCGGGCGCCTACGGAGTGCTCCTGGCCATCGGCGCGCTCGGCGGGATCGCGACCGGGGCGGCGGGCGCGCGCCTGACAAGGCGGCTCGGCCCCTGGCCGTCGCTGCTGCTGGCCGGGCTCACCATGGCCGTCACCCAGGCCGCACTTGGCCTGACCTCCAGCGTGATCATCGCCGCCCTCACGCAATTCGCCAGCAGCGGGGCGTTCGCTCTTTTCAACATGACCGCCGTCACCATGCAGCAGCGTCTCGTCCCCGCCGCGCTGCTCGGCCGGGTCACCAGCCTGTACGGCACCGTGGCCCGCGGCACCGAAGCCCTGGGGGCACTGGCGGGCGGCGCCCTGGCCGCCGTCGCCGGCATACGCGCGCCGATGCTGGCCGGAGCCCTGCCGATCGCCGGGGTGGCAGCTCTCCTGGCCTGGCGGCACCGCGGCTCCGCGCCCGCGGCCGATGCGACGGAAGCCCCGTCATCCGGATAGGCCCGTCACGAGCCGCCGGCCCGCCCTAGGCCGGCGGTTATGGCGCTTGGTTGAATTGTGCGTTACGTCTGACGGGCGGGCTGCTGGAAGGCATTCATTGCGATGACCAGGCCGGATTCTCCCCACGACGCGCCGCAGAACCTCATGCTGCCGTTCGGGCCGCTTGCCGATGAGGCGGGCCGCGGCGTCGTCCTGTCGGGGGAGCACGCGGACGCGGTTCTCGGATACTGCCGGGAGATGGGAGCCAGGTTCGGCGCTCCTGGCTACCTGCGCTACCTCTTCGGCCTGCCGGTCAACGAGGCGCTCCTGACGGGATACCAGATAACACAGCGCGCCCTGCGCGAGACGACCCCGCATGCCTGCGCGCAGGAGATCGCCCGCACCGCCCTCGAGATCCTGCCGGATCCGGGCCGCGGCCACGTCGGCGAAGCCCCGGGCGTGCTTGACCTGTTCGCCGGGATCGGCCAGATGGCGTACTCGTACGCGAAAGCCGGCTGCCGCGTCCAGGCAACCGACAACGACCCCACGACGGTCGGCGTCGCCACGCACAACATGGCGCTCGCCGGCCTGTCTGCCAGCGTCGCGTACCGCGTGGCCGATGGCCCGGCGACGCTGGCCGCCGCCGTCGAGGCAGGCCAGGAATTCTCCATCGTTCATCTCGATCCGCCCTGGCGCGGCACCTACAAATACGACCTGGCCCAGCCGTTCACGCTCGAGGCCCTTGCCGTCGACGTACCGGAACTCGTCCGCCTGGGCCTCGAGCACGCCCCCCTCGTGGTTCTGAACCTGCCGCACAATGCCCTGCCGTCACAGCTCAGCGAACTCGCCGCGAAGGCCGGATGCAACGTGCTCATCGAGCGCCTGTTCATCTCGGACTTCCCCGCCTCGTTCAGCCAGGCACCCGCCTACTTCTTCGGCCGGTCACCCGCCGGCCCCGCACAGGCCGCCGCCCCAGCACAGGAACGCCGCCAGAACCTGACCCTCGACGGCCAGCGGGCCGCCACCCCCGCATA
>Ga0070711_100002174_pt1 | contig 11126 bp, 10 predicted proteins | sample LARL53metaG_FD_65452 | JGI IMG/M metagenome (GOLD analysis project Ga0070711, IMG submission 65452) | Corn, switchgrass and miscanthus rhizosphere microbial communities from Kellogg Biological Station, Michigan, USA - LAR L5-3 metaG | ecosystem: Host-associated > Plants > Roots > Rhizosphere ... | reverse complement strand
TGTTTCGCTCAGGTACCACCTTAACTCATATCGAAACGGTGTGTCGCCCGGCCATGGCGCGAGATCGTTGGTCAACGGCCGTGAAATATCCCAGATGGTTCTCATCCAGCGCGGCGCAGCTCCGTTATTACCGCATCAGCGGCATTTTCCCCGGCTTCTCCGCGGCCGAGCTTCTGCGCCACGCCGGCAAAATCGGCCAGCATGCGCGCCCGTTCTGATTTGTCAGTCAACAAGCGCGTTACCGCGGCGACGATGGCCCGTGGTTGTGCCTTGTGCTGGATGAACTCCGGAACAATCTCGCGATCCGCCAACACGTTCGGCATTCCCAAATATTTTATTCTCACCACCAGACGCGCAGCCAAATACGTCAGCCACGCTACTCGATAAATCAGCACAAAAGGCAATTGAGACAACACGGCCTCGAGCGTGGCTGTTCCCGACGCCACCATTCCGACATTCGCCTTCGCCATCAAAGAACGAGCCTCACCTTTAACAATGAAAAACTTTCCCGTGGCGTGTTTGCCGTAAAGGTCGGCGCGAATCAACTCCGCCAGTGGCTCCGATGCGGCCGAGACGGCAAAACGGAGATCAGGATTTTCGTGGCCCAATTCTACGGCCACCTCGCGCATGACCGGGAAAATCTTTTTCACTTCGCGCTCACGACTGCCGGGAAATAAACCAATCAGATTGTCATCCCGAGCGGAACGAGGTGGAGTCGAGGGATCCCGTGGCGTTTGCTTCAAGGTTTCATCGCTCCGAGCTGGAGTGGCGTTTTCGCTCGGGATGACCGACGTCATGGGGTGGCCGACAAAAATTGCGCGCAGGCCCGATTCTTCGTAAAGGTCGGGTTCGAATGGAAAAATACACAACATCAAATCCATCGACCGTGCCATTTGCGAAACCCGCCTCCGATTCCAAGCCCAAACTTGCGGGCTGATGTAATAAATAATTTTAAGCTCGGAAAGCTTCGCCCGCAGGGCACGAGCAAGCCGAAGATTGAACCCGGGGTAGTCGATCAACACCACCGCGCTTGGCTGCGCCGCGTCGATCTCCGAAATCGTGGCCTGAAATTGTTTTCGGAAAAACGGATAACGCCGGATCACTTCCCACAATCCGACCACCGCGGTGTCATCGATCCAATCGAGAAACTTACCACCAGCAATGGTGCGCATTTTGGGTCCGCCGCGCCCGAGAAATTGCATCTTCGGCGCACGCGCCCGCAGAGCCTTCAGCAAGGCGGCGCCGTGATTATCACCGCTCCGTTCTCCGGCGACGAAATAGATGGTTGCGTCGGACATTTTTAGCTCGCCGCGATTCGCCGGGTTATTTCGACGGCGAGCTCGAGCGCGGCGGCGGCGTGCGAGCCGGAGACTCTCGGTTCACCACCGGTGAGCGCACAATCTACGAAAGAAGCGAGCTGTTGCCGCAGCGGCTCTTCCTTTTCAATCGCGACAGGCTCCCGCGTGATCTGCCCGTCAACCCGGCGATAAATTTCGCCACTCTGGCCCTGATAATCTAACGAAAGATAGGCATCTTCCTGGAAGACGCGAATCTTGCGCATTCTTTCCGGACTGATGCGGCTCGAAGTGACATTGGCAATGCATCCGCTGGCGAAGCGCAACCGCGCGTTGGCGATGTCTTCGCCGCGGCTCAGAACCGGCACCCCCACGGCATCGATATTTTCCACCATCGAATCGACCAAATGCAAAATGATTTCCAGGTCGTGAATCATGAGATCGAGCACAACACCAATCTCCGTGCTGCGATTCGGATATGGGGAAAGACGATGCGCTTCGATAAAACGCGGATGGGTCAGTCGCTGTTCCAGCGCGCTCAAAACGGGATTGAACCGTTCCACGTGGCCGACTTGCAAGACGAGCCCCTTTTCCGCAGCCATCTGTGCCAGGTCGCGCGCGTCGCTGGTCTTTTCGGTGATCGGTTTCTCGATGAGCAAGTGCTTGCCCTGCGCCAGCAAATCGCGCGCGATCGAAAAATGCGCGCTCGTTGGGGTGGCGACCGAGGCAGCGTCAATCATTCCGGCGAATTCATTGAGCGACGCCACGGCTTTAGCTTTGTATTTCCCACCAATTTCGTCTGCTCGCGCCGGATCAATATCGAGAATCGCGACCAGTTGCGCATTTGGCAGTTCGGAATAGATGCGCGCGTGATTGCTGCCAATGTGACCGACGCCTACGACGCCAATGCGCAATTTTTTCATCGCACACTCGCCGTCGTTTGCGGCACGTAATTATCGAGAAACCATTCGTAGAACCGCGCGATGCCATCCCGCAACCTAATCGTTGGCTCCCAACCAAGGTTCTTGATCCTGGAAATGTCGAGCAACTTGCGCGGCGTGCCGTCTGGTTTTGAACGGTCCCATTTCAACTCGCCTCGAAAGCCCACCACATCGCAGATTAACTCCGCCAGTTCACGAATGGAAATATCCTCGCCGCAGCCAACATTGATGATTTCGGGAGAATCGTAGTGCTCAATCAGAAACAGAACTGCCGCCGCCAAATCATCCACATGCAGAAATTCACGGCGCGGCGTTCCTGTTCCCCAAACTATTATCTCCCCTGCCCCGCTCATTTTCGCCTCGTGTGCTTTGCGCAACAAGGCGGCCAACACGTGTGAAGTCTCGAGATCAAAATCGTCGCCCGGACCGTAAAGATTTGTCGGCATTACCGAGATGAAATTTGCGCCGTACTCGTGCGCGAAAGCCTGGCAGAGCTTTATGCCCGCTATTTTCGCAATGGCATAGGCTTCGTTAGTCGGTTCGAGCGGTCCGCTAAGAAGCGCACTCTCCGGAATCGGCTGGGGAGCGAATTTGGGATAAATGCATGAGCTTCCAAGAAACAAAAGTTTGCGCGCACCCGCCTCGTGCGCCGCCCGAATCACGTTGTTTTGAATCCGGAGATTTTCGATCAGAAATTCGACCGGTGCGTCAATATTGGCCTTGATTCCACCGACCCTCGCCGCTGCCAGAATCACCAGTTCCGGTTTTTCGTCCGTAAACAAATCCCGCACTGCTCGTTCGTCGCGCAAATCAACTTCCGACCGCGACCGCGTAATCAGGTTGCCAAAACCGCGCGTCTTCAGCAGGCGGACAACCGCGCTGCCGACCAGACCGCTATGGCCGGCAACATAAATTTTATCGGTTGGCTTCATCCTTTGTTTAGCATTTTCTTTTTTCAGCGCCGGCGCAATCCTGACGTTTATGCCCAAACAAACGACCCGGCTGCCAGTACAGAAAACCTACAAGCTTTTCATCGGCGGAAAATTCGCGCGCGGTGAAAGCGGACGGATCATCGCCGCGCGCGACGGGGAGGGCAAGGTGCTGGCGAATTACTGTCGCGCATCACGAAAGGATTTTCGTGATGCGGTGCGAGCGGGACGAAACGCCGTGGCAGGCTGGACCAAATGCAGCGCTTATTTGCGCGGCCAGATTTTATATCGCGCGGCGGAAATGCTAGAAACGCGGCACCGGGAATTGGAGAGCGAGCTTTCGCGGGTGGATAGCTCCGCGGCCCGGGCGCGCCGCGAAGTCACGGCTACGATTGATCGCCTGGTGTATTACGCGGGTTGGACCGACAAGTTTTCGCAGATTCTTGGCTCGGTAAATCCTGTGGCCACCTCGCATTTCAATTTTACCATTCCCGAGCCGACTGGAGTGGTTGTTGCGCTGACACCGGACGAACCGGCCTTGCTCGGATTGGTGTCGATCATTGCGCCCATCATTGCCGGCGGTAACTCCGTCGTCGCCCTTGCTTCGGCTGCAAACGCACTCGCTCCCCTCACCTTTTCGGAAATCATCGCCACGAGTGACCTTCCCGCCGGCGTTTTCAATCTTCTCGCCGGTGATCGCGCCGATCTCGCGTCACATTTCGCCAGTCACATGGACGTAAATGCAATCGTTGACGGCAGTGGTGATGGAAGAATCGGCGCGGAATTACAGGCCGGCAGCGCCGTCAACGTCAAGCGTTACATTCGACGCGACGTTGCAAACTACTTCGCGCACGATGCGGAAAATCCATATTGGATTCTCGATACTGTGGAAATGAAGACGGCCTGGCACCCGATTGGGCTGTAAAACGGAGGAATGCCGGAGTGATGCGGCGCGGCAGGATCATTCACACCCATTAATCCACTATTCCATTCCAAAGCTACGTATGAGACGCCATGCCAGTGCCGTTAGAATAGCAGCTATTTTAATCGCGCTAGCCGACATTCACGCCCAAACGGCGACAGTTCCATCGAGTACTGAAAAGACGGCGGTTGACGCCTTGATTCCTTGGTTACTGCAGGAAGACGCCCAACTGCGTGGAATTCCATTTAGCGAAGTAATCTTCGATGCCACGGGAAAGCGGGTGCTCGCCTTCAACCCGAAGAACGAAACCGACGGGCGAGTCTTGAAACAAATCAGCAGCGCGCTCGATGAAGTAATGGCGCAATTGAATATGCCTGATAGCGCGATTCAGGGAATACCGCGCATTAATGAGGTGAGCAGTCATTTTGAGGATCTGATGCGCGAGCTTTTGAACAAAGTGCCAGGGTTTGGTTGCGATTTTCCGAAAACCGCCGGTGGGGCAACACAACGTTCCGGTTACCCCGACCTCGAGCTAATTGATCAACAATCGCATCGTGTTTATTATCTCGACCCCAAACTCTATGCAGTAGGAAGCCGCGACAGTTCTTTCCGCACTTTTTATTTCGAGCCCAAGGTCGCAACGAAGAAGGTGCGAGAGGACGCGGTGCATTTCATTGTTGGCTTTGAACACGAAAAACCGGCCGCCGATCGGCATTGGAAATTTACGCGCTGGGACCTGGTCGATCTCTCACATTTCCAGCTCAAACTGAAAGCCGAATTTCAGGGCAGTAATCGCGACATGTATCGGCCGGAGGCGATCGTGGCGACGAGCGCGAAGAAAATGGACTAATGGATCGCCGGGGTAATGGGGGCTTGGTCTTTTACATTATTCCACTACTCCAGCACTCCGTTACTCCAATCTCCCTCCCCCTTGCCGATCTCTAACGACAAAGGTAACCTATTAATCTGCCATGATTACCCAATCCGAACCGGAAACGTTTCAATTCGACGCGGTTGACGACGTCGTCGCCGATATCGCGGCTGGCAGGATCGTGATCGTAACGGACGATGCCGATCGCGAGAACGAGGGCGACCTGGTGATGGCAGCAGAAAAGACCACCGCGGCCTCGGTTAATTTCATGGCTATGCATGGGCGCGGTTTAATTTGCGTCCCGATCTCGAACGCGCGCGCGGAACAACTCGGGCTGAAACGCATGGTGGCGGAAAATCGCGAGATGTATTCGACCGATTTCACCGTCTCCGTCGATGCCGCGCATGGCGTGACCACCGGGATCAGCGCACACGATCGGGCGAGAACCATTCAGATCATCGCCAATCCGGTCTCGGAACCGAATGACTTGGTGCAGCCCGGACACGTTTTTCCTTTGCGAGCGAAGGATGGTGGCGTCTTGCGTCGCGCCGGTCACACCGAAGCTGCGGTCGATCTCGCGACCATGGCCGGGCTCCAACCTGCCGGTGTTCTCTGCGAAATCCTGCACGATGACGGGACGATGGCGCGCCTGCCGGAATTGATGCGGTTCCGCAAGAAACATGGACTGCGCATCTGCACCATCCAAAGTTTGATCGCGCATCGGCGGGTGCGGGAAAAGCTGGTCGAGCGCGAACAGATCGTAAAGATGCCAACCGATTACGGCGATTTCGATCTGCATCTGTATCGTTCGAAACTCGACGGCTCGCATCACCTTGCCCTGGTCAAAGGAACGATTTCGCCGAATAAGCCGACGCTAGTGCGGGTACACAGTGAATGTCTCACCGGCGATGTTTTCGGTTCGCGCCGGTGCGATTGCGGCAATCAGTTGCACGCCGCGCTTCGCCAAATTTCCGAAGAAGGCGATGGCGTTCTCGTTTACATGCGCCAGGAGGGCCGGGGCATTGGTTTGGCCGCAAAAATCCACGCTTACAAACTACAAGAGGAAGGCCTCGATACCGTCGAAGCCAACGCCAGGCTTGGCTTCCCCATGGATTTACGCGATTATGGGTTGGGCGCGCAAATTTTGTTCGATCTCGGTGTGCGACAATTCCGTTTTCTAACCAACAATCCGAAAAAGGTAATCGGGTTGGAAGGTTACGGGATTCAAATGATCGAGCAGGTGCCGATTCGCAGTCGGCCGAACCCGCACAACGAAAAATATCTGGAGACCAAAAAACAAAAAATGGGTCACTTACTATGATCGAGCCAGCTAATCCTCGCCTGTCGCACTTTGTTTTGCCAAAACCAGGCGTCGTTGCGGCGAAACGCACGTTCGCCATCGTCGCCAGTCAATTCAATCCAAAGTATGTGCAGGGCTTGGTCGACCGCGCAACCAGAGAACTACAGATGCCAGTGGCGAAGATCTCGCTCTATCGGGTGCCCGGTGCATTTGAAATCCCCATTGTCGTGCGCGAACTGGCGCAACAAAAGAGGACGGACGTGATCCTGGCTATTGGCGTGGTGCTGAAGGGGAAGACCAATCACGCGGACAACATTTCGCGTTCCGTCACGGACGCGCTCCAGCGCATCGCGTTGGATTACGGCGTGCCCGTGATTAACTGCGTGCATACTTTCTCGAACGAAATCGACGCGCAGGAACGTTGTCTCGAAGACAAAATCAATCGTGGGACCGAGGCGGCACGCGCCGCGATCGAGATCGCGCACGTGATGTCGGACCTGCGCACCCAACAGTAGCAATGGGACGACGGCGGGAAGCGCGCCAGGCGGCGCTGCAATATCATTTCTGGCGCGACATGCAGCACGGCGACAGCCCGGAGAAAATGGAAGATTTCTGGGAATTTCTTCCAACCAAACCGCGGGTGCGGGAGTTTGCCCAACCATTGATTGATGGGATGAACGCGCATCTCGAAGAAATCGACCAGCGCATTCGACGTTATGCCGAGAACTACGAATTTCGCCGCATCGCCGCCGTCGATCGCAACGTATTGCGCCTCGCCATCTACGAAATGTTGTACCGCGACGACATTCCGCCGGTGGTCTCAATTAACGAAGCAATCGAGCTCGCAAAGAAATTCGGCGGCGCTGAATCCGGCCGTTTTGTTAACGGCATTCTCGATCAGGTTCGAAAAGAACTGACACGCCCCGCGCGCGAAGCAGTGAAACATCAGGCAGACGCTGGTCAACCTGAGCGGAGCGAAGCCGAAGCGCAGGATCCCGTGGCGAAAGCTTGAAGCTTGCGCGGCGTGGACGCCGCCCGTCATCCCGAGCGCAGCCGAGGGATCCCGCGGAAGTTACCTTAAAGGTTTCGCAACGGGATTCCTCGACTACGCTCGGAATGACGAACGTTCGCGATGAAATTTTTTAAGAACATCATCGACAGATTTGCCGGCAAACCGGTCGACTGGGACGAGCTCGAGGAATCGCTGATTCGCTCCGATATCGGCGTGCCGATGACGTTGCGGATCATCCAGCGTCTGCAGGAACGCGATGCGCACTCGCGGATCACCGCAAATGACATCAGCGAAGTAGCACGCGAACAAATTGGTCGGGTTCTACCGATCAATCCGCCACCAATTCGTCCCTTGCCCGCGCATCCAAAGGTGATTTTGATTGTCGGGGTCAATGGCACCGGCAAAACAACATCAACCGCGAAGCTGGCGCATTTTTTCAAAACAAACCGCCACACTGTTTTGCTGGCCGCGGCCGATACCTTCCGCGCAGCGGCAATCGAGCAGCTGGGAATCTGGGCGGAGCGGATCGATGTTGAGATGATTCGCGGACAATACAACTCCGATCCGGCCGCGCTCTGCTACGAAGCGTATCAGGCGGCGGACAAACGCGACATCGAGTTTCTCATTGCCGACACCGCCGGCCGATTGCACACCAAATCGAATTTGATGGCCGAACTCGCCAAGATAAAACGCAGCGTGTCGAAACATGATACCAATGCACCACACGAGATCCTGCTCGTGGTCGATGCGACCACCGGCAGCAACGCCCTCGCCCAAACCAAACAATTCCACGAAGCCATCGGGTTGACTGGACTAATCGCAACCAAACTCGACGGCAGCGGCAAGGGCGGCGTAGTCGTCGCGATTCAGGACGAACTCGGGATTCCGACGCGATTCGTCGGGACCGGCGAAAAATTGGAAGACTTCAAGGAATTCGACGGCCGCGATTTCATTGCCAACATGATCTAGGTTGCAAGCGTCAAAAGCCTTCGAACAACTCCGTGAGCTCCCAGGTCCAGATGCGACAGCGGAACTCATTAACATCGACAGTTAGCGTCTCATGGTCCGTGAATGGGGAGACTTGAAACGACTGAAGAATGGGCGAGAGGCAGGCCTTCAGTTCGCGGGATGCGCCGTTAAAGAAGGTGACCTCCTGGACGCGGCCGGACTTTTCCAAGATCAACTTGTGAAACGGATCAAAGTTTTGCGGATTCGTAGATGGTAGGCCATGCAGCTTATAGCATTGTTCGATGGCGCCACGCGCGCCCGAAAGCTGAGCCTGAAATTCGGATTCGAGTTTTTTGTAAAAGGCGTGCTTCTCCGCTAGGAATTGGCGCCGCGCTAATAGGGTAGCGGTGCTCAACGGCGAAATATCGGCAAGGATCTTTTTCCGTGCCAATGCCCAGTACGCCTCCCAGCGGACTCCGTCATTGAGGAAGCGCTTGTCAGGAATGAGGTAACGTCGCTTACCGGTATTGAGGTCTAGCTCGATCACAAAATCTTGGCAGAGGTAGAACTTGTCTCCCACAAAGGTCCATTGTCCGTGAGATGAGCCGTGAGGTCCTTGCACATGCAAACCGGGCGGCAGGACATTGTTCTTTAACTCGTTTAGCGAGCCCCCAATGTCATACGTGAAAAAGTGGCCTTTGCTCCCGAGCAACAATCGATCCTTGTCAAGCATGGTCATGGCCGCGTCATCGTAAGGGAACGGGCTTACTTCCCGTGTCCGCCAGTTTCCATCGGATTCTCGGGAAATTTCTATCAAACTATCCGGCAGGAAAAGACCCGCCGAAGCCATTTTCCCAACCGCGAACACGCCGTGGCTCGTCCCGATTAATGATTGAATTTGATCAGCAGAGATATTGATCTGTTTCGCGCCGTCGCGACTAAACCACATCACGTTGCCGCCCCACTCGCCAAAATCGGTGGCAACAATCCACCCGTCTGGTACGGCAACCGCAATCCACTGTGCACAACATGCACCATCGAGCACTTCTCCATTCACCCTTGGCTTGAAGGGCATACCGGCATGCTCTTCGTCGAGGCGGGACGATGTGGCCGTTGCAATAACCTCACCATCATCGATGTGAACACGCCAATACAGGGACCGACCGAACCAGTTGAATGGCGCATGCTCGCCTGCCCAAGTATTCGGCGCATTAGGCATCGGCTGGAATTCTTTCCAATGTGTTATGCGCTTGTCGAAATCATCAGGCCACGGATCAGCGTCGGCCGCCCAACTTGCGACTGGCAGTAGCGCAAGCAGCAAGACACTACACAAAGCGAGCGCGATCTTCATTCTACCCCATTTTTCTAACCGTTCCGTAGCTTAGGAACAATTCCAATCCACAACGACCAAGCAGCGACTTTCGCCTCAAATATGCTTTGGTTTGAGTCCGTGGCGCAGATCACTCCGCCAGCTCTGGCTTTGGAAGAGCCGCTCGGGCCTGTTGAGGCCGGCGGGCTGCGAGGATTCATCGCGAAGTTCACCGTCCTGCGCGGAGCGCAACGCGAGTTGTGGCTGACGTTCCTGATTAAGTTCCTCATCTACACGGCTTACTCGATCACGAATAAGACGATGATCCTCTGGCTATCGAAAGACCTTGGCTTTAGCGATCAGGCGGCGGGTGCGTTGGTTGGCTGGGTTTGGGCGCCGGCGATGACTATTTTCACATTGCTGGCAGGTTCGTTAACGGACGCAGTAGGATTACGGCGTACGTTCTTTCTCGGCGTCGCCATCTGCACAGTTGCGCGCACCGTGATGGTCGGGACAACCCTCCCGTGGCTCGCGCTTGTCTGCGGCGTTTTGCCCCTCGCAATCGGCGAAGCTCTGGGAACACCAGTATTGCTCGCCGCGACGCGGGTGTATTCGACGACACAGCAACGTTCGATGGCATTCTCAATCATTTATTCGATCATGAATGTTGGCTATTTGGTCGCGGGTGTGGTTTTCGATTTTGTTCGAAAAAGCGATTTTCATCCGAGCTTTTTCGGTTTCGCACCAACCCCGCATCAGCAATTGTTCATGGTCAGTCTAGCCCTCGAAATCGTGCTTTTTCCGACAATCTATTTTCTCCGACGTCGCCAGGAACGGCAAAGGGACACGTACCCCACCATGCTGGCTACGGTCCGCGCAAGCGCGACGGAAACGATCGATCTATTCAAACGCCTGCTCGGTCAATCGGCATTCTTCCGGCTGCTCGTGTTCTTTCTGCTGATCGGTTTTCTCAAAGCGATCTTTTTGCAGATGGATTACGTCTTCCCAAAATTCGGTGACCGCGAACTCGGGTTGAACGCGCCCGTCGGTAAAATCGCCGGCATCAATTCCATTATCATAATTTTCCTTGCGCCTGTTGTTGGTGCGCTCACGCAAAAATTTTCGGCTTATCGCATGGTCGTGTTCGGCGGCGCGATTTGCGCGGCGGGCGTCTTTATCATGGCGTTGCCAACGAGTTGGTTTGCGCCGCTGGCGAATGGCGCATTCGGTGACTGGTTAGGCCACGGCTATCTGCGATTACACGGCGCGATTCATCCGTATTACGTCATGTCGGCGCTGTATCTGACCGTGTTTTCCATCGGCGAAGCATTTTACTCCCCACGCGTCTACGAATATGCAGCGGCGATTGCGCCGCCTGGGCAGGAAGCATCATATGGTTCATTGGCCTATCTCCCGTTTCTGGTGGGCAAGCTTCTTGTCGGCACAAGCGGCTGGCTCCTGGCCGCTTTCTGTCCGGCAACCGGAACGCGTCATTCGGGAACGATGTGGTTGATTTTTGCCTGCGCCGCATCGGTTGCACCTCTTGGGTTGTTGCTCTTTCGCTCCTACATTCGCGTGCCCGAGGCGGGACGTGAACAG
>Ga0070711_100002172_pt1 | contig 11134 bp, 10 predicted proteins | sample LARL53metaG_FD_65452 | JGI IMG/M metagenome (GOLD analysis project Ga0070711, IMG submission 65452) | Corn, switchgrass and miscanthus rhizosphere microbial communities from Kellogg Biological Station, Michigan, USA - LAR L5-3 metaG | ecosystem: Host-associated > Plants > Roots > Rhizosphere ... | reverse complement strand
TTTTGCCCCGCCGGTCGGAAGAGCCAGAACCGGAGCCCGAATCCGTAGAAGAGGTGACCGTCCCCGGCTCGGCACCGAAGGGTCGACCGACGCCGAAACGGCGGGACTCGGCCCCACGGCGCCCGACCGTGACGCAGGCTCCGCGTAATCGCAAGGAAGCGATGCGATACCAGAAGGAGCAGGCGGCGCGGGCCAAGACGAACCCGGCCACTGGCCAGCCGCGCAGCGCCGCCGAGACGCGGGCAGCGATGCGCCGCGGTGATCCGTCGGCGCTCCCCCGGCGGGATCAGGGACCGGAACGCAAGCTCGCCCGGGACTGGGTCGACTCCCGGCGGATGCTGTCCAACTACCTGCTGCTGCTGTTCCCGCTGATGATCATCAGTATTCAGATACCGATGCTGAACTTCGTCGTTCTCGCCATCTTCCTGGCGCTGCTCGGCGAGTGGTACATCACCGGACGCCGGATAAAGGCGCTGGCCGCGCAGCGAGGCATCGAGCAGACCCGGGGTGGACCGATGGCGCTGGGGTTCTACGCCGGCAGCCGCGCGTACATGCCACGACGCTGGCGCATGCCAGCCCCGCAGGTAACTGTCGGCGACAAGATCTAATCAGCCCTCGGTGAGAGGCATCGGACCGTACACGAGCGTGCCGTCCTCGAACAGGCTCACCTGCGCGATCCCGGCTGCGGCAAGTTCTCGCCACGTTTCACCCAGCCAGCTTTCCGCATCGGACTGACTCGGGTGGGTCGGCGACGGTAGCGCCTGCGACGGCGTCCCATCAGCGCCTTCGAGCCGCCAAACCCAGCTCACGGAATCTCTCCCCCTCGCCCCCAAACGAACACCGCGCCCGGTCATGCGTTCCTCCCTCCCGACGCACGCCTGATCAGCTTAGGTCGTCGGTCCCGACCGCGAGATCGGCGCCGCAGCCCGGCACGCTTGGGCCCGGCCCGATCGGCTAGCTGCAGGCATTCCGGATGAGAGCGGCAGCCGGATCCGAGCCCGAATGCGCAGCCACGGCAAGATGTGAGGATGGGCGAGTCGTGGGCGGCGCAACGCACCGAGCCACTGTCCGACCCGCTCGAGCCAACCGATCCACTCAGCGGGATCGCGACGGCCATTGACTGGCCCGACCTCCAAGCCGAAGCGGACGCGCGGACCTGGCGCGAAGCCGGGGGCCATGTCGACGGCCAGCTGGCGACCCTGGTCGAATGGCTGTCGGGTGTCCAGGCTTCCTTCCCGCCGCATGACCTGCGCCGGGCGCGACTGGTCATGTTCGCCGCCGACCACGGCATCGCGGAAGCAGGCGTCTCTGCCCGTCCGGCCGGATCGACGAACATCCAGGCCGCGGATGTCGCTGCCGGCGCTGACCCGTACGGCGGGCTCGCCCACTTCACGACCGCCGGGCTGCGAGTCGTTGACGTCGGGCTCGTCGAACCTGTTCGCGGCATCGACACTCGGGTGGCGCGGCGCGGCACCGGCCGGATCGACCGGGAGAACGCGCTAAGCGCCGAGGCGGCTGAAGCGGCCGTCCGGGCGGGCGCGTCGGTCGCGGATGAGGAGATCGACTGCGGTGCGGATCTGCTCCTGGCCGCCGCCCTCGGTGTCGGAGGAAGCACCGCCGCCGCGGCCGTGATATCGATCGTCACCGGAATTGAGCCGGCGAAAGTCGTTGGCCGCGGAAGCGGAATCGATGACAACGCCTGGATGCGGAAACTCGCCGCGGTGCGGGATGCCCGGTGGCGCAGCCTGCCGTACCGGCAGGACCAACTCGGTCTGCTGGCGGCCTGCGGCGGCTCGGATCTGGCGGCACTTACCGGGTTCCTGCTACGCGCGGCGAGCCGTCGCACCCCGGTGGTCATTGACGGTGTGGTCACGCTGGCCGCGGCGCTCGTCGCCCACGAGGTGGCGCCGCGCGCCATGCGCTGGTGGACCGTGGCTCATGCCGTCCCCGACCGTGGATATCAGGCAGCACTGCCGCGCCTCGGCCTCCGTCCGATCCTCGATCTCCACCTTCGGCGTGGCGACGGTGTCGGTGCCCTGATCTCACTGCCCCTGCTCCGGGCGGCCGTTCTTCTCGCGGGCGGCGACACTAAGTCCTAGCGAACGTGCGCCGGCACAAACGGGGGCCTAGTCACCTGGACATCGCTTCGGCGACCGCGCACGTCCAGCCTGATCTCGTCCTCCGGCGCGACGCCAGCAACCGTGTTGATCAAAGCTAGTCCAATGCCCTGTTTGAGCGTTGGCGAGAACGTCCCGCTCGTGACCTCGCCGATCGTTGCGTCGGCGGCGTCCAGCACCGTCATATGCGGCCGGGGGATGTTCCGGTCAAGGGCGGTGATGCCCCACAGGGTGCGTACCGGGCCGGCTTCCTTCTCGGCGAGAAGCTTCGTCCGGCCCCAGAACCGCGGCTTCTTCCACCCGACCGCCCAGGACAACCGGGCCTGGAGCGGCGAGATATCGAGCGACAGGTCCTGTCCGTGCAGCGGATAGCCCATCTCGGTACGCAGGGTGTCCCGAGCCGCGAGACCAGCCGGCATCCCGCCGAGCGCGCGGACGACGACAACCAGCGCGTCCCACAGCGCAGGCGTGTCATCCCACGACGGAATCAGCTCATATCCGTGTTCGCCGGTGTAGCCGGTACGGCAGATGCGCACCGGCCGGTCGCCGTAGTCGGCGTCGGTGTAGGCCATGTAGTCGATCTCGGCCGGCAGCCCGAGCCGATCCAACGCCTCGGCCGACCGCGGGCCCTGGACAGCCAGTACTCCGTAGTTGTGGTGATTGTCGACAACCTCGACGCCGGACGGCGCGGCGGCAGCCAGCCGGCGGACCACCAGAGCCGTGTTCGCCGCGTTCGGGACCAGGAACACCTCGTCCGACGAGATCAGGTAAGCGATGAGGTCGTCAACCACGCCGCCCGAGTCGTCACAGCACAGCGTGTACTGGGCCTGGCCGGGCGCGATCCGGCCGAGGTCGTTCGAGAGGCAGTCGTTCACGAACTGCGCCGCTCCGCCTCCACGCACCCGGGCCTTGCCGAGATGTGACACGTCGAACAGGCCGACAGCCTCGCGTACGGCCGCATGCTCACGTAGCACGCCGCCACCGCTCGCGGCGTATTCGATGGGCATCTCCCAGCCGCCGAAGTCGGCCAGCTTGGCTGCGAGGGCGACGTGCCGGTCGTACAACGGCGACCGCTCGAGATCCGACATGACCCGCACGCTACCGAGTGCCGATCTTTCGTGGCCGGCGCCGCCATAGCATGGCCCGCATGCCGTCCGTTTCCCTCGTTGACGCCAGCGCCGACCTCACGTCTGCATCAGCCGTCGTGGTCGGCGTGCTACCTGGCCCGGACGGCGCGGCGCTGGCGGCGGGCGGGGAGCCAATCGACGCCGCGCTGGGCGGCCGGCTGACCGGGGCGTTGCACGCCGTCGGCGCAACCGGCCGGCCGGACGAGGTCATTCCCATTCCGACCCTCGGCCGCGCGCCATTCCCACTAGTGATGGCAACCGGGCTGGGACCGGACGGCCACGGTCCGCGGCTGGATACCGAGAAGGTGCGGCGAGCCGTCGGTGCCGCCGTCCGCGCGCTCGACAGCATTCATCCGCAGCACATCCATATCGCGGTGGGTGACGACGCGACGAGTGCGGCGGCGGTGCAGGGGGCACTGCTCGGCGCATACACGTACACCGAATACCGATCCGGGTCGCACCGGTCGGAATTGCGCCGCATAACGGTCACCGTCCCTAACCCAAAAGACGCGGTGACACGGGCCGGAATTCGTCAGGCCTCAGTGGTCGCCGAGGCAGTCTCGCTCACCCGGGACCTGGTGAACGCTCCGCCCAACGATCTTTACCCCGAGACGTTTGCCGCGCGGGCGGCGGAGGTCGGGTCCGCGGCCGGCCTGGACGTCGAGGTACTCGATCCGCGGGCGCTCCGGCGCGGCGGCTATGGCGGCATCCTCGCCGTCGGCAGTGGCTCGATCCGTTCGCCCCGGCTCGTCCGGCTGGTGTATCGACCGGCCCGCTCGCGGCACCGGATCGCGCTGGTCGGCAAGGGGATCACGTTCGACTCCGGAGGTTTGAACCTCAAGACCGGGTCGTCGATGAGCACCATGAAATCCGACATGGGAGGCGCCGCCGCATGCGTTGCCGCGGTAGCCGCGATCGCTCGGCTGCGGATTCCGGTCGAGGTAATTGCCACCGTTCCGATGGCGGAGAACATGCCGTCCGGCAGCGCCTATCGCCCGTCCGACGTCGTCACCCTCCGCGGCGGACGCAAGATCGAGATCGCGAACACGGACGCGGAAGGCCGGGTGATCCTCGCCGATGGCATCGTTCGGGCCGCCGAGGACGATCCGAACGCGCTGATCGAGGTATCGACATTGACCGGTGGTCAGCTCGTCGCGCTAGGCACCCGTGTCATCGGGGCGATGGGCGAGCCCGGACTGCGCGACCTGGTCGTCTCCGCTGGAAACAGCGCTGGCGAAGCGCTGTGGGCGATGCCGCTTCCCGACGAGCTGCGCGCGGGTCTCGACTCGCCGGTCGCCGACTTGTCGACCCTGACGGGCGACGCCTTCGCCTCCATGCTGGTGGGCGGCGTGTTCCTCCGCGAGTTCGTGCCGGGTGACCTGCCCTGGGTGCACCTCGATATCGCCGGACCATCGTTCAACTCCCGCGATCCGTACGGCTACACCCCGAAAGGTGGCACCGGCGCCGCTGTCCGGACGATCATCGCGTCCGTGAACGCGCTCGCCGGGCAAGCGAGCTGATCAGCCGCCGGACTCGGCCCCTGGCCGCTCAAGCCGTCACTGAACGGCCGCATGACGATTACGTCACGTGCTAAATCGGACCAATTGGGTTATGGTCGAACGTATCCAGCACCCACACGGAACTGCGTCGCCATGGCCACTTCGGGGAATGACCATCGCCCGCTAGGGCTGCGGGCATCAAGACATAGTCCGGCACACGCCGCCATTTGGTCGCCGCGCCGGTTGCGGCGCCGATGGCGTGATCATCGCTTCTTCACTTCTGCACTGATCACGTTGGCGGTGATCGCGACCGTATCCGGAGCTACGGTCGCCGCTCGGCCGACGAGCGAAGCAATCGCAGCGTCCGGCGGATCGTTTGGATCGGTTGCGTCAGACCCGTCCGGCGCGTCGGATCCAGCCTGGCCGCCGCCGAGCATGAGTCCCCTGACGTCACCGACCTCGCCGTTCCCGACGAGCCCGGGGCGGTCTCTCGTCACGTTCCCGAACCAGACGATCGGCCCCGCTGTCGGAACGACCGATCCCGCGACAGTGTCAGTCCTGGCCACCGGCGGCATTCCGGCCACGGCACTCGACGCCTACCGGCGTGCGGCCGCGGCGGCCAACCCAGCCTGCGGAATCACCTGGCCGCTGCTCGCCGCCATCGGACGGGTGGAGTCGAATCACGGGCGATTTGCTGGCGCGACCTTGCACAGTGACGGCTTGTCCACCCCGCCGATCATTGGCATCCGGCTGGACGGGTCCCGCAGCGTCGTTGTCCGCGACACCGACGGCGGGCGCCTCGACGGCGACCCGACCTACGACCACGCGGTCGGCCCGATGCAGTTCATCCCATCGACGTGGGCGGTCTACCGCGCCGACGGCAACGGCGACGGCCGGTACGACCCGTTCAACATCTATGACGCGGCCGCCGCCACCGCGAACTACCTCTGCCAGGCCGGGGGAAACCTGCGCACCGGCGCCGGTCAGCAGCGGGCGGTGTGGTCCTACAACCCGTCGACGACATATGTGTCCGAGGTGCTCGCTCTCGAGGCCGCATATGCCGCGGGTGCCGGCATCGTGGTTCCGGTACCGCCGGCGATAATTCAGCCGCTGCCGCCACCGGTCCTGCCGCCGGTGAATCCGGCGCCTCCGCTCGCGGCGAGCCCATCGGCTCACGCCGCAGCGCCGCACGCGTCGACGAGCCCGACCGCCAAACCAACAGCGACCGCGCACCCGACCGGGAAACCACCGACGTCGTCGCCGCCGACGGGATCGTCCTCGTCCTCGTCATCGTCCTCGTCGGCCCCGTCGCCGGCCCCAGGGTCGTCATCGTCGTCGGCCTCGTCCTCCCCGCCGGCCTCGTCGGCACCGCCATCGTCGAGTGCCCCGGCGCCGTCGAGCTCGCCGCCGCCGGGTACGTGCTCCGCGACACCTACTCCGTCGCCAACTCCGACACCGTCGAGTGCCGATCCGTCCGCGACACCGACGGCGACGGGCACCGCCTCGCCGAGTGCGACGCCGAGCCCGAGTCCGACCGCCACCCCGTCGCCGGCGCCGAGCGGCTGCTAGTGGCCGCTAGCCCGTAGCGCTGTGGCCGTCCTGTGAGGTAGGGACACCCGTCTGTCCGGTCGCCTTGCGATGCGCCGTCCAGTCCCGCATCCGCTGTGGATAACCGACCACGCCGACGTCGTAGAGCGGCACCCCCTGCTTCCGGGCGAATCGCCGCGCCGCATCAGCGCCCTGGACGCGGCGGCGGGTCCATTCACCGGTCGCGGCAACGAGTACGACCGTGGTCTCGGTGACCGTGGTGCGTGGCTCGAGGTAGGCCTCGACTCCGGCCCGCGACTTGACGAAGTTCGCGAGGTGTTCCTCGTCGGCCGCGTTCCCGGTGCGCATCCGGCCCGGTCGCGCCTTCCCTCCGAACAGAGCCACCCGAACTCCTCCTGCCGCCGTCTCGTCCATGATGGCATCGGCCGGGACTGCCCTGCGAAATCAAAGGGCCAAGTGCCAAGATGGATCGGCGAACTCATCTACCACGCACAGGAGTCTCTTCGTGGCCGAGCACCAAGCCGATGTTGTCATTCTCGGAGGCGGGAGCGGCGGTTACGCCGCCGCGCTTCGAGCAGCCGAACTCAACAAGTCGGTCATCCTTGTCGAAAAGGACAAGGTCGGCGGGACCTGCCTACACCGCGGCTGCATCCCGACCAAGGCCTTGCTTCATGCCGGGGAGGTGGCTGACCTCGCCCGGGAGAGCGAGCAGTTCGGAGTGCAGGCCTCCCTCAACGGCATCGACATGGCCGGCGTCAACACCTACAAGGACGGTGTCGTCACCCGGCTCTACCGCGGACTCCAGGGGCTCATCAAGAGTCGAAACATCACCGTGGTCGAAGGCGAAGGACGCCTCGTCGGCCCGCGCACGGTTGCCGTAGGGAACGACTCCTTCACGGGCACTGACCTGATCCTCGCGAGCGGGTCGTACTCCCGCACCCTGCCCGGCCTGACGATCGACGGGGAGCGGGTACTCGCGAGCGAACATGCCCTCGAACTCGACCGGGTTCCCGGCTCGGTCATAGTCCTCGGCGGCGGCGTCATCGGTTGTGAGTTCGCCAGCATCTGGAAGTCGTTCGGTTCCGAAGTGACGATCGTCGAGGCGCTGCCACACCTGGTGCCCCTCGAGGACGAGGCCAGCTCCAAGCTGCTGGAGCGGGCCTTCCGCCGTCGCAAGATCAACTTTAAGCTGAACGCCCGCTTCGAGAGCGTGGAACACACCTCGTCCGGCGTCCGGGTGCTGCTCGAGGGCGGCGAGGCGCTCGAAGCCGAACTCCTGCTGGTCGCGGTCGGCCGGGGTCCGACTTCCGACGGCCTCGGCTACGAGGAGTACGGCGTGCAGCTCGATCGCGGGTTCGTCGTCGTGGACGAGTTCTGCCGGACTAGCGCTCCCGGAGTGCGGGCAGTCGGCGACCTCCTGCCGACGCTCCAGCTCGCGCACCTCGGCTTCCAGGAGGGCATCCTGGTGGCCGAGCACATTGCCGGTGTTCCGGTCGTCCCGATCGACTACGCCGGCGTCCCGCGCATCACCTACTCCGACCCCGAAGTGGCGTCCGTCGGGCTGACCGAGGCACAGGCCGCCGAACGCCTCGGCGCCGACAAGATCACCACACTGACGTACGACCTCGGTGGCAACGGCAAGAGCCAGATCCTCAAGACGCAGGGCGCCGTCAAGCTCGTGGCGGAGAAGGACGGCCCGGTACTCGGCGTACATATGGTCGGCGCCCGGGTCGGCGAGCTCGTCGCCGAGGCGCAGCTGATCTACAACTGGGAAGCGGTGCCGATCGAGGTCGCTGCGCTCATCCACCCGCACCCGACCCAGTCCGAGGCGATCGGCGAGGCGCACCTCGCGTTGGCGGGCAAGCCGCTGCACGTCCACAGCTGACCCCATCCGGCCATCCAAAGGAGTCGTTGTATCCATGTCGGTCTCCGTGACCATGCCGCGCCTCGGTGAGAGCGTCACCGAAGGCACCGTGACTCGCTGGCTGAAACACGAAGGAGACCATGTGGAGGCCGACGAGCCTTTGCTGGAGGTCTCCACAGACAAGGTCGACACCGAGGTGCCCTCCCCGGCCTCGGGCGTGCTGACCTCGATCAAGGTTCAGGAGGACGAGACCGTCGATATCGGCGTCGAGCTCGCCGTCATCGGCGATGCGGCCGGAGCGGATTCGTCAGGGCCCGCGGTCGAGGAGCGTCCCGCGGAGCCCGAGCCGGAACCCGCCGCGGGGCCACCGCCGTCCGAGCCCGACCGAGCGCCGGCCGCCGAAGCCGAGCCGGAACCCGCGGCAGCGGAGGCAGAGGTCGCCCCTCAGCCGCAGACGGAGACGACCGCACCGCCCGCGCAAGCGCCTTCGCCCGCACAAGCCCCACCGCCGGCTCAGGCGCCACCACCCGCGCAAGCCCCGCCGCCCGCGCAGGCGCCCGCCCCGCTGTCGGCTTCGGCAGCGCCCGAAACCGAGGCGGACGACGAAGAGGTCGCCGGCACGTACGTCACCCCGCTGGTCCGCCGGCTAGCGAGTGAGAACGGCGTCGACCTGTCCACCGTGACGGGAACCGGCGTGGGCGGTCGCATCCGCAAGTCCGACGTGCTTGCTGCCGCCGAGCGGGCTGCGGAGGCCACCCGGGACGCGGAAGCAGCTGAACGCAGCCAGGCCGCCCAAGCAGCACGGACGGCGCCCGCTGGCGCGGGCATAACGGCCCCGGCCGAGGAAAGCCGCGTCGCGGCCGTGGACGCCCGCGGTCGGGTGGAGAAGATGAGCCGGCGGCGGCAGCTCATCGCCGCCCGCATGGTGGAGTCCCTGCAGGTGTCGGCGCAGCTCACCACCGTCGTCGAGGTCGACGTCACGACGATCGCCCGGCTTCGCGAGCGCGCCAAGGCAGACTTCCAACGGCGGGAAGGCGTCAAGCTCACGTTCCTGCCGTTCTTCGCCGCCGCGTTGGTCGAGGCGCTCAAGGTCCACCCGGTGCTGAATTCCTCGATTGATCTCGAACAGAAGACGATCACCTATCACGGGGCCGAGCACCTCGGCATCGCCGTGGACACCGAGGCGGGCCTGACCGTGCCGGTCATCCACAACGCCGGCGACTTGAACCTGGCCGGGCTCGCCCGCAAGATCGCGGACCTGGCCGAGCGCACCCGTAGCAACAAGATCAGTCCGGATGAGCTCGGCGGCGGCACGTTCACCCTGACCAACACCGGAAGCCGCGGGGCACTGTTCGACACGCCGATCATCAACCAGCCTCAAGTCGGCATTCTCGGAACCGGGACGGTCGTCAAACGGCCGGTTGTCATCAGCGACCCGAACCTGGGCGAGACGATCGCCGTCCGCTCGATGGTCTACCTGGCGCTGTCCTACGACCACCGCATCGTCGACGGCGCCGACGCCGCGAGGTTCCTCGGCACCATCAAGGAGCGGCTCGAGGGAGGCAACTTCGAACGCGCCCTGGGGCTGAGCTGACCGGCGGCGGCGTCCGCCGGGGATGAAGGTTCTGCTGGCCGGCGCGTCCGGCCTGCTGGGTCACGCCTTGCGGCGCGGACTGGTTGCCAACGGCGAGACGGTGCACGTGCTGGTACGCCGGGAACCGCGGGACGACGTCGAGACGGAATGGCATCCGGAGCGCAGCGAGCTCGATCCATCCGTACTGCGCGACGTAGATGCCGTGGTCTGCCTGTCCGGAGTCAACCTCGGCCGTCGACGGTGGAACGACCAGGTCAAGCGCGACATCGTCGCGAGCCGCGTGCAGCCAGTTGCCACTCTGGCCCGGGCGCTCGCCGAAGCACCGCACCGGCCGTCGGTGTATGTCACCGCCTCTGGCGCCGGGTGTTACGGCGACACCGGGCGCCGAGTCATCGACGAGTCCGCGCCGTACGGCAGTACCTTCCTGGCCGGGGTATGCCGCCTATGGGAGGGCGCCGCTGACCCGGCGGTCGCCGCCGGCGTGCGAGTGGTCCACCTGCGCAGCGGCCCGGTGCTGGCGCCGACCGGTGATCTCATGAAGCGTTTGAAGCCAATCATCTGGCTCGGCCTCGGCGGCCCGCTGGGCTCCGGAGAGCAGTACCTCCCGTGGATCTCGCTCGCTGACCATGTCGCCGCGACCCGGTTCCTCTTGACGGCCGATGTGGCTGGCCCGGTGAACATGACGGGTCCGGATCCGGCCCGCAACGCCGAGGTCATCGCCACCATGGCCCGCCTGATGCATCGGCCCGCGGTGCTACCCGTTCCCGCCTTCGCCATCAGGACGGTACTGGGCGGTATGAGCGAGGAGATTCTCATCGGCCAGCGCGCGATTCCGAAACGACTGTTGGAGGCCGGGTTCGCCTTCCAACATCCGACCCTGGAGGCGGCATTGCGCGCCGCGCTGTCCAACCAGTCACCCGTATAGCTGGCCGGCGGGTCAGCCGGGTAGCTGGCCGGCGATGCGGTATGGGCCGGCGACCTGGGCGAGTTCAATACGCAGTCCGGTCGGCCCGGCGCCGGCCGCGTGACCACGGACGACGCCACTGCAGCGCAAGGTCGACGGCGCGAGCCGCGCCGTCGCCCGGATACTCCACCGTCCAGCCGCCCGGCTTGACGCCTGCACGTTGCGGAACTCCGTGTGAGCGCCTACCAACCCACATCCGACGGGTACGAGCCGTCGTAGCCGGACAGAATCCTCGTCCAACAATGGCCCGGGAACGTACACCTGGGCGAGTAGCCCCACGTCGCGGCGGGCGAAGGCTTGCTCGCGAAGGTCGTCCAGCCGGCGCAAGACATCGGCCGGCGAGGGCGAGTTGCTCGACTGCGGCGGGACACTCGGGGCGACTGTCGGGGCGACTGCGGGCAGGCGGGCAGCGTCCGTGGGC
>Ga0070711_100002167_pt1 | contig 11141 bp, 4 predicted proteins | sample LARL53metaG_FD_65452 | JGI IMG/M metagenome (GOLD analysis project Ga0070711, IMG submission 65452) | Corn, switchgrass and miscanthus rhizosphere microbial communities from Kellogg Biological Station, Michigan, USA - LAR L5-3 metaG | ecosystem: Host-associated > Plants > Roots > Rhizosphere ... | reverse complement strand
CCTGGCGGGCAACGATCCGATCTACGTTCCGCGCGATTCGGCGGACATCACGCTGAAGACGCCGAGCGACTGGAGCAAGCTGGACGCCTACATCAAGAGCGATCCCTGCCTGCAGAGCGCGCGCGGCACGCTCCTGCAGCGCAATACCTGCCGCGGTCCATGGGAGAGCTTCCTGAACGCGCGCGTTTCCAAGGTCATTCCAACGATGCGTGGGCAGTCGTTCGAGGTTTCGCTCGATATCTTCAACCTTCCCAACCTGCTCAGCTCGAGTTGGGGGATTGTGCGGTCCACTACCGGATTCGAGAACGAGGCGCTCCTCAACCAGACCGGCTATGACGTGGCCAACGCCCGCGGGCAGTACACGCTGCTGAACCTGAGCGGGCTGAATGCCGTGCTGGCGAACAGTTCGCGGTACAAGCTGCTGTTGAGCGGACGTTATTCGTTCTAGGTAGGACGAGAGATGAGAGACGAGAGACGAGAGACGGAATTGAGGTCGTCTCTCGTCTCTCGTCTCTCGTCGTTGTTGACGCGCCGTTGACGGCCCGGCGTTTCCGTGCGGCATGTCGCGCATCGTGGTGCAACTGGCGCTTGCCGCGGGAATGCCAAGGCCGCTCAACGGTCGTTGCCCGTCGCTGTTTGGCGTCTGGCTCCGGGAGCGCATCGCATCGATTGCGATCGACTGGCCGGCCGTCGGATTCCACCGCATCGAACTCATGGCCGACGGGGTAAGGCTCGCGCTTCAGGCACCGGCCGCGACGCCTCCCGAGGCCGTCGGACTTGCCGTTGCGCGGGCCGTGCGGGTGGAAGTCGAGTCGGCGGCCCTGGCGTGCTGTGGATTGCCGAGCGGAATCATCTGGGACAATGCGACTGTCGTGATCGTCGATCAGGAAACGAAAGATGCCATGCGCCATGAGCCATGGGCCCCAAACGGTAGGCTCGGCGAGAGCCTTGAGGTTCTGGCCGAGCCTGCCGTCAGGGGCTCACGGCCCATGGCTCATGGCGCACCTACGATCTCACCCTCGCGAGCAGTATCACCGCCAGCACGAGAAACACCGCGTTCATCGACCACGCCGCCAGAATGGGCGAGAGCATCTCCTTGCCGCCGATCGCCTTCATGATCTGCGTGCCGGTGAGGTAGGCGAGCGTGGTGCCGAGGGCGATTGCCAGCCCGATTGCCGCACCGGCCCTGGCGTTGGTGATCGCCAGCGGCGCCCCGAAGAGTGCCACGACCAGGCACGCGACCGGGACCGCGTACTTGAGCGGCAACTCGACCGACAAGGTGCCGGCGTGCGCGCCCGAAGCCGCCAGCCGATCGAGGTACGCCTTCAGTTCGGCCGTGGTCATCTCTTCGGCGTTCTTGCTCGCCTGCATCATCTCGGCGGGCGTGTCGGTGAAGTCCTTCTGGCGCAGCGACCGGAACCGGAGGCTCGCCAGCACGCCGCTGTCCGAAAACATGTTCGTCGCGCCGTGACGCAGCGACCAGGTGTGCGTGCTCGCGTTCCAGATCCCGCTGTCGGCATGAATCGTCCAGCGAACTCCGGCGGCGGACCGGCCGTCGTCGCCGATCACCCCCATCACCTTGCCGGGCGTCTTGAGCAGGTACTCGATGGCCCACGTCCAGCCCGTTTTCGGCGACGCGAACGCGAACGAGGTCCGATCGTAATCCAGCCCCGAACTCTTTTCGTGATGCAGTTCCTTCTGCCGGGTGGTGCTGTAGCTCGCAAGTTCCTGCAGTTCGTAGTCGGCCGGCACGGCCAGGGCCGCGAGCAGCAGCATCGGCAGGATGAGGCGGTAGAACGAGATGCCGCCCCCCTGGACTGCCGTCAACTCGCTGTGCCGCCCCATGCCGTTGAGCGTGAAGACTGTCGCGAAGAGGACGGCGGCCGGGACCAGGATCGCCATCTTGGATGGAAAGAGGAACGCCTCGCCCAGCAGGATCTGCTGTACCGGAATGTTCCTGTCCGAGAGGCGGCCGAAGCGCTCCGACAGGTCGATGATCACGGCCACGGTGGGCACGCCGACAGCGGAAAGCAGGAAGGTTGTCAGCCACTGCTTGAGCACGTAGCGGTCGAGCACGCCCACCCAGCGCAGGCGCATCAGCCGGTCCTCTTGCGGAAGAACCCGGCGATCGAGGCGAAGACGCCGACGGACCGGGCCGTTCCCATCTCGCGGTTGGCGGAGTTGACTGCCAGCAGTCCGATCACGGTGAACAGGATCAGCGGCGCATAGAGGGCGACGGCTGGATCGAGGTGGCCGGCGGCCGCGATGTTCTTGCCGCCCTGCAGCATGATGTAGAAGCCGAGAAAGATGACCAGCGATCCGCCGATCACGAGGCCGATCCCGCTGCCGGGGTACTTGATCGCCAGCGCCATCCCGATCAGCACGAAGCAGAACGACGACAGCGGCACGGCGAACTTCTGGTGGTACTCGACCTGATACTTGCGCATCGTCTGCCTCGCGCTGTTGAGCTCGAGGTCCACGAAATTGACCGCGCCGAACCCGGTCAGCATGTCGGCGCCCTGAGCGACCGACGGGTTGACCAGGAATTGCCCGGGAGCGGGCGGAGTGCCGGGCTGCACGAGAGGAGGGGTCTGGGGAGCCGGGACGACCGCGGCCGGGGGTGGCGCCGGGTGCTGCGGCACCTGCGCGCCAAGCTGCTGAGGCAGCATCAGGCGCCGGAACCAGTGCTCGAAGCGCCGGTACACGCCGCAGTGCGGCGGATACTGCGGCTTGGTCTGGACCCCCGGCTGGGGTATCGGCGGAAGCCCGGTCATCGCGCGGAGGTCGCGACGCGTGTAGGACTCGCTTTCGCGGGTATACGATGCCACGCTCCACTGCTGGTCGGCAATGCCATCCAGCAATTCGCAGCTGCTCTTCTCCCGCTCGCCCACACTGGTGCGGGTGTTCTTTGATACCTGCAATTCATTCTGCACGTCCCGGATCACGACGCGGTCGTGCGCGAAGCTGGTCTGCTGCAGCTTGTCCGGCTCGTTCCGGGTGAATTCGTAGATTTCGCCACTGTGGAGCGTGAGGATCAGGTCCTTGCCGTTGGGGGACTTGGCCATCGCTCCGCTGTCGGCGACGATCATCCGACGGCTTCCCGTTCCGGTGAGGTCGAAGATGGTGACGCCGCGCATGGCGCCGGTCAGCGGGTCGATGGTCGAGGCCCGCAGGACGTAGCCCGACGGCGGCAGCGTGTTGAGCACTTGTTGCTGGAGCGCCAGTGTCGGGGTCTTGTTCATGACGGCGGTCTGCAGGTCGCTGAAGCGGATGTTGCTCCTGGGAACCAGCTGATCGAACACGAAGAAGTTGATGATGGCAATCACCGCCGCACCCACCAGCGCGGGCCGGGCCATTCGCCACACGGAGATCCCATTCGCATACATGGCCACCATTTCGAGCGCCGCGGCCAGCTGGGCGTAGCCATACAGGGTGCTCACCAGCACTGCCATCGGCAGCGTGAGCGCCAGAAGGGCAGGGAGAAACAGCAGTACGCCCTCGACCATCACACTGGCCGGGAGTCCCTTGCCGCCAAAGCGCTCGATCAGCGGCGGCAACGAGTTGAGGAGCAGCAGTCCCGTCAGCGCCGCGACACCCCAGAAAAACGGGGCGGCCAGGGATCGCAGGATGTGACGGGATATCAGGCGCATTCTGGCTCAGGTTGCGGTAGGTTTCGGGTCCACCTTGCAAGCTAATCGGCCAATCCCCCGGTCTGTGGCGCGTCTCGCGCTGCTGTTCGCTCTGCCGCTCGGTTTCTGGACCACCGGGGCCCAGGCGCAGGACACTGTTGTCGTGCTCCCCCTGGTCCATGTCCTGCCGATCGACAGCGCCGGATACTTCAACCGGCTGCGGTTTCGTGAATTTCTGCGCGGGCTTCCCACCATCACCCGGCCGCTCATCCTCGCGCAGCCGGGTGCGCGTCCGTTCGGCGTCGTTGATACCGCCGAAATTGGCTCCGGGTTCGCCGCCGCCGTCGCCGCGATCACGGCCGATTCGGAGTCGATGGTGCGCCGCGCCCGGGTGCTCCGCCGGCTCCCGTCGTTCGCGATCGACACCATGCAGGACCAGTCCTCCCGCGGGCTCTTCGGGCTTTCGCGGAACACCGCGGACATCACCTTCGATGGCACGCTGGAATTTCATGTCAGCACGAGCCGCCAGCACAACCTGGCGTGCACGCCGGTACTCGTGCAGACGCCAGGATCGGGATGCACCGGCGGGTTCACCGCGCCGCGCATCGACAACCTGGTGCAGCTGCATTCGCAGGGCGTGTTCGACCAGCGCTTTCACATCAACATCGACTTCGATTCCAAGCGGGACTACGCGGCCGGCAACATCATCAGCGGCTACTACCAGGGATTGGTGGACGAGAAGCTGCAGCTGGTCCAGATCGGCACGCAGATCTTCCGCCCGCCGCCGTCGCGGTTCCTCACGGCGTCGATCCCGTCGAACAACTTCGGCATCGGCGCGACGGCGGTGTTCGGTCCGCTGACGGTGCAAGCCATCGCAGCGACCCAGAAGGGAAGCGTGGTTGCCACCAAGACCTTCACGATCGGCAACGGGACGGTGCAGCCTCAGGACAAGCTGACGCGCGATCTCGACTACGAATCGGACCGGGTGTTCTGGGTGGTCGATCCCCGCACGCTTGCCGGGTTTCCGGCGCTCGACATCCTCAACACCGCCAACATCAGCGTTCCGGCCACGCAGCAGCCCGCCGAAGTGAGGATCTACCGGTACGTCTCGGCCAACCAGAGCTCCGGTGCCAGCGCGAACTTCGACGGTATCACGGCCCTGGGCTTCAACGGCGTCGAACGCACCGGCGCGCTCCGCTGGCGGTTGCTCAAGGCGAACGTCGACTACTGGCTCGATCCGTCGGGGCTCTGGTTCGTGCTCGCCAACGGCAAGATCGACCCCAGCGACTACCTGGCCGTGAGCTATCGCCGGAAGGACGGGACGCTGGTCGGAAGCTTCCCGTCCACCGACAATCCCGCGGCGAAGGACTCGGTGCAGTTGATCTTCCTTCCCAACCGCGGTCCGGCGTCTCCGGTATTTCCCTACGAGATGCGCCAGGTGTATCGCGTGGCCGGCACGTCGCTGGTGCGCGGTTCGCTGCGCGCGGCGATCCTGGTGTCCAACTCCGAGCGCCCCGCCAACGCGCCCGGCACGTTCCTCTCTCTGCTCGGCCTGGCGATTCCCGCCGACCAGGCCTCGCTGGACATCGACAACCGGGTGTTCCCGCGCGTGCGCGACCCGGGCGCCAGCCAGGTCGTCAAGGACGCATTGCTGATCTTTCCGAGCGTGGCGCCGTTCAGCAATCCGCAGCTCACCGCGGCCGAACGAAACGACTCGCTGTACGTGACGCCGGAATACCTGCTCTTCAGCCAGGGTCCTCCCTCGAAGTTCCAGATTCACCTGCAGTTCGACGCGCAGGCCGGCAGCGACCGCAGCGGCATCCGGCTCGACGCCGTGCAGATCACCGAGGGCAGCGAGCACATCGACGTGAACGGGCGCCGCCTGGCGAAAAACGTGGACTACACCATCGACTATCTCACCGGACAGGTCACCTTTCTGGACCCGGTGGGCCTCTTCGGCACCGGCACCGCCACGGTGACGGCATCGTTCGAGGAGCGCGGGCTCTTCGCGCAGGCGCCCACCTCGATCGCCGGGCTGACGGCCACCCTGGCCCTGGGACGCAACAAGTCGATCAGCTTCTCGGGTCTCTACCAGGCCGAGGCGACGGGCTATACGCGACCACCGATCGGATACGAGCCGCGGGCGTCGTTGCTGGCCGGTGTCACCGGCGATTTCCAGTTCGACACGCCGGGTATCACCCGTTTCATGAACGGCCTGGTCACGAAGCGATCCACCGCGCCGTCGTCACTGGCGCTGAGCGGCGAGTTCGCCGTGTCTCACCCCGACCCCAATCGCTCCGGCGATGCGTACCTGGAGGAATTCGAGGACGACCACAGCGTCCAGCTGCTGGCCGCCGAGAACGCCTGGCGGCCGGGATCGGTGCCGCAGTCCGCGGTGGGCCTGGAGAGCGTGGTCGGGCAGCGCTTCGACAGTGCCGACGCCGTGCAGCTCATCTGGCAGAACCTGGTGCCGAACGCCGACCTGCAGGTGACGCTGCTCGCGCCGAGCGACATCGATCCGACCATTGCATCGACCTCGTCGTCCACGGCGAACATCGCTCCCGTGCTCTGGATGACGCTGCACGCCGACACCGCCGGCGGCATCGTCGACGTCAGCAGCCGGTCGCACTGGACCCAGGCGGCGCGGCCCGGGCACGCGCGGTGGCGCAGCATCACGACGCCGCTCTCGACCACCGGCACCGACCTCAGCCGCAATGACTATTTCGAGTTTGCGCTCTACGAAACCAGCGACAAGCCGATCGAAAAATCGCAAATGCGGATCGTCATGGACCTTGGCAAGGTGAGCGAAGACGCGCTGGCGATTGCGCCCGACCACTTCCGGATCCTGGCGGCCGGGGAGTCCGTGGGAAGGCTGCGGGGAGGCGATACGCTCTTCACCGGACGGCAGTACGTCGGCGTGGGCACGCTCAATACGGAGAAGACCTTTTTCGGCACCTGGGACGCGACCACCGACGACATCGGCATCCTGGCCGACCGCCCCGATTCGATCGTCGGTCCGGGCGGTACGGTGCACAACCTGCCGCTGTGCGTCGGCGCACTCAGCGCCCAGATCCAGGTCTTTCCCTGGGGCGACCTGGGATCCCGCTGCACCAACCACAACGGGATTCCGGACACCGAGGACCTCGACGGCGACAACGTGCTCGACGCGCAGGGACCGGCCGACGATGTCTTCCGCTATGTCGTGGATCTGCGCGACTCGGCGAGCTACTTCGTGCGGCGCAACGTCATCAGCGACCCGAAGACCCACCTGCCCATCGTCGACCACTTCGGCCGCACGGCAAGCTGGACGATCTATCGCGTCCCGCTGCGCCAGGCCACCGACACGATCGGCAATCCCGACATCCACCTGATCAAGCAGATGCGGCTCACCTTCGCCACTCCGCCGGCCGACTCGGAGCCGGTGGTGCAGTGGGCGATGGCGCTGATGCGGCTCACCGGCGCGGCGTGGATCGCCCGCGCGCCGCAACCGATCAAGTCGCTCTCGGGACCCACCGCGCAGTTCCATGGCTCGGTGGTGATCGGCACCGTGTCGACGCAGGACTCCTCCACCACCGGTCAGGGCCTGGGCTACACCTCGCCTCCCGGGATCGGCAATGCCGCTGTGAATCTGACCGTATCCCAGAGCCAGGCCTCGCAGCAGATCAACGAGAAGTCGCTCCGGATCCAGGCCAACGACCTGCGCTTTGGCGAACGGGCCGAGGGTTACTCGCGGCTGGTGGCCGGGACGCAGAACCTGCTGTCGTACCGCCAGCTGAGGGTATGGGTGCGCGGACACGGTCCGGGATGGGAAGAAGGGCAGCTGCAGGCATACGTGAAGGTGGGCAGCGATGCCTTCAACTTCTATCTCTATCGTGCTCCCGCGCACACCGCCACGTGGGACCCGGAAATGGTCATCGACCTGCAGACCTGGCAGGACCTGCGGGAGAAGATCGAAAATGACCGCCTGCACGGCGTGGCGCCGAACGGTTCGCTGCAGTGCGGCGGCGATTCCACTGCGTACGTCGCCTGCTCTCCTGACGGTGCGTACATGGTGCAGGTGCGCGATCCGCAGATCAACCCGCCCAATCTTGCCGCGGTGCAGGAGCTGGCCGCCGGGATGTACTACAACGCGACCGGTGGTGCACCAATCGGTCATACCGAGCTCTGGGTTGACGACATCCGGGTGTCGCAGCCGGTTTCCACGCTGGGCTTCGCGGGCGCCCTGAACGCCCGGCTGATTGCCTCGGACGTCGCCGTCTTCAATGTCTCGGGCGTCTTCCAGAACGGGCAGTTCCACCTCATGGGACAGGCGCCGACCTTCCAGGATGCCGCGACCATCGTGACCAGCAGCACGGTCCACGTGGAGAAGTTCCTGCCGACGCGGCTCGGCCTTGTCGTCCCGGTGAGCCTCACGAGCAGCTGGGGACTGGTCAATCCCCAGCTGATCAGCGGGACCGACGTCGAGGCGGGAGGGCTGACCGGATTGCGCCGCCCGCGCAACGACGCGACGGTCTGGCAGATCAGCATCAGCGATCCATTGCGCCAGCATGAAGCGAAGATCACCCGCTGGTTGCTCAACCCGTGGACGCTGTCCGCCTCCGGCTCCGCGGCGACGAACATCACGTCGCTGAGCGAGGCCACGCAATCGACGTGGACCACGTCGCTCGCGTATTTCCTCAACAACCAGCGCCGGGCGTACGCGATGCACCTCGGCCGGCTCACGCGTGGCCTGCCGAGATGGCTGCGCGAGAGTGCGGCCGGGAAGGGACTCTCCGGCGCCTCGTTCGCCCCGGTCCCGACGCAGGCCGTGTTTTCGTCCTCGGTGTCCCACACGATGGGCGACCTGCAATCGTTCCAGGTGCCGATCCAGGTGCTGGCCGACACGATTCTCAAGCCGGTGACATCCGAGCAGTTCCTCTGGCGCAACGCTGCCGGCCTCAATTGGGACCCGTTCAGCATGCTGCGGATGACCAGCAGCTGGTCCAGCACGCGCGACCTGCGCGTGTACGATGATTCCACCACGCTCGGCCGGGTGGTGAACTCGGAGCATCGGTCGCTGCTGGGCACCGATGTCGGCGTGGAACGCGACCGGAACCTGAACAACACGCTGTCGATCGCGCCGCGGCTCTCGAGCTGGCTGCTGCCAACCGTGACGGTGGGAACCAACTTCGTGCTGTCCCGGAGCCTGACCACCCGGAACCCGGTGCGGATCGACGGCGACACCGCCGGCGCCTACATCCTCCCGCAGACGCTGGATAATTCGCGGGTGATCCAGTACCGGGTGTCGCTGGACGCGCACGCCCTGGCGCAACGCCTCTTCGGCGACACGAGCAGTGAAAGCCGGGCGACGGTGCGTTTCCGGCCGATCGAATTCTCGCGCACGCACACCCTGGAATCGACCTTCGACCTGGCGCGCTTCACGCCGGGCATCGGGTATCAACTGGCGCTGGGGAGCTTCAACTCGTTCCTCGCCCGCGACGGCGAGGAAGCCATTGGCGCGGCCAATGCGACGTCCACCAGCGTCGCCGCGTCGGTCGACCTGCCGTCGGGTTTCAACGCGCAGGTCAACTACAGTTCCACCACCTCCGACCGCTACCAGCACCGCAGCGGCCCGACCGGATTCCTGACCACGACCGGCACCACCGAGGCATGGCCCTCGGGCCGGGTGAGCTGGGCGCGCACCTTCGCCCGCGGACCGATCACGTCGGTGGCCGCAGGGTCGGTGGTCGAGCGCGACCGCGCGACCTCCTTCAGCCCATTCGAGGACGGGTCGGCGAGCACGTCAACCTCGGAAACGCAACGGGTGACGCCGAACCTGACGATCGTCTTCCGCAACGGAGTCTACGCCACCCTGAACGGCGAGATCGACAACAGCAACGCCTCGTCGAGCGGCAACCTCACCCAGACGCAGGCGTCCAACCTGACGGGCACCGTATCGTGGACGCTGCGGATGCCGCATTTCCTGTCGGCCACGCGGCGCAGCCTGCAGACCAACATCTCCGTGACCCACAGCAGCAACTCGTCGTGCATCCAGCGGACCAGCGACACGACCTGCGTGCCCTACTATGCGCTCGACCGCCTCGACATCGAGACCGGTTTCACGGCCATGTTGCAGCGGGCCATCCGGACCGGACTGCAATTCGGATATGTCCACAACTCGGTGCAGACCCTGGGCCTGCTCTCCAACACCATCACGATCAGCGTATTCTTATCGATACCGCTCTCCGGACTGGGGATGTAGATGCCGCATCGCATTCGACTCATGATGCTGACCGCGCTCGCCGCCGCGTGTGGCGCGGGAAGCGGCCCGCCCCCCGCGCGGGAATTCAGTGGCAAGCAGGCCATGGAGTACGTGACCAGGCAGGTCGCCTTCGGCCCCCGGGTACCCGGTACGCCGGCGCACGAGGCGATGGCGGCGTGGCTCGATTCGATGGCTCGCGCCCGGGCCGACAGCGTCACGCTGCAGAAATGGTGGCATCACGCCGCCAGCGGCGACTCGGTCCTGATGACCAACGTGCTGGCCCAGTTCAATCTCAAGGCGACCGAGCGGGTGCTGTATCTCGCGCACTGGGACACGCGGCCCCGCGCGGACCAGGATGCCACCGACAAGAATTCGCCGATTCCCGGAGCCGACGACGGCGGTTCCGGGGTTGCCGTCCTGCTGGGCGTCGCCGATGCGCTCAAGAAGCTGCCACCGACGGTGGGCGTGGACCTGCTCTTCGTCGATGGCGAGGACTACGGCACGTTCGGGCCGCCGCGAGTGGACGTCCTGATCGGTGCGGCCTGGTACGCGCAGCATCCGGTTGCCGGGACACGTCCCTTGTTCGCGGTGCTCTTCGACATGATCGGGCACAAGAACCTGCAGATCCCGATCGAGGAAAACTCGCAGGTTGCCGCCCCCGACGTGGTGGACCGGTTCTGGGGCACGGCGGAGCGCATGGGGTACGGACATATCTTCGTCCGCACGCCGACCGGCGGCGTCACGGACGACCATGTCCCGCTCATCGATGCCGGTATCCGGACGATAGACGTCATTGACCTCAGCAACTATCCGTACTGGCACACGATGCAGGACACGCCGGACAAGGAGTCCGCCCAGAGTCTGGAGGCGGTGGGAAATGTTGCCGTTGGCGTGATCAGGGAGGCAGGCAAGAAGTAAGAAGTGAGAAGTAAGAAGGAACGCGGCGTCGCTTTAGCGACATCAGCCGAGCCGTGGCTTTAGCCACGAGCTCGTCTTTCGCGTTGCCGCGCACCCGTAGCGCGTTGAATTCCTCCGCCTGAGGCGGTCGGTGCGGCGCAGGTTGTGGCATGAAAAAACTCTTCTCCGGCATTCCGCGCCGAGAGCGGCGGGCGCTTGCCATGCTGCTCGCCCTGGCCCTGGTGGGGCACCTCCTTCGGGCGGTCGCTGCCGCCCCCGGGACGCCCCCAGCCGCCGCGCAATTGTTCGACCCCGCCGGTGACGGCGACCCGCTCGCCCACCGTGACTCGATCCGCCGGCAGGCTCGACCCCTG
>Ga0070711_100002166_pt1 | contig 11143 bp, 12 predicted proteins | sample LARL53metaG_FD_65452 | JGI IMG/M metagenome (GOLD analysis project Ga0070711, IMG submission 65452) | Corn, switchgrass and miscanthus rhizosphere microbial communities from Kellogg Biological Station, Michigan, USA - LAR L5-3 metaG | ecosystem: Host-associated > Plants > Roots > Rhizosphere ... | reverse complement strand
CGTCCTTCGACATGGAACCGGAGACCCCCGTCTCCAACTAGACGCGGCGTTGGACGCGCGGTGTGAGCCGCCGTGCTGCAGAGCGCTCATGAGTTCAATTGGCTGCGCACGTTAAGACCCTTGCAACAAACAGCGCAGACGGGCAGGCCGCCCACGGCTTCGGCGCGAACGTTGTCACTGAGTGCAAATTGGGGGAGTTGCGGGGAGACGGCTTGAGTTCGTTTGCGCTGATGAAGCTGCTTCGAAAGTCATTGCGGCACAGTTAAATTCGGAAAATATCCGACTGGGTCAAGTGGTCGCAGGTTCAAATTCTGTCAGCCCGACCAATGTCAGCCCGACCAAAAATGGGTCTCTAACCAGAGCATTCGCTTCCGGCGTCGATAAGACGAGTGGTTCGACAAGCCAAAAGTGTCGTTGCCGGGTTAGCCACGCGAGAGCAACTGGTACTGCAGCTCAAGCCCGTCGAGCACTGCCTGCAGGCCCGCGTCGAACGCTCTCCGATCGACCCGTTGCTGCCGCGAGGCGAGCAGGTGGGCACCATCGAGATGCGGGTATTTGTTGCTGTAGACCGCCGCGTCCGCGGGGAAAGCTGAGGCGAACGAGCCGAGCGCCGAGCCGAGCACGAAGTAGCGCATCGCGGCGCCGACGCTGATCGCCTCGCGGCGCGGCCACCCCGCCGACACAAGTCCACCGAACACTGCATCGGCAATCCGCAACCCGTTGGGGCGGCGTCCCAGCCCGGTGGCCAGCGCCGGCACGATGTTCGGGTGTGCGGCGATCGCCTCCCGGTAGGTGCGGGCCCACTTCTCCAGCGCCGCCCGCCAATCGGAGTTTGTCGCGCTCAACTCGTCGAACATCGACGTGTCCACCCGGGCCAGCACCACGTCGACCATGTCGTCGAGCAGCTCCTCCTTGGTGCCGACGTGGTTGTAGAGCGAGGGCCCTGCCACCCCAAGTTCGGCAGCTAGCCGCCGGGTCGACACAGCTTCCAAGCCCTCGGAGTCAGCCAGCGCGAGAGCGGTAGACACGATCCGATCGCGGCTGAGCAGCGGATGCGGTGGCCGTCCCACCTCACCTCCTCATCGTCGACGCCACAATACCTTGCACCGCTAGTTTTCACCCGGTGGCGAGGATCACATTGCTAAACTAGCAGTGCTAGTTTAACTTGATTCTAAGCCGGGACGACTTCTCGGTACGGCCTTGACGGGAAGCAGCCCGACGACATCGCCGGTGGTGTCCTTCCGTCGCCGACGACGACGCCGCGTTCGTCACCGGTCAAACCTCTACGTCGACGGCGGTCGGCGGCACTAACCAAAGGAGGTGGCGCGATGCGCCGCACGAATTTCAACGACGATCACGAGACGTTCCGAAAGACTCTGCGGGCGTTCATCGAGACCGAGGTGGTCCCAGTCTTCGACGAATGGTTCGACGCCGGGCAGGCGCCGCGCGAGTTCTACTACAAGCTCGGCGAGCTGGGCGTGTTCGGCATCGAGGTGCCCGAGGAGTACGGCGGCGCCGGGGAGGAGTCGTTCAAGTATCAGGCGATCATGTACGAGGAGGTCGCCCGCGCCGGTGTGGCGCTGGGCGGCAGCGGGGTGCATGTCGGGCTGTGCCTGCCCTATCTGAAGGCATACGCGACCTCGGAGCAGAAGCAGCGGTGGCTGCCCGGGTTCGTCACCGGCGAGATCATGTTCGCGATCGCCATGACCGAGCCCGGCACCGGCTCGGACCTGGCCGGCATGAAGACCACCGCCAAGCTGTCCGCCGACGGCACCCACTACGTGCTGAACGGCGCAAAGACGTTCATCACCGGCGGCGTGCACGCGGATCGAGTCATCGTCTGCGCCCGCACCGCGCCGCCCAAGCCGGACGACCGCCGTTACGGCATTTCGCTGCTGGTGGTGGACACCAAGACTGACGGTTACAGCGTCGGCCGCAAGCTTGACAAGCTGGGCCTGCGCACCTCCGACACCGCCGAGCTGTCCTTTACCGACGTCAAGGTGCCGGTGGAGGACCTGCTCGGCGAGGAGAACAAGGGCTTTGGCTACCTCGGCCGGAACCTGCCCCAGGAGCGCCTGGGCATCGCGATCGGCGCCTACGCCCAGGCCAAGGCCGCTGTCCGGTTCGCCCAGCAATACGTCGCTGAGCGCACGGTATTCGGCAAGCCGGTGGCGGCATTCCAGAACACCAAGTTCGAACTCGCCGCCTGCAAATCCGACGTCGACGCCTTGGAGGCGGTTGTCGACCGCGCCTTGCAGGCGCACGACGACGGCGAACTGACCGCCGCCGAGGCCGCCGCGACCAAGCTGTTCTGCACCGAGACCGCCGCCCGGGTCATCGACCGCTGCCTGCAACTGCACGGCGGCTACGGCTACATCAACGAATATCCGATTGCCCGCCTGTACGCCGACAACCGTGTCACGCGTATCTACGGCGGCACCAGCGAGGTGATGAAGATGATCATCGCCAAGGACATGGGTCTGTGATTTCGCAGACCCATCCGCAGAGGAGAAGAAAATGAAATACGCAGTCGATCACATCACTGCAACGGGCGCCGTGCTCGAGGACACCGCCCGCGCGCTCCGTGCCGCGGGAATGAGCGCTGCACGAACGTTGCCCATCGCCGGGCGCGTGTTCGGCGCCGCGCCGCAGCTCGAGCTGGACGGTCGTGTCGTGTTCGTCACCGGCGCGGCCCGCGGCATCGGCGCCGAGGTCGCCCGCCAGGCCCACGCGCGCGGCGCGCGGGTCGCTCTGGTCGGCCGGCGGCTGGAACCACTGCAACAGTTGGCCGCCGAGCTCGGTGACGGCGCGGCCGCGTTCCAGGCCGACGTGAGTGACCTGGACGCGCTGCAGAGCGCGGCCGACGCGACCGTCGCCCGGTTCGGCGGCATCGATGTAGTTATCGCCAACGCCGGCATCGCCCCGCCGTCGGAACCGATCCTGACCATCGATCCTGGCGAATTCGAGCGGACCGTCGACATCGACCTGCTCGGCCAGTGGCGCACGATCCGCGCCACGCTGCCTGCGGTGATCGAGCGGCGCGGCCACATCCTGGTTGTCGCGTCGATCTACTCGTTCGTCAACGGTGCGCTGAACGCGTCCTACGCGGCCAGCAAGGCGGGTGTCGAGCAGCTCACCCGGGCGTTGCGGGTCGAACTCGCCCACCACGGCGCCACTGCCGGCGTGGCCTATTTGGGGTTCGTCGACACCGACCTTGTGGGTGACGTGTTCGCGCAGCAGCAGATCGTCGAGGCACGCTCGATCGCGCCTTCATTCGTTACCAGGCCGATCCCGGTCACCCGAGCCGGTCGCACGCTGGTCGACGGCATCGAATCTCGTGCCGCGACCGTGGCCGCGCCGGGCTGGATCCGGCCGCTGCTCCCGCTGCGCGGCCTCGCCGGCACGCTGATGGATGAGTTCATGCTCGCCAACCCCGGTCTGTCGCGAGCGATCAGCCAGGCCGAGCGAAACAGAACGAGCAATGAGCCTGATAGCGCCCCAGGACCCGACCAATTGTCAGCCCCACCAAGCAATATTCTCTGACCCCGCCATGTGCCCGACGAGGACGAATCTGAGGGCACGTCGAGACCGCGAATGGCCGCCTGCCACAACGTGCTCAGCGTCGACGGATGGTATGGCTCGGTGTAGGCCTCGCGGACGATGACCCAAGTTTTGCCACCAACACTTCCCCCGTTAGACGCGGCAGCAACTCCCACTCGGGCTGCGGCTTGTCCGCGAGCATTTCGACCGGCTTGAATCAATTTCAGAGGAGGTTCTGCCGGTGTCATATCGAGCGTGCCGCCGATCGTCTTGGTTGTAGAAGTCGAAGAAATCTCTACCGAGGAGGAAGGTCGGATGGCATTGAGTACGAACCCCAACGCGATACCGGATTCATACCATCGCGTCACGCCTTGCCTGGCTGTTCAAGGTGGCGACGACGCCCTCAAGCTCCAGCGGTCCCCGCAGGACCAGCTCTACGGCGACCGGGACGGTTGCATCATCGACCGGTTCGGTCATGGGTGGATTATCTCCACACATGTAGAGGACGTGGAACCGGCGGAGATGACGCGGCCGATGGCCGGATGAAGGGGTGTGAGCCGTGAAGTATGTGCTTTTGTTCGTCGAAACCGAGCAATTCAACAGCGATATGGCGGACATGAGCCCGTCGGAGCGAGAGCGGGCGTACGACAGGGTCAACGAATGGTTCGCGAATCACTCGGACAAGCTGCGGGGCGGAAGCAAGCTGAAATCATCGGACACGGCGACGACGGTGCGACTCGACCGTGGTGAACCGGTCATCATCGACGGGCCTTTCGTCGAGGGCAAAGAGATCGTGAGCGGCTACGTCGAGATCGAGGTCGCCGACCTGGATGAGGCGTTGCAAGCCGCCAAGACCTGGCCGGGCTGCCCGGTCGTCGAGATCCGCCCTGTGGAGTTTGAGTCCATGTGACTGATGCGGTGAATGCCCAGTTGGCCCGCGTAGTGCGAGAACACGCGAGCCGGCTGGCCGCGTCGCTGATGCACGTGACCGGCGATTTCGCCAGCGCAGAGGATTTGGTACAGGACGCCGTGCTGGCTGCACTGCGACACTGGCCGGTGGAAGGGATCCCCGAGCGACCGGACGCTTGGCTGTTCACGGTCGCCAGGCGGCGCGGCCTGGACGCATTACGGCGCGAACACAACTACCTCGCCAAGCTGACGCAGGTCCAGTGGCCCATCCAGCCGGAGCCCGACGAGCGGCTGCGGCTGATCTTCATCTGCTGCCACCCGGCACTTCCGCGACAGGCACAGATAGCCCTGACCCTACGGGTCGTGTGCGGCCTGACCACTGCCCAGATCGCCCGGGCGTTCCTCGTCCATGAAACGACGATGGCGCAACGGATCACCCGCGCAAAACAAAAGATCACGGCCGCGCGAATTCCATACCGAATTCCCGCCGATGACGAGTTAGCTCCCCGCCTGACGGAGGTCCTCGCCGTGATCTACCTGCTGCTCAACGAGGGCTACCTGTCGACGTCCGAGCGGGCTCAATCGCGCGATCTCGTCGACGACGCCGAATGGCTGGCGTCCTTACTTCACGAGCTGATGCCGACGGAGCCGGAAGTCGCGGGCCTGCTCGCGCTGATCCGGCTGCACCGCGCCCGCGCAGCGGCCCGCTTCGATCTCGACGGTCGCCTCGTGCTTCTGCAACACCAGGACAGGTCTCTGTGGGACAGGAACACGATCGAAGGGGCTACTCGGGTAGTGGCCCGCGCCGCCAAACAACAGCGCCCAGGTCCGTACCAGCTGCAAGCTGCGATCATCGCCTGCCACGCCGAAGCCGAATGCTGGCAGGACACCGACTGGGAGCAGATCGTCCTCCTGTACGACATGCTGCTTCACCTCGCGCCGTCACCCGTCACCCGGCTCCACCGCGCCATCGCGCTGCGCTACCGATCTGGGCCACAGGTGGCGATGACCGAACTGGACATGCTCGCAGACGAGCTCGACCGCTATCACCTCTACCACGCCACCCGGGCCGATCTCGGGCGCGAACTCGGCCGCCCCGACGAGGCCCGGATCGCTGATCGCCGCGCCCTCGAGCTGACCGCCAACCCCGCCGAACAGGCCGTCCTTCACCAGCGCATCGGCTACTCCTACCGAGAGGAAACCTCCGATAACGATGACTGACATAACCCAACTGCATCGCGCGCTCGTCGCCCGCGTACTCGACAGCGACGGGACCTCGCCACCCGGGCTGCGCCGGGCTGCTTTCGACAATGCCGGTCTCAGTGAACCGATTCGCACTTTGATCGAGAAGGTGGCCTACCGCGCCTACAGCGTGACTGACGATGACATCGCCGCGGTCCGCGCCGCGGGCCTAACCGAGGACCAGATCTTCGAGATCGTGGTGTGCGCTGCCATCGGCCAGGCGAACCGCCAGTACACCAGCGCGCTTGCCTCGGTGGCCAACGCAACCGGAGAAAGGGAAGGCCGGCGATGAGGCTGGAAATCCTTGATCGAGGTCACCGCCTTGGCACGAAGGCTCTGCTGGCTCTTATTCGGCTGGTTTCGCGCCAGCCGGTGGTCGACGCTGTCAAGCTGGCGTTCTACCGCCCCGACTTCTACGGCGGTGGTGATCTCACCCACGAGGCTATGCGCGGACCCTCGGCCTGGTCGATCGGCGATCGCGAGCTGATGGCGGCGTTCGTCTCGAAGGTAAACGAATCGCAGTTCTGCATCGCCGCGCACTCGGCCACCTCGGGCCTGTGGTACGGCGATCACGAGAAGGTTGTCGCCACCCTCGCCGAGGTGGAGACCGCGCCGATCGACGAGCCGCTCCGGGCGACGCTTCGCATGCTGGGCAAGCTCACGCGCGGCCACAGTATTGATCCGGACGAAATGGGCGCTGTGCTGGCCGAAGGCGTTTCCCGGCCGCAGATCGAGGACGCCTTGGCCGTATGCCTGGCCTTCAACATCACCGACCGGCTGGCCGAAGCGTTCGACTTCAGCGTCGCGAGCCCCGCCGCCATGAACGCCGGTGCCCGGCACCTCTTGAAGCGCGGTTACCGATAGGCACTGTTGTTCCCTCGAACGCTCGCCGGTACACGAGGTGGGGAGAACGAGCGCAACACCGCCGAGCGGCCTGGCCCTGCCGCCGTCGGTGGCGCGGACTATGGCTGCCGAAAGTCTCTGTAGATCAACATCTCTCAAGTCGGGACGTCCGACACGCCCACCAACACCTGAGGTTTCAGGCCCTAACAGCTAGCAACTCTTCGTCCGTGAGGCTGCGGATGTTACGTCGCACACTGCCGTTGCGTCTGTCATATACCGTTCACGCAGCACACCTTGAGCAGGCGCACGGGACAGAGGCAGGTCGCCCCTCATTCAGCTTCACTTATTGGGATCGGTAGCCGCCCACAAGGTCTCTACTTACGGCGATGACGACGCCATCGAGGCGCGCACGGCGAAAGGAAAAACAGCAATGAAGATCGTACCCACGCGGATCGAGGAACAGATCAACCGCGTCGACCGCACACGCAGCCTTGCGATCGGGATCACCACCGGCCTCACCGCGCTCTGGTGCGCCTACCGCCTAATCTGGCTGCTCTACACGGCGATTACCTTTTCCAGTGTCGGCTGGTCCCCGATTTCACTGGTCTTCCCTTTCGTGCTGTGGGGCGTGATCGGTGTCGTGGCGGCGATCGCGGCCATCGGCTTCCTGACCCGTTACGCCAGGGCAAGCTCAACGGAGCTGGTTGAAGCAGGGCGTCAGTAAACGCTACTCGGCCTGGCGTTCGTCACGATGTGGACGAGCGCCAGGCCGCTGAAGTCATGCGAGCGGCGCAGTAGGCGGCGGCGGTGCAATTGGCGCCGCGGGCCCGGGAGGCGTCAGAGGCGCCGATGGCAGATGCGATATTGGGCCCGCACTTCCGGCAGCCAGGGCCGGCGGCGCAGCCGCAGTTACAGGTGCGGAAAGCGGCAGAGGCGCCGACGGCGGCTGCGGTCCTGGCGCCGAACCTCCAGCGGGCGGGGGCGCCGCCCCATCGGCCGCCCAACTGGCCTGGAGTTGGTTCGCGACGAAAGCTACTCCCTGGTCGACCATCCCGGTCTCTACGTACTGGTTGTGCGCCGAGAAGCTCCTGCCGGAAGAATCGCAAACCAAATCGTTGTCGACACACAAGTCGATGGTCTTGGCCAAATACTGCGATCCGATCGTGATCGGCGGGTCATTGATCGCGTTCATGAAACGCGTCGATGGTTTTCCGAACAGGGCAACCGCTGCGATGTGGTTGGCCACGTCGGGTGGCATCGGCGCTGGTACATCCGCGGGAGAAACCCCGTCCGGCACCGCGTTCGCGGTGACGAAGCCCATGACGGCCGCGCCTTGGGAAAACCCGCCGAGCACCATCTTGGTGTGAGGGCAGTTCGCCGCGGTGGAGAGTACGTGCGTGCGCGCGTCCGCGATTCCCTCGACGGCGGTGGGGAAGTCGGTGGTGGCAGGGTAGTCGACCGCGTACACCCCGACGGACTTCGCGCCGACTTGTGTGCGCAGCGCGTCGACGAATGCCTCGCCCGTGGGGCCAACGCCGGGCGCCTCGGTGGTGCCGCGGGCGAAGACCACCTCGGCATCGGGGCACCCCGCGGCGTGCGCGAACGGTACTGGGACTATCGGTATCACGAAGGCTGCCGCTGCCGCCGCGCCGATCAATTCAGCGATGTGGCGTGGCCTCACGGTCCAATGCTGACACACTGCGCCGCCGAGCGCGCGTCGAGCCAAATGCCGCGCATCATCGATCGCGGCGCCGACGAACTGCGGCTTCGACATAAGCGACCTCCCCGACTCGCAACGGTGTCCACTACGGTGTCCACTACGTCGCGAGATAGTCGTCAAGTGTTACGCGAAACCAGATGCTGTTCGGGGGACCGGAGTGGATTGCAAGCGAATTCTTAGTAATTCATAGCCGAATTCACAAACTCGCCTTGCTGTCAGCCAGCCACGTGTTGGCGACCTAGAGCCGACTCGCGGCGAATGTTGCGGCCTGGTTGGTCATCCCGGTCTCGACGTAGGCAACGTGCGCGCGCATGTCCCAGCCGTCGGAGCAGATCGGATCGTTGGGCACGCACAAGTCGATGGTCTTGGTCGCATAGAGAGCGCCGATCGTGGGCAGCGGGCCAGGGGACAGGGTGTCTGCAAAGGCACTCTTCGGAGCGCCGAAGAGGGCCGCTGCTACGACGTGATCGGCGACCTGCGGTGGCATTGCCGTGGTGGATAGATCGATCACTCCTGCGCCTTGCGAGTATCCGCCGAGCACGATGCGGGTGCCCGGGCAGTTCCCGGCCATCGACTGGATATGGCTGCTCGCATCACTGGCACCGGCGGGCGTGCTGCTGTCAAAATCCCTGCTGGCCGGATAGTCGACCGCGTACACCCCAACCGAACGGCCGCCCAGTTGCGAACGAAGCGAGTCGACGAAAGCCTCCCCGACACCACCAACACCAGGCGGCTCCGTGGTGCCGCGAGCGAACACGATCTCGACGTCCGGGCACGGATCCGCGGCTGCGGCCGGGACTTGAATGAATGGCAGTGCCCATGCTGCCGCCGTCAGGCCCCCGACGATGCGTGCGATCCGGTATGCGGTCGTTGTGCCCATATTGGTATGTCGCAACGCGACCGAGAGATGTCACATACCCGAATACATCAACCCGTCTGGGTCGTACTTCTGCCGGACGGCGGCGAGTCGCGCGAGATTGTCACCGAAATAGCGTGACGCAGGGGTGTCCGGTTCGAGGTAGTTGACGTAGCCGCCCACCGAATACGCTTGCACCGCCGCGTGTGCATTGGCCAGCCACTCGTTGGCGAACTCCACAGCCGCCTCGGTATACCACTGAACGCTGGCCGCCTGACGCCGCCAAGGGAAGGCTGTGTCGCCGGAATCGACGTCGCTCACCGATCCGGACAGCGACTCGATCACCGTGGTCGCAGAACCCGCTGGTTGAGGCCAGGTCGACGTCGCGGCGACGATCGATTCCGCGGCGGTAGCTGTCATCTCCCCGATGATGTCGGAGCCCGCCACGAATGCCCGTGGCTGGGTTGCTTGGGCGCCGCCTTCGAAATAGTGGACGAAGTCTATGCGGTTGAGGGTTCGGCTCGTATTGCTGACAGGGTGCACCCCTATTGCGGCGCTGAGGTCGCTGGCTCTGCCCGGCCCGTCGCGGGCCGGCGTCGCCAAGACGATGGTGCAGCCCCCGGAACCCGAACCCGCCGTGATGTTGACCATGCCCCAAATCGCGTGGTCGGCGTTGTGGAGCCACTCGTGCCAGCCGGCGATCGCCTGCGCAGTCGCGCCCTCGGGGAACACCAACGTGGCGATGTCCCTGTCGGTGGCGGGAAACGTTCGGAACGTGAATGACGTGACAACGCCGAAATTGCCACCACCGCCTCCCCGCAACGCCCAGAACAGATCGGCATGGTCGTCAGCCGACGCAGTGATCGCTTCGCCGCTGGGCAGCACGGCGGAAGCCGACACCAGCGCGTCACACGTCAACCCCGAGCGCCTGGCGTCGCACCCGAGGCCGCCACCCAACGCCAAACCGGCAATGCCGACGGTCGGGCAGCTACCGCTGGGGATCGACCGGTCCTGCGCCGCTAGTGACGTTTGCACCGAATCCAGTTGGGTTGCAGCCGAAATCGTTGCGAGCCCGCGGTCTTCGTCGTAGCTGATCCCGCCGGGCAGCTGTCGCAAATCGATGATCATTGCACTGTTGGCCGCCGAAGCACCGGATGTAGGAGTGCCCGCCACTGCGGGCGGCTACCTTGATGCCGTTTCTCGCGGCGAACTCGACCACCCTCTGCACGTCGTCAATCGACTGCACCACGACGACCGCCGCCGGTGTCGAGTCGTCGAATCGCAAGTTGAAAAGGTTTTTGGCCGCGGTGTAGTCAGCGCTGGACGGCAGGACGACTCGGCCTTCGATCGCGTCATCGAGGGCCGCCCAGTCCCGCAGACCGGACACCATGGACGACGTCAGCGAGTCTGCAGCCGGAGGCGCGACCTCCGGGGTAGGTCGGCACGACCCCAGCAGTGCACCGGCGGCAACGGCGCCGAGGGCGCCGCGAACGAACGCCTGACGTGAGATCTCCCGCGTCATGGCCGGGATATAGCTGTGGGTGCTAGGCGACCTGTTCGAGAAGAGGAGCCGCCCGTGACGCCTCGGGACGAGCGACGCGCAGAGCGCGCGGATGCAGGGCAACCAACGAACCCGAACGGACGACACCCAACGGCCCTTGGCGGATGAAGCGCGCGATCCCCGTAGATCGCACTGCCAATACCGCCTTGGCCTGGCGGTATCCGACCCGCATCCCGGCTGCGCAAACTATCAGAAGTCCGCCGATGCCCGGCAGAGCGATTGCGGCAAGCGCCGACAGTGACGCCGGTGCCAGGACTGCCCTGACAGTGTGCTCGAGGAACGACAGCGCAGATGCCGGGCCGGCGCCTTCGGTCACCATCGGTGCCGTCCCGGAAAGCGACAAATCTTGGCTCAAGCCGGTGGCCGCGATTCCTCCGAGCACCACGGGCGCGGTGACATTGCCGAAACCGGGTAGGCCCTCAATACCCGAAATGGGCGGGACCTGCACCGGCACCGGCGGCGACATTGCCGG
>Ga0070711_100002165_pt1 | contig 11143 bp, 13 predicted proteins | sample LARL53metaG_FD_65452 | JGI IMG/M metagenome (GOLD analysis project Ga0070711, IMG submission 65452) | Corn, switchgrass and miscanthus rhizosphere microbial communities from Kellogg Biological Station, Michigan, USA - LAR L5-3 metaG | ecosystem: Host-associated > Plants > Roots > Rhizosphere ... | reverse complement strand
GAGTACGAAGAACAGCGCCACCAGGCTCAGATAAGTTGGAAATTGCCGCGCGGCCGAGAAGTGGCGCACGCCCCACAGGTCGAACCACATATAGACCGCCATGCAGAGCGTGTAGAGCGCAACGATGAGCGTGAGTGGATCCCACGTGATCGCGCGACGCACGCGCGCCAGCCGGTGAAAACTCGTGGCGACGTCGACCACGGCCAATCCGATGAGGACCGAGAACAGCCCCATCGCATATTCAAAGGCGGTCGCTTCAGAACCCATTTCGCATTCCGATTTCGCCGCGAAGACGTTGCCCTGCGCCCGAGGAATCGGCAACCCCGACTGTGCTCCTCGCTACTTTGGTATGTCACCTCCCCCTTGTGGGGAGGTCGGCGATGAAGCGAAGCTTCATCGTCGGGTGGGGGGCTTTATGCGGAGACGATTGGCGCAAAATGCAATTTCTCGCGCGCGCGCATTGCGAAACAGGCTGACAGATGTCGGGGGATTGCTCTGGTGGAGGCTTCGCGATCTGAACAAGCGCGGATGCCACTTTCGGCGCCAGGTCCCGTTTTGAGGCTACACACTCGACTTTGCCGAACACCGCGCGCGCGTCCTCATCGAACTCGTTGGAAGCCAGCACGGATCGTCCGATCAACTCGAACACGATTCCATTCGTGATGCAGTGCTCTCACAGCAGGGTTATCGCGTTCTCCGTTTTTCCAATATCGAAGTGTTCAAAGAACTCGAGCGTGTGGTCGAAGTGATTTTCCGTGAAGTCTCGCGTCGTCATCCCCCACCCGAAGCGCTGCGCGCTTCGACCTCCCCACAAGGGGGAGGTGATGAGACCGACACGCGCGGCGGTTCGGGGAGCATGAACGGCGGGCCATGACAACCCTTCCAAGTGATCGCCGCGCACCTCGCCTTCCAATCTCTCCTTGACCCCCTGCCCCCTTTGCCGCAAAGAGACGCCGTCACACCTTCTGGTGTCGCCGCATGAACGCACCCACGCGCATCGATGCGATGCCGCGCTTCGCCTCGGTCGAGAAGGCCATCGCCACGCTGAAGCCGGGCGAACCGCTCTATTGCATCTTCCCGGAAAAATTCGGTGCGGCGGCGCGGCGTTTCCTCGACGGATTTCCGGGCGATGCGCTCTATGCGGTCAAGGCCAATCCAGCGCCGCAAGTGCTCGAGCAAGTGTGGGCGGCGGGCATTCGCCATTTCGATACCGCGTCGGTGCCGGAGATCGAACTCGTCAAGAGCCGCTTTCCCGAGGCGCATTGTCACTTCATGGCGCCGGTGCGTGCGGCGGGCGCGGCGAAGCTCGCCTTCGAGAAGTACGGCGTGACGGATTATGTCGTCGATTGCGACTATGAGCTCGACAAGCTGCTGGCCGAAACCAAGCAGCCCAAGCGCCTTCGCATCTTCGTGCGCATCGCAACGCCACTTGGCGGCGCGGTGCTGGAACTGTCGAGCAAGTTCGGCACCACGCCGCAGGAAGCGGCCAAGCTCCTGAAGCGCGTGGCCGACGCCGGTGCGGCACCCTGCATCACCTTCCATGTCGGCTCGCAATGCCTCTCGCCCTTTTCCTATGCCCAGGCGATCGAGATGGCGCGCCGCACCGCAGCACTTGCGAAAATCGAGATCGCGGCGCTCGACATCGGCGGCGGTTTTCCCGGTCCCTATCAGGGCGACGACGTGCCGCCCTATCACTGGTATTTCGACACCATCAAGGAAGCGCTCGAGACGCTGCCCAATCCGAAGGTGCCGGTGATCTGCGAACCCGGCCGCGCGCTCATCGCCGAAGGCATGTCGCTGATCACGCAAGTCATCCTGCGCAAGAATGACCGGCTCTACATCAATGACGGCGTCTATGGCAGCTTCGACGAACTGACGCTGCCGGGATGGAATGCGGATTATCCGGTGCGCGTGTTCACGCTCGATGCCAGGGGCCGCGCACTGCCGCTGCCCGGAGCGACGCTCGCCTTCCGTGTCTACGGCCCGACCTGCGATACGCTCGACGTGCTGCCGCGACCGATTCTGCTGCCCGCCAATATCGCGCCCGGCGATTTCATCGTCTTCGACGCGATGGGCGCCTATTCGGTGGCGGTACGCACGACCTTCAACGGCTTCTACCCCGACGCCTGGGCGATGATCGGGAATTGAGCGCGATGAGCGATGCCGTCGAGCCGTTGATCCTGGATCTGCTGGAATGGGTTGCCGCCGGCGAGCGCGACTATGTCGAGATGATGGAGGCCTGGCGCACGTCCTGCCCGAAGCTGCCGGTGTGGGAAGAAGCCAACGCACGCGGTCTCGTCACGCGCATCGTCAGAGACGGCACGCCGCGCGTCGCGATTACCGAGGCTGGTCGAGTGCTGCTTGAAGAGACCGGACGGGGCGCAACCGCTGGCGCATTATATTTACCAAGTAAATCTTCAAACCGATAACTCAAATAAACCAACAGACTAATCGTCAATAATACCAATATTAATCGCGCTGTTTTCTCGGACAATCCGAATCTATATTTACAATTGTCTTAAATGCTCCCACGCTTCGGACAGCGGGCGGGGGCTCACATGAAATCCATCACATCTGTTCTTGTCGTCGTGTTGGCGTGCGCCGGCGGCTATGGCTGCACCGGGTTGCAACGGTTCATTCACGGTGACCCGGTCGTGTCCGGGGCGCCCGAAATCAACGACAATGTTTTCTTGCTCCGGCATCACGGGCTGGACGAGGAAACCTACACGGACACGGGGAAGGTGGTTCCTTATCCATGCTTGCCATTCATGCACAACGCGCTTGGCGAGAAGAAAGATGACAAGAATGACTTCCATGACCCCGACTCGCTGACGGACAAGACACAGATCAAACTCTGCGTCTATGCGATGCACGGCCTCATTGATGTCCGCTGGCATCGCTTCGAACATGAAGTGAGCGCGGCACTTTCGACCAGCAACTTCGTGGCTGACGTGTCCGTGCTCGGATTGACGACAGCGGCGACACTGGCTTCGGTGGACTCGGCAAAAATCTTGTCCGCCATCGCCGCGGGGATCACGGGCACCCGCAAAAGCTGGGACGAGGACGTTCTCTACAGCTATTCGATCCAGCAAATCTTGCTACAGATGCGAACGGATCGCGCGCTCGCCGATTCACAGATTCAGGCGCGGCTCGCGTCGGGCGGAAAACCATATGACAACATCTATGAGGCCACCAACGATCTTTTCAACTATGACGTGGCTGGAAGCTGGGAACACGCCATGAGTTCGCTTCAGCTGAATGTCGCTGCGACGACGGCCGCGTGCCAGGCGCGGCTGCGCAATCAGGAAATGGCAAGCGCCGCCGGCGCGACGATGATTGTTCCCATCGCCTCCACATCGACCGATCCCTGCAGTTCGACGGGCGTGGCGTCGCATAGGGTCGTTGCGTCTGACATCAAGAAGGACGCGATCTTCATGACGAGCGACGGCACCACGATCAAAATCTCGGAAATCGACGATAAGACCGGCAAGCTCAAGTTCGATACGCAGACGCCCCAGGACGGCTCGTGGCCCAACAAACTCAGCGACAGCGATACCGCTACATTGCTGCCCAAGCTGGTTTTCCTGCTGCAGCCCGGCTCGTAAAACGGACGTCACGCATTCACGTCGTGGCGTTCGCGCGTCTTGGCGAAGCGCACGGACGGGAATTTCTCCGCGACATAGCCGAGCTCCCAGTTGCTCTTGGCGAGAAAGACGGGCGCGCCGTCGCGGTCGCGCGCCATGCCGCCCTTGTTCGACGCCATGAACTTCGCCATGTCGGCGTCGCCGGCGGCGAGCCAGCGCGCGGTCTCATACGGCGCCGGCTCGAGATCGGCATCGAGGCCGTATTCCACGTTGAGCCGCGATTTCAGCACGTCGAGCTGCAAGGGGCCGACCACGCCGATGATCCATTGCGCGCCGATCTCGGGCTTGAAGACCTGCGTCACGCCTTCTTCCGCAAGGCTTTCGAGCGCGCGCGCCAGATGCTTCTGCTTCATGGGATCGGAAAGCCGCACGCGGCGCAAAATCTCCGGTGCGAAGTTGGGAATGCCGGTGAAGACGGTGCTGCCGCTCTCCGACAGCGTATCGCCGACGCGCAGCACGCCGTGATTGGGAATGCCGATGATGTCGCCGGGATAGGCTTCGTCCACCGTCTCGCGTTCCTGCGCGAAGAAGAGGATGGGATTGTGGATGCCGATCGACTTTCCCGTGCCGGATTGGACGAGCTTCATCCCGCGACGAAATTTGCCGGACGCCAGCCGCAGGAACGCGACACGGTCGCGGTGGTTGGGGTCCATGTTGGCCTGGACCTTGAAGATAAAGCCGGTGACTTCGCTGTCGCCCGGCTCGACGGTTTTCCCGCGCGCCGGCGCAGGGCCCGGCGGCGGCGCATTCACCGCGAGGAACGAGAGCAGATTGCGCACGCCGAAATTCTTCAGCGCCGAGCCGAAATAGACCGGCGTCTGGTGACCCTCGCGATAGGTTCCGTGATCGAAGCGCGGCATGCCGGAACGCGCCAGCTCGACATCCTCTTCGAGCTTGCTCTTCTCCTCGGCCGCGAGCAGGCCGCCCAGCGCATTGCTGCCGCCGGGTGTCGTGCCGAAGGGTGAGAATTCATCCGTATAAAGATCGATGGTGCCACGGAAATTGAGCCCCATGCCGACCGGCCAGACCATCGGCGCGCATTCGAGCTGCAACTGGTCGGAAATCTCGTCCAGCAGTTCCAGCGGATCCCTGGCCTCGCGGTCGAGCTTGTTGACGAAGGTGAGGATCGGGATGTCGCGCAAGCGGCAGACTTCGAAGAGCTTGCGTGTCTGGCTTTCGATGCCCTTGGCCGCATCGATCACCATGACCGCGGAATCCGCCGCGGTCAGCGTGCGGTAGGTGTCTTCCGAGAAATCCTCATGGCCCGGCGTGTCCAGCAGGTTGAAGACCGCATCTTCATATTCGAAGGTCATCACCGCCGAGGTGACGGAGATGCCGCGCTCCTGTTCGATGCGCATCCAGTCGGACTTGGCGCGCCTGGCCTCGCCGCGCGCCTTGACGCGGCCGGCGGCATGGATCGCGCCGCCGAGCAACAGCAGATGTTCGGTCAGCGTGGTCTTGCCGGCGTCGGGATGCGAGATGATCGCAAAAGTCCGCCGTCTTGCGGCCTGGCTGGCGTGTGTTTCGCTCATGGCGGCGGGGCGTAGCAGGCGGCGGCGGCACGCGCAATGACCTTACGCGCACGCTCGGATGGCTTAGGATCGACGAAGGAGATTGCGCATGCAGGTCACGCCAGCATCGCCGCACGACACCGCCGACTGGCTGGCGCTGCGCCGCCAACTCTGGCCGGAGGCAAGCGCTGAAGAGCATCGCGCCGATATCGAGACAATGCTCGGTCACGCGGAGCGCGCGGTCTGCCTTTTGGCGCGAAGCGCGGGCGGTGCAGTCGCAGGCTTCGCCGAAGTTTCGCTCCGGCATGACTATGTGAATGGCTGCTCGACCTCGCCGGTCGGATTTCTCGAAGGTCTCTACGTCATGCCAAAGGCGCGTCGGCAGGGCGTCGCGCGCGCTCTGGTCGCCGCGGCGGAAACGTGGGCCGCGCACCATGGTTGCCGCGAATTCGCCTCCGACGTGCTGGTAGAAAATGTCGAGAGCCAGAAAGCGCATGCGGCACTCGGCTTTGCCGAGACCGACCGCGTGGTTTATTTTCACAAGCCTCTCATGCCGCGCAAAGGCTGAGCCGGCTCGCAACCATTCGTTAAGTACTCCTGCGACACTGTCGCCGGCGGAACGGTTCGGGGCGGGGCAGATGTTTGCCGATTCCATCAAGCAGGCGAATAGCGATCGCCATGCGCAGCCGAGCGCGCTGCGCGATCTCAGGCGCGATTGGGAAAGCTGGAGCATCGGCGAACGCATCGCCATCGTGATGATCGCCAGCTCGACCATCGCGCTGCTCTATCTGGCGCACTGGTTCGCGACGGTCTGAGACCAGTTCGGCGCACATTGTCCGCCGCACCTCGGACAAAACCGGGTGCCTACATCCAACTGAACGGGCGGAAGCGGAAGCCGATCGCATATTGCAGTTGGATCACCACGATCATGCCGATCGCCCAATAGTTGGAGAAGACGCAAAGCGCGGCTGCGATGGCGTAGAGAATCTGCGCCACGACGACGCGCCGGACGAGAGCGGTATCGGTGCCCGGCGGTGCGTCCGGCTTGACGAGACCCATCGCACGGGCGCGGTACCAGCCGCCGAGCAACGTGGCGCCCAGGAACGCGATGTTGAACCAGTAGACGAAGAGCGCCGTGCGGTAGGTGATGAATTCCGCGAGCAGCGAGGTGGAGAACGGCACCAGCGTCACCGCCATCAGGAAGGCGATGTGGATCCAGGCATAACCACGGTCGCTCGACTTCAGCAAATCGTGTTGCGTGTTCTGCCCGACCCAGAAGATGCCAAGCGTGAGGAAGCTCATCAGATAGGTGAGAAGCCGAGGCGCCAGCTCGATCAACGCATGCTGCAAGCCGGATTCGCTTGCGATGGTGAAGGCGGCGGGCACATGCAGGTCGAGCGCCAGCACCGTCATGGCGAAGGCGAAGACGCCGTCGCTCAAGGCCGCGAGCCGGTCCGCGCTTCGCCCTGCGATCTGGTTGTAGATCGTCTTCATGGCGCGGGCTTAATGCTTGGCTTGGTCACCGGCGATCACGCATTACTCATGCTTCGACAAGCTCAGCATGAGGGTTGTGCCAAATCCTCATCCTGAGCTTGTCGAAGGATGAGCGGCACCGATCCACGCTCGGCTTGCTTGCTCTACCAAGGCATGCACGATGCAGCAAGGCGTTCACACCACCGGCTCGTCGAGGAAGGTGCGCCCTTCGCGATCCTCGATCTCGACGATCCACAGATCCGGATCGTATTTGATCTGGCGCTCGAGATAGGCGGCGGCTTTTTCGCTCTCGCTGCTTTCGCCGAGCGGGCGGGCCCAGACACGTTCGCCGTCGGCGCCACGCGATTGGTTGAGCACGGTGCAGCTGCCGTCGAGCCGCGAGATCTGGATGAAGATGGCGCCGGCCTCTTCGGCGCCCTTGCGCACGACATAGGCAGATACACCCGCGACCTCGGCGCGGCGGATGAGCGCGCGCACGAAAATCCCGGCCTTGAGACGAGGCGTCATGGCGCGACTCTGCCACGAGCGGCGCGCCGCACCAACTAGCTCTTCACGACTTCACCGTCGGGCGTCGCGATCGCGGCACGAATAAGTGGTCGGCAGGATCAAGGCATAGGTGATGATGGTCGCCACTACGCGGATGCCGAAGCCGAAGCGGTCATAGTGCCCAGAAAAAAAAAGAACCGCACATGACGTGCGGTGCATGTCAGGCTCGCCGGGGATGACAAGGACAATTTGCGAGGCTCGGCCAACTGCATGGCGAATGCAGTAGTGGAATCTTACCGCGTAAACTTCGTGTGATCACCTGACCGAGCGTGTTGCGGACGCTATGGTCGCGCCATGAAAGCTTGCAAACTCTATCCCCTCGCATTTCTCATAGCGCTCGCGGTTCCTGCCTTCGCTGCGAACGGCGAAACGGCGTCTACACTCTCCGAACTCGACGCGGGCATTGCGCAAAAGAACGCCGCCATTGCCGAGCATCGCGATGACAGTTGCAGCAATGTCGGCAAGTTGCTCGAACGCATGTTCGACGTCGATCAGTTCGCGCGCTCCTCGCTCGGCCCGATTTGCCCGACGTGGGAGAAAAATTGCTTGCTGACGGTCTGGCCGCGCGTGATGGCGATCGACGACTCCAATCTGAAAATCCTCAAGCCGATCATCGCGAGCTACAGCTGGCACGAGCTGAAAGCGTGCGGCGGAAAGGACGCGCAACTCCATGCCTGGCTGCTGGTGCAACATGCAGACCGTGACACGCCGTTCCAGCACGCGGTTCTCGTCAAGATGCGCGCGGCGTTCCTCGCGGGCGAGGTGAGCGCAACCGACTATGCGTATCTCGTCGATCGCGTTGCGATGTGGGAAAGGCGACCACAAACCTTCGGCACGCAGGGTGGGTGCGAAGGCAATTCGTGGAAACCGATACCGTTGCTGGATCCAGCAGGTCTCGACGAACGCCGACGTGAAGTCGGCCTGCAGCCCGAAGCGGTTTATGCAGGCAGCGTAGCGGAGATGTATTGCAAACCGCAGCCCGTTACGCCGCGCCCTTGAAGGGGATGATCTGCGCCTCGCTGGGCGCGACGCGCTCGCCCTTCTCGTCGATGGCCGCGAACGGCAGACGCACGCGCACGGTCGTGCCTTCGCCGAGCACCGATTCGATCACCGCCTCGCCGCCATGCATCGCGGCGAATGCCTTGACGAGCGCCAGGCCGAGGCCGGTGCCTTCCTTGGAGCGCACCTGTTCGCTCTCGACCTGCTCGAAGGGCTTGCCCAGCCGCTCCAGGTCGCGCGCCGAAATGCCGACGCCGGAATCGCTGACCAAAAGTTCGATGCCGCGCTGGTCGCGCGTCGCGCTCACGCGCACGTCGCCGCCGCGCGGCGTGAACTTGACGCCGTTGGTGACGAGATTGATCAGCATCTGCTTCACCGCGCGCTTGTCGGCGAAGATCGTGCCGGCGCCCGGAGCCACGCTGAGCTTGAGCGCCACGCCGGCGCGCTCGGCCTGCAGCTTGACGAAGCGCACCGAAGCGCCCGCCACCTCGTTCAAATCGAAGACCTCCTCGAACAATTCGAACTTGCCGGCCTCGATCTTCGACATGTCGAGGATGCCGTTGATGAGTTCGAGCAAATGCCCGCCGCTCTCGTGGATGAGCTTGGAATATTCGAGATATTTGGCGCTGCCGACGGGCCCGAACATCTCGTGCGTCATCACTTCGGAAAAGCCGATGATGGCGTTCAAGGGCGTGCGCAGTTCGTGACTCATATTGGCGAGGAAGCTCGTCTTGGCGCGGCTTGCGCTTTCGGCCAGGTCGCGCGCCTCGATCAGCTGGCGCTCCTGCGCCTTCCGCTCGGAAATGTCGCGCGTGACCGCGACGATGTCGGTCGCCTCGTTGTGCACGGGCGCGGCCGGACGACAGCGGATTTCCGCCCAGACGTACGAGCCGTCGCGCCGGCGCATGCGCACCTCGGCGGATGCGGCGCGCGCGAAATAGGCCGCTTCCATGAAAGCCGCCTGCATGGCGCGCAGATCGTCGGGATGGACGAGCGCCGATGGCGCGAGCCCGATCAGATCCTCCGGCGAGCGGTCGAGAATGGTGTGCGCCGCGGGACTGGCGAAGCGGATGCGCCCGTCGGAGGAATGCCGCGTGATCAGATCCATCGCATTGTCGGCGAGGAAGCGATACATCGCGGCACCTTCCGCAGCCGCCACGTCGGCGGCATGCTGGCGTTCCTGCGCCGCGGCGGCGACGAGGGCTGCCTGAATGACGGCGGCAAGAACCGAAACCGCATAGACCTCCCAGATCTGGATCGGAAGCCGCGACGGCGGCAAGGCGCCGGCCCACTCGATCGCCGCGACGACCAGAACCGAGATGGCGGCAGCGACAGCGGCGCGCTGCACGGCGGGGCGCCCGCCGGAGAGTGCCGCTTCCGCCGGCACCAATGCGAACCACACGACGAGCGGCGAGAGGACGCCGCCGGTCAGCGCGGAGAGATAGCCGATCAATGCGGCGAAGAGCGCAATCGCGATCGTCTCGAGTGCCGGCAAGGAAAGACGCGTGAATCCGAGAAGCGCCAGGCCAGCGGGCGCAAGCAGTCCCGCCATCGCGACGAGTTCGGCGATGTCGGGCCGGCCGATCATGGCGATGAAGGCAATGCCCAGTGCCGCACCGATCGCGGCCTTGGAGGCCTGCACGGTGATGAACAAACGGCGCGATGCCCGCTCGCCCCCGACCTGTTCGCCGCCGTAGATGTTAATGGCCATTAAGCGTTTGCTGCATCTGGGAAGCTGCCATCCTGGAACAGTTTGCTTAACGAAAATTGAACATGGGCCGTCTTCGTTCGCGCTTTCTCAACGTCTCGCGGGCGAATTGGGCGCGGAATCCCTCGGTCCATTTGTGCGCTTCGCGCGACCGCCGATTTCATCCACAAGTTGGCGAGATGAATTGCGCCCGCCGAATCAGGGATTTCACCTATTTGACGCGCCGATTCGCGCGAATCGCGACGCGCGCGATTCAACGTGGAACGCAAATCGAAACGCGGCGTTAGCAAAGGCTGGCCGCACGCCCAAGCTGTCACGCCAACGCGATTCTGCATCTCCACATGGTTTAAGGGCCCGGAAAGAGTCTCGCGCGCAAGCTGTTGCTAAGCATAAGAAGAATTGGGGTGTCGGCATGATCATTCGCGCGATCTTCTGGATCGGGCTCATTGCCTTCCTGATGCCGCATGAGCCCGATCTCGGTTACGGCCGTCCGGGCAATCCGGCGCAGGAAGCGAGCGGCGGCGGCTGCAACGCGAAAGATTGCGCCGGGCACCACGGCTATTTCGATCGCTTTCGCGCCATCGGCCTTCGCAGCCTGCAAGAGGTCCGCGCCGACATCCGGGCGCATCGCAGCCACGCCGATATTTGACAGTCAGCGCGCGAGACGCACCAATGCGCCGCCATGGAGCCCACCGAACATCGACTGGTGCCCTTACGCGGCTTTGACGAGCTGAAGGTCGGCGAAGTCTTCAACCTGCCCTCGCGCACCATCAACGAGGCCAATTTCGCGGCCTTCCAGACGGTGAGCCTCGACAATCATCCGATCCACTACGATGTCGAATACTGCAAGCGACTGGGTTATCCCGCGCCGCTCGCGCATGGTCTTCAGGTCCTGAGCTTCACGGCGGCGGGTGCCGGGCTTTTTCCCCATGTCATCGGCGAAAAGCTGATCGGCTTCATCGAAGTGAACGCGAAGTTTCTGAAAGCCGTCTTTCCCGGCGACACGCTCTATCCCGCGCTCACCATCGCAGAACTGACGCGCCAGCGCACCACGGGCATCGTCGCGATGCGCGCCAGCGTACACAATCAGAAGAGCGAGCTCGTGCTCGATGGCCTGCATCGCTATCTGCTCAGGCTTTAGCTCTCTACCAGCGCTTTAGCTCTACCCTCATCCTGAGCTTGTCGAGGGATAGATGAAGCGCGCCATCATCGCGCGTCGCCCTCGTCCTTCGACAAGCTCA
>Ga0070711_100002162_pt1 | contig 11155 bp, 12 predicted proteins | sample LARL53metaG_FD_65452 | JGI IMG/M metagenome (GOLD analysis project Ga0070711, IMG submission 65452) | Corn, switchgrass and miscanthus rhizosphere microbial communities from Kellogg Biological Station, Michigan, USA - LAR L5-3 metaG | ecosystem: Host-associated > Plants > Roots > Rhizosphere ... | reverse complement strand
CCGGCGCGTCCCAGAACATCAGGGTCTCGAAGGTGCCGCCCGTGTGCACGAACGCGCGCAGGTCTTCCGCGCGCATGTTGCTCGCCTTGTTCAGTTCGGCGAGAACCTGCAGGAAGGTGTCCGGCAGACGCATCACGTCACCGACGTCTGCGAGGTCGAACGCCCCTTCAGCCGGAAAGCGTTGCACGAACGTCTCCCCGGGCGAACTTGACGTTATCGCGAACAGCGCCGCCGCAGCGGCGAGCGCCGTGGTCATTCGCTTCATCGTATGCCTCGTTTCCTCCCATCTGTTGAAAAAGGTTATACAAAATCCTCCGCACCGATGGGTGTTGCGGAGGTACTGACAGCAGCCTATGCCTCATGAAGATTACGTCAAGAAGTGCGAGTGCGTATATGAAAAGCCGGCCGCGTATTCGCTAAGCCGGCTCTTCGGAGAACTCCCCTTGAAAAAGTCTGTCCGCCTTATACATAGGTCGCAGTGACCGTGATACAGGGCCGAAGCCTCTGCACATGAAGCGGATACCCTTTTCTTCCCAGCTCTCCGGTTACTTCCACGGTGGCGTCATTGCCCCTCCTGGCGTTGCTGTTAGGCATCGCTCTTTGATGCCTGTTACGACTCTTGCCTCATGACCCCGTAAGTCATTGCAAGTTCCTTCCTGCTCAATAGCTTCGCTCGAGCCGACCGCCTCCTTTCTCATTTTCAGTCGGTCCGATGGAGCAGCCCGATAGTAGTCCCGCTCCCGCAGTTCGTCAAACACCCGAGTGTGGGTATAATAGCCGTCATGATTCTCACCTTCCACGAAGGCGCATGCGTGCGAGCCCAGGCGGGGGATACGACATTGGTATTCGGGCCGGTTTCCAAAGAGTCCAAGAATTTCAAGCCGGTAAATTTCGGCGCCGACGTTGCATTCGTCTCCTTCAACCATCCCGACATGAACGGCGCTGAAGAAGCAGGCCGCGGCGACAAGCAGCCGTTTGTGATTTCCGGCCCCGGCGAGTACGAGGTGAAAGAAGTGACTGCGTCGGGGTTTCCCGGCGGCTCCAAGTGGGGCGGGGAGCCGCGCACCAACACGATTTATTCCGTGCACTTCGACGGTATGTCTATTTTGTACACAGGAGCGCTCGGCGACCTCGACTTGCCGAAGGAGGTGCAGGAGATGGATGCGCCCGACGTACTTATTGTGCCGGTCGGCGGCCAGGGCGCGCTCACGGCGTCGGACGCGCAGAAGCTCGCAGTCAAACTGGAGGCCAAAATCATTATTCCGGTTCTCTACGACGAGAAATCTCTCAAGCAATTCCTGAAAGAAACGGGAGAGGACGTGAAGCCGGTGGACAAGCTCACCATCAAGCCGCGCGATGTCGCCGGCAAGGAGAATGACGTGGTCGTTTTGTCCCCGTAGGCGCGGCGCCAGGCTATACTGTAGTCATGGTGGTGCAGAAAACATTCAACAACCTCAAGGAAGGCCCGAAAGAAGACAAGGTCGCGGTCGCGAGCGGTATCGCCATATCGGTCGTAATCGTGCTCCTTGGGGGATGGGCGATATATTTTCTCCACTCGATACAGAGGGGGTCGCAGAATCTCAATCTCAACAGCGGCGCGCAATCGCAATTTAATTTTCAGAATGTCACCGAGGCGCAGCAGCAGCTGGAAGAGCAGTTCGGCTCCCAGACGCAGGATATGCAGGATATTCAGGCGCAATCGGCGCAGGGACAAAACGGGGTGATGCAAACGCAGCAAATGCAGGTGCAGGGGCAAGATAGCGGCGGACAATTCGGCGGAAACACTCCGACGTACTAAAAAAACGGGCCGCCGCATCATGATGACGCGGCGGCTACCGGGTGCAGCAACTGCACAGTCAGCCTGTTGTCGAAGCTGCGAGGACGGATGGTTACGAAGAACCCGTTCGCATTCATCTTGCTCGGATGGAACTTCGCGGCTTTTGTCCTAAGTTCCACGATTGCCTGGACGTACGTTTCGATACGCGACTCGAGCCAATCTTCCTTGTCGACAATATGGAAGACCCGTTCCAGGTCCTTCTCGGAAAGTGACGTAAGAGGCTCGGTCGACTCGATGACCTCGACGTGATAGCGAATACCTTCATTCATCACGACCCGCACCATCAACCGATAGTGCGGCCGCTGTAGCATCACTACGTTTCGCATGCCGGCCTCCGGTTGAGTGCGTGGGTGCAATAGCTTGGGACAGCTTACTCCGGAGCCTGCTCTGTAGCAATAAAAACACTGGATATAGAGTCCGTTTTTTGCTATAATTACCCAAATATGGTCCGCGGAAAAGACGATAAAAACCTGCCTGCCGGCAGGCAGGGCCCGAACTCCGAGGAGCCGAAACCCGCTCATATCAACGTCGTTTCGCGCTCGATTACGACCGAGATGCGCGAGAGTTATCTCGACTACGCGATGTCGGTCATTACCGCCCGAGCGCTCCCGGACGTGCGCGACGGACTCAAGCCCGTGCACCGCCGCATCCTCTTTGCCATGCAGGAGGCCGGACTTACCGTCTCCGCCAAGACCCGCAAATCTGCGACCGTGGTGGGCGATGTACTCGGCCGCTACCACCCGCACGGCGACGCGTCGGTGTACGACGCGATGGTGAAAATGGCGCAGGATTTTACCATGCGTTACCCGCTCATTGTGGGGCAGGGCAACTTCGGTTCGATCGACGGCGACGGCGCGGCCGCATACCGCTACACGGAAGCGAAAATGGCCCGCATCGCAGGAGAAATAATGCGCGATATCGAAAAGGAAACCGTCGCGTTCACTCCCAATTACGACAACACCAAAACCGAACCGAGCGTCCTGCCAGCCGCCATTCCGAACCTGCTTTTGAACGGCACGCTCGGCATCGCGGTCGGTATGGCGACCAACATCCCGCCGCACAACCTGCGGGAAGTGTGCGGCGCAGCCATCCACCTGATTGAAAATCCGGAAGCGACGACCGAAGATTTGTTGCAGTTCGTGCAGGGACCGGATTTCCCGACCGGCTGCATCGCTTTCAATCAAACCGATATCAGACACGCCTATACGACCGGGCGCGGCCCGGTGGTCGTGCGCGGCGACGCCGAAATTACCGAAAACAAAAAAGGCGATTACCAAATCATTATTACGTCCATCCCGTTTCGCGTGAACAAGGCCGATTTACTGACCAAGGTCGCTGATTTGGTGCATGAGAAAAAACTCGAAGGCATCCGCGATATCCGCGACGAGTCCACCAAAGACATCCGCGTCGTCGTCGAGCTGAAGGGAAACGCGAACGCGCAGACAGTCCTTAATTACCTTTACAAACACACCCAGCTCGAGGAAACATTCCACTACAACATCGTCGCCTTGGTGGACGGCGTGCCGCAAACGCTCTCGCTCAAGGCGATGCTCGAGTACTTTATTGCGCACCGCAAAGAGGTTGTCACGCGCCGCACCAGATACGACCTCAAAATCGCGCAGGCGCGCGAGCACATCCTGCTCGGGCTCAAAAAAGCGCTCGACCATATCGATGAAATAATCGCGCTCATCAAGAAAAGCAAAGACGTCGACGACGCGCGCGCGGGACTCATGAGCAAATTTAAATTCTCCGAGCTGCAGGCGCAGGCGATTCTCGATATGCGTTTGCAGAAGCTTGCCGGGCTCGAGCGCAAGAAAATCGAGGACGAACTCAAGGAAGTGCAGGCCCTTATCGAAGAGCTGAGCGCGCTTCTCAAGAGCGAAAAGAAACTGATGGAGCTGATAAAGAAAGAAATAAAAGAAGTAGTCGAAAAATACGGCGACGATCGCCGGACAAAGATAGTAAAGCGCGGCGCGACTATCCTCAACGCCGAGGATCTGATCGCCGACGAAGACTCCGTACTGGTACTCACCCAAGGCGGTTACATCAAGCGCACCAATCCGGCGGAATACCGCAGGCAAAAACGCGGCGGCGTGGGCGTCGTTGACCTCGATACCAAAGAAGAGGATTTCGTGACGCAATTCCTGACGGCCTCCGCGCACTGCGACCTGCTCTTTTTCTCCGACCGCGGCAAAGTCTACCAGATAAAAATGTACGACCTACCCGAAGGCCGCCGAGCGACCAAAGGAAAATCGATAATGAATTTCATCTCGCTTGAGCAAGGCGAGCAGATAACATCAATACTCGCGATGCCGAAGGAGAAAAAGACCGTGGAGGGTCTCTCGCTGATTATGACGACGCGCTGCGGGACCGTGAAGCGCGTCGCAGCTAAGAGTTTCCACGAAGTGCGCCGTTCGGGACTTATCGCAATCGGGCTCGACAAAGGCGACGCGCTCATTTCTGCGCAGTTTATCCACGAGGGCGACGACGCGGTACTCGTGACTGCCAAGGGGCAATCCATCCGCTTTGCCGCCAAAGACGTCCGCGAGATGGGCAGACAGGCTGCCGGCGTGCGCGGCATGAAGCTCGGAAGCGGGGATGCGGTCGTCGGCTCGGGTGTGGTGCCAAAAGGCGTGAAGGACGCCGAGCTCCTGGTGCTTTCTTCGACCGGGTACGGCAAGAAAACAAAACTTTCCGAATACAAAACGCAGGGACGCGGGGGTAGTGGCATCAAGACCATGTCTATCACCGCGAAAACCAAGCAGCTCGTCGGCGGTGCGGTCATCCTCGGCGCAGGAGAGTTGGTCGCGATGTCAAAGAAATCGCAAACCATCCGAACAGGTCTCGACGAAATCTCAACATTGAGCCGCGCGACACAAGGTGTACGCGTCATGAAACTGCGCGAAGGGGATTCGGTCGCGTCGTTCGTTATATTTGAAGCTGAAGAGGCTCCCGGAGCGTAGAAGCTGCCCACAGATGAGCATTGCGGCGCGCCCGCCGGGCGCGCCGCTGCTATATAATTGTATCGATGCAGCAGACTGCACATCACTCAAAACCGCTTAAGCCGGAACGTTTTGCGCACCCTGTGCGCAATGTCGCGCTGCTCGGCATCGAGCCGGGGATGACGGTCGCCGACTTCGGAAGCGGTTCGGGCGCGTACGTGCACGCGATAGCCGAGCGCCTTCTAAACGTCGGTCATGTCTATGCGATAGATATCCAACGCGACCTGCTGCGCCGCATCCATGCGGAAGCGCACAAACGCGGATATAAAAACGTGGAGGTACTCTGGAGCGACCTTGAAAAAAAGCATGCTTCAAAACTCGCCGAACACTCCGTCGACCTCGTGCTTATTTCCAACCTGCTCTTCCAACTCGACGACAAGAAAAATGTGTTTGAGGAAGCGTGGCGCATACTGCGCCCGGGAGGCAAGCTTGCAGTCATCGATTGGGCAGATTCGTTTTCCGGGATGGGGCCGGTAAAAAAAGACGTCGTGACCAAAGAAGCGGCGCTCAAACTCGCCGACGATTCGCATTTTGACCTGGTACGTGAGTTTGAAGCGGGCGCTCACCACTACGGGCTCTTACTGCGTCCCACTCCCGCAAACCTATGAGAAAACTTTCTATCTTCCAGATATCACTTCTCGCCTCATTCGGCGCGCTTGCGGTCGCGGGCGTGCTTATATTCGCCTTCGCCATCGGCGGCAACTCCAATACCAGCGTCGGTCCCGTGAAAATCTGGGGCACGCTCGACGCGAACGCGTTCGCTGCAGTCATCAGGAGCGCGGCCGAGAACAACCCCGCGCTCTCGCAGGTTACCTATGTGCAGAAAGACCCGGCGAGTTTTGATTCCGACCTTACCAAAGCGCTCGCAAGCGGTACCGGTCCGGACCTTTTTCTGTTGACCCAAGACCAGGCTTATAAGGACCAGAGCGAGATAGCGGTGATTCCCGCAAGCGCGATATCGCAAACCTCGTTCAACGACACCTTCGTGCAGGCCGCAAGTCCTTTTTTTGGAAGCGCCGGCGCCCTCGCCATCCCGATAGCCGTCGACCCGCTCGTTTTGTACTGGAACAAAGACATGCTCGCCTCAGGCGGATTTTCTTCGCCTCCGCAATACTGGGACGAAGTCTTTGCGATGGCGCAAAAGATGTCGGTCCAAGACGGCTCCGGCAACATTCTCAAGAGCGCGCTTCCGTTCGGTGAATACCAAAACGTGGATAACGCCAAAGAGATTCTTGCGACTCTTATACTGCAGGCCGGCGGCTCCATAACGGGCTTTGACACGTCAGGGCATTTGGTCTCCGCACTCGTGCCCAAAACCGGCGGCGGCGCGGCCGCGGCGGAAAGCGCGCTGCGCTTTTACACCGGATTTGCCGACCCCTCGAGCGACTACTATTCGTGGAATCGCGCGCTCCCGGATGCGAAGCAGGCATTTGCGACCGGGGAGCTCGCGCTCTATGTGGGCTACGCGAGCGAACGCGCGAACATCGCGAATTCCAATCCGAATCTCAATTTCGGATTGGCGCCGCTGCCACAAATCCGCTCCGGCACGGTGGGAACCATGGACACGGCGCGCGTGTACGCGCTCGCGGCCTCGCGCGCGAGCGCAAATCCGTCGGCAGCAATCACGGTCGCGGCGGCACTCGCAACGACCGCAAACGCACAGGCGCTCTCGACGGCGCTGGGCCTGCCCTCGGCTCGACGCGACGTTCTTTCGGGACTCTCGCAGCAACAGCTGCCGGGGGCCCTCGTTTCGTCAAACGACACCTGCAGAGGCATCGACCCGATTATCTGCTCATCCCAGCTTGCGCGCTCCTGGATAGACCCCGACCCTCAGGCGACAGACGCGATTTTCCGGACTATGATAGAGGATACGACGAGCGGCGCCTCGCTCGTCACCCAGGCACTGCAGCGCGCCGATCAGACGATGACACAGCTACTGAGCCAGCAATCATCACAATGAAAAAATCTCGCCCCCTCGTGCTCGTTCTCATTTCAGCTGTAGCGGTATTTCTGTTGAACAGTTCGATTGCTTTCGCCGCATGCGGTACCACCAGCAGCGGTTTCCAAAATCCTCTCAATGTTTGCGACATCCAAAGCTTCGTTGCAACAGCGCTCAAGGCGCTCGTCATCATCGCGCTTCCGATTATCACGGTCTTTATCGTCATTTCGGGTTTTATGTTCGTGTTTGCGCGCGGCAACGAAGGCAAGCTCACCAAAGCAAAGGAAAATTTCGTGTACGTCATTATCGGCGCTATCCTTATTCTTGGCGCGTGGGTCTTGGCGACGCTTATCGGCGGCACCGTGACCCAGGTGCTCGGTCAATAGTCTTATGACGGCGCTCCGCTTGCTCCTTGCGCTTCTCATTCTGGCCTCTCCGTTTACGGCAGCCGCAGCTCCGATGACATTCCGCGACCTTGCCAACACGATAGTGCTCATCCTCGACAACGCGACCGCCGTCCTGATAGTGGCGGGCATCGTCATATATTTTTACGGCATCTCGACCAACATTCTGAAATTCGGCGAAGGCGACCGCGCAAAATTCAGGAACTATATGGTGTGGGGCATCATCGTGCTGTTTGTGATGGTTTCCGTATGGGGTATTTTGCGGCTGCTGCAGTCGACGCTCTTTGGCGATTCCGCGACCGGTCCTTCAAGCAGCTCGGGGCAGGAAGTTCCCGCCGACCAATTCGGCACGCCGCATTTTTTGCAATAACTATGCGCAGGCTACTCTTTCTTCGCGCGCTTCCGCTCCTCGTACTGTGCGCACCCGTTAGCGCATACGCGCAGGTCACGGCTGTGGGCCGCATCGTAGGCATATTTAATATTTTCGTCGGGTTGATGCTCACGGTCGCCCTTATCACATACGCCTTCGGGTTCGTCATGTGGTGGATACGCCTCGGTACCTGGCCGAGCTACCGTACCGAGGCTATACACCTGCTTGAGTGGTCCGTCGCCATTATATTTACCCTCACCGTCCTTCTCGGTATCGTGCAGTTCTTTCAGCTCCACCAACAAGCCGCCACCTATGTCATTTCTATCATCGTAGTGCTTGTGATTATCTGGATTATTGCCTACCTGGTGCAGCATTCTGGCGGCGGGGAGAAAAAGGAGGAACACTAAGGGTTATCCACACACGCTGGTGTCGTTCTATTGTGTTTCCCTTGAGCCTCGGTACCATTGTCGTACTACTCGAATAAGTACACATCAGCCATTTTATGAGGAAAATCGGGGTTATATTGCTGGCAGGCGCAACGCTCGCGCTGCCCGCCCTTGCAAGCGCCGCGACGCTCTTGAACACTCTCGCGCTCGCCAACACCTTCCTAAACGCACTCATCGGGCTCTTTATTACGCTTGCTATCGTGGTGTTTTTCTGGGGTCTCATCAAATACCTCGTCAATGCCGGTGAAGCAAAAGCCGAGGGATTGACCATCATGTTCTACGGCGTGCTCGCCATTTTCGTGATGGTGTCCATCTGGGGCATCATCCGTCTTCTGCAGAGCACCTTCTCGGTCACGTCGACTTCTCCGGTCATTCCGCAAGGTATACAGATAAACACTAGTGGTGGTGGAGGTATCTATTAGCCGTACCCGCGCCGACGCGGGTAAGATATGGTAGGAGCAACCGGAAACGCGATGGGGCGCATCGTCGAGTACATCATCGACCCGGTTCTGCTGGTCGTGTTTGCCGCGGGATTTCTATTCTTCGTGTACGGCTTGGTCGAATTTCTCTGGAAACTAAACGAAGGAGGTGATAATTCGGAAGGGAAACGGCACATGGTCTACGGCCTCGTGGGCATGCTCATTATGATTTCCGTGTACGGGATTTTGGGCCTTATTGACAACACATTCGGCCTGGATTTCTCGAATCCGGACGCGAGCCGCATCAATAGCGTAACCGTGCCGTCGAATCTCTTCGGCCGCTAGTAGTCGGCGGGAGGTCTCCACACCACCAACTATTTTCGGCGATATCGTTGCGACGGGAGAGAAGTCATGTAAAAGTTGGTGTGAGGGCAGGTGGCGAAATGGTAGACGCGCTAGGTTTAGGACCTAGTCCCGCAAGGGGTGAGAGTTCGAGTCTCTCCCTGCCCACAGAGTAAAGCGATTGAGGCAGGCGCAACATGCCTGCGCATGTTGCGTGAGCGACGCGCACGAAATATCAGTGACGCCGTCTGCCCACCAAATACGTTCAAACGATTTCGTGTTCTTTGGCAATGCGGTCGACTGCTCCGGGTGCTTGCTGCGTCTGCGGCACGACGCCCTTTATGAGGTCGGCTACTTCGCGGAAAAGCGATGCGGGGTCTTTTTGCTGCGCTTCCGCTGCTTTCCAATCAAACGTGCCGCGGACGTACCTGCGGCTATCGCGGATGCTTTCTTCGTGCGGCAAATTTTGCATGCCTATCTCGTCGCCGTAGTACATGATGGGCGAACCGGGCAGGGAATAAAGCAACCGGAACGCCTTGCGCAGGCCTTCGCGGTTGCTTGCGTACACGCTCCCGAGTCGCATAGAGGTCGCGAGGCCTTTCTGGAACGGATACAGTTTGCGCGGATCGAGGTAGGAAACAAGCGCCGCGCGCTCGGACGGGGGGAGGGTGACGAGGGATATCTCGTCGTGGTTGCGTAAAAAAATCGCCCACTGGCAGTTCTCGGGAATAGTGAACGAATCCGCGACCGCCTTTTGCAGCAGCGCTTCGTCCCCGTGCTGAAGGGAAAGCCACATCTGCTCCATGAGCGCAAAATGATATGCCATGTGACATTCGTCGCCGTCGCCGAAATACTTTTTTGTGTCCTCTATCGAGTCATGTGCCTCGGCGAGCAGGATGACTTCGGGGAATTTCCCGGAAAGCGTGGCGCGAATGCGCTTAAGCAGCGCGTGCGTTTCCGGCAGGCCGCGACTCGCAGAGCCTTCGCGCTTTATGAGGTGCGGCACGGCGTCGAGGCGGAACCCGTCCACACCGAGTTTTGCCCAAAAGCACATAACATCGACCATTTCGTCGAACACAGCCGGGTTGTCCCAGTTGAGGTCGGGTTGCTGCGGATAGTACGTAGCAAAATAAAATTCCCCCGTCGCCGGGTCCGGTATCCAGTTCTTGTCTTTGATGTCGCCGATGCCGCTCTCGATGAGCGGAAATTCCGTCCCCGTTTTGCTCCATAGATAGTAGTCGCGCTTCGGATTGGTTTTGGAGCTACGCGCCTCTATAAACCATGGATGTTCTTGTGACGTGTGATTCAAGGCGAGGTCAACGATGACGTGGATATCTTTGCGATGGGCGAGTTGCAAGAAATGTTCGAACTGCGCGAGCGTGCCGAGCGCTGCGCGTACCCCGCGGTAGTCCGAAACATCATAGCCGTCATCCACCATCGGCGAGGGATAATGCGGAAGGATATGGAGCGTGTTGATGCCGAGCTCGACAAAATAATCGAGTCGCTGCGTGAGCCCGACGATATTACCCGCGAATTTATCGATGTAGAGTTCGTATAGTTTCGCTTTCTTCCACCAGTACTCCATTTGCGCATAGTACGTCCGGTCACGAAAGCGTCAATGAATTTCTTGTCGTCACGGATATTTCGCCCGCCGCCGCAGACGAAATTCCGCGACCCCGACTCGCGGTTCGCCCTGCTGGGCTCACAACGCTCCGTCTCGGACACGTAAACAAAAACAGCACGTAGGTGCTGTTTTTGATTCGTGTCCGCCCAGTTGGAGTCGAACCAACGACCGTTCGCTTAAGAGGCGACTGCTCTACCAGCTGAGCTATGGGCGGTAGCTGGGATTCTACCGTATTTTGACCTTTTTTGTAGGCCTTATTTCGCTAGAGGGTCTTTTAATCGTTTTCGCAATTGTGCATATGCGCGGCTTTTAAGTTTGAGAGATGCTTCCCGTAGTCGAGCGTCTTTTTCGATTTTGTAGGCTTCGTAATACAGGAGTTCAAACGGTCGACGAGGCTTGGTCGAGGGAGCGATTCCTGTTTGATGTTCTGCCACACGACGTTTTAAGTTTTCGGTCGAGCCGATATAGCTATTTCCATCTTTAACACTCTTTAAAACGTACACGTAAAACATTACTCAATATTGTAACTCGCGTGACGACGTGTGCCGGGGGTGGGACTCGAACCCACACTTCTTTCGAAACACGATCTTAAGTCGTGCGCGTATGACCAATTTCGCCACCCCGGCTTACGGCTAATCTTAGCCCAGGTTTGTGTTAGAGTACACGCGTCGGCCACATGGCGAAGTAGAGCGGGTCTGCTCAATTCGTTCCTTTGCGCTATGGGAGGGTTACGTTAGGATGTCTCTACGCGGCCACATGGCGAAGTAGCAAC
>Ga0070711_100002159_pt1 | contig 11157 bp, 13 predicted proteins | sample LARL53metaG_FD_65452 | JGI IMG/M metagenome (GOLD analysis project Ga0070711, IMG submission 65452) | Corn, switchgrass and miscanthus rhizosphere microbial communities from Kellogg Biological Station, Michigan, USA - LAR L5-3 metaG | ecosystem: Host-associated > Plants > Roots > Rhizosphere ... | reverse complement strand
GATCGTGAAGACGGTCAACCCGATCTCGGGCAACCCGGGTGACACGGTCACCTACACCTACGTCGTCACGAACACCGGCGACACCACGCTCTACAACATCAGCGTCGACGACGACGTGATCGGTCACATCGGCGACATCGACCAGCTCGAGCCGGGCCAGTCGGTGACGCTGACCAAGGACTACGTCCTGCCGGCCAACCCGCCCTTCGTGACGAACGTCGGGACGGCAACCGGGACCGACGTCCTCGGTGAAACCGTCACGGACAACGACGACGCGAACGTCACGATCGTCAAGGCGGCGCACAACCCGCCGAAGCCGCCGCCGCCGACCGCCTTCACCGGGTCGGACGCCGCACGGCTCGGACTGATCACCCTGTTCCTCCTGGGGCTCGGCGCCATGGCCCTGGTGATCGGACGCCGCCGCCGCGACGCGTAACACCGAACAGGAACCAAGCATGAGGCCCGGGCCGAAGGCCCGGGCCTCATGCGTGCCAGACCGAGCCCCGGCTCAGCCGTAGAAGATCAACGTGGACCAGAGGATCCCGCGCCGCTCCACGAACGAGATCCCCACACGGCGGAAGCCCGTGCTCAGCATGTTCGCGCGGTGCTCCGGGCTCGCCATGTAGGCCTTGAACAGGCCGTACGGCGTCACGCCCGCGCCGACGTTCTCGCCCCACGAATGCCAGTCCGTGTAGCGGAGCTTGTACCCCAGGTCGGATGTGTGGAACAGACGGTCCTTCTTCGCCATGGCCAGGTTGTGATCGTGGGCGAGCCCCACCACCGACCGGACCATGCGCAGCCGGTGCACGTGGTGTTCGGCGCGCGAGTGGTTCACCCAGGCAAGCATCTTGGTTCGCCGGAGCTGCGCGCTCGCAGGTGTCGCCGCGCCCAGTGTCGCGGCCAGCCCGACCGTCAGAGCGGCCACAGCCACGATCCGCACGAGACCCCGTCGCATCTCTCCAACCCCCGGTGCAAGGGCGGCCCCATCTGCCGCCCGCTCCCCCGGTTCATCGGTCCGGGGTCGGAGGGCTTGAGAGTTCCGTGGTCAAAGATGACTAGATAGCTGCGGAGAGATCGAAGAAACGCCTGCGACGCAGGGCTACCAGTGAAGGATCAGATGTCGCGCGGCCCTGGCTTCGTCCAGCCTGCCGACCGGGGTCGTGACCGGCGCGTCGTGCAGCAGATCTGGGTCGCTCGAGGCTTCCTTGGCCGCCTGGAGCAGCGCAGACGCGAACGCATCAAGCGTGGCCTTGGACTCAGTCTCGGTCGGTTCCACCATCATCGCCTCGTCCACGACCAGCGGGAAGTAGACGGTCGAGGGGTGGAAGCCGAGGTCGATCACGCGCTTGGCGACGTCCATGGCCCGGAGCCCCGTTTCGCGTTCCAAGGGAGCCGCCGTCGAGACGAACTCGTGCATCGGCGGCGTGTCGGGGAACGCGAGTGGGAACGCCTCGCGGACGAGGGCGGCGAGGTAGTTCGCGTTCAAGACGGCACGGTCGCTCACCTCGCGGAGCCCGTCGCGCCCGTGCAGCAGCAGATACACGTACGCGCGCACCAAGATCCCCACGTTGCCGTGGAACCCGTGGACGCGGCCGATCGACGTGGGCACGTCCTCGACGAGGACGAACCGATCGCCGTCTCGCTCGACACGCGGCACCGGGAGGAACGGCACGAGCTCCTCCACGACACCGACGGGGCCGGCGCCGGGACCGCCGCCGCCGTGCGGCGTTGCGAAGGTCTTGTGGGTGTTGATGTGCACGATGTCGAACCCCATATCGCCCGGGCGCGTGCGCCCCATGATCGCGTTGAGGTTCGCGCCGTCGTAGTAGACGTATCCGCCGACGCCGTGCACCGCCGCAGCGATCCGCGCGATGTCCCGCTCGAACAGCCCGAGGGTGTTGGGGTTGGTCAGCATCAGGCCCGCGACGCGCTCGTCCACCATCTGCTCGAGGGCGTCGACGTCGACCAGGCCGTCGGCGCCCGACGGTACCGCGACGGCGTCGTACCCGCCGAGGTGCACGCTCGCAGGGTTCGTCCCATGCGCGGAGTCGGGGATCAGCACGGTCTGCCGCGCGCGCCCCGCGGCGGCGTGGGCCGCGCGCATGATCAGCAGCCCGGTCATCTCGCCGCAGGCACCGGCCGGCGGCTGGACGGTCGCGCGCGCCATCCCGGTGATCGCGCAGAGCGCCTGCTCCACGCGCCACAGCAGCTCGAGGGTTCCCTGGGCGGTCGCATCGGGCTGGAGCGGATGCAGCCGGGAGAAGCCGGGCGCGTTCGCGACCGTCTCAGCGACCTTGGGGTTGTACTTCATCGAGCACGACCCCAGCGGGTAGAACCCCGTGTCGAGCCCGTAGTTCTCCTGCGACAAGCGCGTGTAGTGGCGAACGATGTCGACCTCCCCGACCTCCGGCAATGGCGGCGGGGTCGCACGCGCGAACGCCGCGGGGACCGGCGCATCGGGGACGTCGGGCGCCGGCATCGACGACGCCCGGCGCCCGGCGTGGGACGCCGCCATGATCGTCCCGGGCACGGGTGGGCCCTGCCGGCGGACCGGCGCGCCCACGTCGCTCACGCCAGCACCTCGGTGAGCGCCTCGGCGAATGCGTCGATCTGTGCACGCGAGCGCCGTTCGGTCACCGCGACGATCAGCGCGTCGTCGCCGAGCCATGGGGCCGGGACGCCGGCGAGGATGCCGCGTCCGGCAAGCGCATCGACGACGTCCGCCGCTGCTCGCGGCAGCCGCAACGTGAACTCTTTGAAGACCGGCGCGCCCGGGAAGGCGGCCTCGACGCCCGGTACCGCGGTGAGGGCCTCGAGCGCGTAGGCGGTCTTCGCGGCACACCGCTCTCCCAGTTCGCGCAGCCCGTCGGGACCGAGCCACGCCAAGTAGATCGTCGCCGCGATCGCCATCAACGTCTGGTTCGTGCAGATGTTGGACGTCGCCTTCTCGCGGCGGATGTGCTGTTCGCGCGCCTGCAGCGTCAACACGTAGCCCGGACGGCCCGCGACGTCGACGGTCTCGCCGACGATGCGGCCGGGCATCCGTCGCACGTCGCTCATCCGCGCCGCGAGGATCCCGAGATACGGACCGCCGAAGGCGAGTTGGTTCCCCAGCGACTGGCCCTCCGCGACGGCGATGTCGGCGCCGAGTTCGCCGGGCGGCGCGAGCACGCCGAGCGATGTCGGGTCGAACACCTCGATCAGCCGAGCGCCCGACGCGTGCGCCACCGCTGCCCATGCGGCGACATCCTCGAGGACGCCGTGCACGTTCGGATGCTGAACAACGACGGCGGCGACGTCGTCATCGAACGAGGGGGGCGAACCGCCGGCGCCGTCAGGCGCGGCGAGCTGATCGAGGGGCAACCCTGGACCGGCGCCGTACGTCCGGACGGTCTCGACGAGCCGAGGGTCGACCGCGCCGGCCACGACGACCCGTTTCCGATCCGGCGCAAGGCTCATCCGGACCGCCTCGACGAGGGCGGTCGCGCCGTCGTACAGCGAAGCGTTCGACACCTCCATCGCCGTCAGCGCACAGATCATGGACTGGTACTCGAAGAGAGCCTGCAGGACGCCTTGCGAGAGCTCCGGCTGGTACGGCGTGTAGGCCGTCGAGAACTCAGAGCGCCCCGCGAGCGCCCACACCACCGACGGGACGTAGTGGTCGTAGGCGCCGCGGCCCGCGAAGCACACCAGCTCGTCGAGCGAGCGATTCCGCGCCGCCAGACGCCCGAGCTCCTCGACGACCTCCTGCTCGGCCATACCGGGGGCAAGGTCCAGTGGTTCGGTCAGACGCAGGTCCGGCGGGATGGCCTCGAACAGGTCGTCGACCGATCCGGCGCCGATCGCCGCGAGCATCTCGCGGACCTCGTCGTCGGTGTGCGGCGTGAAGGTGGTCACGCGCCGAGTCTACGAAGGGGCGGCATGACCGGCGTGGTCAGCCCGATGCATCCTCGAGCCCGTACTTCGTAACCAGGGACAGGTAGTCCCGTTGGTAGAACACCTTGCAGCGGATCTCCGGGTAGCGCTCGCGGAGCCGCCTGACCTTCCGGTTCTTCTTCGTGACCAGTTTCTGGTTGAGCGTCGTGATCTCGATGTAGAGGTCGAACTCGGGCAGGTAGAAGTCGGGGGTGAACCGCTGCACCGGCTGCCCTTCCTTGTCCCATGCGATCGGGAAGGAGGTCGGCTCGTAGGCCCACGCGATCTGATAGAAGTCGAGCAACCGGGCGAACTGCCGCTCCGAGGCGTGGGCGAACCGGACCTCGTCGCTCGGCAATGGATCCATCGCCGGTTGGGCGCTCATGCCCCTCCGGCTGCGCGGCGGCGGGTGGTGCCGGCCTTCGCGGCCGTTTTGGACTTCGGCACCGCCTTCTCGACGTCGCTCCAGACGCGGTCGATCGCGATCGCGAATACACCCTGGCCACTCTGCAGCAGGTCAACCACTGCCTCGGGCGAGTGGGCCTCGTAGACGCCCCGCCCGTCGGACATCAGCGTCACGCCGGTCAGCGGCCGGTCCATGTCGCGCAGGTGCTCGACGGCGCTTCGGACCCGCTGGAGGGATACCCCGGTATCGAGCAGGTTCTTGATCACCTTGAGGGTCACCAGGTCCTGGAACGAATACAGCCGCTGGGTGCCGCTGCCGGAGGCGTCACGGATCGAAGGGGTGACGAGCTCCGTCCGGGCCCAGTAATCCAGCTGGCGGTACGTGATCTGCACGATCTTGCAGACCTCGGGTGCGGCGAACCCTTGCTCGGTCATTCCGACACGCTCCGTTCGGGGAAGGGAATCACGACGATGTGATTCGGCAGCGTACGGGGGTCGCCCACCCCCGTCAAGGCGTCTTCGACCGCCCGGGGATAGCCCTCTCAGAACCTCTCGGAAAGGCCCTCAAGGCTGCCCCCCGGTCGGCCGATGTCTGGACTAGTCACACGGGACTACGTCACCGACCTGCGGCATCGGAGGCAAGGGACAGATGCGGACCATCGGACGCCTGATCGCAACGACGGCGCTCGCGGTCGCGTTGACGACGGCCGTGCTCGGCGCGCCCGCCCACGCCGGCGGCAGCAAGTGGTCCGACCGCCACGCGATGTACAAGGCGACGAACGTCAGCCGCGACCGGTTCAGCCGCATCAACGTCGGGATCAACCGCACGATGTCGAAGATCGCGCTCAGGCACTCCCGCTGGATGGCGAGCAGCGACAAGCTCGTGCACACATCTAACCCCGCGGCGGCCTACCTCAAGGGGATGTCCTGGCACTGCTGGGGCGAGAACATCGCGGTGTCCGGCGGCACGATCGTCGACGTCGAGAAGGCGTTCATGGCCAGCCCAGAGCACCGCGCGAACATCCTCAACAGCTGCTTCAAGCACGTCGCGATCGGCGCCACGCGCGTGGACGGCGTGCTTTGGGTGACGGTCTTCTTCTACGGCTGATCCTTGGCGCCGCGCGGCGCCCGTCAGGACGCGAAGTCGTCCGGACTCACATCGTCGAGGAACTGGCGGAACTTCTCGACCTCTTCGTCCTCTTCGCCGGGGATCAAGATCGCGGCCTCGTCGAGGACCTCTTCAGCGGCGTAGATCGGCACCGCCATCCGGACCGCGAGCGCCATCGCGTCGGACGGCCGGGCCGAGATCTCCAGGCGGTCGCCGTTCCGTTCCATCGTGATCACCGCGTAGAACGTGCTCTCGCGGAGCTCGGTCACGACGATCTGGACGATCCGGACCGTGAGGTCGTCGAGCATCGTCTTCATCAGGTCGTGCGTCATTGGGCGTGGCGTAGCGACGCCCTGGAGGGCCATGGCGATCGACGCCGCCTCGGCTGGACCGATCCAGATCGGGAGGTAGCGCTCCCCCTCGCGTTCGCGGAGCAGCGCGATGGGCTGGTTGGTGGGCAACTCCACCCGGACGCCGGTCAGCTCCATCTCGATCATCGCGCTGCAGGCCAGGGTAACCACGGCCCTGTGGTCGGGCAACCTTGGGGGTCCGGACGGCTCAGGCGGCCGGGGGTGCGTACGACGTCAGCGCGTCGGGGTCTTCCCGGAGCGCGGCGAGATCGTCGACCTGCAGGATGTCCGGCAGGTTCCGGTATCGCTCGCTGAAGTCCAGCCCATATCCCACCACGAAGCGGTCGGGACACTCGAAACCGGCGTACCGCGGGTGGATCGGCACGATCCGCCGGGCGGTCTTGTCCAGGAGCGTGCAGAGCTCGACGCTCGCGGCGCCCCGCGACCGGAGCACCGACAAGAGGTATCGGCATGTCAGCCCGGTGTCGACGATATCCTCGACGAGCACGACGTCCCGGCCGGCGAGGTCCAGCTCGACGTCGAGCAGGATCTGCACCCGCCCGAGCGACTCTTCGGCGTCGCCGTAGCGGCTGATCGCCATGAACGACACCTCGAGCGGCAGGTCGACATCGCGCACCAGATCCGCGAGGAACACCGCGCCGCCTTTCAGCACCGTGACGAACACGGGCTCCCGCCCCACATAGTCCCCGGTGATCGTGCGGCCGAGCTCTGCCACCCGGCGGCGAACGTCCTCGCGCCCGTACAGGACGCGTGCGACCTCCGCCATCGGGCAGGAGGCTACCAGGGGTGCCTGCGCCGAACGGTCAGGCGGCGAGACCCCGCACGGCGTCGGCGACCCCACCCGCGACCGCCTCCGCGGTGCGGACCCACCACGGCCCCGACGTCGTCGGCGGCGGCGGCACGTCGGACACGATCAATGGCACGGTGCCGATGACGGTCGGACCCGCGGCGAAGACGAGCGTCGCGACGCGTTCGTGCGGTGCCGGCGGATACGCCGCGTGCGGATCGACGATCACGTGTTGATCGCGGCCGTCGTCGGCGACCGGCACCAGCGCGTTGAGACCGATCGCGGCGATCACCGGCACCGTCCCGCCGCGGATCGTCGCGTCGCCGGCCGCGTCGCCGGCGTGCACGAGCGTATCGGGCCGCCACCCATCGAACCCGTAGTTGAGCAACGCAGCCGCGTCGGAGAAGGGCTCGTCCGGCGCGTGGAGCACGATCGCGACGAGCGCACGGCCGTCCCGGTGCGCCGTCGCCACGACGCATTGGCCGGCGCCGGACGTCGAGCCGGTCTTCGTTCCGACCGCGCCGGGATAGAGCCACAGCAGCACGTTGCGGTTCTGGATCACACGGTCCGGACCCTTGGGCGCGGGCATCCGGCGAACCTTCGTCGCGGTGATCGTACGCAGGACCGGGTCGGCGTTGACCGCGCGTGTCAGCAGCAGGAGATCGCGCGGCGTCGAGTACCCGTCGTCATCGAGCCCGCTCGCCGACGCGAAGTGCGTGTCGCGCATACCGAGCTTGTCGGCTTCGGTGTTCATCTGCCGGACGAACGCGTCCTGCGACCCGTCGGCGGCGATCGCGAGCGCGACGGCGGCGTCGTTCGCGCTCGCGAGCAGCAGCCCGTATAACAGGTTCTCGACCGAGATCCGCTCCCCTGCCTTGAGGCCGAGGACCGAGGTCGAGCCGAACGTCTTGCGGTCGAACACAGCGGCGGGATCGACGGTGACCATCGCGTGCAACGGGAGGTCCCGGCGGGCAAGCAACGCCGTCATGAGCTTCGTGATCGACGCGATGGGACGCTTGGTGCGCGGATCCTTCGCGAACAGGATCTGGCCGGTGTCGGGGTCGGCCAACAGGGCCGCCCCAGCGTCGATCGTCGGCGGCGCCGTCGTATCGGTGGGCGTCGCGAGCGTCGTCGGGAACGGCGAGGGGCTCCCGTGCGGCGGCACCGGCGTCGGCGGCGGGACCATCGTGCGCCCGGCGGCGCCGGCGTTGATCGCGACCGCTACGACGATGATCGCCGAGGCGACCGCTGCGGCGCGCAGGCGCGGCGGCGTCACCCGGTCGCGAGGTTGTCGCGGAGCGCGTTCCGCAACAGCGCCTGCTTGAACTTCCGCGACGTCGTCGTGAGCTCGCCGAGCGTCTGCGTGGCGGCGCGGCGCGCGTCGGGGTTCTTCTGCCGAAGGGTCGGCGCGACCAGTGCTTCGAAGAACGCCGACTCACGGTCGGCGAAGTGCTTGTACATCGTGAGGTGCCGGGGCTCGATCCCGAACCGCAGGAAGTCCTTCACGATGGACAGGGTCACGTAGTCGTCGCCGTCGTAGTAGCGCCCGCCCTCGGGGCCGTGCGTGCACACGATGCCGAACTGCTCGAGCTCTTTGATCCGCTCCCGATCGACACCGGTGGCGGCCGCCATCTCCTCGAGCGACATCTGCAGGCCGGTCGGTGCCTCGGCCAGATCCTCGCCACCGCCGTCCGTGTCCATCCCCGACGTCGCCTGCTCCAGCGTGGGCTCGTCCTCGTCCTCGCCGGAGTCGGCCTTCAGCAGGCGCTCCTTGATGACCTTCAACGGGAGGTACTCGTCGCGCTGCAACCGCAGGATCGACTTCAAGCGCTCGACGTCATCGGGATAGAACTTCCGGTAGCCCGACGGCGTGCGCTCCGGCGTGATCAGCCCCTCGGACTCGAGGAACCGGATCTTCGAGATCGTGATGTCGGGGAACTCGGTCTTGACGTTGACGAGGACCTCTCCGATCGACTGGTAGTTGCGCGTGCCGGCCATACCTCTCCTGCTCCTATCGATCCGCCGCGAAGAACGTGAGCTTGAACCTGCCGATCTGGACCTCGTCGCCGGTGCTGAGCTTCGTGCGGTCGACCTGCTCGCCGTTGACGTAGGTGCCGTTGAGGCTCCCGCGGTCCACAACGAACCACTCGCCGTTGTGGCGCTCGACGACCGCGTGCTTGCGAGACACGGTCACGTCGTCCAGGAACACCGCGCTATCGGTGTCGCGTCCGACGGTCGTTTCGTCGCCTTCGAGCAGGAACGTCGACCCGGCGTTCGGGCCACGCTTGACCAACAGGAGAGCCTGACCGGGGTTGAGGGTGTCGTTCGGGAACGGGAACTCCTCGGAAGCTTCCTCTTCGGGTTCGATCGCCGGCAAGGTCACGGTGACGTCCTCGTGAAGTGGATGGCCACACTCGACGCAGAATCGCGCATCATCGCGGTTTGGATGTCCACAACGGCTGCAGAACAAGCTGCACGGCTCCTTGGTCCACGGTTCCCCTGACGGTCGAGGCTTCGGCACAACCCTCGACCCTGAGCCTCGGCGCGACGCTATCGTACGGCACCAGCAGGGTCAACGCGCGGTCACTGCGACCCTCAACCTGTCGAAGCCCGGACGCTCAACCGGGCGTCGATGGCGCGATGCAGCGTTGAGGGTTGGCGTCGATCAGGAGATCAGGCTTCCTCGACGAGGGCCTTGTATCCGGCCGCGTCGAGCAAGCCGTCGATCGCACCGGGATCGTTCGGCTCGATCAGGACGAGCCATCCATCGCCGTACGGCTGCTCGTTCACCAGCTCCGGGCGGTCATCGATCGCGGCGTTCCGCTCGACGACCGTGCCGGCCAGCGGGCTGTAGACATCCGAAACGGACTTCGTCGACTCAACCTCGCCGAGTGGCTCGTGCGCGGCGACCGACGCGCCGACCGCCGGAAGGTCCACGTAGACCACGTCGCCGAGCGCGTCCTGCGCGTAGTCGGTGATCCCGACGCGCGCGAGGGAACCCTCGACCCGTACCCACTCGTGCTCCTTCGTGTATCGGAGATCGTCCGGAACGTTCACCTCTGCCTCCTCGATGACGGATCGTTCGACGGCCGCGCGGCACGATAGCCGCCGCGCGCGCTCATGGCGACGCGAGCGCCCGCCGCGCGTCCTGCGCATAGACGCCGGCGGCGATGTAGTACTCGACGATGCCGACCGCGAAGCAGACCCACCCGACGGCCGTGGCGGCGGCGGCGAGCGGAAGATCGAGCGCGCCCCACGCGATCGCCGGCACGGCGACCATCAGAGAGAAGGTGGCAACCTTGCCGATCCACCGAACCTCGAGCCGGATGTGCCGGCGCGACAGGAGGTAGACGCCCACGCCGAGGATGGCGACGTCCCGCGCGATGATGGCGACCGCCGCCCACACCGGGAACACCCCACGGATCGCCAGCGCGATGATCCCCGCCGCGATCGCCAGCCGGTCCGCGACCGGGTCGAGCACCTTGCCGAGCTCCGAGACCTGCCCGGTCCGCCGCGCGATCGTGCCGTCGACCCAGTCGGTCGCGATGACGCAGCCGAACATGATCAGCCCGGCGGTCGTGGTGTGCTCGTCCAGGATCAACGCCACGAAGACCGGGATCAGCGCGATCCGGAGCGCCGAGATGGCGTTGGGGACGGTCAGCACCCGGCGGCCGGAACCCGCGGCCGGGGTCCCCTCGCTCGTGTCCATCCGTCGGGCCGGCCGGATTCGAACCGGCGACCTTCTGACCCCCAGTCAGACGCGCTAACCAAGCTGCGCCACGGCCCGTCGCGGCCCAGGAACGAGCCGACGCGGACAGGATAGCCAACCGGTGTCCTGCGTCAGCGGCGGTCGCGCGTGCGCGGACGGAACCGCAGCCGGATCGGCACACCCTCGAGGCCGAGCTCACGCCGGAGCCGGTTCTCGATGTAGCGCTGGTAGGTCGGCGCGGGCGGACGTGCACCGCCGAAGATCACGAACGTCGGCGGCGCGGTCGAGACCTGCGTCGCGTAATGCAGCGTGCCGATTCCTTTCGGCGAGGGGCGCTCACGCTGTGCGGTCTGCACGATGTCGTTGACCGACGACGTCGAGGCTCGCGAGCTCCACCTCGTATGGAGGTCGAGCAACAACGGGCCAAGCCGATGCACGCCTTGTCCGCGTGTCGCCGACGTGCGCAGGACCGTCGCCCTCGCGTACAGCTGCACCTCATCCTCGAGCCGCTTGAACCACCGGTCCTTGTCCTCGACCAGGTCCCACTTGTTCGCGGCGAGGATCAACGCGCGGCCGGCGTCCATCACGAGGTTCGCGATCTTCTTGTCCTCGGCCGAGAACCCGTCGGGCGCGTCCAGGACGACCACGGCGACATGCGCCGCTTCGATCGCGTGGCGGGCGCGCAGCACGCTGTAGTACTCGACACCGCGCACCTTCGTGCCCTTGCGCATCCCGGCGGTATCGATGAATCGGACCGTGCCGTGGTCCGGCCACGTCACCAACGAGTCGACGCTGTCGCGCGTCGTGCCCGACACCTCGGAAACGACGCTGCGGTCTTCGCCGACGAGCCGGTTGAACAGGG
>Ga0070711_100002158_pt1 | contig 11162 bp, 10 predicted proteins | sample LARL53metaG_FD_65452 | JGI IMG/M metagenome (GOLD analysis project Ga0070711, IMG submission 65452) | Corn, switchgrass and miscanthus rhizosphere microbial communities from Kellogg Biological Station, Michigan, USA - LAR L5-3 metaG | ecosystem: Host-associated > Plants > Roots > Rhizosphere ... | reverse complement strand
CGTATTTCCTGATTGAAAGGTTCTTCGACATCAAGGTAGACCACGTCCCCGCGAGGCGTCATGATGTCTCTGACTACACGTCTACGTAGGTCTAATATATTAATGAGGAATTCCTTCCCCATAGAGGTAACCTCCTCGGATTTTTCGCTCTCAGAGAGAATCATACGCAACTCTTCCTCACTATGGACAAGCTCTGAGCTTTGAGCAGGTTGGATATGCAAAATATGTCGCAGAAGCGCGCTGGATAGCCAGTTTAGTAGTTGGATGAAAGGGCGAAAAAGCCAGTAAAACCATTGGAGGGGGCGGCTGACAAAGAGTGTAATAGGCAAGGCTTTACAAATGGCTAGAGACTTTGGAGTCATTTCCCCCAGGACGATATGTACTACTGTGACTATGAGAAGCCCAAAAAGGGTTGAAGCACTGTGAATAATTGCTGGTGTCTGAATGCCTATCCTGTGAATGAATGGGGCGATTATGCTGGCCAGAAACGGCTCGCCAATCCAGCCTAGTGCTAAACTCGCAATGGTAATTCCCAACTGAGTAGCAGAGAGGTAGGCATCCAGGCTGGAGGTAACTTTTTTTGCCTCTTGGGCCGCGCGGTTACCTCCTTCCAGGAGGGTTTCCAACTGCGTGGAACGTACTTTAACGATGGCAAATTCTGAGGCGACAAAGAAACTGTTCACAAGTACAAGGAGGAAAATTGCGCAGAACTTGAAAAAGATAAGGTCTGGAAAATCCCATTCTGTGGTGGTCCTTCCTGCGGGAACCAACGAAGATAGGTGGGCAATGGCTGGATTCATGAAGGCATTGAGGCGATGAAGGAGGAGCTAATGAGAAAGGGGGAGAGGGGCTTAGAGCCACGGCCAGCCAGAACTTCTCTTTTGGGAACCTCCCTTAGGAGCACTCCGGAGAACATCTACATCTAGAGTAGAGCATGCAACGCTCCCAGAGGCGTTTTGCGATGGGAGGGAGTTTTGCTACTAGCTTACCAGCTAGACCTCGTGACTCCTGGAATAAGACCAGCGGAGGCAAGCTCACGAAAGGTGATACGGGATAGCCGAAACCTACGCATGAAGGCACGCCGGCGCCCTGTAATCTGACATCGATTCACCAAACGAGTTGGACTGGCATCACGAGGAAGCTGAGCCAAGGATGCATAATCCTTCCTGGCCTTGAGTTCGGCTCGCAGGGCAGCATACTTCTGGACCGTTCTGAGTTTGCGTTTATCTCGCTCAAGCCATGATTTCTTCGCCATAACGATTCTGGCACCGTATTTAAAGGAGCTCTCCCTTCCTTGCAAGGAAATTTTCACAGGGTGAGATTTCATGCAAAGCGTACTGACAGAACGGTCGGAGGAGGTTTTGCGTACCGGAATTAGCCGTTGGGATTAACCAGGAGGCTACTAGCATCTTCCTTCCTTTACCAACTTTTAGAATGTGGGCGAAGCTTATCTGCGAGATGGCTGAAGTCTCTAGTAGAGGGGTAGAGGGACAAATGGGTGCACTATAGTTTTCTTGCTTTTCCGTGTGAATGTTAGTATACTGACACACTTGTAAGGGGGGTTTGGTTAGCCAGTGCAACGGAAAAAAAGAAAAAAACCTGCACCTTGCAGCGCTTCCAGAAAATACGGGTAAGGTGTAGCTACTCTGTTGTCAGAAAAGCAGCGGACAAATCGTTGTTGCTAAGTAGGGCTCTATGAATTAGGGAGCCGGGGAGGCTTGCATAGGTCTCAGGAGCGGACCACGGATGGAAGCCGAATGCTTTTGCAAGGCTGACTGGCCGCGTGATCTTCCTCCATGCGGTTAAAATTGATTATAAGCTATGATGGAGCGCCGTTTCTCGGGTGGCAAAGCCAACTAGAAGGGGATACAGTCCAGGGCTCTATTGAAAGGGCTTTTCTCAAGATCGCTGGTAAGCGTGTTGTCGTTCACGGAGCTAGCAGAACAGATGCCGGTGTACATGCCCTAGCACAGTGTGCTCACGCGGATGTACCAGACGGAAAGATGGATCTTTCCGATTGGCGCCGAGCACTGAACGCTAATCTTCCTGAGGCAGTTCGTATCTTGAAAGTGTTACAGACTCCTTCTGACTTTCACGCACGATTTGCCTCCATTGGAAAGATTTATCGATATCGCGTTTGGAACTCGGAAGTGCTTCCTCCATTAGAGCGCGGCCGTGTTTGGCACGTGCCCAACTTTCTTGATTTTGGGATGCTACGTTCCAATGCGGCCCTCTTCGAAGGTCGACACAATTTTATTTCCTTCTCGGTTAATGGAAGAAATACAGACAGCACTGTGCGTACACTGTACACTGTAAGGATCAGCCGTTATCCTGGCGGGGAAGTTCGGTTGACCTTTGAGGGAGAAGGATTTCTCTACAAAATGGTCCGCATACTTACTGGTACCCTTGTACGGCTTGGACAGAAAAAAGAGGACATTGGTTGGATCTCTAAGTTGTTACTAGGTTCTTCAGTAAAAAAGAGGAAAAGTCTATACATAGCTCCGGCACAAGGGCTATACCTTGTCCGAGTCCTCTATGGAAGGAAACCGAGAATCTTGAAAGATTATGCTTAACCCCGTGTTCTTTCTCCTACGTTCTGCCGGTGGCGTGTGCCGCCCTAGTCCTTGATGGAAATGTAGGATAACCCTCCAGTCGTAAGTTCCCGAACCTAGGTTCATCCGGTTTTGGGTTTCTACTGGTCATGAATGCAGCTAGTAGCGAAGCGGGCATGCAAGAAAAAGGAGAGACTGGTGAGTTGGAATGCCGCCGACGACTGAGGCGTTTTTATATCATATGATCGATCGTAACTCTCATGGAATTTTGGTCTCTGCATAGGTGTCTTTGTAAAAAAGGTGACTTGCTCTCAATGGGAGTCCTTCCTCCTAACAGGAAGTTAAAGGATATAAAATTATGAAAGACTGCTGCTGGCACCGATTACAATTAAGAAAGCAGCCTTCCTGCTCTTGGAGGCTCTGGAAATCTGTCATACTCATCCTTAGTGTGTTGGCCGCTCTGTTGACTGGCAATGCTTCCTCCAGTTGTAAGCAGAACATCCCCTTGTCATCCTCTCCGATAGTTATAAGCGAGCAGAAAAGGAAGGAGCTCTTTCTTGCGATCCGGAAGGGTACGACCTGCCCTTCCTTACCGCCAACCGCTGCTTTGTCCGTAGCGGCAAAATCCGTAGCAGCAAAACAACCTCGCTTCAATTCCTACGAGAAGAATGACTTTGCTGTTGGGTGCTCCTCAGCAGACTCTTGCAATAAGGCGCCTGTAGCTCAACTAACTTCTCCTAGAGCACTGTCCCATCAGTCAAGGAGTCGATTGGCCCTAAAAAAGGATAATTTTTGTACCACGACCGTCAGAACCGTCCATGCTGTTAAACCTGCTGCTCAGCGGAAGTCTGCACTCATTGTTAAAAGCGCCAAAAGCTCTAAGGGGAAGTATCGATATTTAACGCCCACTGTACGCCAGGCCATTGATCAAGCACCTATAAGAAAGGGGCGATGGAGGTATATCATTGTGCACAATAGCGGAACTGAAAGAGGCAACGCTCGTGCTTTTGATGCTTATCATCGGCGAGTGCGCCGGATGAAAAACGGACTTGCCTACCACTTCGTCATAGGCAACGGCAGGCTATCTAGGAATGGGGAGATTGAGGTTGGAGATCGCTGGAGGAAACAGATCAATGGTGGGCATGTAGCAAGTGACCACTTAAACAATATTGCCATAGGGATTTGTCTGGTAGGAGATTTCAATCGACATGCGCCGACCCTACAGCAATTGGCTGCTTTTGAGGAGCTTGCTTCTTGTTTGCAAGCTCGAGTTGGGCGCTCCAGGAGACGCCGGGCCATGGTGCTTGGTCATCTGGAAATGAATTCCAGGCCTACAGATTGTCCCGGTCGGAGGTTTTCTCTGCACCGGCTACATAGGAGATTTCCGAGTAAGTGAGGGATTTGTAATACAGGGGCAGGATTGATTACTGGACGTGCCATTAGTCTATCGTTTACCGTCTTCCTTGTCTCCTGAGAGTTGGAGTGTGGCCCGTGTGGGGGATTATCCCCCGGGAGAAGTTTGAGAGAGTTGGGCAGCGGTTTGTCGTTGAGATGCTGGGAAGGCTGTAGTACGAGAAATTTTCTCTTTGTATCGTGAGCAACCAAGATGCTGTGACTCCTTTCCTTGGAGCAAATAAATTGGAGGCAGCGTTCTAAGTTAGCTAAAACAAGCGAAAAATTGACTAATGATCCTGCCAGATTTCGTTGCTTGCTTGGTATAAGGGCCCACACACCACTCGACCTCTTTTTCGAACGAGCCGACTGCCGGCTATAACGACCTCTACAGATATATGTTGCCTCTCCTCCCATCTAAGTTTCTTGATACCAGAACGGGTGGTTTTTGTAGAAAAATCTCTCTCTCATCCATGGGATTTCCAAGTTGACACTAGATGAGAATGTCTTCAGGCTGCAGCCTGTCGATTTCCCTTTCATGAAACGCACTTATCAACCATCCAAGCGCACGCGTAAGCGGCAGTTTGGCTTCCGGGCACGTATGAAGACAAAGGCAGGACGGGCTATTTTAAGCAGTCGTCGGCAACGGGGGCGTAAACGCTTGTTGCCAAAAGGGGCTGAAGTTCCCTATCAACGGCATACTAAAGCCTAAAGTGGAGAGTCAGGTTTTAGAACTAGTTGCTACCGCCCATAGTCAACCAAAGATTACACGGTTAACTTCCTCTAAAGACTTTCGTAGAGTGACAAAGTTCGGTAGGACGATTCGTTCTTCCTTCTTGCGTATCTCCTATCTGACGGCGGAGGACGATAGGGGGAGGGATACGTGCCACGACGGTTTACGGGTTGGACTGGTGGTGTCTAGAAAAATCGGAGGTGCGGTGGTGAGGAACCGCCTCCGGCGTAGGCTGAGGGAGATTTTTCGCAAGCTTCCTCTGCAAGGTTCTTTCTGCCACTGGATGGTGGTAGTAGCACAGTCTGGAGCAGGTGCAATCACTTTCCCTACACTGGAAAGGGAGTGTTTATTTCTTGCACGCAGGCTGTCGATTGCGCCTTCCTCCTCGTGAGAAAATTTCTTTTGCTCGTATTGAAGGGATACCACCTTCTTATTTCCCCTTGTCTCCATATCCTTATGGGTCCAGGTTGTGGGTGTCGGTTTGAGCCTACTTGTTCCAGGTATGCAATAGAGGCCATCCAGGTGTGCGGGCTTTTACGTGGGTTGGTATTAACACTCTTTCGTATTTGCAAGTGCCATCCTTGGGGCGGATGGGGCTATGATCCCATCCCGCAATCCCATCATAAGGCTTCTAAGGTTTCTGTTTCAAAATTGCATGGACCGTAAATCTTGGGTCGGGCTTGTTTTGTCCATCACTGGTCTAATCACTTGGGAGTGGTATTATCTCAGGAACTTTGCCCCAGGACAAGACTACTCGGAGAAGTCCCCCCAGATAACTTCTACTTCATCCTCTTCAGTCTCATCTCCTCCACATCTTCCACCTTCTTCCGCACCGATTGCCTTCGAAACTGCCATGTTACGTAACACCATAGCAGACTACTGGTTTACTGGCTTTTTGGGTGGAATTTCCAAAATTGTCGTCCAAAAGCACTTAGGGGGCAACCACATGCCAATCTCACTCAACAGCGATTCTAAACTTCCTATTGGGGCTCTCTGGATAACTCCTACAACCATCATGGGGGGATTTGCGATGTCAATTAATAGGGTCGCACGCTCCGTAACTTTTACTAAGGTCTCTGAGAATGGTATACAAATCACTAAGCGTTTTTTTCTACTTCCCGATAAAGATTGGTCCAATCAATACAAAATCCGGCTTGAGATCACCTTTTACAATCCCACCTCTTCTAATATCCGCTGGCCCTCCTATTGGATTAGCGTTGGGAACTCAGCTCCTATTCATTCCAGTGATCTCCCGAGTTATACCCAATTTAGTTGGTCAAATGGCAGTAAATTAACTTCTATTGATGTAGACTGGTTCGGTGGCTCTAAAATTCCGCTCCTCGGGGTTGAGAGACGCGCGCCTGCTGAGTTCTACCAGCATAGAGTTCCCTCTGTTAAGTGGGCTTCTGTAAGCAACCAATACTTTTGTACCTTTCTTATAATGTCCGGTTCATCGGGAGGGGATGGTGTGTGGGCAAGCCGGATGCCCTTGCAGGGCAATTTAGAGTCATACGGAATTAAGGGAGGGATAGAGCTACCAGGATTTCGGCTAACACCTGGAAAGACGGAGGTACGGTCTTTTTTCATCTACTCAGGCCCCAAGGAATTGAACCGCCTACAAGTCATGGGTGGTGGACAAGACGGTATCCTGCAATATGGACTATTCAGGTTTGTCAGCGAGTGGTTGCTCTGGGCAATGAACTGGCTCTACGGTGTATTCGGAAACTACGCGTGGGCCATTATTACACTAACGTTGTTAATAAAACTAGTCCTCTGGCCTTTACAGAATAAGGCTACGCGAGCTATGCGGCAGATGTCCCTACTTGCACCCAAAGTTACTGAACTACGAGAAAAATATAAGGACGATCCCAAAAAGACGAACGAGGAAATGATGAAACTGTACCGTGAGTACGGCGTAAATCCTTTTAGCGGTTGTCTTCCTATACTGATTCAAATTCCAGTTTTTTTCGGGTTTTACTCTGTGCTAGGTACCTCCATTGAATTGCGAAATAGTTCGTTCCTTTGGATCCACGATCTTTCTCAGCCAGACACCGTACTGCATTTGCTAGGATTTCCGATCAATCTGCTACCTGTTCTGATGGCAGCTACAATGGTATGGCAAATGGCCATTTGTCCAAAGAGTGGTGATGTGCTGCAGCAAAAGATTTTCTACTTTATGCCACTCATTTTCCTTGCATTCTGTTACAATTACGCCAGCGGCTTGGCGCTTTACTGGACCACTCAGAACGTTTTCTCCATAATCCAGCTTTATCTAACTAGGAATACCCCATTGCCCCAGCTCGAAAAGAAAGCGGGGACAGTACGGAAGAGAGGAATTTTTGGTAGGTGACCAAAATTGTTAGCTGCCAACCTTTATTTGGAAGGTTATGCCAGCAGGCGCTGTTCTGATAAAACAGCTGGTTGGCCTTCCGGTAGGACGTTGATTTGGCCATCTAATCCAATCCTGATTGCCTGCTTCCTCAAGCGCGTGAGAGGTTTTCCTCTAGAGGTTCATACCTAAGTCGAAAGGTGCCATAGTGTATAGGGTAAAAGACCCGAGCTCCCAATTCCTGAAAAAGTCTGTAGCGCTTGCTCTGGATTCATGTGTACATTTTTTCTGTGGTAGGGACATGCCCCAATGGAGGGGGTGCTGCACTCGATGGCGTAGCGCTGTCCACCCATCAAAATAGGCGCTATCGCCATAGCGAAAATGGTACGTCCTCTATACTCGATTAGCAAATCCCCAAATCCCCGACGAGTGTCATTATAGCACGCGTGCTCCAGTGGGAAAGCGGGCGTTAAGGTGATCTGTAATAAACCGTGCTAGGACCTGCCATGTTCTTAACTCCTGGATTTTTGCAATCCTAACCCATGGACCAAGTTGCCAACATTAGTGGGCGCGACGATCGGTTGGTCAGCAGCAATACCCCGTAAAGTCCAGCGGTCCAAATGATCAAAATGGGCATGAGTTACTAGTACTAAATCAACAAAAGGCAGATCATTGAGCCCAAAACTGGGGTGCCGTATGCATTAATAATTTAGCCATTTCGCCCAATTAGGATCAATTAATTAGGATGCTGTGTGCTCAAGTGTTTGAATTAAAAAGGAAGCATGACCGATCCGGGTTATACAGATCTAGGATCTGGTTCCCGGTTAAAGCTGGAAAACGGATGACTCTTCGCTGCAACCCTTGTCGGCTTTCAAACAAAGATTGGGACAAGGATATCTCCTAGAAAACTCCTCTTGCGCCATTCCTCTCCTAGCCGCATACTCAGCTGTGGTCTTGAGCAGAGTGGAATCGCGCTTCCTCTCCGATCTTCCCTGTCTTGCATCCTTCGGTAGGGTCTCTTGAGCAGTATAACTAATACTTGCCTTGTCCATCGACAACTGCGGCGGGCCTCTTCTCTGTAGGGGGGAAGTTATTCAGCTAATTAACAGTGAAGGAAATGCTAGAAGAACTTGTGCGTGGGGTATGCCCTGAAGGGGGGCTCCATAGGCAGAAAGCGGAACTGAGAGCCTCTGCAAAGGTTATCTTGGCTCAGATGGGTCGTCCTGCTCTGCTACTGCATTCGGAGAAGATACGCGACATTCTTCGCACTTCTTCAGTGTGGAACACTTCCCGCTTCGTGCTAGCGTTTGCTCCTACTATCTCCGAGCCGGATCTCTTACCAGTAAACTTTCAGGAGAGGAGCATTTTTTGCCTTAAGAGAGTGAATTTGCATTACGAACCAGTGGCAATCCACTCCCGTGAGGACCTAACATTAGGGCCGCTTGGAATCCTAGAACCCAATTCGAAGAGACCCTTCCCCCTGGGGAAAATTGACCTTATTCTGGTTCCTGGGTTAGCTTTTGATCCGATGGGTGGGAGGCTCGGACGAGGTGGAGGACATTATGACAGAATCCTCTCACGTCCGGATTGTGTCGGAAAAACCATAGGCGTATGTTATGCCGCGCAGTTGGTTGGGCGTGTCCCTAGAGAAAAACACGACCTTCCAGTTAAGGCGTTACTGACAGAAAAAGGACTGGCCGAGATTATCCCATTGACCTCTAGATGCTTCGAGAAAGGTTCCAACAAGTCAACGAGTTACGCGGAAAGATCCAACTAAGCGATGCACCAAGCGAGATCCAACGTCACTAGTATATGGACGCTGCTCATTTTTTCTAGATCAGATTATTTGGCAAGCAGCAAGCGCTCTGTAGTTTCCCAATCCATACAAGAATCAGTGATTGAAACTCCATACCGAAGTTGAGAAAGGTCTTGCGGCAGGGCCTGACTTCCGGAGTGTAAATTACTCTCCAACATCATGCCTATGATATCCCTCCTTCCAGCAGCTCGCTGCTCCAGAACATTCTTCCAAACTAAAGGTTGACGGCAGGGGTCTTTGCCTGAATTGCTATGGCTGCAATCCACCATAATCGCAGGAGGTAGGTTGGCTCTACGCAGTAGTTCGACCGCGACAGCAGTTTGATGTGGCTCGTAATTAGACCCTTCTCGTCCACCACGAAGGACAATATGACTATCCGGGTTACCAGTCGTTTTGACGATACTAGTACGACCATCCTGATCCATTCCTAAAAAGCTATGTGGGATACGAGCAGAACGCATGGCATCAATGGCCGTTTGAATGCTGCCATCAGTGCTGTTTTTGAAACCAACAGGCATGGAAAGACCACTAGCCAACTCACGATGGGTCTGCGACTCTGTCGTCCGAGCCCCAATAGCAGACCAGGAGATCAAGTCACTGATATACTGAGGAATAATAGGGTCTAGAAATTCGGTTCCTGTTGGCAACCCAAGCTCTAAGATGTCGATAAGAAGCCTGCGTGCCAAAGCAATGCCATGTGCTAAGTCGCATGAATCGTTCAGATAAGGATCATTGATAAATCCTTTCCAGCCGATAGTCGTGCGTGGCTTTTCAAAGTAAACACGCATAATGATATGAAAGCGCCTGGACACCCTGTGCTTTAACTTAGCCAGCCTTGAGGCATATTCCAGAGCTGCTTGCGTGTCATGAATGGAGCAAGGTCCAACAACGACCATTATACGCTGATCTTCACCGCGCAAAATACGACGCTCTACTTCCCTGCTTTCTAGGACGAGATGCTGAGCAGCCAAGGTGCCGGGAAGTTCCTTTTTAATTTGGGCAGGAGCGACAAGGCGCGTCAAATCCTTAACGCGCAGGTTCTCTACCGGGGAAAATTCCGGTGGGGAGTGCAAAGATAATGCGTCAGATTTCAATCAAGGAATATGGTGCTTTGTTTCCCTAGTTGTGCTAGGGAACCTAACGGCAACGAACCACGGTACATATGTGATACATAGTGATGAGGGAAGGCAATAAGGAAACACGGAAATCCGTATCGAAAAAAAGATGAGAAAAGCAAGGTTGAATTACCACGACTGCCTCATTTTCTGGAGTGGCAGATCCGCTGATCTGCCGTTATCTCTTGTACCTTATAGTCCAGCCTAGACTGTCGCCTATTTGACGTTGGCTTTATATTCTCCTCTCATTCTCTATTAAAGGGAATGTCAATGGTCAACAGGGGCAAGTATGGTGCCTCTGTACGCGCGCTTCCTATGGCGCATTTGAGCTAGCTGTTTATGGAGGGAGCGCAAAGTAAAAGAGGTAACATCCGCCTACTCACATCTAAATTTGGAGATAGCTCTTCCCCAGACTAATGGAGGAAGCAACTCGCTTGGATAGAAACAATTGTCAGCAGAACAACCAAAGATTGCATTGCTGGCTGCAAAGCGGTGGCTGTCGAATAATTTCGACCAATGTACTTTTTATCGGGGAGTCTTTAGGACTTTTTGTCCTTAGAAGAGCGTGCTCAAGCTTGACATTCAAGACGCATTACATGTGATCATCAGTTCTCTATGCTTATAGAGCCTCTTGAGGACTCTTCCAGTGATATTTTGTGTAAGGCTATGCGCGGCCTAAAATTTTCTCCGGCAGAACTAGCAGATAGGACCGGGCTACTCTTAGAGCACGTCAACGCCTTGCTAAATGGTGAAGGAGGAGATGAGTTGAGTTTGCAGCTTGTTGCCACAGCCTTACAACTTCATCCGAACCGGTTGCTATCTATTCATCGTAATGAGTATCATCCTCACATCCCCCCTCCTTCAGAGGGGTGGCATCGATTTCAGACGCACTTTGCAGGCACGTTGGTCAATTCATACCTAATATGGGACACTGCAGCCCGCTCTGCAGCTGCATTCGATACCGGGTCAGATGCCTCTGGACTGTTTAACTGCCTAGTTAAACATCAGCTACAGTTAAAATTTCTCTTCTTAACCCATTCCCACGGTGACCATGTTTTCGATTTGGATCGTATCGTAGAGAAGACTGGCACTACTGCGTGGATTGCCGAGGAATTACCAGGGACGCAGCTTTTGCAGCCTGGACAAACGTTCTTGATGGGTGACTTCGTAATAGAAGCACGATGCACCTGTGGACATTCGCCATCAGGAGTAACCTATGCCGTCC
>Ga0070711_100002156_pt1 | contig 11166 bp, 11 predicted proteins | sample LARL53metaG_FD_65452 | JGI IMG/M metagenome (GOLD analysis project Ga0070711, IMG submission 65452) | Corn, switchgrass and miscanthus rhizosphere microbial communities from Kellogg Biological Station, Michigan, USA - LAR L5-3 metaG | ecosystem: Host-associated > Plants > Roots > Rhizosphere ... | reverse complement strand
GTTCGCGTCGCCGGATGAATCTCGTTCGGCTTGGCGCGCACCACTCTGCTGACGATATCGGCGAGCGCTTGCGTGGTCGTGATCGGGTCGTCGCGGCGAGCCGCGGCGATGGCGCGGGCAACGGCACGCGAATGCCGCTCCTCGCCGAAGATATAGATGATGTTGGCCAGATCGGTCTCGGACGCCCGTGCGATCACATCCGCCGCGGTCGGGCCGTCATGGCCCATCCGCATGTCGAGCGGACCCTCGAGCCGGAACGAAAAGCCGCGCTCGGCCTGGTCGAGCTGCATCGAGGAGACGCCGACATCCATCACGACGCCGTCGACGGCCTCGAGGCCCAGACGTCCGCACACGTCTGCGAGATTGGAGAAGCGGTCCTCGACCAGGGTCAGCCGGCCGTCCGAACCGTCCACCAGATCGAAGCCGCCCGCAATCGCCGACCGGTCGCGATCGATACCAACGACGCGCGTACCCGGCACCGCCAGGATCGCGCGGCTGTAGCCGCCGGCGCCAAAGGTGGCATCGACGTAGATGCCGCCATTGCGCGGCTGCAGCAGTTCGACCGCCTCGCGCCCGAGCACGGAGACATGACGCGGCACGGCCGGGGTCATTCGCCAACCTCCGGCGTATTGCCGTGCAGGAAACAGGAGTTGGACACGAAACGGCCCATCGCGCCTCGAATGCTCGCGCCTCAACCTGCCGTTCCGGTCATGGAACCGCCGAAGCACGCATGCGCGATGTCCCATTCCTGGCCGCAAATCCTGAGTTCCGACCGGAATTTGCCTGGTTGCCATGGGAATTCGCGCGAAAGCGGACCTCGGCCGTCCCTCAAATGCCGGTTCGGCTCTTCACTAGTTAGTAACGACACTTAGCGTTAAGAAAGCGTTGAGCGTTGAGGGCAGGATTTTCCGCGCATTTTAACCTCGAATGGAACTCGGTGATGCCTTCCGCACACACTTGGCCCAGAATGCTGGGTGGAACCGCGATTGGCGGGTTGCCCCTGTCTTGGGGTAAATGAATAGTAAACAAGCTTGGGAATGCTGCATTGCCGTTGTCCCGCCCGGTTTGAGATTTCAGATGGCATCTGGTTCGTTCACGTCCGCTGATTCGAAGCGTCAACGCGCCCTTCCCGTTCCCAGGGCCATCGCTGACATGAAGACCTTTACCCCGGATTCCTCGATCGCCTCCGACGTCATCCCGTCGGCGAATTTTGGCGAACGCGCCAACGGCCGGCAGCCCGACATGATCGTGTTGCACTATACCGGGATGCCCGAGGTCGAAGGCGCGATCGCGCAACTCTGCACCGCCGGCACCGAGGTATCCGCGCATTACATCGTGCTCGAGGATGGCCGCATCGTGCAGTGCGTACCGGAAGCCAAGCGCGCCTGGCACGCCGGCGTGTCCCATTGGGCCGGCGAGGAGGACATCAATTCCTGCTCGATCGGAATCGAGATCATCAATCGCGGCCACGATTGGGGCTATCCCGATTATCCGCTGCGCCAGATCGCCGCCGTGATCGCGCTGTGTCGCGGCATCATGCTTCGCCGCAAGGTGCCCTCGCACCGCGTGCTCGGCCATTCCGATGTCGCGCCTTCGCGCAAGAAGGATCCGGGCGAGAAATTCCCTTGGCATTCGCTGGCCAATTCCGGCGTCGGGCACTGGGTGCAGCCGGCGCCGATCGTGCGCGGCGAGACATTGAAGCTGGGCAGTATCTCCGACGATGTCGCCAGCATGCAGACCGCGTTTGCCCGCTACGGGTACAACATCCCGACCCACGGCAAATATGATGGCCCCACCATGGAGGTCGTCACCGCCTTCCAGCGCCACTTCCGCCCCGGGCGCGTCGATGGCGTCGCCGACCACTCCACCATGACCACGCTCCACGCGCTGCTGGCGAGTTTGCCGGAAGAGGCGACAGCGCCAGTAATGGCGGCGAAGTAGCCACGCTTATCCCTTTTCGTCATGCCCGGGCTTGTCCCGGGCATCCACGTTCTCGGTTACGGCAAAGCAAGAAAGGCGTGGGATGGCCGGGTCAGGCCCGGCCGTGACGGAGACTCGGATCCATCTCCGCAATCCTTCGCGCGTAGAGGCGGCGCAGCGGCTCGAGTTGGGTTGCGGCGGTCGCGGCGAGATAGGCTTCCCGCGCCGCCTCACGCCGGCCGAGTCTTCGCAAGAGATCGGCTCGCACGGCCGGCAACAGTTCATATCCCTTCAGGCCGCCGCGCGCCTCCACCGCGTCGATCAGGTCGAGCGCGCGTGCCGGGCCGTCGACCATCGAGACCGCGGCGGCATGGTTGAGCTCGATCACCGGCGACGGGCTGATGCGGAGCAGTACCTCGTAAAGGCCGGCGATCTGCGGCCAGTCGGTGTCCTGATAACCAGGCGCTCGCGCATGGAGTGCTGCAATCGCCGCCTGCACCGCATAGGATTGCGGCCGGCCTGGTACGCGCAACGCCTCCTCCACGAGTTTCAAGCCCTCGGCGATCTGGTTCTGATCCCACAGCGTGCGGTCCTGCTCTTCAAGTAGCACGATGTCGCCGCCCGCAGTCTCGCGGCCAGCGCGGCGGGCGTCGTGCAACAACATCAGCGCCAACAATCCCTTGATCTCGCCACGCCCGGGCATCAGCGTATCGATCAGTCGCGCCAGCCGGATCGCCTCGCGCGCCAAATCGGGGCGCATCAAATCCTCGCCTGAGGTCGCGACATAGCCTTCGGTGAAGACGAGATAGATCACCGCCAGCACACCACGCAGCCTGGGCTCCAGCGCCTCGCGCTCCGGCACCTCATAGGGGATGCCTGCCAGTCTGATCTTTTGGCGCGCAGCAGCCGCTGCGCCATCGCTTCCTCGCTGGCGAGAAAGGCGCGCGCGACCTGCGCGGTGGTGAGGCCGCAGACGGTGCGCAGCGTCAGCGCGACCTGCACCTCCTCGGCGAACGACGGATGGCAGCAGGTAAAGATCAGCCGCAGCATGTCATCTTCGAGCGTGGCATCCCCCGCCTCGCACGGGCTGGCGGTGTTGAGCAGCAACTCATGCGTCAATTGCTGCTGCTTGCCGCGGAACGCGATCTTGCGCCTGATCCGATCGATCGCCTTGTTGCGGCCCACATTGACCAGCCACGCCCGCGGATTGGCCGGCAACTCGCCGGCATACCAGTGCTCCAGCGCCACCGCGAATGCGTCCTGCAAGGCGTCCTCCGCCAGATCGAAATCGCCCACGAGGCGGATCAGCGTCGCCAGTGCCCGGCTCGCTTCGTCGCGGAAGATTTTTTCGATCTGGGTGGGGGTCATGACAGTCCTGTATCGTCATTCCGGGGCGATGCGCAGAATCTAACCCGGAATCTTTCACGCTGCGCGCGCCCCGGAACGACGGCTAATCATAGACCCAGATCGGCCGCACCTCGATTGAACCCACCCGGGCCCCCGGAATTCGCGCGGCGATCGCCAGCGCCGCATCGAGATCCTTGGCCTCGATCAGATAGTAGCCAGCGAGTTGCTCGCGCGTCTCTGCGAACGGGCCGTCGGTCGTCAGAGTCTTGCCGTCACGCACCCGCACAGTGGTCGCGGTGGTCACCGGCTGTAGCCGGTCGCCGGCCTTGAAATTGCCGTTCTGGATAATGGACTGGGTAAACGTGGCGTATTCGTCGGTCATCTTCTTGGCTGTCGCGGGGTCCATATTGCTGGCATCGGCTTCGTTTCGATAGATCAGCAGCAAATATTGCATGCTATCACTCCCTTGATCGGCTGGATCGCCGACACCCAGTCGAATGGGCCGCGCGCCAAACGACATCTTCAGGATAATTTATTTTGCGCGCTTTCGCGGCTCAACAATGCCTTGACCTGACAGGGTAAAACCCCCATCCCTTAGGGCGTCAGTCGGCCGGACGGCCGCTCCCGCAAGCGCCGAAAGGCCGCGGGGGAGGAAAGTCCGGGCTCCATCGACAAGCGGTGCCGGATAACGTCCGGCGGGGGCAACCCCAGGGAAAGTGCCACAGAGAACGAACCGCTTCCTCCTTCCTCTCCTCCCCCGCATGCGGGGAAGGAATAAGGAAGGCGGGCAGCAAGGGTGAAAAGGTGCGGTAAGAGCGCACCGCGTCTCCGGCAACGGAGATGGCAGGGCAAACCCCACCGGGAGCAAAACCGAATAGGGACGGCAACAGCGGATGGTTCGCGAAAGCGATAACGCCGCGAGGGCTATGTCAGGCTCGCCGTCCGGGTAGGTTGCTCGAGGCCATGTGCAAACATCGCCCCAGAGGAATGGCCGTCACGTACCATTCGCAAGAATGGTGCCCTACAGAACCCGGCTTACAGGCCGGCTGATCCTCTACCATGAGGGGTTCGGCGTAGCGCGCCGGACCCCTCGCCAATTCAGACATTTGCTTTGCGTCGACCGTGCTCCTTTCGCTAAATGCGGGGAGGAGGCTCTCCCAAACATGCGAATCGGCATTCGCCTGGCGATCTCCAGCCTTGTCCTCGCTTCGATCATCGTGAGCGCGGTCGGCGTCCATCTCCTTTGGTGGCGGACGGCGGAAGCCAACAGCCGCACGCTCGCCGACACCATCAACCGGCAGATCGTTGCGACCGTCGAAAAAGAACTCGCCACCATCACCAACGAAGCGCGCGCGGCGCATACCGCGATCCGGACGCTGTTTGTCCAGCACGTGCTCGAGACCCGCGAAGCGGACAAGCGCGAATTCGTCTTCCTGTCCCAGCTTCAGTCGCAGCAGAACATATCGTGGGTCGCGTTTGGCTGGCCGGACGGCGCCTTCTTCGCCGCGCACAAGCTCGGCGATCTCGGACTGGAAATGATGGAGATCGCACCCGTCGACGGCGTGATCAAGCGACGCGTCGATAAATATGGAGTGGTGGTCGGGGATATCGAGTTCGAGAAACGCCGGTTCGAAAGCACCGACTACGTCGTCACCGATCAGGAATGGTACCGCAGCGGAATAGCCGCCGACGAGCCGCGCTGGTTCAACGTATCGGTTCACCCGGTGGGGCCGCGGCCGTCGATCGCCTATGCCGGCCCGATCGACGTCTACGATAAACGCCAGGGCGTTCTCGCCATCATCATCGAATACACGCGGTTTGCCCAGTTTCTCTCGAACCTCTCGGTTGGAAAATCCGGAGCGGCGTTCATCCTGGGGCGCGATGGCGGCGTCATTGCCGCGCCGGATCCGGATGCCGATGAGGTCAATATGCAGCGGGCGGACCAGCCATTGTTGCCGATCGCGCAGGGCGCCATGAAACAGGCGGGCAGCTCTTACGACGCCGACCGGAAGACGGCCAGCCAGGCACGGCTGGTCGCCACCGGAAACGCCTATGCGGTCAGTCTGACACCGCTCAATTTTCCCGGATGGACGCTCGCGACCGTGATTCCCGAAGCGGAATTTCTCGGTCCGATCGAAAGGACGATACGACAATTGCTCATCGGGCTCGCGATCCTGATCCTTGCCGCCGGCATTGTTTCGGCCTGGCTTGCGCGACGCGTCATCGCCACGCCGTTGATCACCGTCGTCGACGAACTCAAGCACGTCGCGCAGTTCGACCTCGAAAAGGTGCGGCGGCACGCGTCCCAACTGATTGAAATCGAAAATCTGTCGAAGGCCATCGCCGACATGGCCGGCGGGCTGGCGGCATTTCGAAAATACATTCCTTCTGATCTCGTCAGGACGCTGGTCAGCGAGGGGATCGAACCGAGCCCCGGCGGCTCGATCCGTAACCTGACGGTGCTGTTTGCGGATGTAGCCGGCTTCACCGGACTGTCCGAACGGCTCGGCGATCAGATCATCCCGCTGCTTTCCACCTATCTCGATATCATGTCGCGCGAAGTCAGCGGCCACGGCGGCACGATCGACAAATTCATCGGTGATGCGGTGATGGCGTTCTGGGGCGCGCCTGCGGCCAATCCCGCTCACGCGGTCGACGCCTGCCGGGCCGCGCTGGCCTGCCAGCGCGCCCTTCGGGCGTCCGGACTGACCGATGACGGCGGCCATCCACTGAGAGTGCGCATCGGCGTCAATTCCGGGGAAATGCTGGTCGGCAATATCGGATCGGAATTTCGGCTCAATTACACCGTGATTGGCGATGCGGTGAATGTCGCGAGCCGGCTAGAAGGTGCCAACAAGGAGTACGGCACCGACATCATCATCGGAGAGGAAACACGTCGCCTTGCCGGCGACCGCGTCCACGTGCGCGAACTCGACAGGCTGATGGTGTATGGACGGACCGGCGGGATCGCGATCTACGAACTGCTCGACGTCGCCGAAGACGGCGCCACGCCTCCAGCCTGGGTGATGCTTTATGAGCGCGGCCTTGCGGCCTATCGCAGCCGCAATTTCTCAGGTGCCGCGCGCTTGTTCCGGCAGGTCCTGGATGCAAGGACGTCGGACCAGCCTGCACGCATGATGCTCGAACGATGCCGCGAATATCAGAAGTCACCGCCGGGAGATGATTGGGAAGCGACCAACGCGATGAAAGCAAAGTAGAGCCGCAAAAGTCCGCCGTCCGCGTCGCGCGAGGGATTACCGTCGCACCTGCCCTGTTGCCGCGAGTGAATCCGATGGGTCCTGCGGCCCCCCGCCCAATCACGACTTCGTGACAGAATGGCCGGTAATTCGAAGATCAGAGAGCGCGTAACACCTGCATTGGGGGCACCGAAAGCCCCGCCGTTGCCGGATTCCCCGGCAGGCCGATGGCGTGAAAGCCTGTCGCGCCATCGGATCGTATGTTCAATCGACTCGGGAGGAAAACTCCGATGACTTCCAAGAACACCATCGCCAATGCCACAATCGCCGGCTCCTTCGCCGCCGCGCTGACGATGATCGCCGCGCCGGCGTTTGCCGCCCCGAAGCCGCCGCAGCCCACCATGGATAAATGCTATGGCATCGCAATGAAGGGCGACAACGACTGCGCGGCCGGGCCCGGCACCACCTGCGCCGGTACCGCGAGCGCCGATTACCAGGGCAATGCCTGGAAGTATGTGGCAAAGGGCACTTGCCAGACCATCAAGACGCCGAAGGGCGCGGGTTCGCTGGAACCGATCAAGTCCTGAACCGGAGTGGGGCGCGCTATTTCGCGCGCCCCACACTCCGATTGCAACACGTAATGCCGGACCCATGCCAATGCTCGGAGCTTCTCGCTTGCCGGCCTGTGCCGGCGTCGGCTTCAAACCGGCGCACCTTCGCGACATTCTCGCGGCTCCGCAGCCGGTCGGATTCTTCGAGATCCACGCCGAGAACTACATGGGTGCCGGCGGTGCTCCTCACGCGCAGCTCAGCGCCTTGCGCGAGCGCTACGCATTGTCGGTCCATGGTGTCGGGCTGTCGATCGGCTCGATGCGGCCGCTCGACCAGGGACACCTCGCCCGGTTGAAGAAGCTGTGCGATCGCTACGCGCCGGAGAGCTTCTCTGAACATCTCGCATGGTCGTCACATGGTGACATTTACCTGAACGACCTTCTCCCGCTTCCCTACACGCGGCAGACACTGGCACGGGTTATCGAACATGTCGACGAGGTGCAAACGGTGCTCGGACGCCAGCTGCTGCTCGAGAACCCGGCCACCTACATCCGTTTTGTCGAAAGCACGATTCCAGAAGTCGAATTCCTCACGGAGATATCGAGGCGAACCGGATGCGGTTTGCTGCTCGACATCAACAACGTCTTCGTGTCGGCGAGAAACCATGCCACGGAACCGCTGCCATACCTGGATTCCTTTCCGCTGGTCCGCGTGAAGGAAATCCATCTCGGCGGACATCATGAAGAAGCCGACGACGCCGGCGCCGCGCTATTGATCGACGCTCATGGATCGCCGATTTCGGCAGAGGTCTGGGCGCTCTATGCCCATGTGATCGCCCGCACCGGGGCGATTGCAACCCTGATCGAGTGGGACAACGACGTTCCCGATTGGCCGACGCTGCGCGCAGAAGCGGCAACGGCTCACGGTGTCCTTTCGGAAGCTTCACGTCGATCGTCGACAGCATGAGAAGGACAATGCCCGCATCGTTCGAGACATCGTTTGCGGATGCGCTGCTAAACCCCGATCGCCCGGTTCCGGGCGGGATCGTCGCGCATGATTCGGCGGTTCCCGTGCGACGCTTCGGGGTCTATCGCAACAACGTGGCCGTGGGCCTCGCGAGTGCGTTGCGAAACCGCTTCCCAGCCGTCGAGAAAATCGTGGGTGAGGAATTCTTCGCCGCGATGGCAAGGGTGTTCGTCACCGAGCAACCGCCGCGTTCGCCCGTGCTCGCGGGCTATGGCGACGATTTTCCGGCATTCATCGCCACGTTCGAACCGGCGCGCGATCTTTCCTACCTGGCAGACGTCGCGCGACTCGAGTCCGCACGAACGCGCACCTATCACGCGGCCGACGCCATGCCCCTCGGGGCAGACCATTTTGCGACCCTTGACAGCCGGCTTGTCGGAGATATCCGCATCGAAATGCACCCCTCGACCGAGATCGTGCGCTCGCCCCATCCGATCGTTACGATCTGGGCCATGAATAGCGGCGAGCGGGAGCCCGCGCCCATCGAAAATTGGCGCGGTGAGGACGCACTCGTCGTGCGGCCGCATCTCGAAGTAGAGGTTCGCGCGCTGCCACGCGGTGGCGCGGCTTTCCTGCTCGCGCTCGCCGCAGGGCGGCGGATCGCCGAGGCGGCCGAAGCGGCGCTTGCCGACGATTCGGAATTCGACCTCACCAGCAACCTTGCGGGATTGATCGGCTCGGGCCTCGCGCGGGGAATTGTGCTTCGGGAGGCGAGGAGTTGACATCCATGACCCATGTGTCCTCGACGGCCGCCGACTTAAAATCCGTCCCCGCGCAGATCGTCCGGCGCGGAATCGCGATGTTGGATGGCATCCCCTATTGGTTCATCGCGCTGGCCGCCCGCGTTTTTCCGGCCGCGGTGTTCTGGCAGTCCGGCCAGACGAAGGTATCCGGCTGGCATCTCAAACCGAGTACCATTCCGCTGTTTCAGAATGAATACCAGCTACCGCTGATCGATCCCGTGATCGCCGCCTACATGTCCGCCTTCGCCGAACACTTCTTTCCGATCCTGCTTGTCATTGGGCTCGCGACGCGGATTTCCGCATTGGCCCTGCTGTTCATGACGGCGGTGATCGAGATTTTTGTTTATCCCGGTGCCTGGCCGACCCACGGCGTGTGGGCCACCTGCTTTCTTGTCGTCATCGCGCGCGGACCCGGTTCGCTATCGCTCGACCATTGGATCGCGCGCAAATACGCATAGATCGCGCTCGTCTCACAAGTGTCCTCGCCGGAGCGGAAATGACGCTTGATTCGCGATGATGTTCATCAACGTCATCAGCGCTTCCGGCGCGGTGACGTTCGGCGAATGGCTGGCATCGATCTCATGATAGCGCCAGCCTGCCTCGCTTCTGGCGAGCCTGGCGAACTGGCCAAACGTGTCCGCGGGCGTGATGCGCGTTGCGTAGATATAGCTGCGCGGCAAGGTCAGTTCGCCGCCGACGAGCTTGAGCTTGGTCTCAAAACATTTGATCGGCATGTCGACGCGGCGCGCGGTGAGCCATTCGAGATCGGCGGGCGATGTGTCCGGCGGCGGCGTCATCGGCGGAACGCGCCAGCCGTCGCCCTTCTTCGCCGCATCCTGCATGGGCTGCCGCCCCGGCTCGTTGATGTCAAACAACGATTGTCCATCGCGCGGCACGAAGGCATCGAGATAGATCAATTGCGTAATTCGATCGCGGGCACGATCGGCGACGCCGGTCGCCACCATGCCGCCATAGGAGTGGCCGAGCAGCACGATGTCGCGGAGGTCTTCGTATTTGATCACGTTCAGCACGTCCTGAATGTGGATCTCGAGATCGATCGATGGATTGGCCAGATGCACCCGCTCACCGAGTCCGGTGTAGGTCGGCGTGACCAGCCGATGCCCGGCGCCCTGCATCAGCGGGTGCATTTTCTTCCACGCCCATCCCGCCGACCAGGCACCGTGGCAGATGAGAAAGGTTTTGGCAGCGCTAGAGTTCATTGGGAGGTTTTCAGAATGGATATTGGTGAAGGCTTCGATTGCGATAGTACCTACCCGTCGCGTCGTGTAAACGTTGGCGTCCCAGCCACCGCTGTCATTCCGGCATGGTGCGTAGCGCCAGACCCGGAATCTCGAAATTGCGGTTCGATGCTTCGCATCGCCGCGGAATGACCAAGGAGAAATCGATTGACCGCGTCGACCTACGCGCTGCTGCTTTTCGGCGCGCTCGCCGGCGGGTTCGTCTCCGGCCTCGCCGGCTTCGGCACCGCGCTGATGGCATTGGGGATCTGGCTCTACGTGCTGCCGCCGTCGCTCGCCGTGCCGCTGGTGCTGGCCTGTTCGGTGATCGCGCAAAGTTCGACGCTGCCCTCGATCTGGAAGACCATCGACTTCTCCCTGGTCTGGCCGTTCCTGATCGGCGGCCTCGCCGGCGTCCCGCTCGGCACGATGCTGATCGCGCAGGCCGATCCAAACGTGTTCAAGCTGACCATCGGCGTCTTCCTGCTGGTGTTTCCGCTCGTGCTCTATTTCCAGCGCAGGCCGCTGGCATTCAAGTTCGGCGGCAAGCTCGCCGACGGCGCGATCGGATTTGCCGGCGGCATTCTCGGCGGGCTTGCGGGACTGTCGGGTCCGCTCCCGATCCTGTGGGCCAGCGTGCGCGGCTGGCGCAAGGAAGAGCGCCGCGGCATTTTCCAGACGTTTAACTGGACGGTGCTCGCGGCAGCGCTCTTCATCCAGATCGCCAGTGGCCTGATCAAGCCGGACCTGATCTGGCTGGTGCTGATCGCGTTCCCCGGAACGATCATCGGCGCGTGGCTCGGCGCCAAGACGTATCACGGGCTGAACGACAGGAATTTCGGCGACGTCGTGCTTGGATTGTTGTTCCTCTCCGGGATCGGTCTGGTGTGGAGCAGCATTGCTCCGAGGTGAGCGCGCGCATGGCTGCCATATGCACCGAGTAGATTGCTGTACGTTGTTCAACGGCGAGACCATCACGCCACAGGTCGTGCCGTTCGCCGCCGCCGTGGTGACGGTCGCGATCTCCACGCGCAGCCGCGGCCGCAAGGCGCCGCCCGCTCACACCTCCGCCTGAGTGCCGGCTCTCGCCCGCGCGCGCAGCACCATGCCGCCGGCGACGCCGACGCCCAGCACATACATCCA
>Ga0070711_100002155_pt1 | contig 11167 bp, 7 predicted proteins | sample LARL53metaG_FD_65452 | JGI IMG/M metagenome (GOLD analysis project Ga0070711, IMG submission 65452) | Corn, switchgrass and miscanthus rhizosphere microbial communities from Kellogg Biological Station, Michigan, USA - LAR L5-3 metaG | ecosystem: Host-associated > Plants > Roots > Rhizosphere ... | reverse complement strand
TTTGGACGAAGTTGTAGCCGCATACCTTCAAAATGGAGAAAGAAAATTAGATGGATTATCAGGACTTGATATTGAATCTGAATCTGCAGATAAACAATTAGAATACTGTCTTCAGGATGCACAGCTATGCATGAAATTACTACAAAAGAGAAATTATGAATTGCTGCAAATTCTATATAATATATCCAAAGAAGTAAACCTATCGTTCTTTGATACTTGCAATTCTGGATCAACCTTACAGTGGTGGACCAGCAAATTAAGATCAGTAAATTATCCTGAAGACAACAGAGATTCAAAATGGATAAGGTCAAACATCACAAAGGACAAGACTGGTAAGAAAAAAGGTATCAAGTATACTGGTGGACGTGTTTTAGAACCTGTTGCTGGAATGCATATTGGCGCCAAGACATACGATGTATCTTCAATGTATCCAAGTATGTCAATAGTTCATAATATTAGCTCAGAGACTGTTAATTGTGAATGTTGTAAAACAGATCCAGAAGCTAAGATACTACCTGAAGTTATGCAAGAGATAAACAAGGAATTGGATACACCTAGGCCTTGGGGTAGCTATTCGATATGCAGGAAACAACGTGGAAAACTTAGCAAAATAATGGAGGATCTATTGCAAAAGAAGGAAGAATACAAAGCACAGGGCCTAACACTAAAGGAAAAGTCTATCAAACTGCTAATGAACTCTGGTTATGGCACTTTTGGACAAGTTTATTTCAAATACTATGATCCTAGAGTGGCAGAGTTAATCACAGGATTTGCACGATATACACTCGATTCTCTTGTAAAATTTGTAAATGGGAACGGTGGTAAGATATTGTTTGGAGATACAGATAGCATTTTCACTGCAGGTGATAACAATGACACAAATAACCGCAGAATAGATATTGTATCAGAAGCAAAGGAGCTTCTGCTGCTCACACTGCCCGTAATATTGTTCGATTCCAATAATGCCGATGACCTCCAATTAAGTGTAGGTGCAAGCGACAGACACACAATGCTATCTGGAATCGATTATGAACAAACTATAAAACAAGACAATGTAGACCTTGTTGCACAGACACCTGGTGCGACATTGGTACAAGCTTTCATAATGCCGCCATATTTCTTTTTTATTTGTGCATTATTCTCTTTTACAATATCGCTATGATTATTTAGATCCTTCGCAATCTTAGAATCTATAATTTTATGCATACTCAAGCTCATTTTTATGCACTATTCTCTTCGTGAAGCTAAGCTTTATGTATTATGAACTGACCTAGTGTCGTTGGTGCTTAATGCACTCTCAACCTGAAGGTTTGTAGCAGCTAATCTCTTTCCTTTTGAGTTTTCTTATACTCATAATACATTCTGGCTTTCTCTCAAGTGCCGATAACTCACTCCTTCGCTTCGGGTCGTCAAGGTCAGGATAATGAAGCCACTTGAAAAACCTGGATAATACGGTAAGTTTTGTATTGTAACTACCTATCCACTTATGTAATGGGTCTTGATTTTCTAGCTTGCGACATTTATCTAAATATGAAAGAACATCGTCTCTTGTCATATCAATGAACGCGCTCGAGAGTCTTTGATAGCTCAGATATAATCTGCATAGTCGATTTTTTGTAATTGAGTCTTGGATTTACCTCTCTTTTCATTGCTATGATTTAATCTGAAACTGTCAATGCATTTTCTTTAGATAGCCGATTCCTGTCTTTTAGGATTAATTCGCAAAACTTAGTCATACCAAAACCTTCAGATGTCATACTGATTTTCATTTCCAATAAGTCATCGCCATTTTTAGATGATCCCTGTGTTGGTATGGGCGGTGTTAATATTTCGGCTATAGATTTATTTGAACGCCTGGCCATAACGTGTGTATTTACCTGACGAAGTTAATAATATTTTATATGAGACAATATTACATACAAATAATGTTTTCTAGGACTCTCATCTGTCAGCTAATCCTATCGGGTTATTTACTCGATCAGACATACACTCCATGCAATAGCGTGTATTCTGTAGCACAGCTCCTATTATCTGATATAGGCCTCCAAAAGAAAGAAATGACAAAAGAAAAAGATAGTTTGTAGGCGGGACCCATGAGACTAGACTAATTATTCACCAATTTCCTAAAGGAACCCTCCTTCGCTGTAACAATCCCTGTTTCTACCAATGGTCGTTCTCCCAATGCTTTTTCAATTGCCTTATTGCCTAACTGTATGGCTTCTTCCAAACTCATGTCTACTTTATACTCTCTTTGTAATACATCGAGTGCAATATCTGAATACTGCCCTATTGCAAAGCCTGCTCCTCGGAAGAATGTTCCACTTGGATCTACCTGGTATAACTGAACTCCAGTTTGATCTATTCCAGAGATTATTATTGAGGCTGCCTGTGGCCTAACGGCATAGATAGTATAGTTGTGCAAGTACGAGCTGAGATGTTTTGCTAGTGTATTTACGTCAATTGGGCTTTCATAGGTGAGTCTATGTTTTTGTGCTGCTAATTGTATCTCATCGATTAATTGCAATATGTCGCCAATATATCCTGAGCCAGTTGCGCCTATATGTCCGTCAATTGTAAATATTTTTTCGGCAGGTTCTACTAAGGGTTTGGTTGGCTTTATGTGGCTAGCAATCAAGGCAAAGACTGGAGTTTTAATTCCGATTGTAGTTGAACCTCTGCTTACTGCCTCTAACGCACTATCTACTAATACTAATCTACCCTCAGGACCATAATAGTAAGGATATCTGGTATTACCAAAGCCTGCATTACTACCACCACTTTCTGCCATTTCTAATAACTCACCTCCTTCTTCTCCTGTTTAACCACTAACAAGTTTGGAATCTCCAGTACGTCTATACCATTTCCTGATCCTGGATCTCGTTCCATTGCTGCCGCGACAGCCTTAGATGCAATTTGTTTCGCTTGTTCATTAGTTATGTCCTTATTGTATACACTTTCGAGAACTCCGTACGCGATAGGAGATCCAGAGCCGGAAGATGCAAAGTCTTCATCGGTTATTGCACCACTCATATCTGCCGCCAATATATGCCCACCTTCTTGGTCTACGCCTGCTACCAATAATTCTACGAAATATGGCTGATAGTTCTTAAGGCCTGAATATGCTAGATTTGCAATTAGCCTTGCAGACTCTTTCACAGTAAGTGGAAATCCCCTACGTAGCTCCATTAACCTCCTTTCAGCTTTCGCAACCTTAATCATATATTCAGCATCAGATAGCTGCCCAGCGATTGCTACTGCTAAAGTATCATCTATTTTCGCTATTTTTTGTGTTATCTTTGAACCTATGAAGAAGCCTTTACTTGCCCTTCGATCTGAGCCGAGTACAACTCCTTCCTTTGTTTTTATACCGACTATTGTAGTCATTCTGTATTTCTTATTAACTCCAATAGTATATAGAAAGATGGAGCATTAATTGACTAGCATATATCGAAGTTAGTCACGGTAGGTAATATGCAGACTATAGATATCATGTTGGCTATTACGTGAATAATATATATACTATTTTCTCTATGTAAATCAAAAAACAAGAAACTAGATTGTTTTGTAATTTGATAAACGAAAGTCAACGTTGAAGGTAATTTTTCATTAGTTAATTAAGTCGTAACGCGTCAATACAAACAAAATAAGAATAAGAATAAGAATAAGAATAAGAATAATAGACTTATAGTCGTGCCTGAAGTTGTATTGGAACTTCAAAGCGTCTTCCATATCTGTTAGTAGACATCATTAACTTGTCCCTTCGTGTCTTCTTCCTGACATTTATTGAATTTCTGTAGTATCGTCTACTCTCTTGCCGTCTACTGCTTCGATTATATCTCTCTTTCCTATGTTCTTATGCAACCTCCTTAGACCATATTGTTTGTTAACCGGATTTGGATGCCTCTGCAGGAGTAATTGTGAGCTGCATCTTTTTTTCGCCTCTCAATATAACGAGGTTTACCGATTTTCCAACAGCGTCTTGTTTTAAGAGTTGTCTTCTTAATTCGTGCATATTAGTGACAGGTTCACTATCAAATCTTACAATGATGTCGCCTATTAGTAGCCCCGCTTTCTTTGCAGGAGTGTCTTTTTCGACCGAAAGAACCATGAGGCCTTCTTCCTGAAATGGTTCTTGTTGTGCGCTTACTTCGGCTGGAAGAGAAATCGTGTCTGTTATAATACCAAGGTATGCTTTCTTAATTGCTCCATCTTTTGTGAGTTGATGGGCGATATTTTTGACTTTACTTGCCCTAATTGCAATTCCACGAGATGAAATATAGGCTACATTCAGTCCTATCATCCTTCCTTCAACGTCAACTAAGGGGCCTCCCGAATATCCGTGATTCAGATGAGCATCAGTAATAACTATACTATCCAGCACACCTGCCCACCAGCCTACTCCACCTCCGACTATTGAACTCCTTTCGCTTGTGATTATTCCTTCTGTGATACTAGGATATTCTCCATATGGATTAGCAAGAGCAAGAATAAATTGTCCTGCCTTCAGACTTTCAGAATCGGCAATCTCAATTGGCTTTAAGGAAGTGCTCTCACTACTATTATTAGTCTCGATTTTCAGAAGCGCAATGTCAGAATATGGATCATTACCTAAAACCTTGGCTGGATAAGACTTACCATTGGTTAGGCTAACTTCTACATCGTCTAGTTTTCTAACTAAATGACTACAAGTGATTATATGACCCTCAGTGGTCCAAACAACTCCTGAGCCAATTCCTCTAGTCCTTGAGCGTACGCTTACCACGGACTGTGATACCTTATCAGCTACACCTTCGATTGCTTCAGAAAATGATACTAGTGTGTTTTTGGTTTGCAGAATCTTTTTTTCACTCATATTGTTTATTCATTGTATTATTGGATTTTGTACTATTTGTTGACTAGGAACTAAACAAATTAGTCACACCATATAACAGCACGAAATGGTTTATTGTCAGGATATTGTGTTGAACTAAAACAGACTAACCATCCTCGGATTTAAATCATTTGGATATCATCCATGAGTTGAACCTTATATTGAATTTTACATCATTTTTATCAGCTCCAAGATTTATGCCCTCATTGTTCCAAAGGTAGGAGAAGAATTAGGCCTTCAGGTCGGTTTCAAATGTGGTTGAATTAGACGTTAGATATTGCTTTCCTTAAATTACATGAGACGAATAAACAGTTTAAAAATATTGGATAGTAAAACCCATTCAATAAATTGGAGATTTTGTTCAAGAATAAAACACAAGAAAATAATATTATAATAGAGTCTAAAACATGGTTCATGTTTAGAAAGATCGTTGAAACATGTATCTATTCTGTTCACGGGGAAAGTAGATACTCTCACATATTACAGACTTACTCCTCTATAATAACAATCTATCCAGCATCCAATTCATTGACGATAGTCAACTGACTATGACTATCACATGCAGATAACGTAACTTAGTATTTGAAATGGTTCTTAGGGTTTACATGGATTGAAACTGTTCTCTCTTGTTAGATAATTACTCTACAAACTTCGAAGAACCATAAGATAACGACCCGTAAGATCTGGATATAGGTACGGTAGGAAGTCAAATATACTAAGCGAGTCTATGTATTATAGTCGTTTTAATTACAAACTTCAGGTATATAATAAGTTAGTATAATAAGTTACTTTATTCAACTTCATTATTTGGGAGGGATTTGATATTCTCCTCTTTTGATTATGGTTGGGCCTTCTTCTTTGTTCGTATTAGTATTTCGCATTTGTTATCTCTATTAAGCAGTACAAGTCATTATCTTTGGCTAGCCGGAATCTAGCACACGATCTGTCTATGCTGGGTTCCGTAGTTCATGCAATTATATACTGGGTACCGGATGAATTTCAGCACATTTGTCATGCTACGTATCCACAACATAAGAGCCTGTCTTTTACGGGAGTAACAACTGTAGGATTATCGATATTTTGAAGAAAGCCAATACAGGCTTAAATGAGTCTGGTACAAGTGCGCGAGCACTGATGATTGTAGAAATTATTTGGTAATTCCCAGCTCATCGTCCAAAACTCAATATAATAGTATTTCAATTCTTTGAGTATAAAATACCTTGACTACGAAGATAATCTATTCAAACAATAAAAAAATAGTAACAACTGTTCCGTACGCGCCCAGTTGGACAAGCTAAGACGACAGTACATCAGATTGCTTTCCTTGCTTGCACCTACTTCTTACTTTTGGATTTCTTCTTTTTTGTATTCTTCTTTTTAGTAGAAGCAGTCTTATTCTTACTTAATAGTAATCTTATCTTCTGACTCTCCTTCTGAACTTGCGACACTTGTTTTTGTAATTGTTTAAGCTGGGTGGACATTGGTTTGATGAAGTCAGTTCGTTTCTCCACTGATTTTAGCTGATTCTGTAGCGGTTGAACCATGTGCCCTATTTTTTCCATTTGAGTTGTTTGTTTTTCCAGTACCCTAGAGATGGTTGCTAGTCTAATTGCCTTTGGAGTAGTAGAAGGTTTTTTTCCACTCTCTCCTTTTTCTTGTTGTTGCTGCAGCACTTCTGTTTCATGATCAGTTACTTGTTCTAGATTTTGCTCTCCATCAGAGTGGATTTCTACAGGTAGCTCATTGTGTTCTTCCAAATTCGCTGGGAAGTTGCTTTCATCTGACATAATCTAATCTATAATAGTAAACCAAGGATGTTGTTCTTAAGTATTCATAGGAAAATATTGCAACTACTAGATCTCTGGGATGCAACTTACCCGCCTACAATTGAAGGGCTACTTATATCCCTATAGGCGCATATATAATACTAACTTATATACACGAATTTAATACCTACAATCGTGAAAAAAAGCCTATCAAGGCCTAAATCAGCAACAACCACTATCACCCCTACGAGCACCTCTCGAACTTCATCTTCCAGAGAACAGATCGTTGTTGTTATTGACGATAACAAAATAAAGAGAAAAATAGAAAATGCTCTTGAAGGATTATCATTTCATTGTTTCAACTTCCTTCATAACAAAGTATTACCTGCGAATAAAGAAAATGCTCTAATCATATGCGATTACATATCCTCGATAAAGTCAGAAATTAATGCAATCCACACGATTCTCATAGCTCCCACGGTGAAGGTGATACCTGTCACGGTGCTCAGTAACCTTTCTTGTTTTAATTGCTGCAATCTTTCTAAGGCCTAACTGGGCACCTGGATCGCGCTAATCCGTACCAGCGGGGGGCTGACGGCTACGATGCGGACGTACAAGAAAACGTCGAGTGTAGGACTAGTAATAAGTGTAGGGTTATACCTGCACGTAAAAGAGGTAACACCAAATACAAACCTAACTATATTCGATTCTGAGATAGGTGGTTCCAAAAGTTTAAGGATAAGGATACGACACCAATTAATCAATCAGCTCACGCTCTTTAACATTCCAGATTCAAAAAGGCTTGTTTCTTAGGATTTCGGATAGCTTCGACTATTGTTATGTAGCTTCTTGGCTGCTAACTCATTTTTAGATAAGTGCATATTAGTACTAATGAGAATAACTATGGGATTAACCCTTCATGATTTATCACACTTTGCAGTCGGTTATGCGGTATTGGGGTAAAGAAAAGAAGTAGACCTTTAAATAACAGCGTTACAGAACTTTTTCATATGCATGACAGAGGACTGGTATCACGGCTGGAGTTGGGCAGGGCGTCTATTACATTACCAACAATAGTTGCAGCAGCAGCTACTGTTCTTCTACTTTCACCTCTTCCATCCTTTAGTCAAGCTGCTTATTCCCAGATGAATAATACTAGTCTAGGTCCTCAGGGCCTTTCTTCTTTGTTTAAGAATTTCCTGAAACCACCAAAAGACGTTAGTGGTCATTATAGCAATCCTCAATTTGGAATTACAGATATTGTATTCCCAGAAGGCTGGCACGGAAGAGAGCTACCCCCAATAGTTGGTCTAATGGTAATCATGCATCCTGGGAACGAAAGTGGGTCATTATTGGATTTCGCTTCGTTAACGCAGCCTCACATGTTATTACAAGTGTTAAACAATTCAGAGCTTGCAGGCTTGAACGCAGAAGTAGGTAGTAATCCAGGAGCTTTTTCTATATCCAAAATTTGCAGGCCATTAGCTCAAAACACTACATCTAATATTGATGGCAAGACTTTTAATGTCGCAACGGTAGAATGTCCTTTATCCTCTCTTACGGGTTCGGGATCTGGAATGCCTGGTACACCATCAATAGGTAGTAATAATCAGAGTAGTGTTGGAAGAAATGAGGGTTTTGGCAGTAGTGGAATATTCAAATCACTCAAACTTAACCCTAATGCCGTTATGCAAGCAAAGATATATGAACTTAAAGGGCCTGAAAAAACTTATAGACTGGCTGTTTTTGTTAGCAACTTATTCAATAGTTCTTCCACTGCCCAAGGTTTAGAAAAACCAGACATATCAAAATATACTCAACTACTAGATACGACAGCAAATACGTTGAAATTAAGATAATACTAAAAAAACTGTCAACAGATACTTTAAATTCTAAAGTAGAGTAAGTTGGGCATAACAGTCACAGGATTTTCGCAGTAGAGACCTTCACTAATCGATTGAATCTTTCTGCTAGCTGCTGCGATGATATCAGCCTAAAAAACCTCGTCAGTGGTGCGTAATTTATGAAAGCAGACGAACTTGTAACTATAATGAACTGAATTTTCTCAGTTTCATCCCTTACTAGTACAAGTGGCACGAAATTGAGCTCTTGCTATTTGAGCTCTTGATTGGTTCTCAATAATATTATTAATAAAATGCTTCAAGGTATAGTCCCAATCGTATTCTAACTCTTCAAGATAGTGAGACTCTCCAACGAGATGTGTGTATTGTACATTTTGATTAGTTGTTGCGAGCAAGTCTGATTTTCCTTCTAATTTGATAGCATACTGATTTTGCTCTTGATTTGTCCATAGCTGGATCGTATCATGGGATTCTTTGCTTCGGCTATCTTCCGCTCTTACTTCAATTTGTATTTCTTTGATCCTTTGATCGGCTGGAATCGCCGACTTCCACAGATTATCAAATACATGTTGTTGCAGTTCTACAACTTTTTTGAGTCTGCTACGTAAGAGAATAGATGTTAATGTTGACTCCTGTATAACTAAATTAGATTGAAATCCCTTTTCATTTATTCTAACAGTTCCCTTAATTCCTTCAATATGACGAAGGTCAATAAATTTAATCATTTCTTTACAATAATCAGTATTATCTTTTGTAATTTCGGTGATAAATCGAATATGACCACCTCTCCTTGCAAATTCAATATATGATTTCCATATAGCATCAATTTTAATTACATATGATGGAGCCTTAGAATCTGCATAAACATCATATCTATATTTTGAATTATTTATGAATTCTGTTATAGCATTAGAATTTTTATCAATACCATTCAACACTTCGGTTCTTTCAGAACGTCTACTTTGAGTTGTCATCGTAATAGTTTAGTGCAACATCACTAATCAAGCATTATTCACTGGCGTCAAATATATCAGCGGAGTAGCGGATAGTTCAACTATGAATGCAAAAGTAGGAGTTGAGCAAACCTTCACAAACAGCTTCATTCTGGTTGGTCAGGGCACTGCAGCCAAGCTGATCGTTCAGGAGTTCGGAGACCTAACTGTTAATCCAGATGGAACTGTAACAGTGTCGTTCATCAATACCACTTTCCGATGCATGTGAAAGACAAGCAAAGAACATTCGATATCTGGAGAAGATGACCAGATATTATTTTTTCATACCGTAACTGGGATAACAGTACAGAGCCTTACAGACAGGATATGAAGAAGAATTCAAGCCTTACGAAGGCATTGAAAGAATATGCCTCCATTTCTGCCGTAGTCATATTTGGTAATATATCCCCAGACGCTTACGGAGTCCTCGGAAGTTTCTTGTCGCTTGTGCCTAGAACCAGATAACATTCAGTAATACCTCCAAAACTCTTTGTTCGTTGTAGCTGTTTAACAGATATTAATTCCGAGACAAATTTGGATTTGACTCTACTCCTTGTAGTTTGTGATATTAAAATGTGATTGTCTTTAGCTAAACCTGCAAATCTGCTTGCATAATTGACGTGAGCTTTTAGGGCAAGCCTATCCAATTTGAAGGTTGTGTTTATCCAACACACCTGATATGATAGAAGGATATGCGTGGTGTGAAGGACAATGAATTATATCTTCACTGTAGCAAATAAAGCTCATTCCGTATCATTGATGATTAATCCATATGAGTAAGAATAAGAATTGTAGAATCCTTAATAATACGTATCGACATCGATTTCCTGTGTCCAGCAAGGCGGTGGTTCCTCGTTGACAATGCGCCGTTGTCTCTCGGAGTTCATACCTTTAGAAACACTTCGTGAGCACGTAGCGACTAAATGTCAATGACTAAATATGGCCAGAATAGTATTTCGTGGCGGCAAGGACTTTTGTTTAGATTGCAATGAATACATAACAAACATTCGGGAGCATATCGAAACTCGTCACGCTGATCGTAATCAAACCTAATTATAATTTATTTTAAAATTGTGTATAATCACGCGTTTTTGTAGTCTGATTTTTTCACCTTCGTTGTATGCATTGCCATGGTTTGCCATGGATGGTTTATCATGTGCGAATTCAAGTTAAGAATAGGCGTTTTATTTCTGCAGGCAGTCCTGGAGGTTCCGAAATATGCATCAAACAACTGACTATTAAATGAGTTTAATATACCATGGCTGCCATGCGATCATAACACATATGCCAATGTACTCCCATAAACTGAACCTAGGGAAAAAGCTAAATAGCGCAACAACCGAAACCTACTATATGCGGTGTCCGAATCCCGCATGAATTTTGAGCCGAATCCGGAAAATATATAGCTGGGTTCGAAGCAGCATCTGATATACGATTCCGAGAAAAATTGATCGATCATCTCTTCAGGGAGAAGTCCTTCAAATATTCAAAGCCGCGATAGAGCCCCATAACACAGGACGTTTATGAACCATAACAATATTATATTACTTGTTTCTAGTATAAGGGCATTCCCAAACAATGCACCGCGCTTTGTCCTGACCAACCGGACAAGTACTTCACAGTGAGCAAGAGAAATTCAGCGCTAATCGAAACGTACTTAGCAGAAGGCCAAAGCAT
>Ga0070711_100002147_pt1 | contig 11178 bp, 7 predicted proteins | sample LARL53metaG_FD_65452 | JGI IMG/M metagenome (GOLD analysis project Ga0070711, IMG submission 65452) | Corn, switchgrass and miscanthus rhizosphere microbial communities from Kellogg Biological Station, Michigan, USA - LAR L5-3 metaG | ecosystem: Host-associated > Plants > Roots > Rhizosphere ... | reverse complement strand
ACTTTTGCAAGTCGAATCTCTAAGAGGTTACTGATTTCCTGCTCTGAAATGGGGACCGCACTCTCGCGCACGATTTTGAATACTCTGGAATTTAATGTCTTATTCCGCACCCCATTCAGAATGCTGTAGGTGATCGCGAAGACAGCACCACCTCCAATGATTCCGTCACGTGGTGAAAATTCTGTACTACATGCATACGTACATCCCTACATCGCCTGCCAGATCACCATGCCCCCCGATATTGTCTGTATTGAAGTCGACCCTTATTTACACCATTTTTGTTGTGAGTCGAGAGTTCGGGATAGTTATTGAAAGAAGTGCCGATACAACCAAGGGTTTCTGATGTTTTCAGCAGATCAAGGCCCGTCGGGACCGTTAAGCGATATGTCGACGATAAGGCTCGCTCGCAATCAGTATTCAGGTCTGGAACTCAGTCCGCCCCATGCATCTCTTCGATCTCCAACCGCAATCATGAACACTGTTTCAAACTCAGCGTGGGGCAGTAAGCAGACCGCTAGTGTACATACGTACACGTTCAAAGTGGCTGTGAACCATTTGCAGGCGTTGCAATGGGACTTAGCTTCACATCGTCCAACCAAAAAGTGCCCTTGATCAGGGGATTGCCTGGAACGCGCATGACCTTGATCGCGACCAGTCGCGTTTGCGGCCCCGTCGTGAAATCGACGATCTCTTCCTTCCCGCCGACTAATACCGAGTGAATCATCGGTGCTGGCCAACCTTTGTTTGCTGTTGGAATGCTGCACCATCAAGTCCGTAATCCGCCGTAGTTTTCCAGCGGACGGTGGATGCTTCCCTGGCTGTCCGCCAACGGCTAACCAGCCCCTTACCGTCTCTGGAAATCACCGGATGTAAGCTCTGCCCGTTTGGGAAGCAGTAAAGTTGAAGGTCCGTTCATTTGCGTCGAAAACGCAAGGTTTTGCGTAGGCGCTTCTGCCTCAGATTGCAAGCCCTACGTGGCCAATGCCTTATCGGCTATGGCGATGGTCTCCAAACTGCCTTTCTACTGACGGGGCACGAAAACAACGATAACTCGTGTTACCTCCTCCTCCAAGTTTGCCTGGAGGTGGTTTGTGCGCCGAGAGGATCTATTAAAGCCTGACGTTCTAAGTGAGATCATAGTGCTGGTCGCCGGTACCTTGATAATTGGAATCCTGACGTTAATTCTTGTCATAGCGTGGACCCAGGCGCCGCCGTTGATCTGAAGCGCACTTCTGGTTTGGAAGCGCTCTTGTCACTGGCGCTGTGTGGAAAGCCTTAATCAAGGTTGGGGAAAATGCGCTTACCTCTTAGCTGGCTCGCCTTCTATCTGCTGTTTGGTTTCTGGCTCGTCTCTTATTTCTTGCATCTTCGCGGCGGACTAACGACCTATGCCATGGCTTTGTTAAGCCTCGTCCTCTTGGTCAAGACCGCTAGGGTTAAACGAGACTCAAGGAATGACGGATCGCATCCGAGCGAGTAATGTGCGTTCCCAAATGCGTGCCACGTGGCCAAAACGAAAGGACCTTCTTATTCCGGTGATTTGTCTAAATTGATGCGGGATGGATGCGGCGCGAAGAATGGCGTGGCCTTTCCCAGCCATTATTGGGGCGATTCATGCGGAAATTTCTGGGAGCCTGCTGTCGAGCCAGATTTTACTTCCTGCTGTTCCCAATTCGATATCCTCTGATGGGCATCCTCGATCTGGGCGGCTGTCATTCGCGATTCCAGAAGCATCAATCGATCGTTAGTGTTCCCCCGCAATCCCGTTGCAATACTGGCCCAAGTATAGGCACGCACGTAGTCTTTTTGAACCCCGCGACCGTTCAAATATAGGTCACTCATAGCATTCTGGGCGCGGACATCGCGGTTGTTGGCAGCCCGTTTGAACCATAGCGCTGCCTTGCGCTCATCCCGAGGAACACCAATTCCTTTCATGTAACCTAATCCGAGCTTCCACTGGGCATCGGTATTCCCGTTTTCCGCGGCTTTCTCGAACCATCGCATCGCCTCTTGGTCGTTCTGTGGCACTCCTTTACCATCGGCATATCGCAGACCGGTTTCATATTGCGATCGGGAGTTGTCAGCCTTAGCTGATCTGGCGCTGCCATTCACCTCTTTGCCTTGAACCCCTCTCTGGATTTCCTCAATAGTCGCGCTCCTGCTGGCGGTTAACACACTATTCGACCCGTTCGATGTCGTATTGGTCTTCTCATGCTGTTCGGACAACATGTTGTGGTCTTCGATGGCTTGATTGTAGTGCTCGGCCACAACGGGTACGGGGCCGACTGTTGCTAGCTTTCGATGAGGGAGGTGATGTCCATAGATGAAGTCAATTGCCAGAGCAAGGGCGGCCACCAATGCTAATTTTAACCAGCGAGCGCCGGTCCGATGCTCCTGGCTGGGCAACGTCATCGGCTGATCAAGTTGTGATTCAAGGGGGTGTCTCTTGGATGGGGTTGCTTCATCTGATGTATCCTTCGGCACACGCTCATATTCGTTGTCTTGGATCAACAGTTTTTGAGGATCTTGTACCGCAGCAACGTCATCTCTCGAAAACTTAGCGAGGCATCGATCCACGGACCCGGAAGACAAACGCAACTCCCGGTTCGCGAACTCACTCATGGCGATCGCGGCATGTTTGTTAAAGGTGTAAGTGTTGCCGGACAGCACTTGGAGCACTCCTACGACTTCGGTGTTCCGCCGGATCGGCAATACCATCAAGGACCGGACGCCCATTTCCTTGCACAGGCGGGCATCGACCCGCCGATCAGAATCAGTGTCATTGCAATAAAGAATCTTGCCACTGGTAAGACAAAGCCCGGCAAGTCCAATACCAGGCTGCACACGAGTACCCACCTCTGGAGCCGGTGCTCCGGATGAGACTTGACAGGACACGACGCTGCCTACTCTAAGGGCAATCGCCGCTCCGGTCGCCCCGGTTTTCTGTGTAGCCTGCCTCAAGATCGATTGCACTTCGGATGGGAAGCCTGCAACCTTTTCGAGTGTTGTGATGGAATGGAGCGAAAGTGCATCATGCTCCATTTTTCGATGTGACTGCTCTGAAGAGCCAGAAGTGTTTAGATCATCAGGTAATGCACGGCTTGACATATCAACGCCTACCTGACGATTATACCGCCGCATTGTGTGTCGTCTAGTCGCTCGCGTCGAGCCAAGGCGACACACTGGAAGCAAAGATTTGGTATACACGCAATAGCAGAGGTTTTAAGGTCGCGAATCCACCAATCGTCACGCATCGAATCTACGAAGGATAAACAGATCCGTGTTACGTTGCGCGCATATAGCCATCATTCTTTCGCTGGTGGTCGGCTCTGTCGCGAGTCGTTATTTAGCTCATCATCCCACATCCAAATCATGGGCGGGTCTCGGAAGCGCAGCCCGTGTGCTGGACGAACTCTCCAAGAAACCAAAAAGGGCTGTGCCTGAGGCTGTCTTGAACAGCACCAAGTGCGTGGTCGTGATTCCATCGATCACGCCCGGCGCGATCAAGGCTGACGGAGTGGCTAGTTGCCGTCAAGGCGGCGACCAATGGAGCACCCCTGACTTCGTCAAATTCAGCGGACGTGGGATGGGTAGTCACCGTGCAGATCTGCTAATTTTTGTTTTAACTGATTCAGGAGTGCGGGCATTGCAGAGCGGTGAATTGCAAGTCGGAGGACAGAAGTTTGGGGCCGCCCCCCTTGTGCCTACAACTCCAATCACCACCCAGGTCGAACTGACCACGGAGTCACTTACTTATAAAAATGTAGCCGGCGTCCTGTCCGGCAGCGAGGCTGGTGGCGTGATTCGAAGCGACGCGGGAAGGTCGCACACGATCTCAGATGCGATAGCGCGCCAAGCGACTGAAAAATATCTAGCATCCGTTATTTCTTTTTTTAATACTATGAGTCCGACTGGGATCGTCATCCACCACACGGCAGTGATTCCGGGCGAAACTACAGTACCTGGCAGGGCGAGCGACATCGAAGAATATCATCGAGCGCGCGGCTTCGAAATCCTGTGTTTCGGCCGCGTTTATCACGTCGCCTATCATTACCTGATTATGCCCGACGGCCGAGTAGAACAGGGCAGGCCTGAACGGTGTGAAGGGGCGCACGCGAAAGGATACAACTCCTACTTGGGAATTTCGGTCGTGGGGGATTTCAGCAGCAAAGATAATCCTGGCGGAAGAAAAGGCCCGAGCAGACCAAGCGCGCAGCAGATCGCCTCCCTCATTCGACTTTGTCGACGCCTGAAGGACCGTTACAACATTCCATTGCAGCACATCGTTCGCCATAGCGACATTTCCAGTACCCGTTGTCCCGGTGATCGTTTTCCCTACCGGTTTGTTTTGGAACAACTGCAAGGTAGAACGGTTGGCTTAAAGCCGAGGCATGAATGATGCAATTACAGCGTCTGATGGCATGGCTTTCATTGGCAGCCTTGTCGACTACATTATTTGCCGCTCCGAAACAATCGCAGGCCCGCCTGAAAGAGTCTAACGATGAGCCATTTCGGAGCTTCCGCATGCTCGACACCAAGCTGACTCTGCTTACGAATCAGCAGAACGCTTTGAAAACTTTGCAGGCTGGTTCTGTAAATACTCGGCGTCGGACGGCGGCTTGTAGCTCGATGAGCCATACAGCCACTCAAATTGACCACATCGCCGGCGCGTTGGAGCGTTTGTATGAAAGACGCCAACAAACTTTCGGGATTCGAATATTTAAGCTGATGCAGAAAAGAGCCCAAGAAGTTCAGCCAAGGGTTAGGGCTGTGGCTAAAGCGCAAACGCGAAGTGCGCTAGACCTGGCCATAAAGAATCTAGATCAAGGCATCGTCTCGCTTGTGGTTCAGTTTCAAGCTGCGTCCGGAGGATACGGAGCGACTCGCTGCCCCAGGGGGGAGTGGACTTGCTGTGAACCAAAGCGTTCCGAAGACTTACTTCAAAGTGAACCAGCAGCATGCATGTGGGGGTGTGTTTCAAAACCGAAAAGATGTACAGGGTTCGTCGGTCCGCATATCCTCCGACCGTAAAGCAAGGAGGAGGTGTCATCTGTAGTTAAAACCGCGCCAGAGGCGCAAGTGACCTGCGGCTCTGCGGCACCGTCGCTCCCCGAAAAGTGAGGAAGTGGGCTACAGCACGCTCACCAATTATGCTCGCCCCGGAACTGCCTCAAGTTTTGATCGACATATCGGGACAACCCGAAATTTAGTGGAAATTTCGATAGATCGAACATCTTCCGACCGCCCAAGCGCGCATCCAATTGAATACGTTCGTCAGAGATGGAGAAAACAATTGCGTTTCGTAATGGGCATAGTCGCCGGCTTGATAATGTCCGGGGGTCTCATGGCCCAGCAACCACAATCAGTGCAAGTGCAACCGCCCTCTGCGCCGTCTACCCCAGAAGAACAGATGTCAAAGCCTCCTGAGCTGGCATCTAGGCCGCCAATCCCGCATTCCGAACCATCCTCGCAAGATCAAATGGTAGACCGCATCATCGAGCGCGAACATGATCTGATGAAATTTCTTGAAAGTCGTACCCCCATAGTTGAGACCTACCTGCAGAACGTCACATTGGACTCGGAACGTGGCCCCGTCCCCAAAGATGACCGGTACTTTTTGGGGCGAATGGATCTCAGCCAAGCAATCGATCGTCGGGACTACATGAAAAACCAAAGTATGGAGAACCGCTTGCTGGGCGGGTTCACGAAGTTTTTCAAAATGCAGTACCAGCCGCTGGGATTTTCATGGATGATCTTCGTCGATCGCAATGATTTTGACCGTCAGCATTATGATTTTAGATACGACCACCGCGAATTTCTGGGAGATGTGCGTTGCCTAGTGTTTGACGTAGCACCTAAGAAGGATGCAGGCAAGGGACGTTTTGTGGGTCGTGTCTGGGTTGAAGATCGGGATTTCAGCATTGTGCGCATGAACGGAACGTATGCGCCGCCGCCGAGAAACGGGCAATTTTTTCACATGGATAGCTGGCGTTTGAACCTTTTGCCGGGTTATTGGGTCCCAGCTTACATTTACAGCGAAGAGGGAAATTTCAGCGCTGGCGCCAAGAATAGAATCGCCTTCAAAGCGCAGACTCGCCTTTGGGGTTACAACGTGAAAACAGGAAGAGAGGACGAACTAACCCAAGTGCTGGTGGACCCGTCGGTGAAGGACGAAAGCCCGGCAGCCCAAGACACGTCTCCCTTGCAGGCTGAACATCAATGGCAGCTACAGGCGGCAGATAACGCCTTGGAGCGGCTACAACGGGCGGGGCTGTTGGCTCCGGAGGGAGATGTAGACAAGGTCTTGCAAACGGTAGTGAACAACTTGCAAGTCACCAATAACATTCAATTATCGGGTCCGGTACACACACGCGTCCTGCTCACGACACCTTTGGAAACCTTTAGTGTGGGTAACACGATCGTGGTGAGTCGTGGTCTGATCGATGTTCTGCCGGATGAGACCTCTCTGGCCATGGTTCTAGCTCATGAACTAGCCCATATCATGCTGGGGCATAACGAGTACAACCAGTACGCGTTTAATGACCGAATGTTATTCTCCGACGAGGCCACGTACTCCAACCTCGGCTTTAAGCACTCTTCGACCGAAGAAGCGGCAGCCGACAAGAAGGCAATCGACATTTTAAAGAATTCCCCTTACAGCCAGAAACTCGAAAGTGCCGGATTATTTCTTAAGGCTTTGCAAGCCTGGGCTCCGCACCTTTCTGCAATGCTCACAGCCCACCTTGGAAACAGACTATCCGAAAAGGGCACCGTCACACGTATGTCTCCGCTACTGAGTTCCGCCCCCGAGCTAGACAATAATAAACTCGACCAGATCGCTGCCTTGCCGCTTGGCAGCCGGGTCAAGATAAACCCTTGGGATGATCGCGTAGTACTGATTAAATCGCAGCCGATAGCGTTTAGTTCAGCTCACGACAAGAAACCGTTTGAAGTAACCCCATTCTTTCCGCGCTTGGCTCGCATAGACAATAGCGGAAATAGCAGCAGCACCGGCCGATAGGTCTTTCCCACGGTCACGCGGGCTCGGAAAATCAGAAATCGGAAAACCACTGGTATCTACCGGAACGCCTTGCATTGCCCACAGGCCTCACTGTCGGTCCTCAGTTCCGACGGGATAGTTCAGGGGCAAGCCAGAAGACTCCAGCCATTCCTATCGTGCCGCGAGGGAGCGTCTCTGGTGTTGGTAGTAGTGGATCAATCATCAGCAGCCCTCTTATACCAAATGCTATGGCCAGCGCAAGGCTGAAGGGTGTCTGCCAGAATTATCCAAATCAAATGGTTCGGGAATAGGGTAACAACTCCGCCTAACGAAACATATAGATAGCGGTGGGTTGGATTGACTATTGCAAGCCAAACCTTGTCCCCAAAATGTTGGGCCTCTGCCAGTTGGGATTAAGTCGCAATAGAGTCTTGCCACAAGCCCACTCGGGTCAACGAAAACGCCCGGATTGTTGCCCACGTAGCATATACGAGGTCTTTTCGGTCGTTGTCTTCTGAAGAGGAACCGACCGACATTTTGATCGTAAAACCGTGCCCCCGTAGTAGTACAGACCGGTTTCCGGATCGAACTCGCGCCCCGAGTACTGGAATGGATGCGTGATTCGTTCAGGCGCGCCGCGCCCCGTCTCGTCACCGCTGCTCGGCAAATGAGCTTTTGATCCCGTTTGAGTCGCTCACCCCCCGTGGGGGCGAACGAAATCCGGGGACTTGCGCTGCCCGATTGCTGGCCTCGCTGATCTGTGCCTGCGTCATCAGTCGTGACAGGCTCTTCATTCTTGCTCGACCCCGTTCATCCCCTCCCATCACCGCCAGTTTGTACCACGTGTAGGCGTTGACATAATCCAGTGGAACTCCTTTTCCTTGTTCGTACAGGTACCCAAGGTCGATTTGCGCCTTGGCATATCCTTGTTCCGCGGCCCGCTGCACCCACTTCGCTGCTTCCGAATAGTCCATAGTTACACCCGTGCCGCTGTAATACATCCACGCAAGATTATCCTGGGCGGGCGCGTAACTCCGCTCGGCGGCGGCCCGAAACCAGGTGGCTGCCTGTACATAGTCTCGCGCAACGCCCCTGCCGCGAAAGTATAAGGACGCCAAATTACACTGGGCGGTAACGTCGCCGCGATCGGCGGCCGCGCGATACCAACTTCCGGCCTCACTCGGATTCCTTCGAACCCCCTCTCCGCGCTCGTACATGGAGCCAAGATTGTTCTCGGCTGTCGAGTGGCCCTGCTTCGCGGCGGCAGTGTAATACGCCAAGGCTTGGCGGTAATCTCGCCCGACGCCCTTACCTTGTTCGTAAAGATAACCCAACCCAAATTCCGCATCGGCGGATCCCTGTACCGCGGCCTCGCCGTACCACCTGGCCGCTTCCTGGTAGTCTTGAGAAACGCCAGTCCCGCTCATGTAGGACCAGCCTAGCAAGTACTCCGCTTTCACATCCCCGCTTTGAGCTTTCTGCATAAGAGAAGAAAGGTCGGCCTGACCCGTCTCCCCGCTTCGCATGGGCCCGGCACTTGTCTGGCCTTGGGCAACATTCGTAAGAGAGCAGAACCAAACCCCTGCTAGCAACGTAACTGTAAACAGCACTCGAGAGTTCATAATCATGTTCCTTCAGAAACTCCTAGTCTTGGTTCGTTTTACTCACCGTTCTTGCTCGAACATTTGCATCAATCAAGCTGGCTAGCAATGCAACAGCACACACGCGGGCTACACCTGTGGGTAACGGGACAAGTTGCTAAAAACAGCCGACTTCATCCAGAGATCGCGCGAATACTCCGCGCGGGATTTCAAAAGCGGGCTAACGGCCGTGATGGACCCTCGTCCAACTAGCGGTGACGGAATGCCAGATTCTGGGTTGTCTTCAGTGGCGGTTCGCTTTGATATCTTCGAGGTCAACCTTCAGGCGGGTGAACTGCGCAAGAAAGGTCAGCTGGTCAAGCTACAAGAACAGCCCTTCCGTGTTTTGTCTTTGCTGTTGGAGCGATCTGGCGAGGTGGTAGCGCGCGATGAGCTACGCCAGAAGCTTTGGCCCGCCGACACGTTTGTCGACTTCGATCATGGACTGAACAGTGCCGTCGCCAGGCTGCGCGACGCGCTCAGCGATTCCGCCGACAAGCCCCGCTTCATTGAAACCGTGGCGAGGCGGGGTTATCGATTCATTGGCCCTCTCGATGAGTCGGCGCCTGCAGTCCCGAGGGTCCCTGATGTCTTATCCCTCGACGACAAAACAGCGGTTGGAAAGTATGCCCGGCCAACAACGTGGATCGCCGGCATCCCACTCCTGGTCCTTCTCGGCACGATTGGTCTCTGGGCCTTTTATCGGAGAACTATGGAAGCACCGCTACCTTCCATTGAGGTCATGCCGCTGGTTGGACTACGAGGGTTTCAAGTTACCCCAGCTTTCTCTCCAGACGGCAAGCAAGTCGCTTTTCGCGACAGCGATGGCGCCCACAATACCGGAATCTACACCGCGCTGGTTGGGGGCGAGGACTCTCTCCGCCTCACCAGCGATCCTGGCGACTGCTGCCCTACGTGGTCGCCCGACGGCCTACAGATCGCGTTCATTCGTTACGTGGACAAGACGTTTTCTATAATCGTCGTTCCCGCTCTGGGCGGTACCGAACACCGGGTGTATAGGGGACCCGCTCCCATGGGAACAGGGCTCGCCTGGTCGCCTGACGGGAAGTTTCTAGCGTTCCCTGAGGCCAGTGCTGTCGATCCGCCTCGATCCTGGATCTCATTACTGTCGTTTGCTGACTACAGCACGAAACCGCTGACTTCACCGCCCCGGGCATCACGCGACTCCGAATCCGCGTTTTCCCCTGACGGCTCCCAGGTCGCTTTCGTCCGCTCCACCGTTGCCGGCGTGAGCAACGATCTGTATGTCATCAGCGCCGCGGGTGGCGAAGCCCGGCGCCTGACCTTCGATCATCGTCCCATCATCGGTCCTCCCGCCTGGACTGCGGACGGTCGCGAAATCGTCTACTCTTCCACGCGTGGAGGTCCGGAGAGCCTGTGGAGAATATCGGTCTCCGGAGGCGTACCTCAACCCGTTGCCGGTCCGATGGGCGAGGCAGGTTGGCCGTCCATCCCCGCAAAGGGCGACCAGTTGGTGTACGAGCAGGTGGTTGCCAAGTTCAACATTTGGCGCCTTGCCTTGAAAGATCAAAAGCACCATCAAAAGCCGCCCTCCGTCTTGATTTCGGAGAAGGGCGACAAGCTGCGCCCCGATTTGTCTCCCGATGGAAAGAAAATTGCCTTCGAGTCGAATCGCCTTGGCTTCTGGGATATTTGGACATGCGCAACGAATGACTTCACTTGCGACCAGCTTACGTCTTTACGCGGAACGGCTGGACGGGCGAGATGGTCCCCCAACGGACGCTACATCGCCTTCGAATTTCATCCCAAAGAGTTAAGCGAGATTTACATCGTCGAAGTACCCGGTGGTGTGCCTCGGCCCTTGTCCACCATTCCCGGAGCCGATAACCTTTCTCCCAGTTGGTCGCGCGATGGTCAATGGATTTATTTCGCGTCCAAGCGTGGCAGTGAACCCTTTCAGCTCTGGAAAATGCCCGTTCAGGGCGGCTCCCCCACCAAACTAACTAAGAACGGTGGAATTTCCGGAGTCGAATCTTTCGATGGGCGCTTCCTTTATTACTCCAAATACGAACTAGGAGGCGTGTGGAGGATGCCATTGGAGGGCGGTGAAGAGACGCAAGTGTTGCCCGAGGTCCAGGGGAGCAGTTGGCCGAATTGGGCGCTCACCTCCCACGGCATTTACTTCCTCCGATTCGATAAGTCACCTAACGTGACAATTCAGTTCTTCGAATTTGCGACCCACAAAACCACACCCATCTGGACCCTGGAGAAGGAGCCCGGTTGGGGGTTAGCCACGTCTCGTGACGGAAAATCCATTCTCTACGTTCAGGACGAATTCGCCGACTCCAACATCATACTGGTAAAAAATTTTCGGTGAGCCTGGTTAGCGCGGAGCATGAGCGCGGGAGGCCGCGAAGTCACTCGTGCCGATAAGCTGTCTCGGTTGTCACCAGCGGTAGAAATGCCGGTCGTGCCGCCTGTTCGGACGAAACGCCGCGTTTGTTTTTTACTGGCACGCAGGCTTGTTTGTCAGCCAGATGAATTTTTCTAACCTGG
>Ga0070711_100002145_pt1 | contig 11183 bp, 16 predicted proteins | sample LARL53metaG_FD_65452 | JGI IMG/M metagenome (GOLD analysis project Ga0070711, IMG submission 65452) | Corn, switchgrass and miscanthus rhizosphere microbial communities from Kellogg Biological Station, Michigan, USA - LAR L5-3 metaG | ecosystem: Host-associated > Plants > Roots > Rhizosphere ... | reverse complement strand
TGCGCATCGTCTGCAGGCCCTCGGCCTCGATCCCGTCGTCGTTGGTCAACAGCACGTTCAGCATCTGCCCTCAGCATAGGGGCCGGCTCGGCTCCGCCGTTGCGTGCCCGTTATCGGTCGCGGGGATGCGTCCGAGGACGGCGCGGGGAGCCGATTATGAGCCCGCGGGATACGCTACCGACGCCAGCGCCAGGCCATGCGCGGGCGCGGTCGGTCCGGCCTCCGCGCGCGGCCTGCCTTCCAGAAGGTGCGCGAAGTCGGTCGACGTGCGCCGTCCGGATGCGACCTCGAGCATCGTGCCGACCAAGGTGCGGTTCATATGCCGCATGAACGTGTCGGCCTCGATCCAGAACTCGAGCAGGCCCTCCCCCGCGCCTTCGCCTCCGCCTCCGCTCGCCCACGCGTCCTCACGGACGGCTCCGGCCCTCCATTCCGCCCGTAGCACCTCGCGCTCGAAGCGCACGTGATCGGTGTCCGTCGGGGTGAACGCGGTGAAGTCGTGTGTGCCGAGCAGCGCCCGTGCACACTCGTCCAAGAGGCCACGATCGAGCCCACCCGGCCACCACAGCGCGTGCTGGCGCTCGAACGGGCTGCGTGACCCGCGCGCGAGCAGGCGATAGCAGTACGTCCTGCTGATCGCGTCGCGGCGGGCGTCAAAGCCCTCATCGGCCGGCTGGGCGACGAGCACCGAGACGTCCTTGGGCAGCAGCGCGTTCAGCCGCCGCGGATCGACCGCCTCGTGCCGATAGCCGGCGACCTGTCCCCAGGCGTGCACGCCACGATCGGTGCGCCCGGCGACGGTGAGCGCCAGCGGCTCACCGTCCGCGCCCGTCTCGCCGAGAACCGTGCGCAGCGCCCGCTCGAGCACCTCCTGCACGGTGCGCAGCCCCGGCTGGCGTGCCCACCCGATGAAATCAGTTCCGTCGTACTCGAGCGTCAGCTTGGTGACCATCGTGCCCTCGGGCGGCCGCGCCCTTGGGCCACGCCGGGACGGGCGCGAGCCGCGGGCTCCGGCGGACGCTCAGACCAGCTCGATGAACACCATCTCGGTCGCATCCGAGCGGCGTGGACCGAGCTTGAGGATGCGCGTATACCCTCCCGGACGGTCCACGTAGCGGGGGGCGAGATCCTCGAACAGCTTGTGCACCGCGAACTTGTCCTGCGCGAGCGAGGACAGCGCCTGACGGCGCGCGTGCAGGTCGCGGCGCTTGCCCAGCGTGATCAGCCGCTCGACCACCGGTTTGACCGCGCGCGCCTTCGCCGCGGTCGTTTCGATCCGCTCGTGCTCGATGATCTCCTTGCTCAGGTTCATCAGCAGCGCCTTGCGGTGCGCGGAGTCACGGCTGAGCTTGTGCCTGGTCTTCTGGTGGCGCATGGTTGCGGGAGTCTAGCTTGCCGGATGCCGGTCGTTCTAGTCAGTGCGCAGGCTGAGTCCGCGTGCGTGCAGCGTCTCGATGACCTCGTCGATCGACTTTTTGCCGAAGTTGGGGATCGCGTTGAGCTCCGCCTCGGACTTGGAGATGAGGTCGCCTACGGTTTGGATGCCAGCGCGCTTGAGGCAGTTGTAGGAGCGCACACCGAGCTCGAGCTCCTCAATCAGGATGCTCCACTCCTCGCCCTGCAGCGCGCCCGCGGGCGCGCCCGCGGAGCCGGCGACCGCGAGACCATGCCCGTCGAGCTGGCCTCCTGGTGCAGCACGCAGCTCCTGGATGCGGTCGGCGTCGGTGAATATCGCCAGTTGTGAGATCAGCAGCTCGGCCGCCTCGCGCAGCGCCGCCTGCGGGTCGATCGAGCCGTCGGTCTCGATGTCGAGCGTGAGCTTGTCGAAGTCGGTCTTCTGGCCGACACGCGCCTGCTCGACGGCGTAGGCGACACGCCTGACCGGAGAGAAGATCGAGTCGATCGGGATCACGCCGATCGGCTGGTCGGCCGACTTGTTCTCCTCCGCGGGCCTGTATCCGCGGCCGCGGCCGATCGTCATGTACAGCTCGAGCTTGGTTTTCTTCTCGAGCGTGGCGACATGCACGTCCGGGTTGAGGATCTCAACGCCCGCCGGCAGGTCGATGTCCTTGGCGGTGATGTCTCCGGGCCCGGTCACGACCAGCGGCGCCTCGACCTCGGTCGCGTCGGAGTGCATGCGGCAGACGATGCCCTTGAGGTTGAGCACGATGTCGGTCACGTCCTCCTTGACGCCCGCGATCGTCGAGAACTCGTGCGCCACGCCCTCGATGCGCACGCTCGTGACGGCGGCGCCCGCCAGGGAGGAGAGCAACACACGCCGCAGCGAGTTGCCGAACGTGTAGCCGAAGCCGCGGTCGAGCGGCTCGATGGTGAACGTGCCGCGGTTCTGCTCCACAGACTCGCTTGTGATCCGGGGGATTTGGAAGTCGAGCATCAGCGTCCTAACGTCGTTTTGTACGGTCTCGCACCGATGGCCTTTCGCGGCCGGTCGGCTCCGGAGCGCCGCCCTCCCCGCCCGCGGGCGGGTGATGGCGACATGGGTAAAGCTGCTACTTCGAGTACAGCTCGACGATGAGCTGCTCCTGCACCGGCGCGGCCACCTCGCGTCGCTCCGGCTTGCGCAGCACCTTGGCCGTGAGCGACTCGTGATCGGCCTGCAGCCACGCGGGTATCTGTCCTGTGAGCTCGGTCGCGTCCCTGACCACCTGCGTCGCCGGGGTGCCCGCCTTGATGGCGATCACCTCGCCCGGGCGCACCTGATAGCTGGGGATGTTCACCCGCCGGCCGTTGACCGTCCAATGGCCATGGCGGATCAGCTGTCGGGCCTGCCGGCGCGAGGCGGCGAAGCCGAGACGCACCAGCACGTTGTCGAGGCGACACTCCAGCAGCGCGAGCAGGTTCTCGCCCGTGATGCCCGGCTGGCGCGAGGCCTTCTCGTAGTAGCCGTGAAACTGGCGCTCGAGCACCCCATAGTAGCGGCGCGCCTTCTGCTTCTCACGCAGCTGCAGGCGGTACTCGCTCTGTTTCATCCGGCCCCGCCCGTGCTCGCCCGGCGGATAGGAACGGCGCTCCACGCCGCACTTGTCCGTCAGGCAGCGCTCGCCCTTGAGGAACAGCTTCTGCCCCTCACGGCGGCACTGCTTGCACTGCGCGCCCGTGTCTCTGGCCATCGCTACCAGCTCCTGAGATGGTCGTGAGTCGAGCCAGACAAGGACGCAGGGAGCGTGGCGTGCTGCGCACGCGTGCTGGCCGATCGGAGATCCTGCGATCTCCGATCGGTAAGGACGCAGTATGGCGAAGCGCTCACGGCCATCAGACCCTCCGCCGCTTGCGCGGGCGGCAGCCGTTGTGTGCCTGTGGGGTCACGTCCTTGACGCCCGTAACCTCCAGACCCGCGGCTTGCAGCGAGCGAATCGCCGTCTCGCGGCCCGACCCGGGGCCCTTGACGTAGATCTCGACCTTCTGCAATCCCTGTTCGAGGCCCTTGCGCGCGGCGGCGTCGGCGGTCACCTGCGCGGCGAACGGCGTGGACTTGCGCGAGCCCTTGAACCCGGCTCCGCCGGCCGACTCCCAGGCGATCACGTTGCCGGAGGTGTCGGTAAGAGAGACGATTGTGTTGTTGAACGAGGTCTTGATGTGAGCCTGGCCAACTGGGACGTTCTTTTTCTGCTTGCGCCTGCCGCGGGCGCGCTTGGGAGCGGCCATCAGCAGGCCCCCCGACATGCCGTGAGGGGCTGCTGGGGAGCGCCGAACAGCGGATGGATTGCAAGCAGGACCGCGGGCGAGATCACTTCTTGCCGGCTTTCTTCTTGCCCGCGACCTGCATCCGCTTGGGGCCCTTGCGTGTGCGCGCATTCGTCTTCGTCTTCTGCCCCCGCACCGGCAGCCCGCGGCGGTGGCGCAGGCCTCGGTAGCAGGCGATCTCCTGCAGGCGTTTGATGTCCTGCGAGCGCTCCCTGCGTAGATCTCCCTCGACGGTCAGCGAGCGATCGATCGCGTCGCGTAGCTTGGCGACCTCATCCTCGGTCAGATCGCGCACGTAAGTGTCGGGGCTGACCCCGACCTCGGCGAGCACCTTGTTCGAGGTCGACCGGCCGATCCCATAGATGTAGGTCAGGCCGATCTCGGAGCGCTTGTTCAGAGGAAGGTTGACCCCTGCGATTCGTGCCATCTGGCCCGCCTAGCCTTGTCTCTGCTTGTGGCGCTTGTTTTGGCAGATGACGAGCACCGCTCCGTGACGGCGGATGATCTTGCACTTCTCGCACATCGGCTTGACCGACGGTCTGACCTTCATGATCCCTTTCGGCTGGTCCCGGCGACCCGGCTCTGGCTGCCGTCGCGGCCGCCGCTACCAAGTCGTGGATACGCTCTCGCGCGCGCAGACAACCTCGCGTTCGAGCAGGACTCTGGATGGTAGCAACTCCAGTGGACTTGAGCAAAGGCCGGGATCCCGCGAACGCCCTCGCGGGCGTACGGCAGCGGCCTGCGGGCCACCGGCGCGTCAACCGGCGCTCGCGGCGGCCTGGGGCTCGCGCGCGGGGGGACGTTCGGCGGGCGGCAGGTGCCATGGGGTGAGGATGCGCGGGCCGCCGGCGGTGATGGCGACCGTGAACTCGAAGTGCGCGGCGGGCGAGTCGTCCTGGGAGAAGATCGCCCAGCCGTCGCCGGCCACGCGGACGCCGGCACGCCCGGCGGTCATCATCGGCTCCACGGCGAGCACCATGCCCTCCTCCAACAGCGGCCCCTTGCCGGGCCGCCCGTAGTTGGGGACCTGGGGATCCTCGTGCATGCTGCGCCCGATGCCATGTCCGACGAGCGAGCGGATCACCGACAGCCCGGCGTCCTCGGCGACGCGCTGGATTGCGCTTGAGAGGTCGCCGATGCGATTGCCCGACCGGCATTGCTCGACGCCGGCGTCCAGCGACTCCCGAGTCGCGGCGAGCAGGTTCTGGGCGATCGGATCGACCTCGCCCACAGGGAACGTCCGTGCCGCATCGGCGACCCAGCCGTCGAGCGTGACGCCGACGTCGATCGAGATGATGTCCCCCGCGCTGAGCTTGTACGCCCCGGGGATGCCGTGCACGACCATCGCGTTCGGCGACGCGCAGATCGAGCCGGGAAACCCACGATAGCCCTTGAATGTGGGTATGGCCCCGCGAGAGCGGATGAATCGCTCGGCGGCAGCATCGAGCTCGGCCGTAGTCAGGCCCGGACGGATCTTGCGCTCCAGCAGGTCGAGGGTCGCGACGAGCACCTCTCCGGCGCGCGCCATCCGCTCGATCTCCTCGGGGCTCTTCTTGATGATCACCCGCTGAGCTTAGCTGGCGGGTGAAGACCGGCGTCGGGGGCTCATCGCCTAGCGAGGAGTCCCGCCGGCCGTGTAGGCGCTCGCATGTCGAGCGCGACGCCCTAGCTCGCCTAGAGCTTCTCCTCCAGGCGCAGCGTGGCGAGGGTGGCACGGATGTGGGCGTGGACTTCATCGGCGCTACGGCGCCCGTCAAGGCGACGCAACAGACCAGCATGGTCGTAATAGCCGATCAAAGGCTTGGTCTGGCCGTGGTAAACCTCCAGGCGTCGGCGGATCGTCTCCTCACGGTCGTCATCGCGCTGGATCAGGCGCGAGCCATCCTGGTCGCAGATGCCCTCGTGCTTGGGCGGGTCCAGCTCGACATGGTAGATGTGGCCGGGGTTCTTGACGCACACGCGCCGTCCCGAGAGCCGGCGGATGACCTCCTCGTCGGGGACTTCGATCGCCAGCACCGCGGTGAGTCGACGGTCGAGGCCGTCGAGCGCCTCGGCGAGCGCCTCGGCCTGAGTCTCATTGCGCGGAAAGCCGTCGAGCAGAAATCCGTCGCCCGCGTCCGCGTCGGAGACCCGCTCGACGATCATGCCGACGATCACCTCATCGGGAACGAGCTCGCCCGCCTCCATGTAGCGCTTAGCCTCGAGACCCAGCTCGGAGCCGGACGCTACCTGCGCGCGCAGCATGTCCCCCGTGGATATATGCGGCAAGCCAAAGTCTTCGCGCAGGCGCTCTGCCTGCGTGCCCTTCCCTGCGCCCGGTGGACCGAGCAGGATTAGGTTCAGCTCGGACACGTCCGAAGCAGCCTACCCGCTGGCGCTACTTCAAGAAGTCCTCATAGGACCGCATCATCAGCTGCGCCTCGAGCTGCTTCATCTCTGACGCGGGAGGGGGGCAGGCCCCCCTCCCGACCACCCCCGAAGACGCATCACTTCAAGAAGCCCTCATAGCTGCGCATCATCAGCTGCGCCTCGAGCTGCTTCATCGTTTCCAGGGCCACGCCGATCACGATCAGGATCGAGGTGCCGCCGAACTGGAACTGCTGGTGCGTGCGCGCGAACAGGATCGCCGGTAGCGCCGCCACCGCAGCGAGGAACAGCGCTCCGGGGAACGTCAGGCGCGCGAGGATGCGATCGAGGAATTCGGCCGTCGGGCGCCCGGGGCGTACGCCAGGGATGAAACCTCCGTACTTCTTGAGGTTGTCGGCCTGGTCGACCGGGTTGAAGGTGACCGCGGTATAGAAGTAGGTGAACATGAGGATGAACAGCGACTGGCCGATGATGTAATGCCAGCCGTTGGGGGTGAAGAAGTCGGAGATCGAAGTTCCCCAACGGGTTTTCACGAGCTGACCGACGGTCGGGGGGAAGGCCATGATGCTCGCGGCGAAGATCACCGGGATCACCCCGGCCATGTTCACGCGCAGCGGCAGATACGTCTGCCCGCCCTCGGTCATGCGTCGACCAATCACGCGCTTGGCGTACTGGATGGGGATGCGCCGCTGACCCTCCTGCACGAACACGATCCCGGCGACGACGGCGAGCACGAGGAACGGCATCATCACCTTGAACACCTGATCCTGGGTCGTCCACCACTGCTGGATGCCCGAGGGCAGACGCGAGACGATCGAGCCGAAGATCAGCAGCGAGATGCCGTTGCCGATGCCGCGCTGGGTGATCAGCTCGCCGATCCACATCAGCAGCACACAGCCGGTGGTTAGGCAGATGACGATCAAGAACACGTGCGACAAGTCGAAGTGGGTGAGGACCGATTCGCCGGCTTTGGCCTGGAAGGAGTGGAACAGGAACACGTAGCCGATCGACTGCGCGAACGCGAGACCGACCGTGAGGTAGCGGGTGTACTGGGTGATGCGGGCCTGGCCGACCTCACCTTCCTTGGCGAGCTTTTCCAGCGAGGGAACGACCACCTGCAGCAGCTGCAGGATGATCGACGCGGTGATGTAGGGCATGATCCCGAGCGCGAATAGCGCGATCCGCGATAGGCCTCCGCCGGAGAACAGGTTCAGGTAGCTAAGGATCCCGGAGCCCCCAAACTGCTTCTGGATGTTGTTGACCGCCGTGAGGTTGACGCCCGGCACGGGCACGTGCGAGCCGATTCGGTAGATGACGAGCATGGCCGCGGTGAAGGCAATCTTCTTGCGGATGTCCGCAACCTGAAACGCGTGGAGGATCGTGGAGAGCATGAGCTTGGGTCCGCTGGACGAGGGTCGTCCGCGAAGCGCCCGATTCTAGCTCTCGATGGTGTGGCAGGTGCCGCCTGCCGACTCGATGCGCTCGCGAGCGGTCGCGCTAAAAGCGTGGGCATGGACGGTGAGCGCCTTGGTCAGCTCACCACGGGCGAGGATCTTGACGGGCACTTCCTTGCGGGTCGCTAGGCCGCTGGCCTTCATCGACTCGAGCGTTACTTCGGCGCCCGTGTCGAAGCGCTTGTCGAGATCGGCGATGTTCACGGGCTGGGTATGCGTGCGGAACGGCTCGAACGGCATTGACTTCTTCATGTGCGGGCCACGGAGCTTGCGCATGCGCATGTGGATCGGCATCTGGCCGCCCTCAAAGCGCGCACGGCGCTTGGCGCCCGAGCGCGCACCGGCGCCCTTCTGGCCACGGCCGGAAGTCTTGCCCGTACCGGAGCCTTCGCCCCGACCTACGCGCTTGCGTGGCCGGCGGCTGCCGGGGGCGGGGCTGAGGTTATGCAACCCGACGCGCTGGCTGATCTTCGATTCCTCGCCGGCAGCGGGGGTCGGGCTCTGATCGTCCGCCGCCGGGCTCATGCGGCCTCCTCGGAGACCTCGACGAGGTGGCGGACGGCATGCAACATGCCGCGCGTCTGGGGGCAGTCCTTGACCTCGACGGTGTGGCCGATACGGCGCAGGCCGAGCGAGCGCAGCGTGTCGAGCTGGCGGCTGTTGGAGCCGTTGCCGGAACGTCGCTGGGTGACGGCGATGGTGGCAGTGGCCTTGGCCATCAGGTCGACGTCTCCTCGACCGCGGCCTCCGGGGAGACCTCCGCGGATGACGATGATGATGTCTCTGTCTCGGCCTGATGCGCGACTTCGCCATCGGGCGCGGGTGCGCTCTGCGCTGTCTGCTCAGGAGCTCCCTGCGGCGCATCGCTCGGCGAGTCCGGGGCCGCGGCGTCCGGGGCCGCGGCGTCCGGGGCGCTCTCGACAGACGCGCCATCGGCGGATGTGCCGCCAAGGCCGAGCACCTGGTCGATCGACAAGCCGCGCAGTCGCGCGACCTCCTCGGGCGTGCGCAGGCCGCGCAGCCCTTCGATCGTGGCCTTGACGAGGTTGATCGGGTTCTGGGTGCCGAGGCTCTTGGAGAGGATGTCGTGAATCCCCGCAAGCTCGAGCACCGCGCGCACGCCACCGCCGGCGATCACGCCGGTACCGGGGGAGGCGGGCTTCAGCAGTACGCGCCCGGCGCCGAAGACGCCGGTCGTCTGATGGGTGATCGTGCTGCCGTGGCGGGGTACCCTGAAAAGGTTCTTCTTGGCCCGCTCTACGCCCTTTTGGATCGCGAGGGGGACCTCGTTGGCCTTGCCATAGCCGACGCCGACCGTTTCGCGCTCGTCGCCGACCACGACGAGAGCCGTGAACGAGAAGCGCCGGCCGCCCTTGACGACCTTGGCGACGCGGTTGATCTCCACGACCCGCTCCTGGAGGTCCAGGCCGGACGGGTTGACTGAGCGATCTGAGGAGATGGACATAGTCGTAGGCAGACGGAAGAGAGTAGCGGTATCCGGACGGGAGCCTTCAGACCGTCAGGCCGGCCTCGCGGATCGATTCGGCGAAGGTGCGAACATGACCGTGATAGCGGTAGCCACCCCGATCGAACACAGCCTCGGATACGCCAGCCGCGGCAGCCCGCTCGGCGAGCAGCCGGCCAGCGCGCGTGGCGCACTCGGATTTGTCGAGCTTGCGCAGCTCGGGCTCGAACCACGCGACGGCCGCCAGCGTGCGCCCGGACACGTCGTCGATCACTTGCGCGGACAGGCCGCGGTTGGAGCGGAACACCGAGATCCGCGGTCGCGTCGCGGTGCCCGAGATCTTCGCGCGCACCCGGCGGCGGCGTTTGAGCCGACGACGCTCCTTGGTGATAACGGTCATTGCACTTGCTCCTTGTAATCCGAACAAGCTCCGCATGAGTTCGCAGGGCAAGCTGGGCAAGGACGCAGCGAGCGTGGCGTACCGATCGTCGATCGACGGGATCGCCGATCGGCCAGCACGCGAGCGAGTGAGGACGCAGATCCAGCGCAGCTATGCGGGCTCATGCGCGCTTGCCGACCTTTCTAGCCACGTACTCGCCCTCGTAGCGAATCCCCTTGCCCTTGTATGGCTCGGGTGGACGCTGCTTGCGGATGATCGCAGCGGTCTCGCCGACGAGCTGCTTGGAGATGCCCTTGACGACGATCCGCGTCGGCTGGGGCACCTCGAACTCGATGCCGGCGGGCGCGGGGATCGGCACGGGGTGCGAGTAGCCGACGGCGAGCTCGAGGTTCTTGCCCTTCAGCTGCGCGCGGTAGCCGACACCCTGGATCTCCAGGCGCTTTTCGTAGCCGGCGGTGACGCCTTGAACCATGTTGGCGACCAATGAGCGGGTGAGACCGTGCAGCGCGCGGTGCTCGCCGCGATCCGTGGGGCGTGAGACAAGCAGGCGGTCGCCGTCCTGGACGACATCGATGTCACGGGAGATGCGCTCTGAGAGCTCGCCTTTTGGGCCGCTGACGCGCACGGACTCAGGCTCGATCGCGACCGTCACGCCGGTTGGGACTGGAATGGGCTGTCTGCCGATTCTGGACATGTTTATCGCTCTGATCCGAGTCCTTTACCAGACCTGCGCCAAGACCTCGCCGCCGACGCCGGCAGCGCGTGCGTCATGGCCGGTCATCACGCCATGAGAGGTGGATACGATCGCTGTGCCCATGCCGCCGAGCACCTTGGGGATGTGCTTGGCGTCGACGTATGTGCGTCGGCCTGGACGGGACACGCGCCGCAGGCCGGAGATCGCCGAGCGGCGGTCGTCGGTGTACTTGAGCTTGATCTGGATCGACTCGCCCGGACCACCATCCGGTGCGGGCACGACCGACCACGACTCGATATAGCCCTGCTCGGCGAGTATCCGCGCGAGCTCAGACTTGAGTTTGGACGCGGGGACGTCGACAGTCTCGTGGGCAGCATGGATCGCGTTGCGCACCCGCGTAAGGAAGTCGGCGATTGGATCGGTCATGGACATGGCTTGATATTCACTCGGAGTCGTGGTGTCAGCTGCTACCAGGAGGACTTGGTCATTCCTGGTATCTGACCGTTGTGGGCGAGCTCGCGCAGGCAAATGCGGCAGATCCCAAACTTGCGATAAACCGCGCGCGGGCGCCCGCAACGATTGCAGCGAGTATAGGCGCGCGTTTTGTATTTGGGCGGGCGCGTCTGCTTGACGCGCAGGGAGACCTTGGCCATCAGTCGGCGTCCTTTGTGTCGGCGGTTTCGTTCGCGTCGGCAGCGGTTTCGTTCGCGTCGACGGTGTCATCGTGCGCATCGCCGGCGTCGTCGAAGCCCCTGGGCCGGCCCTGGCGGGCAAACGGCATGCCGAACGCCTCGAGCAGGGCGAATGCCTCGGCATCGCTAGAGGCGGTCGTGGTGATCGTGATATCCAGACCACGAACCTGGTCGATCGAGTCGTAGTCGATCTCGGGGAAGATGATCTGCTCGCGCACGCCCAGCGAATAGTTGCCGCGGCCATCGAATGAGCGCGGACTCAAACCACGGAAGTCGCGTATGCGGGGGATCGCGATCGAGACGAGTCGATCGAGGAACTCGTAGCCGCGCTCGGCTCGCAGCGTGACCGCCACGCCGACCGGCATGCCCTCGCGCAGTTTGAACGCCGCGATCGACTTGCGCGCGC